>Ga0210044_10006519_pt1 | contig 15318 bp, 21 predicted proteins | sample CryGey13umfilter_2_FD_183959 | JGI IMG/M metagenome (GOLD analysis project Ga0210044, IMG submission 183959) | Groundwater microbial communities from aquifer in Utah, USA - Crystal Geyser 4/9/14 3 um filter (SPAdes) (version 2) | ecosystem: Environmental > Aquatic > Deep subsurface >...
CATTTTATTGATACATTTTTTCATAGAAATAGTGGTTATTTTTAGCTTAAAGTTGGGAAGCTTTATTTTATAGCTAATTTTACCACTATTTTTGATTTATCCACCACACTAAATGCTATAGAGCCAAGATACCTTGCAAATTGAGCAATTTAATGATACCTTTTTTCATAGAAGCAGTGTTAATTTTTAGCTATGAGTTGAGAAACTCTCATTTTAGGCTAATCTTACCACTGCTTTTAGGTTTTCCACCACACTAATTATTATAGAGCCAATAGTCTTTGACGGAACACGCAAAAAATATTATAATTAACACAACTTATGAAAGAATTTCGAACAGATAAAGCACAGGATTTTATTGATCAAAAAGTCACCCTCAAAGGCTGGGTGGCTAATTTTCGTAGTAGTGGAAAAATCAGCTTTTTACAGCTGCGAGATGGCTATGGGTATATTCAGGGCATTGCTAGCGAAAACGACTTAGAAAAGGCAGTTTGGGACAAAATTCAGGGTCTTTCTGTGGAATCCTCGGTGATTGTTCAGGGTACTATCAGTAAACATCCAAAAAAGGAAGAATATGAGCTACAAGTGTCAGCTCTTGAGATTGTCCAATTAGCTGCTGAGTATCCAATTGGTAAGAAAGAGCATGGTCCTGATTTTTTACTAGATAATAGACATTTGTGGTTACGTTCTAGTAAACAGGTAGCGATTCAGAAAATTCGCAATACTATTATCAATGCCATCTATGAATTTCTTAATAAGGATGGGTTTATTAAGATTGATTCACCAATTTTGACACCAAATGCTTGCGAAGGCACTACAGAATTATTTGAAATAGATTATTTTAAAGAACGCAAAGCCTATCTGTCTCAATCTGGCCAACTATATTTAGAAGCTGCGATTATGGCACATAGCAAGGTTTTTGACTTTGGTCCTGTATTCCGTGCAGAAAAATCTAAGACTAGAAGACATTTGACAGAGTTTTGGATGATGGATGCTGAAATGGCTTGGGTAGAACATGAAGATAATTTGAAGGTTCAAGAAGAATTAATCTCATTCATTGTTGCTAAGGTACTCGAGATAAATCAGACTGAATTAAATATTCTAGAAAGAGATCAAGAACCACTTAAAAAAATTAAAGCACCATTTGTTCGGATGACTCACGCCGAAGCAGTGACTAAACTGCAAAAACTTGGCTCAGATATTAAAGAGCATGATGATCTTGGTGGTGATGATGAGACTTTACTGACCAGTGATGTTGAAGCACCAGTTTTTGTTATTCATTGGCCAGCAGAGATTAAGGCTTTCTATATGAAAAGAAATGATCAAGGCTTAGCCCTTTGTGATGATTTAATAGCTCCAGAAGGATTTGGTGAGATTATTGGTGGTTCACAAAGAGAAGATGATTACGACGAGCTGTTAAAGAGAATTAAAGAACATAAATTACCAGTAGATCAATTTCAATGGTATTTAGATTTACGTCAGTATGGTAGTGTGCCGCATTCAGGTTTTGGTATTGGCTTGGAAAGACTGGTTGGCTGGCTGTGTGGTATCAAACATGTCCGGGAGACAATACCATTTCCAAGAATGATCAACAGACTTAATCCGTAGCAGTTTTAGTCATTCTGGAACGTATCGAGCTTAGCTCGAGTAGTGATAGAATCTAGACTCTATCGCAGGCTCCAGAGTGACGTGATTTAAATGATTAGTAGACTTAATTCTTAATTATAATAACTATGGCAGGTGAACAAACTTTTGGTCAAGAAAGATTAAATTCAAATTTAGAAAAAACAGAGAGTGTATTAACAAGAGATACTCTAGAAAGGATGAAAATAGGCTTAATAGATCAAATGAAAGAGGGAAATGTCGAAAAAGATGATTTGGAGGAAATTATTAGTGTGGCAACAGCAGCCTTAGAAAAATTAGGTTAATATACATAGCTAAATATTATGAAAAGAATAAAAACAACAGAGACAGTAAATCAGGAGGGAAAAGAAGTTTTAATCAGTGGCTGGGTCAATGCTAGACGTAATATGGGTAAGATTGCTTTTCTTGATGTCCGTGATCGTTTTAGTATGATCCAAGTAGTAGGCGTACCAGATGAACTAGACGCTAATTCAAATGAGAATTTGGCTAAGATCAGGCCAGAGTTTGTTGTTGCTATTAAAGGGATGGTCAATAAAAGAGGCGAGAAGCAGATTAATAAAGATTTACCAACAGGTACTATTGAGATTCTGGCCAAGGAAATTATCATTTTGAACGAATCAGAAACGCCACCATTTGAAATTGTCAACGAAGATCGTCAGGCTAATGAAGAATTACGTTTGAAATATCGTTATTTGGATCTTCGTCATGAGCGAATGAAAAATAATATGATCATGCGGTCAAAAGTTTTGCATTTTCTGCGTGACTATTTGCAGCAACAAGATTTTGTAGATATTCAAACTCCTATTCTTTCTAAATCTACACCAGAAGGCGCGCGCGATTATCTTGTACCCTCTAGGCTACATCAGGGCAAATTTTTTGCTTTACCGCAAGCACCGCAACAGTACAAACAATTATTAATGATCGCTGGCTTAGAAAGATATTTTCAGATCGCGCCGTGCTTCAGAGATGAAGATGCGCGCGCCGATCGTAGTCCAGGAGAATTCTACCAGCTAGATATGGAAATGTCTTTTGTAACTCAAGAAGATATTTTGATTTTAGTAGAAGAGATGTTTACAAAACTAGTGAAAGAATTATATCCAGATAAGAAAATCACCGAGACTCCATGGCCAAGAATTGATCATCAAGAAGCAATGGAGAAATATGGTAGTGATAAGCCAGATCTTAGAAAAGACAAAAATGATCCCAATGAACTAGCTTTTGCCTGGATTTTAAACTTCCCACTTTTTGTTGAGCAAACTGAAGAAGATCATTTTTATGGAGCAGGTGATAAATGGGCGCCGTCTCACAATATGTTTACTGCTCCTCATGAAGAGGATTTAGAATTGCTAGACAAGGATCCTGGCAAAGTCAGGTCATATCAACATGACTTAGCTTTGAATGGTTTTGAACTTGGTGGTGGGGCAATTCGTATTCATGATATGAAGATTCAAGAAAAAGTTTGGGATTTGATTGGTTTTGATGCGAAACAAAAAGAGCAGTTTCAACATTATTTTGAAGCTTTTAAATATGGTGTTCCGCCACACGGTGGGATAGCTCCTGGGATTGAACGATTGATGATGATTTTACAGGGAGAGAAAAATTTAAAAGAAGTGACAGCTTTCCCATTGACTTCAGACGGCCGTGATCCTTTGATGGATAGTCCAGCTGAAGTCAGTAAAGAACAACTAAAAGAATTAGGCTTAGATATAGTTTCTGAGATTAAGTAGTATTTACAGAATGAAACGAAGAGCGACGAATGATCGCTGCAATTTTGGAAGGGTTAAATTGTTAAATAGTTGTATTATATCAACTTAACAATTTAGCCATTTAACCATTTAAATTTGATAATTATGTTTCATGAAAGACATTCAAGAACAATAGCAAAGTCTATTACGTGGCGTATTATTGCTTTTGCATCTACTGTGATTGTAGTTTATTGCTTAACCCTTGATTGGGAAACGTCTTTGTATCACTCAGTCATTATACATGCGGTTAAGACCGTTTTGTACTATATCCATGAGCGTGCTTGGAATGCATCAAATTTTGGACAGGAAATAAGAAGTCACTAATAACAATATGCGCTTATCAAATCTGCAGAAGAATATTTTACGTCAGGTTTGGGGGAGTAAGAAACCAAAAGTTCAGCGAGGCAGCTTTTTGAGTTTTTATAAAAAGGAACAAAAAATACCAAATAAAATATTACAAACCAAGATTATTACCAAAAGTTTAGAGCGTTTGATCGAAAAGGGTTTACTGACTGGCTTTGGTGAACGGACACAGTATAAGTGGTTTATCAAAGAGGTAAAATTTACACCCAAAGGAAAGAGAGAAGCGATCAAGCTTTTAGGAGTACAAACAACATTGCCATTCAAAAAGAGAAGCATTAAATAATAAGTATCAAATACTAAACTTTTAACTTTTTACTTTTAACTTTTTACTTTTAAATTAATTATATGCCCATCAACAAAACATTAATAAAAAAATTAGATGCTTTAGGTATCAAATATGATATTGTCGAACATCGTAAAGTTTTTACCGCTTATGATGCCGCTCAGACCATGAAGAAGAAAGTAGACGAGATCGTAAAGTCTTTATTAGTCAAAGCTGGCGGTACATACTATTTGATTCACGTGCCAGCGAGCAAGAATATTGATTTAAAAAAGCTGGCTAAGACCTTGGACGTTAAGAAAGTTACTTTTCCAACAGAAAAGGTTGTTACTAACGCTTTAAAGATCAAGCCAGGTTCTTTAACAGCCTTTGGTTTTGCTCATAAAGTGCAGACAGTCGTTGATAAGAGCCTGACCAAAGCTAAAAAGGTTATTTTTTCATCTGGTAGTTTGACTGAAAGTATTGAGATGAATATTAAAGAATTTTTGAAAACTGATGATGTTAAAATAGGTTCGTTTTCTATTGCTAAGAAATTACCAAAGGTCAAGAATGTCAAAGCAAAACCAAAGAAAAAAACTACACCAAAGAAAAAAGTTGCTCCAAAAAAGAAGAAATAATATTTAAATTGTTAAATTGTTGCTTTAACCATTTAACCGTATAGCCATAATCAATAGTTATGTACCAAATAAAAATAGAAAAATTTGAAGGTCCGTTGGATTTATTATTGCAGTTGATCGAAAGTCAGAAAATGGAGATTACAGAAGTATCTTTGGCGAAAGTTACTGATCAGTATGTTGAGTATATTCATCAAGCAACAGTAATCAATCCAGAAGAGATAGCTGATTTTTTATTAGTCGCCGCAAAATTATTATATTTAAAATCAAAGGAAATTTTGCCAGAGGCTATTTGGGACGAAGAAGATGAGATTGATTTGGCCAAGCAGTTAAAGATTTATAAAGAGTATCATGAGGCTAGTAAGATTTTGGACAAAATGGCCAAGGTTCAGAATTTTACCTATTCACGCATCACACCATTCAAGAAAAAATTGGAAGTTGGTTTTTATCCACCACAAAATTTACAACTAGCAGCAATGAAAGAGATGTTTAGCAATGCTTTGTTAAGACTAGAGCCCATCATTAGTATTCCTAAGAGCATTATCGAAAAAACAATCACTATCACGGAGAAGATTAATGAGATCAAATTATTTATTAAACAAAGTATAGCTACAGATTTTAAAAAAATACTTGGTAAGGGATCAAGAGCAGATGTGGTGATCAGTTTTTTAGCAATGCTAGAATTGATCAAGCAGAGAGATATTGAAGTTGAACAAGAAGGCTTATTTAATTCTATTACTATTAAGAAGGCAATAAATTAACATGAAGAATCAAGAAATAAAAAATAAAATAGAAAGCATTCTTTTGGTGGCTACCAAACCTTTGAAAATTTCAAAAATCAATGATTTATTGCCGGGAGTGAAAAAAGAACAAGTTGCCAAGGCTGTCGAAGAACTACAGACTAAATACAACCATGAAGAGAGTGGTTTGAGAATCATTGAGAATCGGGGCGTAATTCAGTTGACGACGAGTCCTGACAGCGCTGATGTGACAAAGCAATTTGTCAAAGATGAGACAACGGGTGAACTAACCAAGCCCTCTTTAGAAACCCTAACCATTGTTGCTTATCGTCAACCAATTACCAAAGCAGAATTGGAACAGATTCGTGGCGTTAATTGTAGTATGATTTTACGCAATTTAATGATTCGTGGTTTGGTGAGAAGAAAAGAGAATAAGCAATCTCTGACTACTTATTATTCTGTGACAGTAGAGTTTTTGAAATTTTTGGGTATTAATAGAGTTGAAGAATTACCAGATTATGCGAAATTAAATGATAATATTAATCTCAAGAAATTATTAGATCCGAATTATGACGATTCTATTGTGATCGAGGAAAAATCAGAAACAGAGCCAGTGATTGATGAGACTGTAGATATTGAAGAAATTGATGATGCGCCAGCAACAACCTTATCAGTAAATGTTTATCATTGATGCGTTTACAAAAATTCCTATCACAAGCAGGTGTTGCTTCTAGAAGGCAAGCCGAACAAATGATTGCAGCTGGCAAGGTTGAAGTCAACGATGAAATTGTCGATCAAATGGGTGTTCAGGTTGATCCAACCATTGATCATATTAAAGTAAATCACAAAATAGTAAAGTTGTCAGAGCAAAAAATTTATTTGATGGTCAATAAGCCTGTGGGGGTCATTACTACCTGTTATGATCCACAACAAAGAGAAACAATCTATCATTATTTACCTGAAGAATATGACAGCTTATTCCCAGTGGGTAGATTGGACAAAGATACTTCAGGATTGATTCTCTTGACCAATGATGGTGATCTAGCTCAAGAATTGACACATCCTAGCTTTGAACATCAAAAGGAATATTTAGTGAAAATTAAGGGTGAAGTTGAGGCGGGATTTATGCGCAGAATGAAAGAAGGAGTAGGGTTGGAAGAGGGTATAGCCAGGGCAGATGAAGTTGAGCGGGTTAGTCCGGATAGTTTTACCATTATTCTTCATCAAGGTTGGAAAAGACAAATCAGGCGCATGGTTCAAGCTTTGAATTATCATGTTTTGGAGCTGAAAAGAATACGGATTAATAAATACAAGATTGAACAACTTGGTGATGAAGATTATAAATTAATCTCTAGAGAGGATATTATGTAAATGTTTTGGGAGTTTATTTTGAATTTGGGTTTACTATGGAGTTTAGTAACAGTACCGGTTATTAGTTCTTATGCAGCTATCAATATTGCTAATGATGGCGTTGATTATCATCAGTATCTTTCAACAGAACAATATTTACCAACCAAGGTTATCAATGATTCTCTTGGAGTAAAATTATCAGCCGAGACAGCCTTAGCTTTTGATTGGGAGACAAAAGCAATCCTTTGGCAACAAAACAATGAAAGACAAAGACCGATTGCTAGTCTGACAAAATTGATGACAGTTCTAGTTTGGTTAGACAATAATCCGGGCTGGCAAACACCTGTGACTATTAGCAAAGATGATTATCGAGAGGGTGGTACCTTTTATTTATTTACTGGGGAAGTGGTGACAGCTCAAGATCTTTTTTATTCAACCCTGATTGCTTCTGACAATAATGCAACAATCGCCTTAGTTAGATCATCAGGTTTAAGTGAAAGTGATTTTGTGATCAAGATGAATGCTAAAGCTAAGGAGCTGAGGATGTTTCAAACATATTTTATTGAACCAACCGGATTGGACAATCGCAATGTTTCAACAGCAAATGATTTATTGCGTCTGATTACCATTGCTTTTGAAAATGACAAGATCAAAGATGCGATTTCTAGAAAAGACTATAGCTATAATATTCGTAATACTGGGAGGCGAAATTATTTTGTCAGTACAGATGCATTATTGGGTAGTTATCTAGAGGTTTTAGGTGGTAAGACGGGCTATTCTGATGAGGCTGGTGGTTGTTTAGCAATTGAAGTGCAAGGGCCAGAACAACAAAAAGTTGGTGTTATTATTTTAGGTTCAGCAGATCACTATACTAGATTTGATGATGCTAAAGCCGTTAGTCAGTGGGTATTTGATAATTTTATTTGGAACAATGATTAGTTTGATTTCACTAAAACCATACTTGATAGTCTTATGGATGTCTATTTTGCCAGTGACAGAATTAAGAGCAGCGATCCCCTTTGTTTTGTCATACTATGGTGGCGAGCCAGTATTAATATTTATTTTCGCAGTCATTGGTAATATCATCCCTGCCTTTTTTATTCTTTGGGGGCTTGATCTAGTGAATGATTCATTACAGAAACACGAAAATTTTATTAAGAAGACATATAACTGGGTTTTGGCTAGAGCCAGGAACAAAACAGAGTCCAAGGTTTTACAATATGGCTATTTAGCGCTATTATTGTTTGTAGCTATCCCTTTGCCAGGCACGGGTGCGTGGACTGGATCATTGGCTGCTTGGCTTTTTGGCCTACCGAAAAAGAAATCATTTTTAATTATTTGTTTGGGAGTGATCCTGTCAGGGATTATTGTCACTTTATTGACCACTGGCGCTATTAATATTGTAAAATAAAATGAAGAAATATATTATTGGTAATTGGAAAACTGTCTTATCGCCAAAGCAAAGTGAAAAATTGGCCATTGCTTTAGGTAAGAAGTTTAAACAAAAAATAAAAACAGGCAGGGAAGTGGTGATTTGTCCTAGTTATCTTGATATTGCTAATGTAGCAAGTATTATTAAGCCAACTAAGATCAATTTAGGGGCACAAGGTTTTTTTAGCGGTAATTATCAAGCAATCACAGGGAGTGTCAGCGTCTTAGCTTTGAAAGAGTTGGGTTGTAAATATGTCATTCTTGGTCATTCAGAAGCTCGTCTCGCTTATAAATTGGATGATATGCAAATTAACCACCAAATAAGACTAGCTGCAGAACAGGGATTAATCCCCATATTGTGTATTGGTGAAGATCAAGAAACGAGAGCCAGCAATCAAAAAGAGATGTTTATTAAAAATCAGTTAGTCAAGGGTTTGACTAATATTCGTTTGCGGGATAATGACAAATTAATCATTGCTTATGAACCGATTTGGGCAATCAGTCCCAATGGACCAGCACAGCTGGATGAGATAACTCGTATGCACACCTTGATTCGTAGATTATTACTAGAGATTCTACCAGCTAATAGGTTGAATAAAAATGTTGCTATTGTTTATGGTGGTAGCGTTGATGCCAATAATATTAAAGAGATTATGGGCTCAGCTGCGGTTGATGGTGTGTTGATCGGCAAGGCTAGTACAGATTTTGATAGTTTTTCCTCAATTATAAATTATTAAGACAGTAAATCACATATTAACAAATAACAATTATCAAACACCAAAATACAAACAAAACACAAGCACCAAATTATAAGTATAAAACGGTTTTAAAATTAGAATTTGTAATTTGAACTTTGTTAGTTATTTGGAATTTGAACATTGGGGTTTAATACAACATGTCACATAGTACATATAACATATTAGATGTTAGATATTAATTATAAATTATTAATTTATTTAACTTTTCACTTTTAACTTTTAAATTATATCTATGCTAGTTCATATAAAGGATATTGTAAAAGATGCCAGGACCAAGAATTATTGTGTCGGTGCTTTCAATACTGTAAATTTGGAAATCACTTTAGCAATAGTTAGGGCAGCAGTTGCTATGAAGTCACCAGTTATTATCCAGGTCAGTGAAAAGACGATTGAGTATGCCGGTTTGAAGCCGATCACTCATATTGTAGAGACAATTGCTAAGAATGAGGCGAAAAATATTCCAGTTGCTTTACATTTAGACCATGGACATTCTTTCCACTCTGTTTTTGAATGTATCAGTGCAGGTTTTTCCTCTATTCATATTGATGCCTCTGATTTGCCTTATGATGAAAATGTAAAGATTACTAAAGAGTCTGTGGATTATGCTCATCAGAGTGATGTTTGGGCACAGGGTGAACTTGGTAGAATATTTGGCAAAGAAGGGATGAGTAAATATAATGGTGATTTTAAAGAGATTGAAAAATATTTAACCGATCCGGAAGAAGCTAGACAATTTGTCGCGGCTACAGGAGTAGATACTTTAGCAATTTCAGTTGGTACTTTTCATGGCAGATTCAAAGGTAAAGAAAAGATCTATTTTGATATTTTAGACAAAATTCGGGCAGCAGTCGATGTCCCGTTGGTTTTACACGGTGCTTCTGGTATTCCTGATGATGAACTGACCAAAGCAGCAGAGCATGGTGTCAGCATTGTCAATATTGATACATCTTTGCGAGTAGCCTTTACAGATCAGTTAAAAAAGACTATAACAAAGGAATCCGACATGATTGATCCAAGAAGTATTTTGGCACCAAGTATTGATGCTGTTGCTGAAGTAGTGCGTCGTAAGATCATGCATTTAGGAAGTAATAACAGAGTATAAATATGGCATTTGTAGTTTCAATCGTCATTCTCATTTGTTTGGCTATTATAGCTTATATTGTAGTACGCAAAATACCACAATTAACATTAGTCAAAACAGAAGCAAGCTATCAATTGAAAAACGATAGTTTGAAAAAGGATATCTACGAGAAAAGATTAAAAAGGCAATTGGGTGGCATTTTGGCAAAAATTTTGATCATACTAAAACCTATTTTTACTAAGATGGTGGATCTGATCAAAGGATTTTATAACCTGGTCAAAGGTAAAGAAGAAGAGTATCGTCATAAACTATTACATCAAGATTTTAAGGATGAGGTTGATAAAGAACAGAAATTTTCACAAATTTTGACTGCAGCTAAAGAGTTATTAATTGATAAGAAATATGAGGAAGCAGAAAGTAAATTGATTGATATTTTAAAGCTAGATCCACAATACAAAGAAGCCTATCATCAACTGGCTGAGCTGTATTGGGAAAAGAAGGATTATGAACATGCGATTGAGACCTATAATTATTTATTGAAAATTTCCGCAGATAGCAAAGTTTATCAAGACTTGGCAGCTATTGCTGAGGAAAGGGGAGACTTAAAAGAAGCAGAGAAAAATTATTTAGAAGCTTTAGGAAATGAAGATCAAGATGTAGAAGTTTATTATAATCTAGCGGCACTTTATAAACAGCAAGAGAATATGGATAAGTCAGCAGAGATGATCAACCAAGCGCTTGTTGCCATGCCGAATAATCCAAAATATCTTGACTTTTTGTTAGAGATCAGTATAATAGGTCAAGATAAAAAAACAGCCAAAGAGGCTCTAGAAAAATTAACAGAAGTTAATCCAGATAATAATAAATTGGCCGAGTATCAAGAAACGATAGATAGTTTATAATTAATTGGTTGATAGTACGAAGAAAAATAGCGCGAGCCTGAGTATAGCGAAGGCGAGCTTGATTCCACTTTAGCGGAATCAAAGAGGAATAGGTAGGGCGAGTTAAGCGAAATGACTCATGAAAGTCATGAGTCATAAAGCGCCGAGCCCTAACTAAGACGAGCCGACGTAGCTCAGTTGGTAGAGCAACTCCATGGTAAGGAGTAGGTCCGCAGTTCAAATCTGCGCGTCGGCTCCATTTTTTTATTTTATTGGGTCGGTACCGAAGTGGTCAAACGGGGCAGACTGTAAATCTGCTGGCTCCGCCTTCGTAGGTTCGAATCCTACCCGGCCCACCATCCTACGCTTGCGTAGGATGCCAATCGAAACTTTTGTGAAGATTGGCAAGGTATGTTACTTTAGAATGAATATGCGCTCTAATATTGGCAAGCTACGGATGGCGGGCCATATTTTAAAAAACCTCACCATTTGGCGAGGCTTTTTTTATTTTATTCGGCAGAACACCTATTCAAATAATATTAAGAGAAACATCATTCCAACACCTAAACCAATTGTAAGGAATTGGATGATAATGTTCTTAAACTTAGTTTCTTGGTGTAGTTCTGGTACTAGGTCAGATCCTGCTATATAGACAAAGCCACCAGCTGCAATAGCTAGGGCATAGACTGTGAGGTTTTCAATACTTGGTCCAATAGTAATAGCAATAATAGCACCAACAAAAGCTAGACAAGCAGATAAGAAATTAAATAGCAATGCTTTGGCTTTATCGAAACCGGCGTGAAGTAATAAGCCAAAGTCTCCAATCTCTTGTGGTATTTCATGCAGTATCACAGCAACTGTAGCAGCAATACCAATCTCAATACCAGCGAGATAAGCTACACCAATAATGACACCATCAATTAAGTTGTGTAGACCGTCAGAGACAAGATTTAAATAGCCTACTGGCCGGATATGATCTTCTGCCTCATGATGATGGTGATGATGATGCCAGTGTAAGAATTTTTCTAGAATGAAGAAGATTGCCAGCCCAGTTAGTATTAGAAATGAAATGAGTGTTGAATTTACTCCCGAAGCAAAAGCCTTAGGGATCATATGAATAAAAGCACCCCCAAATAAAGCACCAGTAGCTAGACCAACAAGTGGTGTAATAATTCCACAAATTCTTTTTTTATTAGTAAAGATAGTAAGAATTCCGACGATAGATATTAAACTAACAGTAGCAATACTGATCAATGTATAAGTCCAGGTGATTAACATATACTTTATAGTATTAAATAATTATGTTATAAGTATAGTTATGTTAACCATATAAAGTCAATATGCCAGAACTACCAGAGGTAGAAACAATTAGAAATGATTTGAATCAAAAGATTATCCATAAAAGGATAAAGTCTATTGCTATTCGTAAGAAAAAGATTGTTAAGAATACTCACAGACTATTCAAAGACAAAGTAGTTGGTTCTAAGTTCAATGAGATAGACAGAGTTGGTAAGTTAATGATAATTAATCTAGATAATGGATTATTCATTTTAGTGCACTTACGAATGACTGGACAGCTTATTTACCAGCAAGCTGGCAAGAGAACCATTGGTGGACATAATTGGCCAGAGAGTGATCAGGAGCTACCCAATAGGTTTAGTCACATTATTGTTACTTTCTCAGATAATTCTAAGCTCTTCTTTAATGATATGCGTCAGTTTGGTTATTGGCACTTAGTTAATGATCAAGAAAGGCAAAAAGCTGTTAGTTCTTATGGTATTGAACCTATAGCTAAAGATTTTACTTTAGATAAGTTTGAAGATTTATTAAAGAATAGAAAGAGTGTTCTTAAACCCTTTCTATTAAACCAGAAGTTCATGGCTGGTATTGGTAATATCTATGCTGATGAGATTTGCTTTGCTGCTAAGGTAAAGCCAAGTAGATTAATACATACTTTGAAAAGGGGAGAGAAAGAACTATTACACAAGGCCTGTAGGGATATCCTAATAAAAGGAATTAAGTATCGGGGAACAACATTTTCAGACTATGTTGACTCAGATGGTCACGCTGGTAACTTTGTAAAATTCCTGAAAGTCTTTGGAAGAACAGGGGAGAGTTGTAAAAGATGCAAGAAAGGAACTATCCAGAAGATCAAGCTTGGTGGTAGAGGAACTCACTTTTGTCCACAGTGTCAGAAGTAGTTTGGTTGACAACCTTTTATTTTTTTTATATACTTTATTAGTAATGATTACTAATAAGAAAATTACTAAAAAAGTCCAAAAGAGGGAAGTGAAAAGAAGACTAACCAAACAAAGGCAACTTATTTGGGATTTTCTAATGTCTGTAAAAAGTCATCCTACAGCTGAGATGGTACACAAGTTAGTTAAGAAGAAGCTACCAAATATCAGCTTAGGGACGGTTTATCGGAATTTACAGTATTTAGCAGATAATGGATACATCCTTCGTCTAGGATCAGACAAGGATGAATTCTTCCACTACGATGCAGATATTAGTAATCATGACCACTTTGTTTGTGATCATTGTCATCAAATTGTAGATTTACAAAAGAAGAAGGTGCAGAGACTGCCAAAACTATCTATTAGTAAGACTTTAAAACAAATTATCTTTTACTATGGTCTTTGCAATAAATGTTTAAAAATTAAGAATAAATAAAATGGGAAGTATAACTAAAAAATACATCTGTAAGGCCTGTGATCATGTTTATGATCCGGCAGTGGGAGATCCAGATAGCAATATTCCTCCTGGTACACTCTTTAAAGACATTCCAGAAGATTGGGTTTGTCCAGTATGTGGCATCTTAAAGAAAGATTTTGTACTGTATATGGGTGAATAAAGAATTAATAAATTAAAGATTTAAAATTATGCAAGAAGAAAAGAAACTTAATCCACCAACTCTAATTGGTCGGAAACTAGAAGATCTTGAGTTTGATATCTTTCACAAAAATGAGATTAAAAAAGTTAAGTTTGAAGATTATAAAGGAAAATGGTTGATCCTCTTTTTCTACCCAGCAGACTTTACTTTTGTTTGTCCTACAGAACTGGAAGATATGGCAGATACTTATGAAGAGTTTCAAAAGAATGATGCTGAAGTAATTAGTTTCTCAACAGACACTGTCTTTGTTCACAAAGCATGGTATGATAACTCTGAAGCTATAGCTAAGATCAAGTTCCCAATGGGAGCAGATCCAACTGGCAAAGTTGCCAAGTCTTTAGGAGTATATATCGATGAAGAAGGTTTAGCTTTAAGGGGAAGCTTTATCATTGACCCTGAAGGGGTGATCAAAGCCTATGAAGTCCATGATAATAATATTGGACGTAGTGCTAAGGAATTTCTAAGGAAGCTACAAGCAGCTCTCTATGTTGCCAAGCATGGTGGAGAAGTTTGTCCAGCTCGTTGGCAACCAGGTGATGACACCTTGAAGCCAGGACTCGACTTAGTTGGTAAAATTTAATAAAAAGCTTTTAACTTTTACCTTTTAATTTTTAAATTAATATCATTATGCCAAATGTTACAAAGTTAAATGAGGTGTACAAATGTCCCGTATGTGGAAATATAGTCACTGTCTCACATGTCGGTGGTGGTGAACTAGTTTGTTGCGGACAACCAATGAATCTTTTGACTGAGAATACAGAAGATGCAGCAGAGGAAAAACATGTGCCAGTGATCACTAAGACAGATAATGGAGTGAAGGTAGTCGTTGGCAGTGTGCTTCATCCAATGGATGAAGACCACTATATTGAGTGGATTGAGATCATTATTGGTGATCACAGTCACAGACATTACTTAAAGCCTGGAGATGCCCCAGAATGGGAGTTTAAGGTAGATGTTAAGGGTAAAGTAATAGTTAGAGAGTATTGCAATCTACATGGTCTCTGGAAGGCAGATTTAGAGTAAATATACTAGAATAATATATAGAAAACATCCTACTTTGTAGGATGTTTTTTCTTGTTGACATAAATGGTATAATGTATTAGTCTAGTATAGACTTGCCACCCTAGCTTCCCGTTATTGCAACGGGACAGGCAGCTGGTTACAAACAATTATTACCAACTAAGAGCACTACGAAGTTTTAATGTAGTATGTGCCACCCTAGCTTCCCGTTATTGCAACGGGACAGGCAGCTGGTTACAAACAATTATTACCAACTAAGAGCACTACGAAGTTTTAATGTAGTATGTGCCACCCTAGCTCAGCTGGTAGAGCATCGGTTTTGTAAACCGCAGGTCGTCGGTTCGAGTCCGACGGGTGGCTCCATCTAAAAATTTGAAATTTATAATTTAAAACATACTTCTAGACTAGAATCTAACGCAACATATTTGGCGCGAAGCGCTAGAAATGATAAGTTAGATTTCTATGATAAATTATAAACGATTAAATGATTTAGAGCGAGAGGAAATAAGCCGGATACTCTC
>Ga0210044_10006520_pt1 | contig 15312 bp, 21 predicted proteins | sample CryGey13umfilter_2_FD_183959 | JGI IMG/M metagenome (GOLD analysis project Ga0210044, IMG submission 183959) | Groundwater microbial communities from aquifer in Utah, USA - Crystal Geyser 4/9/14 3 um filter (SPAdes) (version 2) | ecosystem: Environmental > Aquatic > Deep subsurface >...
GGAAAAGTATCGACATTGAGGCAAAAGAGATTGTACTTGTAGGCAATGATGCCCTAAAAGCAGAGCATGTAAAATCAATGGCAATAAGAACGCCGGTGTATAGGGGCGCCCCAACATCAATGGATGAATATTTATCTCTGCCTAGATAATAGAGTCGTTAATTTTTTCAGTTATCTTTTCTAGAGATTGTTTTAATTCATTAATGGACCATTCTATATCACTAACATCTTTTTTGGACAGTTCACTTTTCCATTTTTCTAAAATAGTATTGGCTATTTCTGAACAGTTGTAAAGTAGATTCCAATATGGGTGGTGTTCTGCTGTTGCATATGCAAGCTCAGTCACATCAATTAATCCATTTTTAGCTCTTGCCAATGCAGTTATATTTTCACCAAAAATTTTTACAATGTTAACGTCTAGATCTTTTTCAACTTTTAGCGGAGTGTTGTTTTTTTCATGTTTATTTACTAATTCATGCAATTCATTGTAAAAAGTATCAAAAGTCATGTTTAGAACAATCTCTGATGTTCTGCTAACATGCATCTATTAAATACAATTTTGATACCGTTTTCTTGTGCCATCTTTTCTGCTTCGAGATTATGAATTCCTTCTTGAAGCCAAATCACCGTAGGATTTTTCTTTATAGCTTGTACTTCCTGTTGTGGAGGAAGTTCAGAGGGCCTAAACACATCAATGATGTCAACGTCATCATTAATATCAGAAATTGTGCTATAACATCTTTTACCTAAAATCTCATCAGTAGTAGGATTTACGGGAATTATACTAAATCCATTTTCAGACAGATATTTTGGTACATAATGTGCGGCCTTGTGTTCATTTTTAGACATGCCAATTACTGTAACACGTTTTAAGGTAAGAATATCTCTAATTTCATCATCTGTATAAGAATCACATTCCATGAAAAAATTAAAGCGATGTAGGATATAATTTTTAAAGAAAATAGTATGGTATTTTAACAACTGCAAAAATTAAACGACATGGAATCTATGCCAGAAGAGCCAAAAGACATAGTTGTTTTGGGGGCAATTAGAAGGGGAATTAAAAAATTTGACAAAATACAAAAAGCAGATCAAATAGATGGTGAAGAACTAAACATGATTCTTGAAAAATTAGAAAAAAGAGAACTAATACAAGTAGAAGAAAAAGGGTGATTTGGAAAAAAAATCGATATTAAAATTACGGATAAAGGAACCAGAGAGATAGAAGAAAGAATTCACGAATTACAAGACAAATGGAACCAAATGTCACTATTATACAAAAGTGGGGATAAAGAGAAATTAAAACAATACATGGATGATAACAAATCAATCATTCCCACTATGATGTTTTTTGGAATAATGGATATGATGATGTTTTCAATGATGTTTAGCATGATGGGTATGATGATGACAGATTACGTACCAGCAGAAAGCATCCCAGACGATATGAGCGGGGACACTTCATCAGATGGAGGATGGGCGATGGTTCTGATGGGGGGGATTTGACTTTGATGTTGGATTCTAAGTTGATATTTTATACTTGGTATGAAAAATAAAGATTATTGATATACAGTTCACAGGATAATCAAGGATTAGTCAAAGTGTTATCATTTCTAAAATCTCACAATACAGAATATCTCTCAGGTCAAGATTTGAGCGATGTCTTGAGAATTAGCAGAGTTGCAGTTTGGAAACATATTAAAAAAATCAGAGAATTAGGATATAAGATAGAGTCAAAACAGAAACTAGGATATAGATTAGAGTCAAACACTGATAGATTATTGCCATGGGAAATAACATCAGGACTAAAGACCAAAACATTGGGAAAACGTACGTATTACTTTGATTTAGTTGATTCTACTCAAAATCAAGCAATGAAAATGACTTCTGAGGAAGCAAACAACGGAACGTTGATCATTGCTGAAAGACAAACAAGTGGAAAGGGAAGATTAGGAAGAAAATGGATTTCACCCAAAGGTGGGATATGGCTTTCGATAATTTTGAATCCAAAATTTGATATATCTGTGATCACGTTATTTCCAATAGCATCTGCACTTGCACTATCAAACGCAATAGAAAAAACATCGAACATCAAGTCAGAATTAAAATGGCCAAACGACATAACAATCAATGGTAAAAAAGTTGCGGGGATGTTAGTTGATGCATCACTAGAATCAAATAAAATTGAAAATATGATTCTCGGCGTAGGAATAAATTATAATGTAGACGTTAAACAAATTGAAAAACTATTAAAAGATACACCAAATTTTTATGGAGTTGCATCATTAAGTGAACACAGTAAAACAATAAAATCAGTTTTGCTGGTACAGTCATTTTTAATGGAGCTAGAAGAAATGTATAATTTATTAAATAATGGCAATACCAAAAAAATAATCAGAGACTGGATGAAAAAATCATCAACTATTGGTCAAAATATAGAAGTAAATACAGAAAATGGGAAAATTAAAGGCAAGGCAATTAAAATAGATGACGATGGAGCACTAGTCATATCAGTAAATAAGAAAAATAAAAGAATCACTTCAGGGGATATAACTCACGTGATAAAATAACAGAGAAAAAGTAAAACGTTATTTTTTTGGTGACTTTTTGTTAGTTACAGATTTTTTCTTATTTTTTGACATAGCAGATTTTTGATCAGAAATTAGATTTGATTGCTCTTTAAGGATATTTTTTAGATCATTTTGTATGTCAAAAACTATGGCAATCATATCTTCGAGTGTCATAGAGTATTTGCCATATGCAGATAATAGTTCTGACTGCTTTTTAGACACTTTTGTAAGGTGTTCGTTTGAGCGCAAAAGGTTAGCAGATGTAATTAATTCAGGCATGTCAGAGACGGGGCCTCCAAGTTCATCCAGTTCTAATTGAATCACTTGAATCGTCTTGCGAAGGTCATAAATAATTTCACCCATGCCTAATTTACTCAATCTAAGAATTTGTATTTGTTAGAAGATTAAAGATTTACTAAAAATAAATAAAATATTTGTCAAAAAAGACAAAAATCATCCAGTAAGTACAAAATATCTTAAAATAGAAATAAATTATAACTAAAGCATCAACATATTGTTGATACGTGCTTTTCTTAGCATAATTTTATTATTTTCGAGTTTCATTTCAATTCCTGCATTTGCGCAAACCGTAGAAAATACACAAACGATGTTCAAACAAGCTAATGAACATTTTGGAAAAGGAGAATATGATCAAGCAATTGTAATCTATGATAATATTTTAGAAGTCGTACCAAATAACATATCCACATTAAAGATGAAGGCAATTGCACTAAGTAATTCAGGATATCATGAAAAATCACTTAAAGAATTCTTCAAGATTCTTCAGGAAAAACCAGATGACATCATTGCGCTTACAGGTATGGGGGTAGGATTTGGAAATTTAGGTGAATATCAGGAAGCAAAATATTATTTTGAAAAAGCAATAAGTGAAAAACCAAATAGCATCATAATTAATAATTATAAAGAATTCATAGATAAAGTAATTTCAAAATATCCATACAAACCAACAGAAAAACAGGTTGATCTAAAAAAAGATGCAATAGTAGAAATTCCAGAATGGATCAAGATAATTGCAAAATGGTGGTCAGAAGGACGAATTGAAGATTCAGAATTTACATCAGCATTATTATTTATGATAGAAAATAAAATAATACAAATTCCAATAATAGAAACAAAATCAGGATCAGAAAATAAAATACCAGAATGGATAAGAAATAATGCGTCATGGTGGGCACAAAATACAATAAATGATCAAGATTTTGTTTCAGGTATTCAATATATGATGGAAAAAGGCATCATAGTTGTAGATATTAAAAAATCACATGATGAAATTCAGAAGGAAAAAGATTATGAATTCAGTTTGTTTGAAAAGTACATTCGTAACATTTCAAAGAATGTCGCAGATGAAAAGAGATACATAGAATATCCAAATCCAAGCGGAGACGTAATAAAGAAATTCCTTAGAGATTATACAAAATGGAATTTTGAAGAAGAAGCAAAGACAGCTTCCAGTAATTTTCCAGATCCTATATACAAGATAATTGATGAAGTATACATTATACATTACAGAGTCTTTATCAACGAACAACCATCAGGATTACCGCTAGATCATGTAAGCACACTACAAAACTCATTTACGTTTTGGGAAAATCAAGAATTAAATTCCAATGGACAGAAAGTGAAGATGAAATTTGAAATCACGGGTCTGAAACATGAAGCAAATGTATGGGTTACATGGGTAGTACGAGACATAGGAGAAGGAGTATTAGGTCATGCGCATCTTGGAAAAGGAGTGGTGGAAGTCACATTGGGTGATTATAATTGCGATGGAAGATTTCAGATTTATGATGTTAAAACAGTTGAAAAGATCATGACACATGAATTGGGTCATTCTATAGGACTTCAACATGTATCTGATCCAAATAGCATAATGTACACCTCATTAAAACCAAATTACGCATATTGTTTGTTGGGATAATTTTCAAACAAAAAATATTAAAAATAATAAAATCAAATTGAAATTCAACATAATTCTTATTCTATAAAATTAGAATGAGAGTTAGCTTAACCTACATACAATTAACCAGTAGAAATTAAGTAAAATGGATAATAAGGTAAATACAATACTGTAATTATTATGCTTAAAAGTACAACCATCTCAGGACCAAAGTGTCCTTCATGTGGAGACAGAAGAATGGTAACAGATGAAACCACAGGAGAATTATTTTGCGGAAAATGCGGTTTTGTAGTTTCAGATAAAATTTCAGATACGGGTGCAGAGTGGCGTTCCTTTGCAAATGATGATACCAATAGAGCTAGAGCAGGGGCTGGAACATCATTGACAATGCACGATATGGGATTATCAACTGTGATTGGTGCTGCCAATAAGGATTCTACAGGAAAACCTCTCACTTCATCAATGAAGAGCTCAATTGAAAGATTACGAACATGGGATAGCAGATCACAAGCTCATTCTTCTGCAGATAGAAATCTAAGACAAGCATTAAATGAAATGAGTAAATTAAAAGATAAACTTGCATTAACAGATGCAGTAGTTGAAAAAGCTGCATATATTTATCGAAAGGCCATGGAGAAAAAACTTGTAAGAGGTCGTTCGATTCAAGGTTTGGTGGCAGCTTGTCTTTATGCCGCATGTAGAAACACAGAAACTCCTAGAACATTAGACGATGTTGCTAATGGTATCAATATTAGAAGAAAAGATGTTGCAAGATGTTACAGGTTAATTTTTAGAGAATTAGAATTAAAAATGCCAGTAGTAGATCCGGTTAAAGGAGTGTCAAGAATTGCAAGCATTGCAGAACTCAGTGAGAAGAGCAAACGAAAAGCAGTTGCAATTTTAGAGCAAGCTAAAAAAATAGGCATGGTTGCTGGAAAAGATCCAATGGGAATAGCGGCTGCTGCACTATATTTAGCATGTATTAGCACTGGAGAAGTAAAATCACAAAAAGACATTTCAATTGCATCAGGAGTCACAGAAGTGACAATTAGAAACAGATGTGCAGGGTTACGAAAAATGCTTCAAAATTAGTGAGAAAAATGTTAAACAATAAAAATACATGGTCAGATTGGCTTGACTTTAATGAAGAAACAATTTCAAAAATACCTCAATCAGCAGGAGTATACATGATGCATACATCAATGAAAATTTTATTCATTGGCGGTTCTGAAAATATTAAAAAAAACATACAAGAAAAAGAGAAAGAACCATGCATTTCAAAAGCTACCAGAGTAAGATACATGCAGACTTCATCTTATGAACAAGTATCTGAAGATTTAATCAAGGATTATCAAGAGAGACATGAGGGGAAAATTCCTCAATGTATGTCATGAGGATAATAAGCAGTAGATCCTTAGAATTTCAAAAATTATAATGCAGAGTTTTTGAATCTTTTATACTCAAGAGCATCCCAAGGAAACACAATATATTCAGTATTTTTTGTTTTTTGAGCATATATCAGTTGTTTTGGATATTTTTTGCCTTGTCTTGCAAATAAAGTAGCATATACAAAATTGGAGGGGCTAGTTACTTTTGGAATTATTTTTTTAAATGTTTTGCCAGAATCGTAAATATCATCCACAAAAAGAGAATCTGAAGGAATTTTATTTTTATCAACAAGTATTGTATCGATTCCCATATGATCAGCTAATAATCTTGCAGGAACTAAACCTCCACGACTAATTGTAGAAATACTTGAAAACTCATTTGATGTTTGAGAAATTTTTTTAGAAAGTAGTTTTGTTAACCGTTCAACATCAACCCAGGTTATATTTTGTAAAGAATCGTTCACAAATATTCATTCATTTAACCAGAATTAAGGCGTTATGATTAAACAATTCAAAAAGTACCCAATACAGATTTTTTGAGAGGTGCGATAATCTTAAGAATATTAAAGGCGTTTTTACTAAAATCAGATTCCTTTTCAGACGAGACCAGCAAAACATCATCATTTGCTAATGGAAAACTCATCACAATTACCTTATCTCTGTAAGACATTGAAAAATGAACTTCTCCAAATTCTTTATCAAATTCATGCCTCATACGAACTCTAAGTGCAAGTTCCATGAACATCATCTCATCTTGTTTTTGAGATTCTAATGAAAGCATTCCCTTTTTCATGCCTCCTGCAGTAAGATGTCCCCTACTATTGATTATTCGAGCGGACCTCATCAATGGATCTAATTTAATAATTTTTTGACATATTTTTTCTAGTTCTTCAACACTAGCCACTTGTCTAATTAAACAAGCGATCTATTTATTGAGAGCTATCATAATAATAATCCGTGGAATCAGAATCTCAAAAAGACATTACAGATTATTATAAGCATCTATCATTGTTCTGGACAGATATAATTCATTTAATGTCAAGTAAACCCCAAGCCTTGACTTCGTTAGGACCGATGCGAGCATTTGCATCAAATTCTAAGAAAATATCAACTGAACTAATACAGATTAATGAAAATTTGATGGAATTTAACAAATATGTAACAGAATATTATAAACAATTATCAGAAACATGGAGCGAGGCACAAAAAAAAGTCAATCTAAAAGCTCCAGATGTACCACATGATGTAGAACAAATCGAATCATTCAAAAGAATATGGATAGATATTTTTGATAATGATTTTACAGAATTATTTGATTCAGAAAAGTTTGGAGAGAATTATGGGAAATTAGTTTCAAAAGAACTGGAACTGACAAAAAACTGGCATAACATTTCAAATGTAATCTTACAATCTGCAAACTTACCAAGCAAAGAAGAAATCGATGAAGTATACAAAGAGATACATGCTCTGAAAAAGAGAGTCACAAAACTAGAGATTGAATTAAAAAAGAAAAAGGCAATTAAAACAGAGGTAACAAAAAATGAAAAGTGAAACAAAATTTGATCCTAAAATCATCGAAGAAATGATAAAGTTTAGCAAGCATGTCATGGATGCACCTAAGTTAGTTTCAGCTCCAGATGAAATCAATCTAGAAATAACGCCGCATGAAATTGTTCAAGAAATAGATAAAACTCGATTACTACATTACAAACCACTTACAGATAAACAACACAAAACGCCATTACTAATATCATATGCGTTAATTAACAGATATCATATTTTAGACATACAGCCAGAAAAAAGTTGGGTCAGAAATTTACTATTACAAGGATTTGATGTATACATGTTAGATTGGGGATCTCCCACAAGCATGGACAAATATTTGGATTTTGATGATTATGTTAATGGATATTTAGATAGTAGTGTAGAATTTATCAAAGACGAATCATCCGTAGAAAAAATATCTCTCCAAGGATATTGCACAGGAGCTACAATTGCAACCGCATATACAGCATTACATCCAGAAAGTGTGAAAAACTATATTGCAACGGCACCAGTCATTGATGGATGGCGAGATACCACAGTAATTAGCAATCTTGCCAAGCATATGGATGTAGATAAAATGGTAGAAACCATAGGGAATATGCCTCCTGAATTCATGTATTATTGTTTTTCAGTGTTAAAACCATTTGAACAGGGAATTGAAAAGTATGTGAATTTTTTCAAAAATATTGAGAATAAAAAATTTGTAGATAATTTCCTAAGAGTAGAAAAATGGCTAGGAGATACGCCACCAATTCCTGGAGCACTTTTCAGGCAATGGATAAAGGACATTTATCAAGATAATTTACTAATTCAAAATAAGATGTATGTTGGTGGAAGTCACATAGATTTGAAGAAAATAAACATGCCAATATTTACACAGGTTGCTGTTGGAGATCATTTAGTATCACCTGAGTGCAGTATGCCACTTCATTATGCGGTAGGAAGTGATGATAAAACATTGAAAATCTATCCAACTGGTCATGTAGGCATGATTGCAAGTTCATTATCTCAAAATAAAGTATTGCCAGAGCTAGGAAATTGGCTTGCAGAAAGATCATAAAATAAAAAAATAAGATTTACCACTAGTTGTTCTTCGTGGTGAATGCAGATATCCAAGATTGTAGAATGTTTCTATTCAAGTCAGCAAATGATTTTGCATTATCATTGAATGTTTTGATATTTTGTTGTGTTGCATCAATTGTTGCAAGGGTTATTTGGTTGTGTATAGAAGCTGCTTTAACAAATTCTTCGGTAGTATCATTCATTACTTTTAGTGTTGTTTGTGGAATGTTAGTTGCAACGCCAAATTTCTTTGCATATTCTTTTTGGAGTGTGATTGTAGAATCAACAACATTTTCATATGCTTGCATATATTCTTGCTGAACATTAGTAATTGATTGATGATACTGCGGTACGGATTGTCTAATACCGGTAAATATTTTGTCTATGCTATCCTGATAAACAGAAAAGACATCTTTAGTTCCTGGTGTTTGTTCGTTTTTACTCATTGTTTCACCTCCCTATTTTTTGATTTTTTTGCTATTGGAAGGACTATGACTTGGACCAAGTCGCCTTCTCCTAATCCAAGTGCATTTCGTTCTGCCTCTGGAATTGAAATTCTGCCATTACTGCTGACAGTTGTTTTATAGGCGCCCCAGTTCATAAAAGATGGGAGCATTTGACCGATTTGAAACATAGTCTCCATGCTTTTATTTTGCATAGAAGACATATTCTTCATTAAATCAGATTGAACATTTCTTGTAGTATCAGAGACTTCTCTAAGTGTTTCTAAAGGATTGAATATTTGAGTATTTTGATTTGCCATCAGCATACCAAAATTTTTCATAAATTCAGCTTGTGCTCGACCATTTTTTTGAATCCAGTCTTTGAACATTTCTGAAGGATTAAATGGGTTATAATTACCACTCATTGGTAATTATTGGAACTATATAATATATAAACGAATCTACATTATGAAAGAAATTCTAAGACAATAGATGAAAAGGTTTCAGGATCTTGAACATATGGAGTATGACCACATTCATCCATTCTAAAAAATCTACAATCTTTGATATTAGATAGAAAATTTTCAGCGTATTGAATAGGAATTACTGGATCTTTAGAACCCCAGACTATAAGAGTGGGGCAAGTAATAGTACTCAATTTAGGTGTAATAACATCTGAATTTTTCAATCCTAAAATAGTGGACATGAATGCTAATTTTGCATTTGGCAGTTTCATCCTCTCAATAAACCCCTGAACAATACGACTGTCAGCTTCATTACCAGATGATTCCATTAATTCAAATACGTTTTTAGCACTTTCATCATTAGGATATAATGCAGCCATTATGTAAGCATCTAATGCAGGAGTAGATTGTTTCATTGAACCTGCAGGAGATACAAGAATTAATTTTTCTACCTTGTTTGGATGTGTAGATGAATAATCAGCAGCTATTTGACCACCTAAAGAAGAACCAATAATAATTGGACGTTTAATTTTCAAAGCATCAAAAAACTTTTCAAGAAATGTTGAGAAAAATTCAAGAGTATAATCTGCAATAGGTTTATCACTATAACCATATCCGATCAGATCAGGAACAATCACGTGATAATGTTTTGCAAAAATAGGAATAACTTCACTCCATCGTTCTGCAGATGCACCCAATCCATGAATTAATACCAAAATATGTGTAGAATCTCCAGATTCCAGATACCTAATCTTGTTTCCATCCACCTGAATGAAATTTTCTTTCATGATTTTAGATTCAATTATTTAGATAGATAAGTTTAGTTACCATTAACGATCAATTGTTTTTGTTATTTTACTAAATTATCGCCTAGGAAAAACATAGATTAGGTTTTTTAAGATCCAAGTAGAAAAATAGATCGTGATAAATAAAAAAATTAGTAAAATTCTTGTTCCATTAGATGGTTCAAAAAATTCTATACGAGCACTTGAAATGGCCATATCAATAGCAAAACAGTTTGAGGCAACAATTACTGGAGCTTACTCAATTAATATTCAACCACATTCAGAGTTTCAAGGGATAGTTTCGGCTAATAAAGAATGGAAGCAGGAAGCAAAAAAAATATTGTCAGAAGCTAAAAAATTATCAATACAAAACAACATAGAGTTCAGAGAAAAAATAATGCAAGGAAACATAGGATATAATCTCGTAAAATTGGCTCAAGATAAAAAAGAAAATTTCAGCATAATAATAATGGGGTCTAGAGGAAGAAGTGCAGTAAAAGAATTATTCTTAGGCAGTATTTCAAATCATATTATTCACACATCAAAAATTCCAGTACTTATTGTCAAATGAGTTTAAGATAAGCCGTGTTTTTGAAAATATTTTTGATGATAGTCTTCAGCTTTATAAAATTCAGGTGCTGGAACAATTTCAGTTACAATAGGTTTATGAAACTTTCCTGATTTTTCTAGTTCTTCTTTTGATTTTTGGGCAATTTGTAATTGTTCTTCGTTATGAAAAAATATCGCAGAACGGTATTGATTTCCAACATCAGGTCCTTGTCGGTTAAGTGATGTCGGATCATGATTACTCCAAAATACTTTTAGTAATTCATCATATGTGATTTCATTTGGATCATAGTCTACTTGAACTGCTTCAGCATGTCCAGTGGTATCAGTACATACTTCTTCATATGTAGGATTTGCTAATTTACCTCCAATGTAACCTGCTTGAGTTGATTTTACACCTTTAGTTTTACGAAGTAGATCTTCGACATGCCAAAAACATCCAGCACCAAAGGTTGCTTTCATGATTTAATTACAACACTATCAGATTAAAACTATATGCTTAACAATAATTCAAAGATAGACTATTGAGTCTAAAGAATTCACAGTTATTTCCGAAATAAATTACAGGGTTGATTAAAAATTATAACATAGTAAAAGATATCAAAATAATTTGAATTTTAATTAACGTCAGTAAAAATTTCAACAACTTTTTTAGCTAAATTTTCAATGTTAGCAGTAGGTTCTGCTGAAATTAAAAGAAGCACCTGAGTGATAGGAAATGGAAAGCTTACTAAAACCGCCTTATCACGTCTGGCTGCAATATAGTTAATTGGACCCAAGCTTTCATCATATTCTTTTCGAATGGAAGCTTTTGATACAAATTCAAAAAAAGAATGAAGTCGAGTTTCATCGTCCTCATAAGGAACAAGACCCTCTTTAAAACCACCAGTGATTAGCTTTCCATCTTTATCCACAATTCCGGCAAATCTAATTTCTGGCTCATTAAGAATTTGAGAACATTTTTCATTGTAAAGTTTAAAGGCAGTATTATTTTGTATAGACAACAATACACATCAGCATACCAAAAATAAAAACCTAGCCAATAAGTTGGTGAATTTTTTGGAATCGTTATTGAGATTAAAGTTCCATATCGGTTATCAAGTTAAAAGAAATGACACTAGTGATTAATAAGTTAAAAATAGAAATATCATTCAATGAGATCATCGGTAATCATCCTAGCAATAATAACTGGAATGATTGGATGTATTGTAACACCTAGTGTATTTGCTCATGATCCAGGTTTTGAGATAAAGACATCAAAAGACATTTTAAAATTCTGTGAGTTTTTTCATGAGGAGTATTTATTTGTAGGAGAGAAAACACTTGTAGAACAACATCCAAGTTTCCCAAATCTTAGAGCATGTGTGATTTTGTACAATCACATAGCTTGGAAAAGCATTCATCCTGGAAGAGATATTGTATTGATCGCTGAAATTGAAAAATATCTTGGAAATTCCATAGACATCAAAGAGAGACACATAAAAAAATCAGAGACAATGCCGATATGGATGAAAAATGATGCAAAATTATGGGTGAAAGATGAAATTACAGATAGATTATTTGTGCAAGGAATTAGAACGATGTTAAAAGAACAGATTCTAAAACCATCGTCAATTAATACAAATAAAAATTGTCATGAAAATGAGATATGTATCATAAAATCAGATTTTATAAAATATTCATATTCTGACATATATGGTAAAAAAATTACTGAGAAGTACACCATAGAATCTGTCATCAATAATGAAATTTCAGTTAAAACAGAAAAAATTTCAAGGGACGGAAAAGAATTATCAAACATAATAATCGACAATCAAGGAACAATTACAACAAACAAAATATGTTGCATAATGAATAAATTCATATTTTCTACTCCAATTAAATTTGGAGATATGGTCACATCAGATTTGAAAGTAATAGGAGAAACACCATATAATTTCAGTGGTAAAATATATCAAGCGTGGATTGCCCAAAATTCAGAAAAGCAGAACACAGTTATCATAGATAAAAACACAGGAATAGTATTTTCAAATGTTCATAAAGAAACTGGCATGACAAACAAGTGGTCAAAATCAACATTGGTAGAAACAAATATGTTAGAAAAAAACTACATCACAAATGAATCGATCATTCCTAAATGGTTTAAGACGATTACAATGTGGCTAGGAGATGGATTAATTTCAGAATCAGAATATCTAAAAGCAATAGAAAATTTGTTAGAACGGGGAATAATTCGTATTTAAGGGAGTTTACATTTTAGAACAACATAATCAATGATTTTTTGTTCAGAAGCTTTTTTCATTTTTAGAATAGAAGCGTACAGTATTTTTTCCACATAGTTGGGATATTTTTGCAGTATTAACTTTTTTAATGTCCTGCGGTTTTCAATATAATATTTAGCCAAAGGCTCATAGACATTTTTTCCAATTAATTTTTCGTTATGAATTCTAAAACCACATGAAGTTATCATCTTTTTTACATGATCCAATTCATAGTGTTCTGATGACCAAGTAAATTTCAATACACCTAATTTCATAAAAGATGCACCTGAGAGAGTCACAGGTAATGCCAAAGTCAATATCCCATCAGATTTGAGAATTCGTTTTGATTCAAAAATAAAATCCTTTAGAGGTTTGAAGTGCTGTGAAGATTCTAATGCAAGAACACGATCTACCGACTTAGCAGAAAGAGGTAATTTTGTGGAAGTTGAATTTAAAAATTCAATATTTTTCTGATGGCCTGTAAATAATAATTGGTCATAATTAATATTCACACAAAACAAATTGAGTTCAGGATAATAATTTCTCCAAGAAATTGCAGGTGCAGACAATCCGCTTCCAACATCTACAACAGTTTTTGCAGTTTCTAATTCTGTCAATTCACCAAAATACGAACAAAGATTTTCTTGGGCAGAAACAGGATCACAGATATTATTAATCCAATAACCAAAATTAAGCATAGAACCACCTGTTGCAAGCTGCATTATTGGAGAAAGCGAATTGTATAGGTTTATGATATCTTTTTCATTTTTTCGAAGAGTCCAAAAAAAGACATCATGGAGATTTAAGATCAAAAGAGTTTTCAATTAGAAGAGGAATTAGATCTTATTAATTTCTAGGATATCATTAAAATTTGAATGGATTTATAATTAGTAGTTATAGTGAGATATCTCTGTTACATATAGACGGAATATTAGGACATATGTTTACAAATGAGAATAGATAAAAAATGGCCATAAAATAGAAGATATAATCAGAATAATAAAAAATAATGAAGAAAATAAAGACAGCGAAGGATACAAAAAGGATTAGATTTAGTCATTTTTTATCATACATTTGTTTTCTTGAATTAACCATTAGATCTATTAGCAACTTTGGAACTGTTTATTTTAAATGTCTGAGAATCTAAAATGGTGGATTGGACTTCCTAAAGAATTGGAAAAAGATATAGAATTTGAAGAATAAAAACAATTAGAGTGCAAAAAAAGATCAATGATTATAATTATAGTAGATTGTAGAGAGCTAAATTATTGAGCCCAACCCCATGCAACCAATTTTTCAACACTTGCTGTTTGAATGCAAGATGGTTGCCCATTAATTTTAAAAACAAGACTTAATCCTTCTTTACAAACTACATTTTCAGGCAAAATACCATCTTTGATTTGTTTAAGTGGTGAAAGAACAGATTCTGGCATTTCATCTTCCATCATTTCTTCATCATTTATCATATTTTCATCTATCATTTCTTCTTCATCTTCCATTACATCTTCACCTTTTGTTATTTCATATTCAATCTTGTCGTCTATAATCATAGATTCTTCAGTAGATGTAGAATTGGTATCATTATCGCCAGTTCCATTAACAGGAAGTTCTTCTGCAAATGAAGGATAAACTACTGTGCCAGTAACAAGTACAGAAATTAACAGAAATAAAGCAAAATTATTGTCCATAAGCATATGAAAATAGAGTATAATTTAAGGGCTACATAGAAATCATCAAATTTTGACCATTTTGTAGACGATACAATACCAACAGATCAAGATCTCATGATGTCTCGTAATGTCACATGAAAAACAAATACCAGCGCATGATCAGCATCATGCGCCAGATTCTCAAGAAAATGCATGTTCCTCTTTATTTGCATACAAAATCAAAGCACACATTTTCAGTACATCAGCACATCATCATGCTTGTACTAAGGCAGTATGAGTCAAAAAGCTACGAGTCCTTTGTGGAATGGCTTGAAGTATCAACAGAAATTGTACAGATTCTTGGCATGAATACCATTCCACATTTTACCACACTGCAAAAGGCAGCTGCCAGACTGAGTGATATTTTACTGCATGTTGCAATTGGCAGGTTCATTGGAATTGTATCGCCTGGAATGATATTTGCAGGAGCAGACGCAACAGGGTTTGAAGACAGACACTGCACACCATACTATTCGTATCGTTGTTCTCTGAGACGGTCATACACAAAACTTTCAGCTGGTTCTGACATGAAGACGCAGCTAGTTTGTGTTGTTGTGATACAACACCATCCCGTATCTCATGACATCAGGCATTTTCCAGA
>Ga0210044_10006521_pt1 | contig 15311 bp, 16 predicted proteins | sample CryGey13umfilter_2_FD_183959 | JGI IMG/M metagenome (GOLD analysis project Ga0210044, IMG submission 183959) | Groundwater microbial communities from aquifer in Utah, USA - Crystal Geyser 4/9/14 3 um filter (SPAdes) (version 2) | ecosystem: Environmental > Aquatic > Deep subsurface >...
TGATGCAGCCCCCACCGTTGGCCCGCCGGTTGTTGGACCGGGCTACCGATCTGTTCCTGCCCGTGGGCTCCCGTCGTCGAGCCGTGCTGCGCAGATTCACCCCGGATCGGAACTAGTACTCCGCCACCCCACCGCGATCGGTCCTCTCCCGCCACGCCAGACCTCCGGTCGCCCGCCCCCTCTGCGCCGTCCATGCGTCGTCGCGCGGAACCTCGGCTCCAGGCGGACCGATCGGGGGTAGCTGACCCACCACCCTGGGTCGACCGGTCCTCGATAGCGGACCGACCGACCCTGGGTGACCCGCCACCCCACCGCGATCGGTCCTCTCCCGCCACGTCAGACCTCTGGTCGCCCGCCCCCTTTGGGCCGTCCATGCGTCGTCGCGCGGAACCTCGGCTCCAAGCGGACCGATCGGGGGTAGCTGACCCACCACCCCGGGTCGACCGGTCCTCGATAGCGGACCGGTCGAGGGTAGGTGAGCGCCACCCCACCCCGATCGTTCCTCGAAAGCGGACCGACCGACCCCGGGTGACCCGCCACCCTGGGGAGCTTCGGATCCGAAGTAGGCACCGGCCGTCGGTGCACCTACCCCACCCAACCACCGTCATCCTGTTGACCGCGCGACGGATGCCTTTGACGCTCGCCGGCGCTCAGCCTGCAGCAATTCCCGTCGGTTAACTCGAAACCTTCATGGCATCGGCGTTGCATCGTCCACGACCTGATGCCATCCGCCCGTCGCCTGTTGCCCGTCCTGATCCTGCTCGGCCTGTGCCTCTGGCCAGAGGCGGCTCACGGGCTGCCCCGCATCGACGTCTCGGTGGGCGGCGGGGACGCCATGGCTCCCGGGCAGATCACCGGGGCGCTGAAGATTCTCGCCGCGCTGACCATTCTGTCGCTGGCGCCCGCGATCCTGATGCTGATGACCTGCTTCACACGGATCATCATCGTGCTCAGCTTCGTGCGCCAGTCGCTGGGCGTTCAGGGCATGCCGCCAAACCAGGTGATGGCCGGCCTGGCCCTGCTGCTGACCTTCTTCGTCATGGCTCCCGTGGGCAAGAAGATCCATGACACCGCGCTCAAGCCCTACACCGAGGGCAAGCTCACCGAGGCCCAGGCGCTGGAGGCGGGCACCGCCCCCCTGAGGCGCTTCATGCTGGACCAGACGCGGGTCAAGGATCTGCAGCTGTTCCTCGAGCTGAGCAACACGCCCCCACCCGGCACGCCGAAGGATGTGCCGATGGTGGCGTTGACCCCGGCGTTCGTGATCTCCGAGCTCACCACCGCGTTCCACATGGGGTTTCTGATCTTCATCCCGTTCCTGCTGCTGGATTTCGTGCTGGCCTCGATCTTGATGTCCATGGGCATGGTGATGCTGCCGCCCGCCCTGATCTCCCTGCCGCTGAAGATCATGCTGTTCGTCCTCGTCGACGGCTGGCACCTGGTGGTGGGCTCGCTCGTGCGGAGCTTCCTGTCATGACCACTGAAGCCGTGATCGATCTGGCCTACACCACGATGAGCACCGCGTTCTGGATCACGCTGCCGATCCTCGGCATCAGCATGGCCATCGGCATCATGGTCGCCATCTTCCAGGCGGCGACCCAGATCCAGGAGGCCTCGCTCAACTTCGTACCCAAGCTCATCGGTATCGGTGTGGCGGTGGTGCTGTTCGGCGGCTGGATCCTGGACCGGCTCATGGGGTTCACCACGACGCTGATCACGAGCACCACGCTGGTGGGGAGATGACGGTGACGCTGACCCAGCTCCTGCCCCACGTCGTCACCTTCGGCCTGGTCCTGCTCCGGGCCTCGGGTCTCGTGCTGCTGGTGCCGATTATCGGTGGTGACGCGCTGCCCGCGAGGCTGCGTGGAGCGGTGGCTGCGCTGCTCGCGGTGATCCTCACCCCCACCGTCGGTCCGACCCCCATGAGCCAGCCGGTGGAGCTGGTCCTGGCCGGCGCGGGGGAGCTGATCATCGGCCTGGCCATGGGGCTCGTGGTGCGCCTGGTGCTGCTCACCGCCGAGATGGCCGGCGAGGTGGCTGGAATGCAGATGGGCTTCGCCTTCAACCGCGTGGTGGACCCACTGACTCGTGAACCGGTGGCCATCACCTCGCGCGTGATGGGCACGATGACGCTGCTCCTGCTCATCGCCATCGACGGCCACCACGCGATCATCGCCGAGCTGAGCGCCAGCCTGCAGCACGCCCCGCTGGGGCAGATGCTGCCCCAGGCCTCGACCTACATCGCCACCCTGCTGCCGCTGCTGAGCATCGTGGTCTCTGCCGGCCTGCGCATCGCGGCGCCGATGGTGGCGGCGCTGCTGCTGACCAACGTCGCCGTGGCGCTGCTGTCACGCGCCGCGCCGCAGCTCAACCTGTTCATCTTCGCCTTCGGGCTCACCATCGGAATCGGCATCCTGGTGCTCACCAGCTCCGTCGGTCCGTCGCTGACCCTGATGCTGGGCCAGCTCCAGCTGCTGCCGACCTACATCTCGGCCGTGTGGGGGAGCTGAGCCATGTCGGACAAACACAGCCGCACCGAGAAACCGACCTCCAGGCAACGGGACAAGTTCCGCGAGGAGGGTCAGATCGCGGTGAGCCGCGATGTGATCTCGATTTCGGTGCTGCTGGCCAGCACCATCGGGCTGTACCTCGGATTCAGCCGCGGCGGCCAGCAGTTGCTGGACGTGACCCGGGCGATGCTCGGGAAGCTGGAGCAGATCACCCCGGCGGGACCGTTGGTCTGGCTCCTGCCGCTGCTCGTCGCCGGGGCCATGCTGCTGGTGCCGCCGGCCCTGGCCTCCACCGTGGGCGCCCTCACCAGCGGCTTCGCCCAGACCCGCGGTCTGTTCTCGTTCAAGCCGATGGCCCCCAAACCCGACCGGTTCAACCCGCTGAAGCGGCTGAAGCAGATGTTCTTCTCCCGCCAGGCTGCGGTGAGCCTGTTGCAGTCCACGGGCAAGGTCTCGCTCATCGCCGCGCTCACGTACCAGTATTTCTGGCAACAGCTGCACGCGCTGGCCCAGCTGGGGGACAAGACACCGTTTGACATCCTGCTGCACATCGGCAGCGTCAGCCTCGCGCTCGCCCTTCGGATCGTGCCCCTGCTGGCGCTGTTCGCCGTCGTCGACTACCTGCTCACGCGCCATCGGCTCGAGGAGCAGATGAAGATGACGAAGCAGGAGGTGAAGGACGAGCACCGGCAACACGATGGCGATCCCGAGGTGCGACGGCGTCAACGTGGCCGCGCGAGAGAGATGGCGCAGAACCGGATGCTGGCCCAGGTACGCAAGGCTGACGCGGTGGTGGTCAACCCCACCCACTTCGCCGTGGCCCTGCGCTACGACATGCGCATGGCCGCACCGCACGTGTGCGCCAAGGGTGAGGACGAGGTGGCCGCCGCCATCCGCTCCACCGCCCGTCGATTCCAGGTGCCGGTGATTCACAACCCGCCGCTGGCCCGGCGGCTGTACGCACAGGTCAAGGTTGGACAGCCCATCCCGGCGCGGCTGTTCGCCGCCGTGGCCGAGGTGCTGGCCCACGTCTACCGCCTGCGCGGGAGATTGCCCACATGAACCGTCGTGCCGCACAGGCTGTCGCCCCCCCGGTCGCCGCCAGCAACCGCGACGTGGTCCTCGCCATCGGCATGGTCGGCATCCTGGTGGTGATGATCCTGCCGCTGCCCACGTTCATCATGGACTTCGGGCTGTCGTTCTCCATCTGCATCTCGCTCGTGACCTTCCTGGTCGCGATCTACATCCGGCATCCGCTCGAGCTGAGCGTCTTCCCGTCGCTGCTGTTGATCTCGACGCTGCTGCGCCTGTCGCTCAACGTGGCCTCCACCCGCCTGATCCTGCTCCACGGGGCCGAGGGCCCCGCCGCCGCCGGCACGGTGATCCAGTCCTTCGGTCACTTCGTCGTCGGGGGAAACTATGTGGTGGGCGTCATCATCTTCCTGATCCTGGTGGTCATCAACTTCGTCGTGATCACCAAGGGCGCGGGCCGGGTGGCCGAGGTCGCGGCTCGCTTCACCCTGGACGCCATGCCGGGCAAGCAGATGGCGATCGACGCGGACCTCAGCGCCGGACTGATCAACGAGCGCGAAGCGCGACGCCGGCGCTCGCGGATTCAGGAAGAGGCGGACTTCCATGGATCGATGGACGGCGCCAGCAAGTTCGTCCGTGGAGACGCGGTAGCCGGCCTGGTGATCACCGCGATCAACGTCCTGGCCGGCATCGGCATCGGCACGCTGCAGCACGGGCTGTCGGTGGCCGACGCGGCACGCACCTTCACGATCCTCACCGTGGGTGACGGACTGGTGTCCCAGATCCCGGCGCTGCTGATGTCCACCGCCGCCGGCATCGTGGTCACCCGCGCCGCGGGTCAGGCCGATCTGGGCAGCTCGCTGCTCGGTCAGCTGTCCGGCCGCCGCCGTCCCACCGCCATCACCGCGCTGTTCCTCGGCGGACTGGCCCTGGTCCCGGGCATGCCACACCTGATCTTCCTGCTGCTGGCCGCGGGCGTGGGCTTCGTGGCCTATGTCACCCCGCCATACACCGAGGAAGAAGAGGAGCAGCCCCAGCCGGCGACCGAGCCTGACGGCGGTGGGGAACGCAGCTCCATCGAGCAGTTGCTGCCCATCGACCTGCTGGAGCTGGAGATCGGCTACGAGCTGGTGGGGCTGGTGGACGGAAGCCGCACCGGAAACCTGCTGGGACGGATCTCCGGCATCCGGCGCCAGTTCGCCACCGACCTGGGCATCATCGTTCCGCCGATCCACGTGCGCGACAACCTGCAGCTCAGGCCCGGCGAGTACCGGGTGCTGCTGTGCGGCAACGAGATCGGACGCGGGGAGGTGCAGGTCGGGCACTTCCTCGCCATGGATCCCGGCACCGCCTCCGGGACGCTGGAAGGGACCCCGGTCACGGAGCCGGCGTTCGGGCTGCCGGCGCGCTGGGTCCTGGGTTCTGACCGCGCGGCGGCCGAGTCCCTGGGCTACACCGTGGTGGATGCTCCGTCGGTGGTGGCGACGCACCTGAGCGAGCTGCTGCGCAAGAACGCCCACGAGATGCTGGGACGCCAGGAGGTGCAGGAGCTGCTGGACATCCTGTCTCGGACCAACTCCAGCCTGGTGGACGAGGTGATCCCGAACCTCCTGCCGCTGGGTGACGTGATCAAGGTGCTGCGCGCCCTGCTGCGCGAGGGGGTGTCGATCCGCGATCTGCGCACGATCCTCGAGGCCCTGGCGGACCACGCCGGGCAGACCAAGGACCCCGAGCTCCTCACCGAGCGCGTTCGGCAGCGCATGGCGAAGCACCTCACGGCACGGGTCATGGGCCCCGACGGCAGAGTACATGCCTTGATCCTCGATCCACAGCTGGAGCAGGATTTGCGCGCGGCGCTCCGCGCCTCCAGCGGCGACCCGACCTCGTTCGACGCCCAGGCCATTCCCCGCGTGCTGGGAGCGCTGGAGCGCGCCGCAGCCGGGCTGGCGGGCGCCCCGGCGCAACCGGTGCTGGTGGTGGCCCCCGACGTGCGACCGAGCCTGTCGCTGTTCACCGCCAGGCACATTCCTGGACTCCCGGTCTACAGCTACCGCGAGATCGAACCCAACACACCGATCAACACCCTCGGCGTCATCGGCGCCGAGCCGGCAGGGAGGTAGCGGATGCTGGTGCGCAAGTACACGGCGACGAACCTCAAGGACGGGCTGCAGCAGGTGAAGGCGGACCTCGGCGAGCACGCGACAATCCTCAGCACCCGCACCATCCCCCGCGGCATGTTCGGTCGCGGGATCGAGCTGACCGCAACCGTCTCGCCCATGGAGCTGGCCCCGATCAAGCCCAAACCCCGGCGTGACGCCCAGGCCGCCGCCCCCGCACCTCCTGTGGCACCATCGCTGGAGCTGCGAGACGTGGCGCGCTTCCTCTCCCCCGTGCGCCAGGAGCTGCGCTCACTCCAGCGTCAGATGCAGACCCTCACCAGCAACAGCGACCGGCAGGAGCTGCAGGGCACGCTGGACGAGCTGCGCCAGCTGCTGCTGGCGCTGAGCCCCACACCCCGGGCCCCGAACACCGACCTGGCACAGACCCTGGTTGACCGCGGGATCCGACCCGGCGTGGCACACGACCTGGCGGCCATGATTCACCAGCGCGCACCCACGGGTGCGCTCCACTCCGAGCTCCAAGGGGGCTCCTTGGGTTCGTGCACGGCGAACGAACCGCTCCCGTCGTCCGAGGCCGAGCGTGCGCCCACGGGCGCGCTCCACTCCGCACTCCAGAGTGCCTCCCCCAGTCCGGGCGCGAAGATCTACGCCGCACTCACGGCCCGCGTCATGGCCCGGCAGCTGCGTTGCCTGCCCCCGCTGGACGACACCGGCGCCGAGCTCCGAGCTCGTGTGGTCACCCTGGTGGGCCCGCCCGGCGTGGGAAAGACCACGACCCTGGCCAAGATCGCGACCCACGCGGCGCTGATCCGCGGCCTGCAGGTGGGGATCGTGGGCTGCGACAGCGGACACCTCGGCGCCATCGCCTCCCTGGCTCAGCTGGCGCAGCTGATCGAGGCGCCCTTCGAGCGCGCCTCCACCGGGCAGGAGCTGCGCGATGCGTGCCTGCGGCTGCAGCACTGCAACCTGGTGCTGATCGATCCACCGGGCCAGGCGGCGAGTGACTCGGGTGAGATGGATGACCTGGTGCAGCTGCTCGACGAATTGGACATCGATGTGCTGTTGCTGCTCAACGCCGACATGCGGCCGATGGAGGTCGACGCCAACCTCCACGCCTATTCGGTCCTGCACCCCCGGGGGCTGGCCTTCACCAAGCTGGACCAGGCGGTGGTGCTTGGCACGCTGTACGACGCAACGGTCACCAGCGGATTGCCGGTGACCTACCTGACCAACGGGCGACGGATTCCACAGGACATGGAACCCGCGGACCCCGATCGGATCGCCTCGTTGGTGATGGGGATCCAGTTCAACTGAGGTCGAGGAGGATGCACACGTGATGCAGATCGTCTCTTCAGAGCGCAGCCAGGGCAGCGGCACAACACGACCGCCCCGTGGCACCGGTGACGCCGACAACGTGATCCCGATCCGCGGCACCGCCGAGCACGCAACACGAGTCATCGCGGTCACCTCCGGCAAGGGAGGCGTGGGCAAGAGCGTGCTCTCCGCCAACCTCGGCATCTGCCTCGCCCGACGCGGGCGCAAGGTGCTGCTCGTCGACGCCGACCTGGCGCTGGCCAACCTCGACCTGATGCTGGGCGTCACCGCGCGATCCACCGTGCGTGACATGCTCACCGGCAGCATGTCGGCGGAGCAGGTCATGGTGCAGGGTCCACACGGCGTGACGCTGCTGCCGGCCTGCAGCGGGGATCTCACCCTGGCCGACATGTCGGACCAGGGCCGGATGGCGGTGTTCGACTCCATCGACGCACTGGCCCCGCGCTTCGATACGGTGGTGATCGACACCGGCGCCGGCATCGGCTCCAACTCCACCGCCTTCGCCGCCGCGGCGCAGCAGACGCTGGTGGTCGTGACGCCCGATCCCGCCTCCATCGCGGACGGCTACGCGATGATCAAGGTCCTGTCCCAGCGTTGTGGGCTGAAGCGCCTGTACCTCGCGATCAACATGGCCTCGGGCCCGCAGGAGGCGGACGCCGTGCTCCAGCGCATCCTCGGGCTGGTGCACCAGTTCCTCGACGTCTCCGTCATCCCGGTGGGGTACGTGTACCACGACTCGGCGGTGGAGCGCAGCGTGCGCAGCTGCCAGCCGCTGGTCACCACGTTTCCCAGGGCGGCGGTCTCCTCCTCGCTCCAGGCGCTGGCCGGTCGCCTGCTGGACGAGGAACCACCACAGACCGGCTGGGGTGGCCCGCGCCTGTTCTGGCGCAAGCTGATCGGCCTTTCCGAAGAGGGGCAGGACAAATGACCGCACCACAGGAACACCGGGCAGGCGTGGAGTCGGCCGAGACCTACCTGCCCTTCGTGAGGAAGATCGCGAGCCGCATCGCCCGACGGCTGCCGCAGTCGGTGGAGCTCGAGGATCTGGTGAGCGCCGGAACCGTCGGGCTGATGGAAGCCATGGATCGGTACGATCCGCAGGGCGGCCGTCGATTCGAGTCCTACGCCGAGTTCCGCATCAAGGGCGCGATCCTCGACGAGCTGCGCCGCTGTGATCCACTCAACCGCTCATCGCGCCACGTACAGAACCAGATCCAGAACAAGACCGCCCGGCTGCATGCGGCCTTCGGTCGTCCACCAGAGCCGGAGGAGATCGCCGCGGCCATGGGGACTTCGGTGGACAACTACCTGGGGCGGCTGTCGAGGGTCAATGCGCTGCGGGTCGTGGCGATGGACACCGACGCCGTGAACCCAGGCGACTTCGGCGCGGCGATCCCGAATCAGGAGGATCTGCTTGGCCAACGTGAGCTCGTGCTCGAGGTGCAAGGCGCGCTGGCGCAGCTGACCGAACGCCAGCGGCTGGTGCTCAACCTGTATTACGTCGAGGAGCTGACCCAGTCCCAGATCGGAGAGGTGCTCAACGTCACCGAATCACGGGTGTGTCAGATCCTGTCCGAGCTGGTCCGGCGACTGCGACACACGGTGTCCAAGGAGGTGGAGTGATGTCCCACGGAATCTACAACGCGGTCTCCGGCGCAGTGGCCCAGATCCAGCGCATGGACATGCTGTCCAACAACCTGGCCAACGTCTCCACCGCCACGTTCAAGAGCGACGAGATCTCCTTCGCCGAGGTCCTGGCGCGGGCCGCGCGCAAGGGCGTCCAGCCCGGCGGCAGCTTCGTCCGCACCGACGAGATCCGGCGGGACCTGCACCCCGGCATGTTGCGCCAGACCGACAGCCCGAATGACGTCGCGCTGGAGGGTCCCGGCTACCTGTGCGTGGTGGACCGGAACCGCGAGCTCTACACCCGGGGTGGCACGCTCGAGATCCGATCCGACGGCGTGCTGACCGACCGCGACGGCCTGCCGCTGCTGGGGTTGAACAACAAGCCGATCCGGCCTGGTATCGACGGCGGACCGCTGACGATCCAGCGCGACGGGACGGTGCTGGTGGATCAGGCCCAGATCGGCCAGCTCAAGCTGGTGGAGTTCGAGCGACCCGAGTTGCTGGACCGTCAGGGCAGCACACGCTACGCCGCGACATCCGCGGTCAAGCGCCGCCGGGCCGCGACCACGACGGTACGCCAGGGCGAGGTGGAGCAATCCAACGTCAACGCCGTGCGACAGATCAGCTCGATGATCATCGCCAGCCGGTCGTACGAGGCATTTCACCGCGTGATCTCCACGATGAAGGAGATCGATCACCGCACCGCCACGACGCTGGGACAGGTCACCGGATAGAGACCGTGAAAGAGAGGTAGCACCATGATGCGTTCCCTCAGCACCGCCGCCACGGGGATGGAAGGTCAGCAGGCCAAGATCGACATCGTGGCCCACAACCTGGCCAACGTGAACACCTCGGGGTTCCGCAAGGCCCGCGCCGACTTCGAGGATCTGCTGTACGAGACGATCAAGGCGCCGGGGACCCTCGCGTCCCAGGGGCGTGAGATACCGGTGGGGATCCAGATCGGGCACGGCTCGCGGCTGGTGGCGACGCAGGTGATCTTCTCCCCGGGCGCCCTGCGCCAGACCGACAACCCGCTGGATCTGGCCATCGAGGGCAACGGGTTCTTCCAGGTCAGTCTGCCCGACGGACGCACGGCCTACACCCGCGCCGGTGCGTTCAAGACCGACAGCCAGGGGCAGATCACCACCGCGGACGCCAACCTGCTCGAGCCGGCGATCACCATCCCACCCGACGCGACCAAGATCACGGTGGGCAAGGACGGCACCGTGAGTGTGCTGCTCGCCGGGCAGACCCAGGCGACCCAGCTCGGCCGGATCCAGATCGCCTCCTTCTCCAACCCGGCGGGGCTCGAGCGCACGGGCCACAACCTGTACATGGAGACCGCGGCCAGCGGTCAGGCGCGGGTGGGGACGCCGGGGGAGAACGACCTCGGTGCCCTGTCCCAGGGGGTGCTGGAGATGTCCAACGTGAAGGTCGTGGAGGAGATGATCGACCTGATCGTGGCCCAGCGCGCCTACGAGGCCAACTCGCGCGTGATCAAGGCCGCGGACGACATGCTGCGCGCCACAGCCAACCTGAGGTGATGCATGAGACCCGTCACGATACTGCTCGCGCTGCTGCTGCCGGGGATCGCCACCGCCCGTGTGATCTCCGTGGACGGTCCACGCATCCTGCTGTCGGATTTGGCGTCCGGCGCCGATCCTGTCGATCTCGGGCCCGCGCCTGCCCCTGGCCAGCGGCGACGGATCCACCGCCGCGCGCTGGCCACGGCCGGGCCGCACCGCCTGCCGCGCGTGATTGATGTTCAGACCCGCTCACGGCAGCTGACCTGCTCCGAGCTGCAGCTGCTGCTGTCCGCGGCGCTGGCCGACGGAACACATCTGGCACAAGGCCTCACGCTGCAACGCGTCGACTGCCCGGCCCAGCTGCTGCTTCCCGTCGGCGATCTGGCGCTGTCGCTCGAGCTACCTCGGACCATCACCCGCGCTGGCCGCGTGCCGGTGCCCCTGTCGCTGAGCGCTGGACAGTGGCCCGCGCGCCGGATGATGGTGACGATCCAGGTGGACGGCGTGCTGTCGGTGGTGGTGGCGGCCGAGGACATTCCGGCCGGTGCGGCGCTGAACGGGGCACGTCTCCGTCTCGAGCAACGCCCGGCTCGCGGTCTCCCATCCGACGCCGTGATCGCGCTGACCGAGCTGCAGGGCACTCGCACCATCGTCAGCCTGGGCACCGGAGAGGTGATACGCCGGGGCAGCCTGGCCGCCGTCCCGCTGGTGAACCGGGGCACACCGGTGACGGTCTCGGCGGTGCTGCAGGGACTGCGCGTCACCAGCCGTGGCGTGGCGCGTCAGGATGGCACACGGGGCCAGACGATCAGCGTGCTGTCACAGGCCTCGGGCAGACTGATCAAGGCCACCGTCGTCGGCCCGCACCAGGTGCGGGTGGAGCTGTAGGAGATGCCGATGGAAAGACACAGATGGTTCGCCTTCACGATGTGCCTCGTACTCACCAGCTGCGTGACGCACATCCGACCGTACAAGCCCAAGGTGCGCAACTACAAGCCCGACAAATATGCCGCCGCCGAAAACCGGCACGCGGAGGGCTCGCTGTGGGATGAGAGCGCGGACACGCTGTTCACGCATCGCCGGTCGTCGCTGGTGGGTGACCTGGTCACGGTCCTGATCCAGGAGTCGGCCAACGCCACGCGCAACGCGGGCACCGACCTCAGCCGCTCCAGCGAGCTGTCTGCCGGCGTCGGCGCCTTCGCCGGGTTGATGAAGGCGCTGCAGGATGCCCACCCCTCCATCGACCCGTCCAAGCTGCTGGCCGCCGCGACCAAGAACGACTTCAAGGGCGCGGGGCAGACCAAGAGCTCGGGCCAGCTGCAGGCCACACTCACCGCCAGAATCCGGCGGGTGCTGCCCAACGGCGATCTGTACATCGAGGGCAGCAAGGTGGTGATGGTCAACGAGGAGGAGAGCCACCTGTACCTCAGCGGGGTGGTCCGTCCGTCGGACATCCAGGCCGACAACACGGTCCCGTCTGACGTCATCGCCGACGCACAGGTGGAGTACACGGGCCGCGGTCCGGTGTCGGACAAACAGAAGCCGGGGTGGTTCTCCAGGCTGTTCGACTGGGTCACCCCGTTCTAGGCGCACGAGGCGTCGAGGGCCAGGAGCCGCCAATGACACGTATCACCCACAGCATCTGCATCTACCTCGCGGCGCTGCTCGCCGCCCCCGCGGCTCACAGTGCGCGGCTCAAGGATCTGGCCACCGTGCGCGGCGTACGGCCGAACCAGCTGGTGGGCTACGGCCTGGTGGTGGGTCTGCAGGGCACCGGCGATGACCAGCAGGTGTACTTCACGCTCCGATCGATCCAGCTCATGCTGCGACGTCTGGGTGTTCAGGCGGCCCAGGACAAGGTGTTCGACCTGCGCAACCTGCGACTGCGCAACACCGCCGCGGTGATGGTCACCTCGGAGCTGCCGCCCTTCGCACGCGCCGGCAGCCGACTCGACCTCACGGTCTCGTCGATCGGCAACGCCGCGAGCCTCCAGGGCGGCACGCTGCTTCTGACCCCCCTGCGCGGAGTGAACCTCAAGGTCTACGCCCTGGGGCAGGGGCCGCTGTCCATCGGGGGATTCTCCGTCGGTGGGCGCAGCGGAAGCCGGATGCAGGTCAACCACGTCACCGTCGGCCGCATCCCCGCCGGGGGCCTGGTGGAGCGGGAGGTCCCCAGCCGCTTCGTCACCCGGGGCACGATGGTGGTGGCGCTGAACCAGCCTGACTTCACCACCGCGAGCCGGCTGGCGGCGGCGATCAATCGTGAGTTCGGCACGTCGCTGGCCCACGCCGGGGATCCGGCCACGATCCAGATCAAGGTCCCGTCCGACTACCGCGGCCGGGAGGTCGTGCTCGCGGCGCGCATGGAGCTGGTGGACGTACTGCCCGACGCTCCGGCCCAGGTGATCATCAACGAGCGCACCGGTACGGTGGTGGTGGGACAGGATGTGCGCATCACCCCGGTGGCCATCTCCCACGGGGCGTTGACGCTGGAGGTCAGCGAGCGGTTCCGTGTGTCCCAACCCCAGGCGCCGTTCGGCGCCGGCGAGACGCGGGTGGTGCCCGAGACCCGGTTGCAGGCCAGTGAGGGGTCGGGTGAGATGAAGCTGGTTCAGGGCACGGCCAGCCTCGCCGATGTGGTCAAGGCGCTCAACGCGCTGGGCGCCTCCCCGCGGGATCTGGTGGCGATCCTGCAGGCGTTGAAGACCGCCGGGGCGCTGCCCGCCCGGGTCGTGGTGCAGTAGCCATGAGCGACATCGAGCTCAGCGGTCTGATGCAGACGCACCGGTCGGGCGGCGATCAGCGAGCGCGGCTGGCACGGGCCGCGTCCATGCTGGAGGGCGTATTCCTGCGTGAGATGCTCAAGGTCATGCGGCGCACCGTGCCCGAGTCATCGCTGTTCGGCAACTCGCTGGGCCAGGGCATATACACCGAGATGTTCGATGGCGCGGTGGCCGACGAGATGTCCCGGGCCGGGGGCATCGGTTTGCAGCAGGTGTTGCTGGCGCAGCTGGGCGAGAAGGCGAACGGCCCACCCGTGAGCGCGCGCCCGTGGATCCAGCCCTCGAGACCCATGGCGCCGTCGCCGGCGCTGGCCGCCGCGCGATTCCAGGCCATGGATCGAGCACCCTTCACTGCAGGTGAAGCTCAGGCGCCATCCTCCATCGACGGCATCGGCTTCGACCCGCCCACACCGCCGGAGCCCGTGGATCTGCGCGACGCCGACGGCCAGCTCCACTGGCCGCTGGAGCACGTGGCCAGCGAGGTGGATCCCACCGGGCAGGTATGGACCACCGCCGGGGCCGAGATCCTGGCCCCGGGTTCGGGGCGGGTGGCGTTCGCCACGACAGACTCGGTGACGGTGGATCATGGCAACGGGCTGTTGACGCGGATTGGCGCGTTGGGCGGCGTGGAGGCGCAGGTGGGGGATCTGGTGCTTCGAGGACAGGCGCTGGGGAAGGTTGGAGCCACCGGGCAGTTCCAGATCACCGGGATCAAGGACGGTAATGCTCTGGAATTCCAGGCTCTTCGTCAGATGTTTGTTGGCGAAGAAATCACTCAAGCGCCCCGGCGCGCTGCCGTTGTACCTACAGCGGAGGCGGGATCGTGAAAGTCACAGATCGAAACACACTCATTCCATTGCCCAGGGTCAAGGACATGGCGGAGCGTCCTGGCCGCCCGGTGAAGGGAAGCCAGGGCCACGCGGATCGCGTCAGTCTGAGCACCGAAGCGCAACAGATGCAGCAGGCCGACGCGGAGCGGGTGGCGGAGCTGGCGCGGGCCATCTCAGAAGGCCGCTACCAGGTTGACCTGGAGCGCCTGGCGGAGGCGTTCGTGCGCAAGGAGCTGCCATGACGCCGACCCTGTGGACCCAGCTCGACCACGTGCTGGTGCAGGAACGCGACGCCATGCTGCTGGGAGACTGGCAGGTGTTGCAGAGCTGCGTGGAGCTCAAGCAGCAGCTCTGTGATCGCATGCTCCAGTCCCCGACAGATCCCGGCTTCCGGGAGCTCGCTCCCCGGCTGCGCCAGTCCACGCTACACAACGCCGCGCTGGCCACGGCCATCAGCCGTCAGCTGAGCATGCTGGTCAACACCCAGGGTCGCAGCGAGCCGGTCTATGACCGCGGTGGCCATCAACGCGCCGATCGCAACCGACCGCTGGTCAGCCTTCGGACCTGAGGAGAGACCATGGGCGGATTGCTCGACGCGCTGAGTATCGGACGGTCTGCCATCGAGGCCGCGCGTGTGGGAGTCCAGGTCACCGGGCACAACATCGCGAACGCCAGCACCGAGGGCTACCATCGCCAGCGCGTGCTGACCTCGGCGGTGGCTCCTCCGATCTCGCAGGGCTACCTCCCCGGCGGCGGCATGGGCGTCCAGGTGGACGGCGTGTACCGCACGTTCGACTCGCTGATGGCCCAGCGCGTCCTGGGGGCCAGCGGCGAGGATGCATGGGCCAGCGCGCGTCAGGCGGCGATGATGCAGCTGGAGCAAGCCACGGCGAGCATCGGCGACGGGGGGCTGGGAGCAGCCATCGACGACCTGATGCGCAGCTTCTCGGCCCTCTCCGCCACGCCGTCGGACGAGACCACCCGGGCCCAGGTCATCGAGCAATCGCAGCGCCTGGCCACCACCTTGAACCGCATGGCCGACGCACTGACCCGGCAGGTGGACGGCGTGCACCAGCAGGCCACCTCGCTGGTGAATACGATCAACAGCAAGTCGGCGCAGATCGCCCAGCTCAACACCGAGATCGTCCAGGCCGAGGCTGGCGCACAGGAGGCCAGCGATCTGCGGGACCAGCGCGACCTGCTGGTCCGCGATCTGGCCGAGCTGGCCGGCGTCAGCGCGTTCGAGAACAGCAGCGGCCACATGACCGTGCTGCTCAACGGACAGGCGCTGGTGCAGGACGACCGGGTCGCGACGCTGCAGGCGACCCAGGGGACCGACGGTCGGACAGCCATCACCCTCGGCAGCCGCGCCGTGACGGTGACCTTCATGGGTGAGACGGGAGGCGAGCTCGGTGGACTGCTCTCGGTGCAGCAGACCGCGGTGCTCGAGATCCAGGTTCGACTGGACCAACTGGCATACGACCTGGGCCGCGCGATCAACGCTCAGCACCAGGCAGGCTATGACCTGAACGGCGTGGCGGGGGGTGCG
>Ga0210044_10006524_pt1 | contig 15303 bp, 12 predicted proteins | sample CryGey13umfilter_2_FD_183959 | JGI IMG/M metagenome (GOLD analysis project Ga0210044, IMG submission 183959) | Groundwater microbial communities from aquifer in Utah, USA - Crystal Geyser 4/9/14 3 um filter (SPAdes) (version 2) | ecosystem: Environmental > Aquatic > Deep subsurface >...
CCCTTCATTTAATTCTACCCTGACCAAAGCAACTTCATATGCTGGATAAGAAGGATAATAAATAACAGACCACTGTTGATAAATTTTATTTCCTTCTTCATCAAACAAACATTTTATTAAAGCAGGGGTGTAACTATTTTCTATTAGTTCAACTTCGCTCAAAAAATATCTTCCTGAATCAGAAATTTGTTTTTGCTCGGATGGACTTTCTGGTTCAGAAATCAAAGAAGATACCGGGCTGGGAAACTTATTTAAATTCTTTACAATGTAAAATACTCCGATTATCAGAATTCCCGCTATAATTATACTTACGATAATTAAAGTTTTCTTTTTAGATTCCATATTATTCTCGCTTTACAAATCAGTCCTCAACCAGATTTGACCGGTAACCGGGCTGGCTGGGTCAGAAGTTCTAGTTTCTATTATCAATCCGCCGGTTGCCTTAATGGGGCCGCCGACTACTTCAAGTTTATTAGTTCCCGGATTCGCCGTCCCGATGCCGACGTTGCCGGCATTAGCGCCGCCGCCAACAACAGTTAATCCCAGAACGTAGGAAGTTCCAGTATGTCCATATACTTCAAGGGCTTTTGTTGACCCACCGCCAGTAGCTGCGTGTATCGAAAGTCCACGTTTTGTGCTTGCACTTGGCATTGTAATATCAAATTCAGAGTCGTTCCTCTCTGACCACAAATAGCCACCACTACTCCCAACTAATCTGAATCCACCAACTACATCTAATTTATATCCAGGCCCCGTCGTCCCGATGCCGACGTTGCCATTACTCTTAATAGTTAAGACGTTTTTATCGCCTGGGGCTGAATTATTCCAAAATCTCAAATCTTGAGTGGTTCTATCCTGATAAATCCCCCAGTAATTGCTGGCACCGGCTATACTTTGAATATCAATTTCGGCATTATTGCCGGAAGTTTGATAAACATGCAGTAGGCTATTAGGACTAGTTAAACCAACGCCAATACCAATACTAGCGGCCTTGATCTGCGCGGTTGAACTTACATTAATTGGCGCGCTAACATTGCTATTAGACGGAGCGCTAGTTGGCGATGTCCAGGCGGCTAAGAGCGACTGCAGCGAGATAGACAAACCCAGAGTTAAAAGGACGACTGCAAAAACAGCCAGCCCGAATTTAAACTTTTTTGTGTGCATAAATTTTAAGTTAATATTAAAAATATTAAATAACTATTCTCTCTTGTCCCTCTTGGTGTCAGAGTCCTCTAGCGAGAGACTCTGATGGAAGGTAAACTCTGACGGAGGGTATCAGTGTTCATCAGTGGTTCTGTTTTTCAAAACATTTCCATATACCACCCTAAAATTTTCTCTCCCCAAAATAACATCCTCACCTCTAAGAGGTTTATGACCTCTTAGAGGTATTTATTAAGAGGTATTTATTATTATTTATTTTATTAGGAATTAGACATTTTAAACTTTACCTTGTTATTTTTCATTTTGCCTGCCCCGCTCGCATTTACTTGTCTATAAATTTAAGTTGTTTAACAGCTATAGGCGAATAATTATTAGCAGTTTAGTTTACGCGAGGCGGGCCGGGGAGATTTAAATTTTACATTTTCAAAACATTCCCATATACCACTGCAAAATTTTCTCTCCCCAAAACAAAGTGATAATAGTTGCGAGAGATAAAAACACACCTAGTGGAATCTGCGAACCCCATTGTTTTCTGCCAGTAAAAATAAGCCCCAAGCCAACAATTGACCCAATAAAATAACCAAGGAAAATTGCAACTGCTATATTAGGCCAGCCCAAAGCCAAACCTATGAGCAAACCCAGGCGGATATCACCGCCGCCGATCCATTTACCCCTTGATATTAAAAATTGAATGAAAAAGAAGCTACCTCCTATTATACCAGAGATCAATAAATTTTGCCAACTATAATAGCCCAACCCCAAATTTAATAAAAAAACAATCAGACAAGCCGGCAGAGTTATCACATCTAAAATCAAATACCAGCGCAAATCATAAATAAAAATTACAATCATTAGCGCAATCAGAAACCAATCCCGCAACAACTGAATCATGAATAATGAATCATAAATAACGGATCCCTGATTCATAATTCTTAATTCATAATTCAAAAAGTAAGCCATAACGAACAAAACTCCAGTAATCAATTCAACCAGCGGATATTGTACGGATATGCTCTTGCCGCAACTGCGGCATTTGCCGCCTAAAATTATAAAACTAACCAGCGGTATATTATCATACCAAGAAATCTGTGTCTGGCAGTTAGGGCAACAAGAACGTTGCCACTTATCGCCGCCTTTAGTAAAGGGGGTTAGGGGGATTTTATGATGCAAGCGCCAAATCAGGCAGTTTAAAAACGAACCGATGATTAGGCCGAAGAGAAAAATAAAAATAGTTAATAAGTTAAACATAATAAAATTATAATCCTACTTAATTAATTATTTAACTCCTGCTCATACTTCTTTAACGCCTCGCTCTCTGGCGCCAGCCTCAAAGCTTGGTCTAGATATTTTTCCGCTTCCAACAAATTATTTTTCTCGCGATATAAAAGCGCTAAGGCTAAATGCCACTTATAATCGCCCGGGTTTAGCATCAGTCCTCTTTGGTTAAAAAATATTGCTTTATCTAATTGATTTTGCTGATAATAAATATCAGCGATTTTTTTGTACAAAGGCAGATAGCTCGGATCAAGCTTTAGCGCCGAATAATAGTACTCTTGAGCTTGCTCAAAGTCTTGTTTCCCTGCATAAGACATGCCTAGCAGCTCGTCTAAAGCAACTATCTCATTAATAATTTGCTGGCGATGCTGTTCATTTAAAGCAACATGGTCAAGCGGTGGCGCCACTTTAAGCGCTTGCTTAAAATAAACTATTGCCTGATTGTAATTTTTCTGCCAGAGCTTCATTCTGCCTAAATCTTTATAGGCCAATGTAAGGTAGGGGTTAATTGCTATTAACCTTTGGTAATCTGCTTCAGCTGATTGGTAATAATCAGCATTAAGAGAAAAGCCGAAGAGCGCTTTGGCGTGGGCGATATTAAGCCAAGTATTATATTGGTATTCACGAGAACCAATAGAATTAGCCTGCGCGATGACATTGTCCTGCAAGACAATTTGATCCTCTTGATTCGGCAAAGTCGAAAAGCAATTCAAATAATGTTTAATAAAATGTTCTTTATAAAAAGTACTGGCTGGATTATAGTCAACAACTTTTTCCAGGTTAGTAAAAATAGCTTGGCAATCAGCTCTGACTTCAGCCCGCTTGACCTTTATGTAATAAAAATCAGCCAGCCAAATATTAACATTTTGATAATAAATAAAAAGCCAGCCAACAGTCAGCAAGGCTGTCCAAATAACTATTTTAGAAAATAAGCTCAAACTAAGGCTGAACTGGCGCTCCCCTTCCAGTTGGTTGACCAACAGCCAAATCAGCGCGGCATAAAGATATAAATAAAGATAAGCCACGGTAAGGGAAAAACTAAAAATATTGTTAACAAAATAACCAACTAAAGCAATAAGCAAGGCAGCAATCAGCCAGTCGTCTTGAGTTAATTTATTTTGGCTTAATAAATATTTTCCAGCTGAATAAAAAAGGTAGCCAAAAAATAATAAGAGAGCCAACAGTCCAGCTAAGCCATAAGTTAAAATTATATCTAATATTAGATTATGCGCCCGGTCCGGATAAGTGTTGATTTTTTCATAAATTCCCCATTCCGGACGGTAATATTTAACAAAAACACTGTCTAGAGTTTCTGGACCATTGCCCAAAATCAACCTCTGCCAAGAAGCATTGGCTATTTCTTGGCTGGCCGCCTGCCAATAGTAGAGTCTGATTTTATTAGAGCCGCTGCGCAAGTCAAAAATGCTTTTGACTCGGTTTATTAGATTATTGGCGCCAGATTTATCCGCGCCGCTTTGGCTTGCCAAATTTAAACTAATAATCAAAGCCAGTGCTAAAAAAATTGTAATTATCGCTCCCGCGGCAAACTGGCGTTTTTTTTTCAAAAATAAAATCAAAATTATTGCGGCTATAACCATTGCTAAAAAACCCAGCCAAGCGCCCCGGGAATAAGTAGCCAAAAGACACCACAATTCCAGCGCCAACAAAATAGCTACTGCGGTCCGAATTAAAAATTTCTTAGCCAGAAAAAATAAGCCATAGACTGTCAGCGGTATAACTAAAATAAGATAGTGGCCAAAAGAATTTGGCTGGCCCAAAGTGGAAAAAATACGGCCGCTAGACAAAGCGCTTTCACTCCAGTTTAACGGATCTAAATAAAAATATTGCGTTAAGCCATAAAGACTAGCAATAAACGCTGAACAAATTACAGCGATTATAATTTTTCTAATTATTTTACCGCTAGGTGAAAACAAAACTAATAAAACCGCCAGCAGCAAATAGTTGGCTAGGCTATATAACCCCTGCTGGCGCTCGTAGCTGCCCCACAAGCTCAATTGCGGCTGCAGGGAAAAGATCGTACTCAAGAGAAAAGATAAAAAAATTAAAAAAATTAGCCAGAAAAATAAACTATTGCCCCTGAAACTCGCTTTACCGGCTAAAAAAATCTTAGCCGTATAAATCAATAAAATTACTAATAGTAAAATTCTAAAAATTATTAATTTGTTCAAATCAAATATATTATAATTCTCCTGCAGGAAAGCAAAATAAATCGGTATTAAAAAAATTATCGCCAAGAAGCTGTATTCAATCAGGCGGTCGCTTATTTTTATTATCTTTTCTTTAGCTAATTTCATGTTTATATTATAACTTAAATCAAACTGTTAGAATAGTAGAGACACCCCGCACCTTGCGGGGTGTCTCTACATTGTGTGTAATATTTAATGTTTTGTTATAGCGCAAAATATTAAAGATCTCTCCTCCCCCCACCAAATTTTGGTGGGGGGAGGAGAGATGACAAAACGGACATTTTCGGACCGTCTACCAAAAAACAAAATCTCCCACCCCGCAAATGCGGGGTGGGAGATGGAAAAATCCTTAAGAGGATCCTTTTAAGAATTTTATTGTATGCCACCAGGAGTGGCTGTGCGTCCGCCCGCTGCCAGGCCGCCGGTTGCGCCGCCCAAACAAAACGATATATGGTAAGACACACCGCTATCTCGCGTATAGCTGTAATCACTATCAGGACAGACAGAACTGCCACTGCCATCAGTCCGCGGTTTGGGATTAGTCGGCACAATCGCCATATAAGTCGTGGTGTCGTAAGCGATAGTACTACCGGGGGTAACAGCCGCGGGATAATCACTGGCATCATTAAAGTACAGCTCTAAAGCTGTCTGAATTTGCTTAATGTCAGATACGCGCTTAGCATCTCTTGCTTTCATTCTGGCGTTATTCAGGGCCACCACTGCCAAAGTTGACAATAAACCGATAATGGCGATTACTACCAAAAGTTCAATCAAAGTAAAACCTTTTTGTTTTCTCATATTTCACCTCCCCTCTATAAGACACGAATTAAGGCCCATATATCAAACATGGGGATTTTAAAATCGTGAAGTTAATTTTAATAAATAATTATTTAAATAAAATAATTTGTGTTAATTTATTATAATTGGCGTTAATTGGCGTTTACTGAATTGGCGTTAATTGGCGTTTGCCACTTATCCACATTATACCACAAATTAACAAATCTCGTAACCCATAACTCGCAACAACTCACAACCCCTAACTTAAAATGTTAATTTAAAAGAGTTACGAGTTACGAGTTACGAGTTATGAGTTATGAGTTACGAGTTTAGACTTGGCTGGCTAAATTGTACATTGGCAAAATAATAGCGGCTACCATGATGCCAACGGCTATACCCATCACCACCATAATTAGCGGCTCAAGCAAGGTCATTAAATTAGCCACGATATTGGAAATTTCCCGGCTATAAAAATTAGTAATCCGTTCCAAAATCACATCTAACTTGCCGGTTTTCTCGCCAATAACTAACATTTGCGATACCATCTTAGGCACTTCCTTGCTTTTTAAAAAAACGCTGGAAATAGAATTGCCGTCCTCCACTTCTTTAACGGTTTCTTCAATTAGATCCTGATAAACTTTATTGCCTACTACGTCGGCGGCGACTTTTAAACTATTGGAAACCGTCACGCCGCCAACAATCAAAGTATTCATTGAACGGGTAAAACGGACTAAATAAATCAAGCGGAAGAGGCGGCCAAAGATTGGTAATTTTAATTTTAAATAATCAATCTGCTTTCTGCCTTGCGGCCTGCTAATATAAAACCTTAAACCAACAGTAATAATAGTAATAGTAATTAATATCAGCCACCAATAATTAGCTAAAAAACCTGAAGTGCCAATAAGAATCCTGGTGGTCAGGGGCAGTTCGGCGCCGCTTTCAGCCAAAATCCCGGTTAATTTCGGCACAACATAGATCATCATCACCACGCCGACTGCTGTTAAGCCGCCTAAAACAAAAATCGGATAAATCATCGCCCCCCTGATTTTGCTCATCATGTCATAGTCCTTCTCCATCTCATCGGCTAAATAATTCAACACCTCATCCAGCTTGCCTGAAGTTTCTCCAGATCTAATCACGCTAACATAAAAATTAGAAAAAACATTCGGCCATTTAGACAAAGCGTCGGATAATTTAGCGCCGCCATCAACCTCATCAGCAATTTGCGAAACAATTATTTTTAGCTTAATATTAGCTGTCTGTTCAACTAATATTTTCAAAGTCTGCACTATCGCCACATTAGCAGATATCATCACGGCAAATTGACGGGAAAAAATAACCACATCCTTGGCTTTTATTCTGTTGAGGATTGTTAAACCGCCTGCCTTGGGCAGAGCCAATTCAGTTAAAGAAATTATAGATAATCCCTTTTCCTGCAAAATTTCTGCGGCAAATTCTTTGCTCGCCGCTTCCACTAATCCTTCTTTGGTTTGTTTATTTTCGGCTAAAGCTTTATACTTAAAAGTTGCCATGGTTTTTTATAATATATTAATTTCAGACCGTCCGAAAACTCTATTTTGTCATTTCGACCCCGAGCTTGTCGAGGGGGAGAAATCTTTAATACTTGGCTAAGAGCGACTAACATCTATTAAAGATCTTTCCCCCGCATTTGCGGGGTCAAGATGACAATTTTCGGACAGTCTATTTCTTAGCGTCCTCTGGCCGCACTTCTCCGGCTTGGACTAGCTGTTCGATTGACTTAGCCAAACTGATCATGCCTTCGCCGCGGGATGTCTGCATAATGCTTTCCAGCTGATAGAACTTGCCTTCCCTAATCAAAGATTTAACAGCAGAATTATTTAATAAAATTTCAACTGCCAAAGCCAAGCCGCCGCCGCGACGCGGCATTAGCTTTTGCGTAATTACGCCAAGCAGTATATCAGTTAAATTATAGCTGGCTGATTCAAAAGAAAATTTTTGGCTGACTGCGCTCAAAATTCTCTCTAATGCCTTGACTGAACTATCAGCATTAATTTCCCAAATTACCAAGCAGTTGCCAGCCGCCAATTCCAGGATTAACGGCGCGGCGGCGGCAAATTCTTCTTCGCGACTAATTTCACTAACATAAACTGCGTCAACGTCTTCTCTTAAACAATAGTCCAACCCTTGGGAAAAAGTTCTCACGTCCCGCCCGATTTGCCTTTGGGCAATAATGCTTTTTTTGCTGACAAATAAAAATTCAATTGGATCTTCCAAAGTAATTATGCTTTTACTGGCCGCCTGGTTAATCTCTTCAATCAGGGCGGCAATTGTCGTGGTCCGGCCGCTGCTATAAGGGCCGGCAACTACCAATAATCCCGAGATAGCTAGAGCAAAATTGTGCGTTACGTTAGGCAGATTTAAATCAGCTAATGATTTAATAATTGTCGGAATGTAATGAAAAGTGAGCGCTGGCAAATCTTTTTGCTGAAAGATATTGACGCGAAAACGGAAATTAGCAGCTAAATTTTTTACTAAAACTATTTCTCTTTGCTCTTTGAATTTAGTTAACTCCGCTGGCTCAAGAATGGTTTCAATTATTTTATTTAATAATTCCGCGGTCACGATCTCTTCACCGGCTAAAACAACCAGCTCACTGCCTCGTCTAATCATCGGCGAGCTGCCTACTAATAAATGCAAATCAGACGCGCCTTTTTTGGCAGCTTCGGCCAGGATTCTATTTAAAAAAATTGAGGGAACCTCCATATTATGTTAAATTAAAATTAAAAAATCAAAATTAAAAATTACAATTGAAAATACAAAAAATTAATAAATTCTAAATTCTAATATCTAAACTCTAAATAAATCCCAAATCATAAATCCGAATGTTCCAAACAAAAATGCAATTGTATTCGTTTTGAATTTAGAATTTGGAGCATTAGAATTTGTTTAGGATTTAGAATTTAGATATTAGAATTTTAAACTTTGCCTTGTCATTTTGCATTTTGCCTGCCCCGCTCGCATTTACTTGTCTATAAATTTAAGTTGTTTAACAGCTATAGGCGAATAATTATTAGCAGTTTAGTTTACGCGAGGCGGGCCGGGGAGATTTAAATTTTACATTATTGACTAAGAATCAACTCCTCAGAGTCTGGCAAATTATCTATTTATTTATTAGCTTACCTGCCTAATATCTTCTTAATCTTCTCCACCACTTCTGACGGCATAAAATGGGCTTTAATTAAATAGTCCACCGCGCCCAAATCCAATCCTTGCTCTACTTGGTCTTTTTGGCTCAAATTAGTTAAGAGTATTACTGGTATCTTGGCTGTTCTGGGATTAATTTTAATTTGCTTTAACACTGCAAAGCCGTCTAGCTTAGGCAGGATAATATCAAGCAAAATAATATCCGGCAATTCTTTTAGCGCTAACCTTACCCCCTTTTCTCCATCCTCGGCAACGGTAACTGCAAATCCCTCCAGCTCAAATTTGGCGGCATACATGCTAAGTAAAAATGAATCGTCCTCTACTAATAAAATTTTAATTTTTTGTCTATCCATATAGATTAAATTAATTATTACGGAAACTAAGTGCCAATAGTGCGCAAAACCTCTTCCATGGTAGTCAAACCCAATAAAACCTTAATAATTCCATCCTGCTTGATGGTGGTAAACAGCTGGCTCTGCTTAACATTATCAATGGTTAAAATTTTGTTTTCATCTTTAATTATTTCTCTAATTTCGTCAGTTATATCAAGCACTTCAGCCAAGGCAACCCTGCCTATATAACCAATATTGCCGCAACGAGGACAACCCTTGCCTCGATAAAACTTTAAATTTTTTAAATCTAGCTTGGGTAGTAATTTTTTCAGTAAATCAGCAGGAATCTGGCTAATCTCTTGCTTAATGTCAGCCAGCAAATCATTCGGCAGCTTATCTTCTATTTTACAATGGGGACAAATCTTTCTGCCTAATCGTTGGGCTACTACTATATTCAGAGTTGAGCCCAAAAGAAATGGTTCTACTTTCATATCAAACAGTCTGGGAATGGCTCCCATAGCGTCGTTAGTATGCAAAGTTGATAAAACAAAATGTCCGGTCAAGCTGGCGTGGATGGCTAATTCAGCGGTTTCATTGTCCCTGATTTCGCCTACCATAATTATATTCGGGTCTTGGCGCAAAAAAGAGCGCAAGCCAGAAGCAAAAGTGTAGCCAATCTCCGGCTTAATTTGCGACTGGTTAATGCCCTTGATAAAATATTCAACCGGATCTTCTAAGGTGACAATATTAACTCCTTCTTGATTAATTTTATTAAGAATGGAAAAAAGCGTGGTTGATTTGCCTGAACCAGTTGGACCGGTAATCAAGAACATGCCGTCAGTCTTGGCAATATTTTTTTTCATTACCTCCAGCTCGTGCCCCATAAATCCTAAATCTTCCAGTGTTGGCGCTCCTTGGCTAACATCTAAAATTCTCATGACGACTTTCTCATCATCAAGCAGGGGTAAAATAGAAACTCTTAAATCAATATCCTTATTATTAACTGTCATTCTGATTCTGCCATCTTGGGGTAGGCGGGTTTCGTCCAACTTAAGTTCAGCCATTACCTTGATGCGCGCTACAATGGCGCTATGGACGCTTCTGGGTAAAATTAAAGAAGTATGGAGTATGCCGTCAATCCGATAGCGCACCCGGCTTTCCTGATGCAGCGGCTCAATATGAATATCACTGGCTCTGCCTTCTACTGCGTGCCTGATAATCACCGAGACAATCTTGGCTACTGGCGCTGTTTTAGTTATTTCTTCCAACTCTATTTCTCTCTGCTTTTTTGTCCTGATTAACGCTTCGGCATCTTCTTGCGCCTTAGACTCTAAAGCAGTTGTTACTTCCTTACGCAAGGTCTTATATTGCTTGACAACATAAATAAAACTAGCGCTGGAAATAAGGCAATAGTCAACCCGCAGTCCCAATTCTTTGGCTAAAAAATTAACTGCTTCAATAGCTTTAAAATTTTCCGGATCAGTTAAGCCGACTCTAATTTTATTGCCTTCCTTTTTTAAGCAGATAATTTTATAATTTTCTGCTACTTCTAAGGGAATAACATTCAAGGCCTGATCTTCCACTTTTTGATTTAAGAGCAATTGATAAGGCAATTTAAAAAGTTGAGCTTTTACTTTTGTTAATTCCTCACTGTCTACTATTCTCTGTTTAATCAAAATACTGTCCAGATCTTCCTGGCTTGATGCAGCTAAATTCTTAATCTTAGCTAATTGCTCGACGCCAATTAACTTACTTTTTACTAATAGGTCAATTAACTCCTCTTGCTTAGTCATATTTTAGAATTGCCCCCTTTAACAAAGGGGGTTAGGGGGATTTGAATTTACTAAATAATAAATCCCCTGCCCCTCCGCCCTAGACTGTCCAAAAAATACCGTCATTCCCGCGTAGGCGGGAATCCAGAAAAAATATTTGGCTAAAATTAAATTATTTCTGGATCCCCGTTTTCACGGGGATGACGAATTTTCGAGTTTTTGGACAGTCTGCGCGGCGCAACAAAAATGTTTGGTGTTATAAAATAAATTTTTCAAAATATCCGCAATTGTGGTATTGTAAAATAAATTTTTCAAAATATCCGCATCCGTAGGGACGCCCCGCAAAGTGCGGGGCGTCCCTACCACTCAAATGGATTCTTTTTGCCCACTATTTTTTTGCTTTTAGCAGAAACTGTCAAATTAGCCTTCAGATCTTGGAATTTTTTACTGGCAAAAAAACTAATATCTATCACCGTTGCTTGAGTTATTGGCTGACTGGAACTGTCTGGTGCTGTTGCTTCAATATTAATATTTTGGCTAATGGTTGTGTCAACAGTTTTAGTTAAATTGCCTAATTCTGCCGGCACAGGCATATCTATTGCTGGAGCTTTCTTTGCTGTTAGCCAATAATTTTTTACTAGCAAAAAGACTGTACTGCCAATCATTGCACTAATAATAATTAAATAAACTATTAACTTATTTTTAGAAATTCTTTTTAGCGTTAACATAATTTTAGGGCAAATAATAAGCTGTCAGATCAAGACTTGCCTTATTCTCGGCATTATTATAATCAAGCTTGTCTATATCTAGGAGACGCAAGTTATTTTCTATTGTTCTTAATAGATTTTTCAAGCCATTGTAATCGGAACCGACAATTCCCATAGAAATTTTTACTAGAGCTACTCCTTCTGGCATTTCAGCAATTTTTAATTTTTGACCGGAGTTCTCATCTTTTATTTCTACTTTAGTACTAGTTTTGGCTTTTTCCTGCGGCTCTATAGATAACGATGCTAGAATTAAACCATTTTTTAAAACAATTGCTTCAAGTTCTGATATCAGCCTCTCAACTTCTGCTTTAGCTGGCAGCATGGCGTTAATTTTATCTTTATCTGCCTGTTTTATTTGATTATAAGATTGCTCCAGTTGATTAAGATTACCTAGCAGCGTCTGCTTAGCGGCGTAGGCTTGTTGCAATTCTTGGCTGGTCATTTCATTCTCGCCTCTCATCTCCTGGTATTTGGGCTGAATTAGCAAAAAATAACCAGCCGTTAAAACTACTAGCATGGTCAATGCTACTAGCCAATGGTAATACTTAATTAAAAATTTATTTATCTTTTGCTGGCGTAAATTGGCTGCTCTAGTGTCTCCTGCTAACGCCTTTCTGCTGATTTTTAATTTATTCAATAGGGACATAAAATTACTTTTGCCCCGCCCCGCATTTGCGGGGCGGGGTTAGGGGGATTTTAACGGTCTTACTCGGTAAAAATATCCGGCTTTATTGCTATATTTAAGACAAAACTAACTCCGCTTGTCTCGCCTTGCCCTGCCATTTGGCCGCCGTTGGATTCAGCTCGTGTAACCTTGCTATTGGCCATTAAGATGTTTATTTGCTGCGAAATTGTATCATAATTTTTCGCCATAGCATTAAGCGCATAACTGCCGGATGTAGTACCGCTAAAATTGACAAAATAAACATCGCTAAGAGTATTTTCTTCCAAAAATTTAAAAAAATTAGTCCAATAAATATGCTGCGCCAGCAAAGCATCAGCTACTTTTAATTTTTTTTGCCAAGCTAAAATTTCATTGCTGTTCTTCTCGACCTGCTTTAGTTGATTTTCAAGTTCAGCAAATTTTCTCTCCAGTAGCTCGTTCTTTGCTGTATTTTGCTTCTGCAAAAATATTAAGCCGCCATAAACCAAACCAATCACCAAACAAGACAAAACAATGGCATTGATTAAAATAATAATTTTACTGCGCCAGTCAAAATAAGTTATGATCTCGCTTTTTATCAAATTTGTTCCCACGATATTAGGGTTCTGCCAAGCCTTGGCATCTTTAACTTTGGCCACTTTTGGCTCGATTGGTTTAACTACGGTTGGTTCTACTAATGGCGGCTTAACTTCTTCTCGAGACTTAATTGGCCGGAATTCAACCGGACTGCTAATCTCGCTTTTGGCCGCAGGAGCAGATTTAGCCGCGACCGGCTGCTCTGGCACTGCTTTGCTTCCGGTAAAAATTTTGTCAGTAGCCAACGAGCTGATCGTGCCTCTTTTCTCTTTCTTTTGAGTAAAAACTTGCTGATAATCAATCAGAATGTCTTGATGGCTCTTTTTCTTAAATAAAGACTTAAACCAATCCAGCCAGCTGCCACTCGCCCAGTTAACAATCTTATTTTTAACCGGGCTGGCCAAAGCTGGCGCTTTTTTTTTGGCTTGCTCTTGATGACGTTTGATTAATTCTAAAACTGCTTGGCGAGAACGTTTGATTTTTGCTTTAGCATCTGGCTGCTTACTTTTCTGACGCAAATTTTTAATTTTAGCAAAAGCATCTAGCCAGACAAAACCCTTCTTGCCTTCTTTTTGTTTATCAACTGACGGCTTTGACCATTCTACTGCTGCCTCGCCTTTTTTTTGCTCTGGTCGGTCTTCTGCAGCGCCATTTTTATTATTGGATAAAAAATTTATCTCGCCCATAAAGATTAGAAGATAGATTTGTAATATTGGCCATACAATTTGTTTGTAGTTTAATTTTTTATTTGTAGCCCAACTAAATTCCAAATCACAAATTACAAATTCCAAACAATGTTAAAATTTAATTGTCATTGCGGGCGGAGCCTGCCCCGTACCGCGATACGGGGACCCGCAATCCAGAAAAAATACGTAGAAGGAAAAATATTATTACATTTATACTTAGATTATCAAGAAAAAACAATCCGTATTTCTGGATGCCCCGCATCTGCGGGGCATGACAGATTATTTGTAATTTGGGATTTGTAATTTGGTGCTTTTAACTTGGTGCTTGTAATTTGGTATTTACTATTCCACCTCTCTCATCGCTAAACCAATAGCTACGGCCAAACGCGGGCCAATCTCATCTAGAATCGGCTTTAAATCCGTGGGGTAAGAAACTCGCGCCCAGGGGTCGCCGATAATTACATTTAGATTTAAAATTTTAGATAGATAATTGGCTAAATTAGGCAGTAAAGCTGATCCACCTGATAAAATAACTTTATCAACGGTTTTATTATTTTTTCCCTGATATAGATTTAGGGCGTACTTAACTTCGTTGATAATCGGCGAAATCACTTCAGTAATAGTTTTAGGAATAACATTATTTTGGGAATTGACTAAGCTAATTCCCAAATCGTACTTAAACTGTTCGGCTCTAGCTAAACCAATATTTAAATTATTGCCAATCGCCTTGGTGATAGTTAGGCCGCCAATATCAATACTACGATTAAGTACAGGCAAACTTTGCTCAATAATTGAGATGTCAGTAGTAGCCGCGCCGACTTCAACCAGCATTACCGCTGACTTATCACTGCCTAAAAGCGACCTAATTAAAGCAAAAGTTTCGGTTTCTAGGCTTAATAGATTAATTTGCGCTTGTTTAAAAATTTCAATATATTTTTTCACCAGCGAACGGGGCGCGCCGGTTAATAATATCCTGCTATTTGCCTTGGCAACACCACTAGTAGCGCTATCAATTTTTTTCCAATCAAGAATTATTTCTTCTAGCGGCAAAGGAATAACCTTTTTAGCTTCCCACTGCACTGCTGAGGCAATATCTTTCTTGCTCACGCCAGCCAGATTGATAATTGAGGAAAAAACTGAAAAAGTCGGCAAAGCAGAAACAGCGCTACGGCTGGACATGCCGGCTTGCTGGCAGATTTGATTAATAATTCTGGCAATTTCTTTAGTGTCTTTTTGGCCCAAATCAATTAAACCTTCGCTAAAACCGTAGCTGACTAGCCGCACTTTACCTAGTTCACCTTTTAATTCAATAATTTTAATGCCAGCACTGCCGATATCTACGCCCAAATAGCTCCGACTGGGAGAAAATAAACCCATAAATTAAATACAAAATAATAAATTAGGTAATATTATTATTAACCAAACTGTGATTGCCTTTTGCTTTTGACATTAGCTTAGCTGTATTATATAATTATTATATATTAAGAAGCCGGAAACAACAAGAATTAATAAGCTTCTTTAAATTAATAAGCTTCTTCTGCTGTTACTTATTATAACATAAAAAGCTCTGCTCACAAAATAACCACCACAGCTAATTAAAGACCTCTTGCAAAATAATCAGGACTTACGCGGTTGATTAGCGGTTGGCTAAAATTAGTTATTTTTTCGTTGCGGAACTCCCCCGCATTATGCGGGGTCAAACAGTCCTCACTTCAAAAATAACTAATTTTAGCCAACTGTCCTGAAAAATATTTTTTAAGTGCGTAAGTCCTGATAATATTAATTATTGTCATTGCGAGCGACCCCGCATTTTGCGGGGCTCCTCGCAATGACATTTGCAAAAGGTCTTAAGTAAAAAACTTCATGGACTTTTTTTACAAATACAAAAAAATTTTATTAG
>Ga0210044_10006525_pt1 | contig 15303 bp, 18 predicted proteins | sample CryGey13umfilter_2_FD_183959 | JGI IMG/M metagenome (GOLD analysis project Ga0210044, IMG submission 183959) | Groundwater microbial communities from aquifer in Utah, USA - Crystal Geyser 4/9/14 3 um filter (SPAdes) (version 2) | ecosystem: Environmental > Aquatic > Deep subsurface >...
CGGCCGTCGTCGACGTCCTGGTCGAGGCTCCGTCCGAGGTCGCTCCCGTCCACGATGAACGCAGCACGCGAGCCGCCGATGAAGGCGACCAGAGGGTAAGCTCCCCGCCCGAGCTGCTTGTCCTTGGCGGGCGGCAGAAGGGCCTCCGCGGCGTTGGGCTCACGCAGACCACGCTCGCGACAGTAGACCTTGAAGTCGTCGCGGTAGACCCACCCGTCGGTGCGCTTGAGCTCCTCGCCCGAGATGAGGAGGTACCGCACCTTGACGACGCTCTCCCCGCTGACGGGGTAGTTCTCGTCGGTGATGGCGGGGTTGACATACCCCTCGTACTTGGCCTCCTGCACGTTCCGACTGACCACATTGGGTCCGAGCATGAGCTCGTGCTCAATGATCTTCTCGTCGACACCGACGAACTTCCCCTCGACCAGATCCTGCAGTGCCTTCAGGGCACGCTGCGGATCGTAGGGGTACTCCGTCTGTCCGACCTGCCGACCGATCTCGGCGAGCTTCCTCGAGAACTCTCTGCACTGATCGCCCGTGAGCTTGTAGCTCATGACAACCTCCTTGGTGTGACATACATCGCCAGTTATCCTAACCAACAATGCATGTCGTGGTTTGACTGGAGGAAATCCCCAGTCTTCTTTTGGTGTACTTGGCTTAAATACGCCAAAAGAATACAAGCAGCTCCAGTATATATCAAAGAACAAATTGACAATTATTTTTAACACAATCTCACTATTTTGTCAAGTTCCTCCCCTATGCTACAATGAACACATCTAGGAACGAATTTGTTAATCGTCCCGCAAAGCGGGATCCCGTCTCTGCGGGATTACTAGTTAGTTGTTAATTTATGTACACTGGCCCTCTCTCTATCGCCTCCGACCACGGTGGCTACAAATTGAAAAAGCGACTCGTCCGTTTTATTGAAAATGAATTGAAAGGTGAAGTAGAAGACATGGGCCCACACGAATACGAAGAAACGGATGACTACCCAGACTACGTTGTGCCACTTGCAGAAAAAGTGAGTTCAGAAGGTGGACGTGGCATTGTCATTTGTCGCAATGGCATCGGTGTTTGTATCACTACAAATAAAGTACATGGCATCCGCTGTGGTATCGGCTACAATATCGACGTCGCAGAATCCATGATGAAAGATGACAATACCAATATCCTTGCCCTCGCTGCAGATCATCTCTCCGAAGATCATGCGATGGCAGTAGTGAAGAAGTGGCTGGAGACAAAGTTTAGTGAAGCAGAAAGACATGTACGACGGCTCACGAAAGTGGCAGCACTTGATGTGCAGAAAGAGTAAAGATTATCTTTTTGCTTTCGCAAAAAAAAGATTGAAGATTGGTTTTTTAGTCTTTAATCTTATTTCGATGTAATCGAAATAGAGTCTTCAATCTTTCCCCGCACTAGTTCATAACAACGATTTACCCAAAAACCTATGATCCAAATTATCCCTTCCATCCTCGTTCCAGATGAAGCAACATTTATTGCATGGTCACAAGCAGTAGAAGAAGTACTGCCCATGATCCAGCTCGACATCGCAGATGGCAAATTTGTTCCAAATGACACCTGGGCAGATCCTGATGTAGTCAGTGAACGGCTACACATCGACTGTGAACTCCATCTCATGGTTGCTGACCCACTCGAAGAAATACGTATTTGGGAAGAAGTGCCACAGGTAAAACGCGTTCTTGTTCATTATGAATCTGATCCAGACAATATAAAAGATATTCTTTCTCAGGTACAATCATACGGCTGGGAAGTAGGTCTTGTGTTGAATCCTGAAACACCTATCGATGTCGTAGATGATCTGATTGAAGATATCGATGCACTCATGTTCATGGGCGTTGTCCCCGGAAAACAAGGTCAACGATTTATTCCAGAAACAATCGATAGAATAAAAGAAGCTCGTGAAAAATTTCCTCGCTTGTTTATAGAACTCGATGGTGCAGTCAATGAAGACACGATCGAAGATATTGTGAACGCGGGCGTCAGTGCCGTATGTCCAGGGAGTGCAATTTTTGGGAATGAACGGAAACCAGCGGAGAATGTAAAAAGAATGCGAGAGCTTATACACAGGTTGACTGAGCAAAAGTAGGTTGATACCGTATAGCAGTTATAATATTGAATCACTGTATGAGCAAAGAACATAACGATCTTCTCGACCTCGTCATCATCGGCGCATCTGCTGCCGGCCTTTCAGCATCAATTTATGCTGCTCGACGAAACCTCAACTTTGTTGTTGTTAGTATGGACATCGGCGGTGAAGTCTCTCGATCAGGCGACGTCGACAATTGGCTCGGTATCGAGCACACGAACGGTGTCGAACTTGCTGCACAATTTCAAAAACATGCGGAGAGCTATAATGTCGACATCAAAAATGGCCATGAAGTCACAAAAATCACACAAGAAGAAAACATCCATATCGTCCATGCAACATATGGTTCGAAAGAAAAACAATATCGAACAAAAGCAGTCATCATCGCAAGCGGTATCCACCCACGCCACCTTTCTATCCCAGGTGAAGGCGCACTGCTGCATAAAGGCATCACATACTGCACGGTCTGCGATGGACCATTGTACAAAGGCAAAACGACCGCAACCATCGGTGCTGGCAATGCTGCCGTTGAATCCGCCCTTATGATGGCTGGCATTGCCAAGAAAGTATATCTTGTCACAAAATATCCAGACGATCCAAAAACACAAGGCGGTTTTCCAAAAGCGGAAACAGTATTGATTAACAAAGTAAAAGCACTCGAAAATGTTGAGATTATCTACAATGCAAATACAACAGACATTCTCGGCACAGACTTCGTTACTGGGCTTCGGTACGAAGATACAGTAACAAATGAACCAACGGAAATTGCAACCGACGGCGTTATGGTTCACATCGGTATGATCCCAAATTCAGATTTTGTGACATGTGGAAAAAAAAATAAACAAGGTGAAATAGAAGTATCTCTTCGATGTGAAACGACCTGTGCTGGTGTATTTGCAGCAGGCGATGTTACTGATATTCCATACAAGCAAATCATCATCTCTGCAGGCCATGGTGCAACAGCAGCACTCTCGACAATTGATTATATCAATCGATGGGAGCCGAAAAATGTGTAACACGCAGCATTTTGATTTCAGTATCTCAACACAAAGCAAACAGTTCATCGTTCTGGTGGACTGTTTATTTTTTGCTCTGATTTTGATAGAATATACTCATATGATATTCAGAATTCTCGGTGCTATAGGCCTCCTCTTTATCACCTATGGTGTGCTCACAAAAAAAGAGGTAACGCGAAATATAGTCTTTATTCTTGGTGGCCTTTCTCTTCTCAGTTATAGTGCATATCTGAAAGATCCCATTTTTATCCCCCTCCAAATTATCTTTACCCTAGCAAGCATCTACGAACTTTTACTCATACAAAAAATAAGGCATAATACATAATTATTGATTCTTACTTATTGCCTATTAACTTCTATGCTTTTTCAATCCCTGATTCCCTACCTTCCCTCCTCTATCGCCGAAACATGGATCTTTGTTGGTGCGGGAATTTCTATCATTCTCCTCGTATATGCAGTGTTCATAGAAAAAGAACATCGCCAAGATCTGATTCGACTTGTCGGTACCGGCGGACTTCTCACCTATGCCATCTACATACACAATCTTATTTTTACGATTGCCATGGCAGCACTTGCCGTAGCGTCGTTGGTAGAATTTATCGAAATTATGTTAGGGTTGCACAAACACAGCCCAGAAGATTTGCAACGCTACAAAACATTTGTTCGCACAAAAAATCTCGAACCCAAACAAGAATAATTTTTGTTAAAAAAGATTGTTTATTGCTTATTCTCTATGCTTGACCTTATCACAATAGGAGATTCACTCGTCGATATTTTTTTCATTATTAATGAAGGGAATGTTGGTTGCACCCTTGATAAAAACCAGAAAAAATTGTGCTTCAATTATGCAGAAAAAATGTCGATTGAACAAAGTACTCACTCAGTTGGTGGCAACGCAGCGAATGTAGCAGTAGGCGCGAGAAAAATTGAATTGAAAACAGCAATAGTAACAGAGCTTGGTGACGATATCAATGGACAAGTCGTTCTTGATGCACTCCAAAAAGCAGACGTTGACCTCTCGCTGATAACAATTCACAAAGGCAAAGAAACACGATATTCTGTTGTTCTCAATTATGCGAGCGAACGGACTATTTTATCCTACCATGCAGAAAGAAAATATGATCTTCCATCACTGCCAGAAACAACATGGATTTATTACACCTCACTTGGCAAAAATTTTGAAAAACTTCAAAAACAACTTGTTACTTATTTAAAAAAGCATCCTGAAGTAAAGCTTGCCATGAATCCAGGATCATATCAGTTTGCACATGGACTTGAGACCATCCAACAACTTCTTCCACACGTCTCAGTACTTATGGTAAACAAAGAAGAAGCAGCAAAACTCGCCAATAAAACAGCAAGATCTAGCATACCAAGCCTCCTCAAAATGCTCCATGCAGTAGGCCCTCATATTGTAGTCATAACCGATGGAATGAAAGGATCGTACGCTTCTGATGGTACACATCAGTATATGATGCCTCCATACCCAATACAGGCAACAGCAAAGACTGGCGCTGGAGATGCCTATACCAGTGGTTTTCTCTCAGCTATTGTTCATGGCAAAAATGTCTCTGAGGCCATGATGTGGGGAACAGCAAATGCTGGGGGAGTGATCCAAAAATTTGGTGCCCAAGAAGGCCTTCTCTCAAAAAAAGGAATTCTTTCTCTTCTCGAAACACATAGTACACTCCAACCAAAGGAACTATAAATATTCCTACATATAGCCAATTCTCATACTCCAGGCATTGACAAATGGGGATATTCTGCTATACTTTGAGCCACTACTATGAAAAAAACTACTAACAACTTACTTGTTCCACTTGCCTTGGTAGGAAAACTCTATGATCACATGATCAAGGTGGTCAAACCAAGCGAGGAATTGAATGAAAAAAATATCATTCTTTATGTTGGAAAACTTTTTCCACACATGTATGCAGCCCTGCGTGCATTTGAAAAAGCCGAAGATAGAACATTCCGGCTTGGACTTATTTACGATAATAAAACAAAGCTTGATGAATTTACAGAAAAAATCGTCGACAAACTCGACATTGTTATTCCATGTGACTTTTCATCTGATACCGCTATCCAAGAAGCTCTAGCTCCTTTTCAGGATGAAATTTTGGTGTTGACAACACGCAGCGAGGATCAAATTACTGCGTTTGCTCGGATTGTGCCATACGTTCCTTTTGTCCATGCACCGACAGAGACGTCTCTCTTGTGGGCCACTGATAAAATAGCCATGCGAAAACACCTCCGTAGTTACAACAAAAACATTACCCCCTCTTTCATGGTGGTCAAAGACACAGAAAAAAAGAGTATCCAAGCAGTCCATGAAACACTTACGTTTCCGGTGATTGTAAAGCCAGCAGGCCTCGCAGCCAGCAGACTTGTAGGAATTTGCTATCATAAAGAAGAATTGTCTGATTTTCTTAAAAGAGTATTCAAAGAAATAGAAACTGTGTATAAAGAAGACGGCGGCAATGGCATACCAAAAGTATTGGTGGAGGAATTTATGGAGGGACAGCAATACTCTATTGATGTCTATGTTACAGATGTTGGACGTATGTACTTTTGTCCCATGGTATCTGTAAAAACTGGCAAAGCAATTGGGTTTGATGATTTCTTTGGGTATTTACAAATGACCCCGACGCTCCTCAATGAGGAAAGCATCGCCCAAGCTGAACAAGTCGCGGAACAAGCGATCCGAGCAATGGCATTGCGCAGTACCACTGTTCATGTTGAACTTTTGAAAACAGAGCAGGGCTGGAAAGTGATAGAACTTGGGCCACGTATCGGTGGATTTCGTCATATGCTCTACGAAGCAGCGTTTGACTTCAACCATACAGCGAATGACATCCTTATCAGACTCCCCAAAAAACCACATATCAACAAAAAAGAACATGGCTATGCAGCTGCCATGAAGTTTTTTGCAAAAGAGGAGGGCAAACTAATAAAACTGGGGGGCATAAAAAAAATTCAAGAACTAAAATCATTAAAAAAAATATATATAAATAAAAAAGTTGGGGACTCATGCAAATTTGCAAAGCATGGTGGTAGCAGCGTATTTAACATTATCCTTGTCAATAAAAATCGTTCAGAACTGCTTGCTGATATCCGACGTCTCGAGCAGACGGTGGATATTCAAGTTGAATAACAGCATACCTATCTTTTTTTAGAAATAACGTACCTCTTCCATAGGTGCGCTTTCTTTCTCTTCCTACTACACATATGTCTGGACCAAAAGAATATATTTTATTTATATCACAGGCGACTTCTTCGGGTATACAAGCGGTATCCATGTGTAACACACTTCTAAAAAAGAACTTTAAGGTACTTGTGTTGCGTGATAAAAACTTGCCACAACGATATCCTGAAGATACTAAAGATGTAACGTTTCTTTCTTGTGATTTTTCAAAACCATACGATATTGAAAAAACACTTCACGCATACAAACCACATATCAAAGCCGTGACATTTTATGGTGATGAACTTGCGAGTCTTTCTGCACAGATAGTACCTCACCTTCCATATATTTCCCATCCTTCATCAGAAAGTCTTCATTGGTCCACGGACAAAATTGCCATGCGGCAACTGTTTCAGGCGCATGACCCAAACATTACACCATCATTTACCATAGTAAAAGATACCGAAGAAAAATCTATCGAGCGCATTATCAAAAAAGTTGGGTTTCCACTTGTTATTAAACCCGCAGGTCTTGCTGCAAGTCTACTCGTTACAATGTGTTATCATGAGGATGAACTACGAAGTTCTCTCAAAAAAATATTCAAAAAAATTGAAAGAATTTACAAAGAAAACAATAGAACAACTGTTCCAAAAATTTTAGTTGAACAATTTATGGAAGGAGAGATGTATTCAATCGATGCATATGTTGATAAAAAAGGATCTGTCAATTTTTGTCCGATGGTCTATGTCAAAACAGGAAAAGCCATTGGCTTTGATGATTTTTTCAACTACATGCGCATTACCCCAACGCAATTGAAAGAATCTACTGTGGAAAAAGCGGAAGACGTTGCCAAAAAAGCAATTCATGCATTGAATCTCCGCTCCACCACAGCACATATTGAACTAATGAGAACAGAGGATGGATGGAAAGTTATCGAACTAGGCCCACGCATTGGAGGATTTCGTACTGATATGTATGCGTTATCTCATGGTATACAACATAGAATGAATGACATTCTTATTCATCTCGGAGAAAAGCCAGTCATACCAAAAAAACAACTGGCATACGTAGCTGTCCTAAAATTGTATGGGAAGAAAGAGGGAATACTTCAAAATATAAAAGGTATTCGAGCAATAAAAAAACTTGCCTCAATCAAAGAAGTGAGAATGAATCTCAAACCGGGTGACAAATGCTTGTATTCAAAGCATGGAGGAAAAGCTGTATGCGATATTATTCTTGCACATAAAAAAAGACCTGAATTACTGGCAGATATCAGACGCGTTGAACAAATGGTAGACATACAGGTAACCAAATAACAACCATCAGTAACCTTTTTTTATACAAATATGAAAATTCACCTTCTTATCCCAAACATCCCAACAAATCCAGATTCAGCACTGCGCAAAAGTATTGATCTCCTTAGTGAATCAGCACGTGTGCGCGGACATGAACTTATATTGGTAGACACAAATCAATGCAAAATGAGATTTACAGATAAACCAGAAGTACTCATTAATAATAAAAAAGAACGGATTAATGTCATGATTATTAAGGCATCATTTTCTTGGAAAAATGCTGACATTCACGCAAGCCTTATCAAACAGTTTGAACTTGTCGGTGTTAACATGGTCAATTCTTTTGACGCCATTGCAACAGCAAAAAATAAAATCCGATCACTTCAAATTCTCAGCATGGAAAAAATACCTATTCCAAAAACATATGTGCTCAGATCTTCTGAGTATGTCTCTGACATCATGAAGGACATTGGAGCATATCCTGTTATCCTCAAATCCGTAAGTGGTGCAAAAGGAATTGGTGTTTCTATACTCGAATCAGAACGTGGGCTCAGATCCATTATTGAAATGATGATCGAAGATGACAATTCTAACCCACTTATCGTTCAGGAATATATCAAAGAATCCCGCGGAAAAGATTTAAGAGTGGTCGTGGTAGGAGGAAAAATTGTGGCAGCCATGAACCGCATAGCCACGAGAAAAGGCGAATTTCGTTCCAACTTTTCACTCGGCGGACGCGTAAAAATTGCTGAACTCACAGCTGAAGAAAAAAAGATTGCTATCAAAGCAACAAAAGCATTTCATCTTGATTTTGCAGGGGTGGATATTATCCGTTCAAAAACGGGACCAAAAGTTTTGGAAGTAAATTCAAATCCAGGTCTTGCAGGTATCACAGAAGCGACGAATATCGACGTTGCGGGGTATATCATTGATCTCGCGATACAACGAGCAAAAGAAAAAAAGAAGCGATGATTTCGCTTCTTTTTTTATACAACGATGATTGTATCAAATCCTCTCACTTTGAGCTCTCGTCGCCTGCCATGAAAATGTTCGTGTGCTTTTTCCACTTCTTCTTGACTATACTCCTGACCGAGCAATACAAGCCCGTATTCAAATCCTCGAATGTGTTCTCGCATCTCTCGTGCAATCATAGGATGTTCCTGTGCATCGTCAGCCATCACACGGATATCACTGAGTTGATTTTCTAGATTGTCAAGGAGTGATGTAAATTCTTGGACTGATGCTTGAAATTGCTTGTGTCCAGTTCCTTTGATAGACTGTATTGCGTATGCCTTGATATGTGTATCCATGTCTACCAAGGCATGATTAAGTTCGATACGCTCATCAACCGTAAAAAAGGAAGCAGGAGCACCACTATGAATATCTCGTAATGTCCCTCCATGTGCTACAAATTCATCAAATTTTTTTTGCATTTTCTTGGAAAGAGCTGCACGAAAAAATTTCTCGCCAACAATACCCTCATGCAATCCAACGACTTCTTGCAACGATTTTCTATATGACCACACACGCTTTCCAAAAATGATCATGGTATCCTCTATGTCTTCTCGAGACAATTCAGCATCTTTCTCTACATGCTCGAGCGCATGGCGCATTTCTTCTTCAAGATCTGTCGGCAATACAGGCGCTACAAATGCATAGAGCTGTCTGAATATTTGTTTTGTATATTGTGTGGTTGGCAACAGTGTATCCATATACTGCAAGTATATCAAAGCTAGACAGAAGATACTACTGATATCTGAGGGCATACATCGCAATACCAGCAGCAATACTGACATTCAAACTTTCTTTTTTACCAAGCATTGGCATATGCACTATAGCATCACACAGTGCCAAAGCCTCATCTTCTACACCATCTACCTCATTTCCTACAATCAATGCAATGCTCGCATTTTCAGGGAACACTGATGCTTTCACACCAATTTCGATACTTTCTTCATTTTTTTCCAGTCCAACAATTGTATATTCTTGCACTTTCAATTCTCGAACCAACTCAAGAAGATCATCCCGCTTTTCCCAGGGCATCCATGTTTCAGCGCCAAGTGAGACTTTGTCTATTTGAATTTTTGGTGGTGTCGCGGTGTATCCAACAAGATACAATTTTGAAATGCCAAATGCATCTGCCGTTCGAAACATCGCACCAACATTATGGCACGACCGAATATTTGGCAACACAAGGACGATGTCTCTCTGGTTCATAGAACACTACCCTATCATAGGTTGTATGAATTTGTGAAGTGTCGTACAATATATATACTTTTATGGCAAAAACACTCGATACGTATCTCACTGAATATCTTGAGCATCTCGAGATAGAAAAAAATCGTAGTCCAAAAACACTCGAAAATTATGCGTTTTATTTAGGTCGTTTTTTAGAATACTTGGGTGGAAAAAAGTCCCCTGCCGCCATTACGCATGAAGAAGTAAGAAAGTATCGATTGTGGCTCAATCGCCTCATCGATGTTCATGGTGAACCCCTAAAAAAAAATACACAAAATTATCATCTTATCGCGCTCAGATCCTTTTTGAAATATTTGGCGAAGCGCGATATTAACACGCTCGTTGCAGAAAAAATAGAACTCATGAAAATGCCAGACCGCGATGTGAGTTTTCTCGAAGGCAGTGATCTGAATCACATTCTCGAAGCACCGCTCAAAGAACAACATGAAAGTGAAAGCCCAAATACAGTGCTTCAAAAATATCGTGATAAAGCCGTTCTCGAACTTTTATTTTCTACGGGACTTCGTGTCTCTGAACTGGCGACACTTCAGAAGGAAGATATCAATCTTGCACGTGACGAATTTAGTATTGAAGGAAAAGGTGGCAAACGTCGTGTCGTATTTCTTTCTGAACAAGCAAAGTACTGGATCAAAAAATACCTTGGTCTTCGAAAGGACATGAATCCATATTTATTTATATCCCATGACAAACGAAAACAAGAAGATCGAACAAAGGCAAAGGGGCAATCTCAATATGATCACCTGACACCAAGGTCTGTCCAACGCCTCGTGAAAAAATATGCCAAAATGGCTGGCATTACAAAGCCAGTTTCTCCTCATACCCTCCGCCACTCGTATGCAACAGATTTGCTGCAAAATGGTGCTGATATTCGCTCTGTACAAGCCATGCTGGGACACTCCTCCATCACAACGACACAAATCTATACCCATATTACTGACAGAGAATTGAAAAATATTCATAAAAAATTTCATGGCAAAGGGAGAAAGCATGATTGACATTTGCTCATTTTCCCGCTATGATGTCGAAGTATTTGCCTCACGAGCCCATAGTTAAATGGATATAACAGGAGCCTTCTAAGCTCTCGTTCCAGGTTCGATTCCTGGTGGGCTCACACTGTAGTTTCTGCCTTGGACGAAAATAGATATAACACAGTCCTTCTAAGCTAGTCACGTAGATACGATTCCTACCATGGGTACAATTTTGTAAAACCAAGGTCTTGTGGTCAGGCTAAGAAATAATAAACCTTTACTTTCAAAAAATGCAGTGATAGGATACCCTTAGGCTACCACCCAGGAGTATAGACATGCGTCACAATAGGAGCCAGCATAGCTGGCTGTTCACCTTTCTCTTCATAGCGCTGGCCATGTCAGCGCTGTTCTCAGGCTGTAACAGCCACTGCCCCGGCTCGTTGATCGGCTACATCATAGGATTCGCCATACTCGTGGCAATACTGGGTTTCTTCCTAGGCACCTTTGGTGTGGTCATCGCTGTAGCCCTCTTCATTGGCTTCATGGGTGATGAGGGTTGCAAGCATGGAACGCCCTGTGGATGCAATGCCGCGGCAGCTGCCATAGCGCCCCCCCCCGACAGCATCCGACTAAAAGAGAACCTCCGTGTTCGCCGCGATGGCCTCGTACACTTAACCAGATGTGAGTGAACGAGACCATCGCGCTCGTAAGATATGCATGAAACTTGTTTTTTTTCCCTTTATACTGCACTATATATGTGTAGTTTATTTTTATTAAGAAAAGCATATGGGCTATTTCTTCGGTCTCGTCCTCGTCATTCTCCTGATCTCCATCCGACAGGTAAATGAATACCAACGTGGTGTAAAATTTCAACTTGGAAAATTTGTCCGTGTCGTGAACCCAGGATGGAGGCTGGTTGTGCCAGTGTTTCAAAGCATGACAAAAGTAGACATGCGTACCAAAGCAGTAGATGTCCCCTACCAAGAAGCAATTACACGGGATAACATCTCTGCAAAAATAAATGCGGTTATTTATTACAAGGTCGGAGATGCCGGCAAAGCTATTCTCGAAGTAGAAAACTTTTGGTTTGCGGTGAGCCAGCTTGCACAGACAACCATGCGAAATGTTGTAGGTGAACTCGAGCTTGATGAACTGCTTGCCAATCGTGAAGCAGCGGCAGAAAAAATTAAAACAATTGTAGACAAAGCCTCTGATCCTTGGGGAATTATTGTACAAAGCGTAGAACTCAAGGATGTAGTGCTTCCAGATGACATGCAACGTACCATAGGAAAACAGGCAGAGGCTGAACGAGAACGCCGTGCTGTCATTATCAAATCAGAAGGTGAAAAATCCGCAGCACAAAACCTTGCTGATGCGGCAGAGATGCTATCACGCCAGCCAGGAGCACTTCACCTGCGAACACTCAACAGTCTCAACGATATTTCTTCAGACCAATCCAATACAGTTATCTTTGCAGTACCTTTAGAAATTCTTCGGGCATTTGAACGAATTGGTGATAAATAATCATCATACAAAATTAAACAAAAAAAACACTTCTCTTTATGAAGTGTTTTTTAAAAAACAATACAATGAGAGCTCTTTGTGTTCTTGACATTTTTGTCCTCTTCCCGTATACTCATTTGCGTTCCTTCTCGCATGTCCTTCGCTCTCAAAAGAGTAATATTCATTACAACCTAGCATAATAAGCAGACACCTTGAGGGGTGGCTATGGTGTAGTGGTAACACAGAGGTTTGTGGTACCTTTATCACGGGTTCGATCCCCGTTAGCCACCCCTGAGGGTATCTCGATGTAAAAAGGCTTTCATATGCCTTTTTGTATTTATTATAAAATCTAGATTATATAAACCCAGCTTTGGATACAAAAAAACGACTCTCTTTCGAAAGTCGTTTTTTTGTTGTGCGATTATTTGGCTGTTTCTATGTTCTTTTCTTCACTCTTTTCTGCAATAATTTCCTCTGACTTTTCTTCCTTTTTTTCTTCAACTTTTTTTTCTTCTTTCTTTTGTTCTGCCTTTGGCTTTACCCCTTCGAGGCGAAGACCAAGACGATGTTCAGCTGGTTCAATGTTGACGATTTCAAATTTTCGTACATCACCAACTTTGAATTCTTCGCCCATTTTATCTTCTCCCATCTGTCCATTGGACAATTCTGATATATGTGCAAGACCGTGTATATCATTGTCGAGACGAATCATGAGACCAAAAGGTTCCACTTTATGAATCTGTCCCTCAACAATTTGTCCCATTTTGTAATTATCTTTGACACTCTTCCAAGGATCATCAACGAGACGCTTGATAGAAAGATAGATTTTTGATTTGTTCAGGTCGATGATTTGTGCTTTCACACGATCACCAATTTTGAGAACATCTTTTGGATGATCAATGCGTTGCCATGCAATTTCTGAAATGTGCACGAGCCCTTCGAGGCCTTCACCAAATTTGATGAATGCACCAAATGAGGTAAGTGCACCTACTTCTCCTTCGATAATATCACCGATCTTGTATGCATCAAGTACTGCTTTTTGAGAATCTTCCCAAACAGCTTTTTCTGACACAATAAGTTTTTCATTGTTCTTATTTGCGTCGAGTACTTTTACTTGCATGGTCTTGCCGATGTGTTGCTTCAGATGTTCAAGAATACGATTTTTGTCTCCACCTGGCACACGTGGGTAATTTTCTGGAGAAAGTTGTGATACTGGCATAAACCCGACAAGCGCGTCGACTTGTACCATAAGACCACCTTTGTTCGCATTAACGATTTTTCCTTCCAATGTCAATCCATTTTTGACAAGTTCTTCCATACGCTTCCAGACAATCTCGTGTCCAGCAGCTCGGAAAGACAATTCCATTTCACCATTTTCATTTTCTTGTTCTACGACAGTTGCTTCTACTTCGTCGCCAATATGTATATTTGAAAATTGGTCTGATTCACTAAAGAGTTCATGTCCGCGAATAACACCAGTAGTCACACCACTGACATCGATACGAACTGCACCATTATCTACAGAGATAACCGTACCTTTTATCAATTCACCTTCTCCTGGGAGCTTGGTAAAAAACTTCTTCAAAAGGTCACCAAATGACCCTTTCTTTTCTTCGTCTGACATATTATAAATAATAATTACCCCACAGGTGACGAAACCCGTATGAGGATCCCCAAAAGGGATGATTGAGCCGAGAGAGCATACCATAAAATTTCACATATTGCAAGAGGCACACAATCTATGAAAAAACCAAGCTTTTTGGCTTGGATATGCGTTTTTTTTTGACAGTATTTTGTATTAGAGCAAGCGACGGACGGACTGAGTGCTCTAGGCTCAGTCCGTCCGCGCGTGTGCGTGTGGTGTGTCGCGCTACTTGTGAGCGACGACAACCACCTTCTGGGGGGGGAAAAGATGAAACTCGCTACCGTCGTCGCAAGGGGCACCTGCGTCGGCGTTGGCTTCTTCGCCTCCTTGTTCTTGGCAGGTGATCATCTTCCCGTCCTGTCCCTTCATGATGTAGAGTGGAGAGAGGTCAAACTCCTCCTTCTCTGCCTCAAACGTGGACGGCTGGCGTGCCTGAGATGACGTAGTCTCGACCATCATGGCCTCCTCAGCAACTGGCGAGTGCCAGTCGCGAGGGTAGAACACCAGGAACGCAATCAGCGTCCCAATCGCAAGAAAAACCCTCATGTGTGTCCCTCCCAGGACTTCCTCCCCCTAGGGGGAGGTGCGTGTGATTGCAATAGACTACAGGAGAATCCTCATTTGGTCAATGCCCCATGTGTATAGCCCTTGACAACACATTCGTCTTCCTATAGAATACGCGCACGATATGACGTTGAGTGTCTCTATGTTCCCTACGGGAACAAGGGCGAACAATCCCCCAACCTCTCGATCATTCAGTAATTTTATCTATATGTCAGAAGATATAAGAATGGCACTCAAGCCAGGGATGATAGTCAAAGTTCACCAAAAAATTAAGGACGTTAACGCAAAGGGAGAAGAAAAAGAACGTATTCAAATCTTTGAAGGAACCATCCTTGCAATCAAACATGGCAAGGAAGCAGGTGCAACTGTAACTGTCCGAAAGATTTCCGACGGTGTGGGAGTAGAAAAAATTTACCCAATCCATTCCCCAGTCGTAGAAAAGATCGAACTTGTTCGACAGATGAAAGTAAAACAAGCTCGACCATACTTTCTTCGTGAATACAAAAAGAAACTTACCGAAGTACGACAAGTACAAGGTGTGAAAAAAACAGAAAAAGTTGAAAATCCTCTTGTGAAGAAGGAAGTAGTACGGATGGATGAACCAGTTGTAGAAGAAGCTGCTGAAAAAACAAAAGAATGAATTACCCCGCAGCAAGCTGACGGGGTCTCATCACTTACATAAGTAGTTTAAGCTGCTTTTCACGATGTATCTCTTGATACGTTTTTCCTTGGTTTTTTACGTAATTCTTTATTACGGTCTCG
>Ga0210044_10006530_pt1 | contig 15297 bp, 13 predicted proteins | sample CryGey13umfilter_2_FD_183959 | JGI IMG/M metagenome (GOLD analysis project Ga0210044, IMG submission 183959) | Groundwater microbial communities from aquifer in Utah, USA - Crystal Geyser 4/9/14 3 um filter (SPAdes) (version 2) | ecosystem: Environmental > Aquatic > Deep subsurface >...
CTTCTCGAGCTTAAACCCAGAGAATAGGTCATCTTTGCCTGCAACGAGCAAATCATCTATAGGCCTCGCCATTATCTTGCCGCCGGCGAGCAGCGCCCCCATTTTGAATCTGGGCAGGATATCAGCCAGCGCTTTGCTCCACTCTTCACCCATTTTTTCGAGGCTGTCCAACTCCTCCACTGACTTCTTCTCATTCATTTCATCATCGGTCAATAGCATCGTAAACCCATAGATCAAGCTGTCACGATTCACTTCCCGAAATGCTTCGTCATAGAATTCCCGGGCATTGAAAGCGGCATTATACAGGGTGTTCAGCGAGATCCGAAGTTTATCGGGCATTTTTGTGAACTTCGGTTGAGCCGCGGGTGGCCTGATCGGACGGTTTGTTTCCCCCGGTAAATCGTGAGGTTTTAGGATGGACTTATTGGGTGCGACAGGAGCGAATTCCTTCGAGAGGGGACGAAGTAGTTGCGAGCAATAATTCAGCAATTTCCAGAGAGGAGGATCTTTCGCCAGCTCATCATAAACCTCCTTGCCAAAAGCCTCCAGATAAAACGGGTCTGTCATGAAGGAATCGACCAGCGCTATACGCATGGAATCCCTTTTAAGATAATCGTCCCGGAGGCGGAGGTCATCATTGGTGATCAGCGCCCCGCGAAGGATCGGCAACAGGATCTCTTTCAGTTGCGGAAGCTGGACAGAATCCCCCGAGGCTTCCTGACCGGTTGCATTTCCTGTGAGAAAAAATAGTAATGAAACGGTCACGAGATACTTCATAAATAAAAGCTAATATATCCCTGAGAAAATGTCAATTAAAAGCATGGAAGTCTCTTAAAGAATAGTTCTAAGTCACGCGGCCGCTACTTTCCAGTTTGCGGAATTTTAGCAACCTTTCTCAGCATATTCACACTCACGGATTACGAAATAGATAATCATCGTCAAGGAATAAGCAATTATGAATGCATAAAATGGGAAATAGCATTCTCGATTACACCAGGCAACGACGATCCCAGTGAAAGCAAATGGAATAATAAAAATGAATGAAAATAAGGGCAGTTTTAACAAGGGGAAATCGATTCTCTCGGCGGCATAATTGATATTTTGTGGAGTCTCGGAAGGAATAATTATCAGCCACGATTTTCTCAGCCAGAGCATAGCGGTGCGGCCCAAATCATCAGATAGGAATTCCAGACCTTACCCAAACCAGTATCGGTCCGATTCGGAAAGATACATCTTTGTGCCACTAAGTCTTTCTGCCTCATCTTAAAATTCTGTAGCGCTATTCAAAGGATTGTCGGAAATCCCTTGAACAGGAGTATAGCCGCCATCGCTCCGATATGATTACCAAGATAAATGTTTATCCCCGAAGAGCCCGTCCCAACAATCAGATCATTGGCCTTGATGGAATTCATCGCAGACATCAGTAAGAACATTACCGCAAATGAAGTCTGAAAATGGATAACCGCCCGCCTCTTTGCCCCATCTCTCATCAGGGGGTCTATCCAGAAAACAGGCCAAGCCAAAATCACATTGGGTCTTGCCCATACCGCCAGACCCATCATCAGCCCCCCCCAAAACCGCATTCCAGATTCTTAAGCCCTCTCGAGATTTTGATATAATATCAGGGCAAATGCTGTCAAAAATATCACAATACTTTCGGCTAATACTTTGCCTTCGACAAATATTAATGGACCATACCATGATATGATGATTCCGATAATGATTGAGGATAATTGCGAGACATATTTCCGTGCCATAATGAATATTGGTGGTAGATCCTCGGAGCCAACGCCAGAAGGAATATAAGAATAGCAATTGATCGTGTGGAAGTAAGAAATTTCATTTCGTAATAATCAGCGATTGCAAATCATCTTAAATCGGGTTTCGAAATATATTTAGATAGAGAAAAGTAGTCAAGTGTGCCAAGAGCGTCGATGCTAAATCTCTGTAGCTCTTAAAGTAGGCATAGCTTTTCATATCCGAAAATAATATTTGAATGGAATTCAAAGATAAGCTATTTTGGGAGGAATGGGACTATCATATCAATACTGTGGATGAAATCTGCAAAGAGATGAAAAGTAATGCCGGTAACTAAGTCGGGACCCCGCGCCATCAGGGATGAGGTCGTGAAGGAAAAGATGGGGAAATCCACAGATAAATGGGATGCGATTCTCGACAAATGGAGCAGAGAGGAGAATGGTCATACCAAGACCGCCGCTTATTTGGCGAAAGAGTTTGGGCTGAGCGGTTGGTGGGCTTAAAAGGCATTATCACCCGACAAAAGAGCCACCGCAGTATTCAAGAAGCTTTCGCCTTCATGCAAAAGAGAATATATTGAATTTATCGAATCCGCGAAAAAATATAAAACACGAGCCAGAAGAGCAGAGAAAGCGTTGACCCAGCTAAGGGAGAAAGCCTAAATAAGGTGAATTGAACGTGTCCAGCGAACAAAACAGGGTCTCATTTCTCAGCAGATTAAGATCCCTTTTTCAGCCCCTCAAAAAGGATGGCGATAAGAAGGATGAATCACCAGCAAATATGGAGAGGATTCGACTAAAATACGAATACTTCCGCGAAATCCTCGCTCATAACGACTCAATCCTCCAGCTAATTGCTGATATCGAAGATCGATTATCCGGCAAAATCCCATTCTCGTTCAGCCTTATGGTTCGTCAGATTCGGACCGGCTTGAATACTGTATTTATGATGGTCAAGAATCTGGATCAGCTAACCTCCGGCCATAATAATCGACTATATGATTCGCTGGGAATGGTGAGCTCCCAAATCAAATCCGAATTGCCGGTATCGGAAGGGACAACAACCGGACCGATGGTTATCTCGCTCTCGGAGTTGAAGGCAGGGGATTCAATGCTGGTTGGCACCAAAATGGCAAAGCTGGGCGAAATCAAGAATGTCCTGGCGCTTAATGTTCCTGAAGGATTTGCGGTCACGACGGCGGCGTTCGGGAGATTTATGAATGAGAATAATATCAGGGAACGCGCGGAAGCGCTGGAAGAACTAACGGAGGTAAGCGGCCACAGAGCGGCCGCCAAGGCCTGCCGCGAAGTCCAGAAATTGATTCTCGATGCGACAATGCCGGACGAATTAGCGAGAGCAATTTATGACGAATATGACAAATTGGTGGCCGGACGCAGTTCGCTGATAGCTATTCGGAGCAGTGGAGTCGATGAAGACAAAGCGGCTTCTCATGCCGGTCTATTCTATACGGAATTGAATGTAGATCGAAGCTGGTTATTGGATGCTTACCGCTGGGTGTTGGCAAGTTGCTATGGGTCGGGACCGGTGCTGTATAGATTCCGGCACGGCCTTTCCATAGTTCCGACGAAAATGGCGGCAGGAATTCTGCAGATGATTAATCCGCGATACTGCGGAATTATGTTTTCTCGAACCCTCCAGAATCCAGCAGAAGATAAGATAGTAATAAGCGTTGTTCCGGGCCTCCCGGATGCAGCCATTGGCGGAGGCCTAAATGCGATGGAGATAGTGGTCTCTCAAGATAATATGGCATCGATACCGGTATGCGGCTTAACCCAGAATAACTTGCGGGAATTGATGGGGGCCGCCAGGCTGTTAGAAAACCATTTCGGCGGTCCACAGGATATAGAATGGGCGGTTGATGAAAACGGAATCCTGTTTGTTCTGCAATGCCGCCCGATAGTAACCATAAAGCCGGCGTCTGCTACCGAGTTGCCGAGGATCAGATTTGATACTGAACCAATTTTGAGTGGGGGTTTGGCGGCATGCCGGGGTATTGGGGCTGGCCCTGTATTCCAGGTCAAAAATGATGACGACCTCGAAAGTTTCCCGGATGGAGCAGTGCTGGTCTCCCATCATTCTTCGCCAAAGTTCGCTCAATTGATGAATAGGTGCGCCGCAATTATCACTGATGTGGGATCACCAATCGGTCACATGTCTATTCTGGCGCGCGAATTTGGAATTCCTGCCATCGTTGGATTGCCTGGAGCAACTAACGTTTTGGAGAATGGGCGTAAAATTACTGTCGATGCCGCTTCGCTGGAAATCTATGATGGGTTGCTTTTGAGTGAACACGAAGCAAGCTCGTCTCCTATCCCGCTTGTCAATTCACCGGTCGTTACCAAACTTCGGCAAATCGGCAGGCATATAACGCCGCTTTATCTGACTGATACGGCTTCCCCGGAATTCAAGCCGTCGAATTGCAGGACTCTTCATGATATTACGCGGTTCGTGCATGAAAAAGTGTTCGAGGAGATGTTCTATCTGGGAGATGAGGCGATACACTCAGGACAGGATGTTCATATATTGAAAGACAAACTTCCATATCAGGTTTTGGTTCTGGATATCGGTGGGGGATTGGCAGATGTTGCCGGAGTGTCGCAGAATTTGTCGCTTTCCGATGTAGCGTCTATTCCGATGCGGGCATTTCTGGAGGGATTAATTGATCCCCGGATAAATTGGGAACAGCCTCGTGCTTTATCCACCCAGGGTTTCTTGTCGGTCCTTGGCGAGAGCATGGCTGGACCCCCGGCACAAGCCAAGGGAGTGGGAGGTTCTTCCTTTGCCATTATGTCGGACCGTTATATGAATTTCAGTACCAAAGCAGGCTATCATTTCAGCAGGATTGATGCTTATTGCGGGATGAGCCTGAACAAAAATTACATTCACTTTAGGTTTGAAGGTGGCGGAGCCAGCGAACTGCGCAGACAGAGACGTTGCCAGTTCTTATCTATGGTGCTACGCCAATTGAACTTCAATGTGCAGATACAAAGAGACACGCTGGTGGCTCGCCTTGAGAAATATGATCGGGAGACGATTCGGGTGCGATTGGCCGATCTGGGCCGCTTGACCATTTGTTCTCGTCAACTCGATATGCTGATGGACACCGATCACAGCTCGGAATATTTCGCCAAAGCGTTTCTATCCGAAAATTTGGAGAGATTCTGATGCATTCGGAAGCGGGGTGAAATCTTTATCAGCGTCATTTATTTTATCAGCGCCATCCGTCTTGTGACTACAAATTTCCCTGAGGTCAGCCGAGCGAAATAAATCCCGGATGGAAAATCGGCAACATTCCATAGTAGAGCATAATCACCTCGCTCCAATTGAGCATTGATTAGGGTCTCCACTCGCTGTCCCATTAAATTGTAAATAGCTATTGTCACTTCAGCTTTTCTGGGAATGCCTATTTTGATGCTGGTTGAGGAGTTGAATGGATTGGGGTAATTTTGTTGCAAGTAAAATGCGTAAGGAAGTGATTGTGGACCATCATCTACACTACTTATGGGCGGCTCACGGAATTCATAATTGCTGCTGTTCCATCGATCATGCCCTGCCTGCGGCCATTCCACATTTGAACTATCGTAAGGAAAACCCAATTCGTACATCCATAGATATGATTCCTGACCCTCATCATAATAGAATGATCTCTCACCGCACGATGATAAAACGATATTAGCCGTACCATTCATATCGAAATCACCCAAACATGCGGAGGCAGAGCCATTCCAAGAAAGCACGCGCAGAGGCCAACCCGGCAACAACCTTCCCTCATAATCATACGCCCAATAGTGGGACCAAATCGAATCGCCATCACTATATGCCATTTGAGAACCTATTAATATGTCTGGATAGCTATCGCCATCAAGGTCTCCAATAATCGGATCAAAGCTAAACATATTTTCTGTCCCGATGGGCCAGCCTGGCAATATTGAACCATCAGCCTCAAGTGCCCACATATAAGTTCCATTTGGCTCGCTTAGATCGAGACCCACCATAACGATTTCGAGGTCGGCATCTCCATCGATATCGCCAACCACCGGTGCCGTTCGAGGCATACCAGAATCCCAATATATAGGCCAGCCTGGCTGAATGCTACCATCGTAGCGGAATACCTCCACCCAACCTTCATCGCTTCTACCATCGCCCACTCTCTCAGTCGAAACCAAAACCTCCAGCCAGCCATCATTGTCGATATCCGCCAATACAGGCGTGCCTAAGTACGTCAGATATTGATTCGTGCGAAATTGAACTGGCCAGCCGGGAAGACGATTGCCGAACCGGTCGAAAGCAAAAAGATAGTGGGCAGCACCCACTATAAGGTCATTTTCGCCATTACGATCGAGGTCTCCCACTGCAAGCTGGAACTCGATGAAGGTATCTGGATATATGCTGGCATAGAAATTATTATAACGTTCCCCATTCATTTTATAAACATAAAATATGGTATCGAAATATGTCGCAAATAGGAATTCAGGAGTGGAATCGAGATCCATGTCTATCAAAACCGGCCTTCCCGGATAATGATCTGTTCCTATCCGCCGGTGAAAACTTGAATGGGGAATCCCACCGGTTCTTCACCGAGATAGTTAAGAGCATGAATATTGCGGAATGGATTTTGTCCCTCTCGGTGATGAGTATAGACAAATGCTTCTTCAAGACCATCTCCATCAGCATCAAATACCGGAGGGACTTCGCCACCCGCCCACCCGCTATTATCGCTCACCGGCCAACCAGGCATCAGTTCTGCGGCGGAGTCTAATAGATACATCGTCGAATCCCCAAGACCGAATGGGATGAGGAGTTCATCCGTATCCCCATTATGGATAAATGTAAGCCCGTCGAAAGGACCTAATGCGAAGTAGAAATCATAATTAGGTGAAATCGTATGCCATGGCCAGCCTGGCATTAGAGCAGGCTCTGCCGATAAATTCCCAATGCTTAGGAAAATAATTGCTATTACTGATGCTATTTTTCGAAAAATCATTTCACTTTCCCATCTTGAACGCGCTCCGAATTTGCCTTTCGGAGCGCATTATTACGTTTCTAAGAGCAATTGTGCCTAAGGGCCTCCGCCCTCGGGTGCAGTAATTTGATTTGCACATGGGTGGATATCAAGCCAAACTGATTGACCAGAATATAAATAGACCCCATGCCAAGTGATGTGGCCTGTCAGAAAATGAGTGCATTTCACGAAATACCAACCCGATTGCCCATTCACATTGGCGAGATAATAGTTATGAGGCAAGGTTTGACCAACATAAACCCACGGTCCGAAATAAGCGCTATCAGCCGAATGTAATGCAACCATGTCCTTTTTATGCCATCCATAGCCTACTTGACATCCATCATACAATGCATTTCCTTGCACTATAACGCCGGCCCCTGCATCGTAGGCCGTCAGACCTACGATTATAACCAAACAAAGAAAACTAATAAATACCTTGATAATTCTCATCTTCGTTACTCCCTATTGGATATTTCAATAATCCATTCGAGGTTACTAAAAAGCATGTGAGTCACACGGCGATCTGGATTGAGAAATGGAGGCGCACGAGAATTGAGAGACAATCCAAGGCATAGTACCCCCCCCACATTTCTAATCGATATTTACTCTTATTACTTTTCCAGCTTACCACACTAACCTCAAATAGTGATTCCCAATAAAAATATGCACTCAGAAATCCATTTTGTCAAGTGGAATTCGTGGTTACCGCAATCCCTAAAATAATGCGGCATTAAAAATAGCGACATTCCTTGAATCATTGGTGTCAGTCGCCATGGCTGCTTTGCCATTGAGTTGCTGGAGGCGTCTGCACTGCAAAATGATATCGAAACTTATCCTAATGCCCCTTCTTTTTCAATTCCTCTTGTTGGCTCAGATTCATCAAACGGATTGCCATAAGTTTTCCACGACGCTCTCTGTAGGCCACCCGCACCATATCACCAACCTTCGGCTGGGCCCCGATATCTGCCTCTTCTAAGGAAATAGTAAGCTCCTGCTCGGGAGGATTTTCGCTTCTGATGGTGATGGTTTTGGAGGACCGCTCGTAGCTCTGGACTGTTCCCTGAAGGACCTGGGGGGAATCAGAGCATCCTACTGTGGCCAACAAGCCGGCTAAAATCACAACGGCCCAGGAAATGCTCTTCATCAGATTCTCCTTCCCAAATCCAACTTTTTGGAACCACGCGCAGAGGCTCTTTCCTGGATTACGCCCTTTATCAAGAGGAAAATTATCACGAGGCTGATAGCGGTGCCTGCGGTAAGTATCAAAATGGAAGAAGGCAATTGATGCTTCATTTCTTTGAGCGCAACTGAAGCGCAGGCGAGAAAGATAGTAGCCGCAAAAAGGAGACGGATTGAATATCCGCGCACATATTTAACAGCTACGGTTCCGAGCTGGGCGCCAACCGCCGCACCCACCAGCATCCACATGGCGGCTATGAGATCCACTCTCCCTTTTATACCGTAAGTGAAAGCCCCATAGGCTCCAGTTACCATCACCTCAAATAAATCAGTTCCGACAGCGATCAAAGTTGGACATCCCAGCAGATAAATCAGGGCCGGCATTCGTATGAAGCCTCCACCTACGCCCAGCACGCTCGCCACAATGCCGGTCGCAAGCCCTATGGAAATCGGAAGCCAGATGGAGCATCTTATATTTGAACTCTTAAAGTAAATGACCGGAGGTATCTTAATTCGATGAAGTTTTTGCGCCATTGTCATCGGCGGGGAACCACCACCTAAGTCAGCATGGGAATTCTTACGATTCCGGGAAACATTGGAGATGTAATCATAAAGAACATAGCTCCCAACCAGCAGGAGAAATATAATATAGATCCTGCGAACCACCGATTCAACCAGTCCTAATTGCTCAAGATACATCACTAATCTGGCCCCAAGTTCCATTCCAACAGTAGTGCCAATGATCATCGAAAATCCCAGTTTGACGTCCACATTGCCAAATTTGCTATGACGCATCGTAGAAACGATGGATTTACCGCCCATATGAGCCAGGTCAGTCCCAATTGCATAAGGCATCGGAAATCCGAATATATTAAGGGCCGGAGTAACTATCCACGCCCCGCCGATTCCGAAAAATCCGCCGCATACACCAACACTGGTGCCAATCAGCAAAAGGAGGATTACATTGAAGTTAATGCCGGCTATCGGCAAGTAAACATTGAAAATATCCATTATTAGATTCCTAAGGTTTGGACTAATCCTGCCTATTCGTGGTGTTCCAGCTTGCCCAGGTCAATGCCCAGATGCGAGACCAACTTATCCATCCCAAAGCCGATGATAAAACCCATTCCCGCCATAACCAGGATTACTGTCAGTCCATACAGCCAAAGATCGCTGTTGTAAATATCAGCGACCATTTTGGGCAAACCCGGTTCCATCGCCCTCGTGTCAGCAACATTATAGATTTTGGTGGCCGGTTTGCCACCGGCACAGTACGAAATACTCGGAAGTAAGAAGATTGCTATCAGAACGGTGCAGAAAGCGATAAGTTTCGCGACCGCCGAAGAGTTTAATACTCCCCGTCTCGCACTACCCGCGATATGATTTGTTCCGGCCATTGATGAGGATTGTTTCATAAAGTATCTCTATTGCTTTAATCTAATGTTATCTATTTCGGTAATAATGCTGATTCAATGATAATATATGAAATTAATAAATGCCGCAAGCGATTACGCCTTCACGCGCAATCCTCGTGTGCAGATGATCCTGGCTGAGAGCGAAGGATGGTAGGATGCGGATCTAATGTTCACTAATCCATCGATTCGATTGCTTCCGGAATTGCAAACCACCAAAACCATACTTGAAAAGTGAAATCAATCGCCAGACCAAGCAATAATCCGGTGCTGGCAGCATTTTTTGTTTCGGTTCCGATGATTGTCTGTGCGCTGTCGGCAACAACGGATTCTACACGACCCTCACTCTCAAAAATGATCGCTCGGTCAAAGACACATTCTGAAGCAGCGATCTCTCTCAGTTCTTCTGCCGAAAGAGAATCTCTGTGATTGCCATAAATCTGGTTGACATTTGCCAGGCTCATAGTGGAAATCCATTTTCCGCCTTCGTGAATCACATATAAATATTGAGAATCTGCACTAATGAACTTGCACGAAAACTTCAGGCCGGTATCATCGGCAACGGTAACTTTGTCTGCCATCGAAGGAATATCCATTCGATTGACGCCCGAATCGCGGAGCGCTCGGTCATTATCACCAAGCTTTTCGCAAATAGGGGCCAATCCATAATATCGCCCGGTCAATACAGCGCCGTTTTTTAACTGAATGATAATCCTTTTCCCGGGAGCGATATTTTTTGCATCCTCGACTGAATAGACTTCTCTTTCCTTTTTTGATTTATCAGACCACTTACCCGCCTGGGTGAGAACTATGGTGGCGCAATTCATTTGAAAAGTCGCTAAGAAAGCAAGCGCCCAAGCCAGGGAGAATAGTTTCTTATCCTTCATACCAATAGCTATTATGGCCGCGTGGCATGGTCAAGTGAAATCGACTTATCGATTTGACTTGGCCATGTCAATCCTGTCTATACATGCCTAAGCTCCCTTTCACACAACTGCGCCACCCCACGCTTGAGCATTCCACTGATATTCCTACAACCTCAGCGGCAATTCGCCAATTTCCTTTTCCACTGCTTTGACTATCTCACCACTGCGCACCAGCTCCGCAATCTTGTTGATATCGGGATAGAGAACGCGATCAACTTCGAGGTGAGTTACATACTTGCGAATCAAATCATAAGCAACCGCGGTGCCTTTGCCGGGGCGCAACGGTTTCCGGAAATCAAACGCCTGCGCCGCGCACATCATCTCTATCGCCAACACTGCGCCCACATTTTTGAGGATCTCAGTGCATTTGCGGACCGCAACCGGAGTCATCGCCACATGGTCTTCTTGATCTGCGGAAACCGAAATCGAATCGACCGTCGAAGGATGCGAAAGCACTTTGTTTTCGGACACGAGAGCGGCGGCGGTATATTGCGAAACCATCAAGCCGGAATTCAAACCGCGCCCTTCCACCAGAAAATCAGGCAGACCGGAGAGAACCGGATTGAGAAGCCGATTGGTATGCCGTTCGGAAAGATTGGCAACTTCGCTCATAGCAATGCAGAGGAAATCGGTAACCATCCCTATAACCTGCCCATGGAAATTGCCTCCCGCGATATAATCCTTATCCGCCGGGAAGAAGAGCGGATTGTCAGCGGCAGAATTAATTTCGGTTTCAATCTGCTCCCGCATATAAAACCAGGTGTCCACCGACGGCCCCAAAACCTGGGGAGTGCAGCGCATCGAATATCCATCTTGCACCTTGCTTGATTTCTCGGCGATTATTTCCGAGCCAGCCATCAGGGTCCGTAAATTATGAGCCACCGCATTCTGGCCTTTGAAAGGACGAACCGCATGGTAGCGGGCATCATACGCCTTGAGGACTCCTTTGAGGGCATCGATAGTCATGGCGGCGGCGATAAACGCATTCTTCAAAAGATTGCGGGCATCGATGAGCAGTAGCGACGCTCCCGCGGCGGTCATCTGCGAACCATTGATTAGGCCCAGCCCTTCTTTGTAAGACAAATCAACCGGTTGGATGCCGGCGCGCTTCAGCGCTTCTCCGCCGGGCATCCGTTGGCCCTGATAATAGGCCTCGCCTTCGCCAAGACAGACTTCCGCCAATTGCGCCATCGGAGAAAGGTCTCCGGATGTCCCCACCGAACCCTTTTCGAACACAAATGGAGTCACTTCCTTGTTCAATAACTCCAAAAATATATTCGCCAATTTGAGACGAACGCCAGAGTAACCTTTGGCTAGAGTATTCGCCCGGCACACCATCGCGCCGCGGACGACATCGATCGGCTGGGGATCGCCGGTCCCGGCCGCGTGCGAATAGATGATGCGCCGTTGAAGTTCGGCGCTTTGTTCCGGCGATACGCGGATGCGCGCGAATTCACCGATGCCGGTGGTTACACCGTATATTGCCATACCGGATTCGACCATATCGGTAATGATCGCCCGGCATTTCTCGATATTCTCAATCCCTTTCGGGGAGAATTCGACCTTTTCTTTATTCCGCGCTATATCGCGAAGTTGTTCTATGGTTAGGTTGCTTCCATCAAGTTGAATCATTTATGAGACTCCAATATAATAAAAGATTGCTGTTTTCTTTTCGCCGTAGTTAAAGCTCCCATTATCCTCCCTCATCCCCGACCCTTCTCCCACTGAATGGGAGAAGGGAGTTCAACTTCCCTCTCCCGATTCACGGGAGAGGCCTGCCCGCCTGTGGCGGGGTGCCACGATGAAATCGGGACGGGTGAGGGAGAAAGCGAACCAAATCATTTGTGTTATACCACAATTTCAAAAGTCGGAGCTATTATCCTTAATTTTCTCCCTCATCCCCAGCCCTTCTCCCACTGAATGGGAGAAGGGAGAGCAATTACCCTCTCTCGATTCACGGGAGAGGCCTGCCCGCCTGTGGCGGGGTGCCACGACCCAGTCGTGGCGGGTGAGGGAGAAATCGCGCCGCATCGCGTCCCGACCTGTCGGGATTCTACGGTTAAGTTTGAACCGTCAAGTTGGATCATTATTATAACTCCATCAATTTATGTAAAATATACTGTTCGCGATTCAGCTCTTTCCAACTGTAGTATCGTGGACATCCTGTGCCGGCAGCAGGCCTGGGGGCTGACCGTCCACAGGGTGTTTCTACTCATAAGGACAAAACCAAAACTATGTGGTCGAAGCTACATATATATCAGTGCGGCCAGCTACTTGACAATACATTCCCTCTCCAAGGTCCTGTACCAAATACAATCACAATAATACCTAAAACATTTCGCGTCAATGATGCAGGATACAACGCCACTTTCGATCATAACCCAAACTTTGCCATAGTTCAAATGGCCATTTTTGCTTTGAACTCTTGGCTTCCCTATCAGAGATATGACTTCCTCCCGTGTCATACCCAGCTCGATATTGTCAATAGCGACTCGGGCTTTTTGTTCAATCTCCGTCCTAATATTCTCCAGCTTGGATAGGCTTCCAAGAACCTGAGCCCTTTCGGTTCGGACCTTTTTTTCTGATTCCCAGCTATCCACAGATTCTAATTGATCCTGCAGTCGGCGTATTTTGTCCGCCAATTGATCGTAGTCTCGTTGAAGGGAGATAAATTTTAGCGATAAAGAATCATTATTTCGCACCTCGGCCATTTTCGACTGCAAGTCTGAAAGATTAATGTCTGACTTGACTTTGATATATATGGCCATATTGGGACCGCTAAATTTAACTTCCTCATTTACGATTTCAGACTTTACCAATCCCCCTGTGTATGCGATTAATTCATCTTTAGTCAATTGATGATTCTCAATTTCAATTCTGCTCATTAGATATGTTCCTGCATTTTCCAAGCATCTCCTTTGTGCTTCCAGAAGACATATTCTTCTTGCATCCTTCTTCGTATCATTATCCCCCATGGCATACTCATATTCGCCATATATCACCGTTGATTCAGATAATGATGATTTGAAAGGAATCAAGACGCTGATCAAAAACATCGATAGAACCATGCACCGATTCATTGTTTGTTACTCCCAAAATATTTTCTGTATTCTCGGGTCGCCGAACCCGATAGCGATTTCCTTTCCCGGTCAGGTGCGGCGACCTGACGGCACGACCAAACATTTTCTAACACACCCCGTCCGCCTCGACCCCGACTTCGTCGGGGAGGCGGCCACCCCTCTGGAGAGGGGATTTTCCCCACCCCGCCAATGTCGGGGGCCCCGATTTCATCGGGATCTTCGACAAGCCCGCCGACCTACAACACCACCGCCTTCTCCCCGGTCAATATCTCCATAATTTTCGCCAACACCTTATCCGTTTTCTCGATGCCGACATTGATATGATAAACCGGCACGGTTTCGAATAATCTGAGGTAAAATCTGCGCTGAAGTTCGAGGCGTTCGGAGGTACGCACCAAAATGTGTTGGTTCAGAAATGGATCGGCGTTGTAGCCGCGGGCGTTGGCGGCATCTTCGAGGGCGCGAAGCGCCTGCTCAGAATCCAATCTCTGTTCGAACGGACTGCCGCTGTCTTTTCTCAACAAGACGATTTTTCGCAAGTTAGTTCGTTTGGTATGTTTCCGGGGTCCATCTATCCAATATGGATCCAGCATCGCATAAGACCGAGTCGAGCCCGAAAAATTATACCCATATCCCATATCGATATCGCAGGTGCCGCCCATACGGCATGCCTCGCAACTGCATTCATCTTTCGTGGTAACCACATTTTCGCACTTGCTCCGCTCGAATAGCGGGATGAAATCAGGATATAATTTCACAAAATCGGTTCGGAAATAAATCTTCCGTTCCGGTGTTTCTGCGGTTGGAATTCCACCGGCGAAACGGACAAAAACCACATCGGTCGTCACCAATTTTATGCCAGCCGAACGCAGGAAGCCCGCCAACAATTCAGATTTCCCGGTTCCTTCCGGCGCCATAATCAGCACGCCGTGGCCATCGTAATCAAAGCAGAATCCTCTGACCGAATAGGTGTCGTAAAGCCGTTCGCACAAGTCATTGACAATCCCCATCGCCAGCGACCTCACCTGCCCATAGAGGGCGGATTTGAATAAGAATGCGGTGCGGGTTTCGGAATTATAATACGCTCTGGCTTCACGCCCGGGTATCCATCCCACAGCATAGATTATGCCATGCGGTTCCAAGCTCGCCTCGATCTGTGCCGGATAGAAATTCTCGATGAAATAATCATATAGATGCTGATGGTTGGTGCGAAGTTGGATTATTACGCCATTGATATTGGCGTTCCATTCGTAGTAGTTATCATATTTGAGATATTGTTCGCATTCAGCCACCAACGCCTGCCGCATTTCGACCGAGACATTCCGTTCGGTTTCTACAAAATCCTTGCGCACGGTTTTCCAATTATTGAGCGCAACCGCCTTCGCTTTCCTGCTGGGTTGCAGTTTATTGGTGACATCAATGATTCGCTCCATCGCCTTTTGGATATTTTCCATCGATGTGGCATAAGAAAGACGAATGAAATGATCATCTCCGAAAGCTTCTCCCGGCACCACCGCCACATGCGCCTGCTTCAGAAGATAATATGCCAGTCCGTATGAATTGCGGATCTCAGTTCCCTGAAATTCCTTATGGTAATGAGCCGAGAAATTCGGGAATAGATAAAATGCGCCCTGCGGTTTGGTGCACGAAACGCCGTGGATACTGCGCAATTTGTAAAGCATATAATCCCGCCGCCTCTGAAATTCAGCATTCATCCGATATATCTCGGACTGCGGCCCATTGAGCGCCTCCTCCGCGGCTTTTTGCGAAATGGAACAGGCATTGGAAGTGCTATGCGATTGCACCTTGTCCATTGCGGCAATCATATCAGCCGGTCCTGCCGCATATCCCAAACGCCAACCGGTCATTGAATAGGCTTTGCTGACTCCATTGATGGTAATGGTTTTATCGTAGGC
>Ga0210044_10006533_pt1 | contig 15295 bp, 12 predicted proteins | sample CryGey13umfilter_2_FD_183959 | JGI IMG/M metagenome (GOLD analysis project Ga0210044, IMG submission 183959) | Groundwater microbial communities from aquifer in Utah, USA - Crystal Geyser 4/9/14 3 um filter (SPAdes) (version 2) | ecosystem: Environmental > Aquatic > Deep subsurface >...
CGGGGATTCGAGTAGCGTCCTCGTTCTGGTAGGTGACATTGAGCGAGTAGCGTGACATGATGACCGTCCCTGTTGGGGCGGTCGCGGGCGTTATTCCGCTACGAACGTGGCCCGCGACCGATACCCCGAAAGGACCATCCCAGCGGGGATGAGTGGCCTAGCCGATCGCGCGGTCAGGCGACGGATGTGACGGGATATCGACCCGTTTCATGGATCCGGAACGAGTGGGTGCTACGGGGCTTCATCACACCGAATCGTTCGCGTCTCATCGTCCACGACCCACGGGCCCTGCTCGCAGGGGACGGGCCTACAGGAGCCCTCGACCTTGTAGGTCAAGCGCTCGCGTCCGAGCTGGAGATCGGGAGGGACCAAGTCCAGTTCGTCGGCGTACCACCACTGGGCGAATGTCGGGCCGTAGGGACCTTGGAGGACGAACTTTCCCAAGTCCTTCGAGTTGTCGCTCTTGAGGCGCGCCTCGTACTCCTCGGCCGTGCAGGCGGCGAGCGAACCCTTCTCCCCGCACACAAGACGTGGCCCGCAGACGCTCCGGGGCGGAAGCCGAAAGGGCTGCTCGCACTTGGAACGATGGTGTGCGAGGTACATCCATCGAATCGTCTGCGCATCCAGGTCCTCGGGCTTCAAGGAGCACACGACCTTGGCCGCGGACTCTTCGTCGTAGAGGCTCGCCAACAGGACCAGAAGGCGTTCGTAGTGGATCTGCGAGTTGGGGGCTTCCTCGAGCAGGCGAATGCGCTTCTCGACCGGAAACACGTCTTTTCCGAAGGCCCTGAGCAGCTTTGTGATGGCTTCGGGTTCGTCGTGCTGTGAAAAACTGGCCGGGTCGAGGCCGCGGGCGGCCTTCGCCCACTCGCTGTCGCTGGCAATGTCGATCAGTCCGGACAGCGCCTCGATGTGCTGACCTCGCGGCTTCGCGATGTCGAGGATCTCGCGCGCATAGTTGCACTTTCCGAGAGCGCCCCAGTCGGGCTCCTTCCACGTGTGATGCGTGACCGGGCCGCACTCGAACAGCGCGTTGTTGCCTTCGATATGGGCGCGGAACCACCACTCTTTGTCGCAACGGATGGCGAGCTGCTGCTCCTCGGGATCCCACTGAAGCGCATCGGGATGCTCACACCGGATGGGCAGGGTGTGACTCTTCCCGCCGAGCATCAGCACCTGACGCTGTGGCACGCCGACCCCGGCGCGCCACTTCGGGTCGCCGATGATCCGCGCGCGCCCCGCACGCAGGCCAAAGAGGTCGCCACACCCTGCGCCGGCTACGAAGATCAGCAGAAGCGCTCGGAACGCGGACACGTGCATGACGGGAGTCTCCGTGAGCCACGATGGGGACAGGGACTTGTGGCACAAGTTTAGATCGGGGGCATTCAGCCGTACGACACTAACACGCGAGCGGGCGCGTAGCGTGCCCACGACGCGTCGCCCACCCGCATCCCCACCCAGCACCTCACCTCTTCGCTCGGCGGGGCTCGCGCTGGCACCCGCGCCGTCTGCGCTGTTGGGGACCCGACCACGCCAAGGAGCTTCGGCGCGTTCCACGAACCGCGTACCCGGTCTGGATGGACGACCGCTCGAACCTTCAGCCGGCCTCCGCAGGCACGTGCCAGCGCATCCACCCCGAAGGTGCGCTTAAGTAGGTCGCTGCAAGGTGACCTTGCCCCACTGAGCCGGACCACCTGGTAGGTAAGAACCGTCTATACCTTGAATTCGTGTCCGCAGGCGGTGTCGAAGACAGGCTGAGTGCGTTCCATCCGAGCGAATCACGCTCGTCGTCCTCATCGGACCGGCTGGACGGGGGCTCGCCGCTGGTGCCCGTTGCCGAGCGCTCTCAACGGATCGCGTCCGAGCGCCACCTGGGCCCGATGCGTCACGCCGAGTTCGTGGGGGCGCGTGATGACGTCGCGCTCCGGCAGGACGCTGCAGGCGCCGTGCTGGGCTTCGTGGACCTCGTCTTGAGGTGGGCCGAAGCGCCGCAGCAGCTCTGCCTACTCCACCAACCGCAACACCGCCGCGACACAGGCCTCGAGCTGCCCTTCCCCGTCGAGCACGAGCTCTGCGTAGGCCTTGGAGGGCTGCACGAACTGGTCGTGCATCGGGCGCACGGTGCGCATGTACTGGTCGATGGTGGCGAGGGGCTCGCGGTTGCGGTGCAGGCGGTCGCGGTGAATGCGGCGGATGAGGCGGATGTCCGCGGCGGCGTCCACGAAGACGCGGTGGTCCATAAGCGCGCGCAGCTGCGGGTCGGCGAGGACCAGGATGCCCTCGATGAGCAGGATGGGCGTGGGCTCGACCCAGGTCTCTTCGTCGGTGCGGGCGTGGGCCTTGAAGTCGTAGTTCGGCACGAAGGTGCCTTGGCCGGCGCGCAGGCGCTCCACGTCGGCCACCATGCGCGAGGTCTCGAGCGCGTCGGGGTGGTCGAAGTTGTAGGTGGTGGGCGCGTCGTGGAAGCGCTCGGGCAGCGTGCGGTAGTAGCGGTCGTGCACGAGGTGCAGGCAGCGGTAGCCGAGCTCATCGGCCACCAGGCCCGCGACGGTGGACTTGCCCGACGCGGTGCCCCCGGCGATGCCGATGATGAGCGGCCTCATGCGCCGCTCCGCATGATGGCGATCAGCCGCTCCAGCTGCTCGCGGTCCGCGTAGTCGATGACGATGCGCCCGCTCCCGTTGCGGCGTGGGCGGATGTCGACGCTGGTCTGCAGCGCCTTGGTGAGCAGGTCGGTGGCGAAGCCGACGGCTTGGTCCGCGCGCGGCTCCCCGCGCTTGGGCGGCGGCGGCTCGGGCTTGAGCAGGCGGTTGACGAGGACCTCGGTCGCGCGGACGGACAGGCCCTCGTCGAGGACCTTCTTGAGCGCCGCGTCCAGGTGGTCGGTGTCGATGAGCGGCACCAGCGTGCGCGCGTGACCGGCGCTCAGCAGCCCGCCGCGCACGGCGTTGAGCACGCTGTCGGGCAGCTTGAGCAGGCGCAGGGCGTTGGCGACGGTGGCGCGCTGCTTGCCGACCCGGCTAGCGACGTCGGCTTGGGTGTAGTCGTAGGCCTCGATGAGGCGCTGGTAGCCGAGGGCGGCCTCGATCGGGTCGAGGTCCTCGCGCTGCAGGTTCTCGACGAGGGCGAGCTCGAGCTGGTCGGCGGCGTCGTCGGCGCGGCGGACGATGACCGGCACCGTCTGTACCCCCGCCAAGGCGGCGGCGCGCCAGCGGCGCTCACCTGCGATGAGCACGTACAGACCGTCTTCCTTGCGAACCAAGAGCGGGCTGAGCACGCCGTGGCGTCGGATCGACTCGGCGAGGCCCTCAAGCGCCTCGTCGGTGAAGACCTGACGGGGCTGCTCGGGGTTCACCTGAATCTCTTCGATCGGCACCATGCGGTAGGCGGCGGAGCGGGCGAAGCTGCCGTCGTCGCTCCCCAGCGCCGTGTCTGAGATGAGCGAAGAGAGGCCGCGTCCCAGGCCACGCCGCGCGGACATTAGAGCGCCTCCCGCAGGGGCTCCACGTCCTCTTCGAGCACGATGCCGCGGCGGGCGAGCACCTCGTGGGCCAGGGCGAGGTAGGCCTCGGCGCCGGTGCTGCGACGGTCGTAGTCGAGGATCGGACGGCCAAAGCTCGGGGCCTCACCCAGGCGCACGCTGCGCGGGATGACCACCTCGTAGACCTCGTCTTGGAGCATGTCGCGCACGTCCTCTTCCACCGAGCGGCACAGGTTGGTGCGGCGGTCGGAGAGGGTGAGCACGATGCCCTCGCGCTCGAGGTCGGGGTTGAGGCGCTCCTTCACGAAGGCCATGAGGCGGAGCAGCTCGGAGAGGCCCTCGAGCGCGTAGTACTCGGCCTGAAGCGGCACGAGCACCGAGTCCGACGCCGCGAGGGCGTTGAGGGTGAGCAGGCCGAGGCTGGGCGGGCAGTCGATGAAGATCCAGTCGTAGTCGCCGCGCACGGAGAGCAGCGCGGTGCGCAGGCGGCGCTCGCGGCCCTTGAGGTCGATGAGCTCGAGCTCGGCGCCGACGAGGTCCTGGCTGGCGGGCAGCACGTCGAGGTTCGGCGTGCCTGTCTGCATGATGCACTCGGCCGCCTCGCGGTGGTCGAGGAGCGCGTCGTACACGCCCATCGGCACCTCGTTGCGCGGGAAGCCCACGCCGGAGGTGGCGTTGCCCTGCGGGTCCATGTCCACGAGCAGCACGCGCTGGCCGAGGGAGGCGAGGGAGGCGGCGAGGTTGACGGCGGTGGTGGTCTTGCCGACCCCACCCTTCTGGTTGGAGACCGAGACGATGCGTGCCATAGCAGCTACCTGGGATGGTTGTGGTGGGAGCGCTTGGTGCTGCGCGAACGGCGGCACCGGGGAGGACCACAAGCTAGCGAGGGAGGATCGGCTTCGCCAGCGGGTCCAGGCCCCCGTTCCACGTGGAACCGGCGGATGATGCGGGTTTACTCCTGCCAATCCGCCGGGTCGTTTTTTCGGCGCTGCGCCGCCGGGCAAGGATCCTTGCCGGGGCTACGGGCTCCTAGAGCTCCATCCACGCGGTGCGGTGGCCCGGAGGGGCGTTGCACTCGAAGGCCGAGCCGCCGCCGACTTGATCCGTGTGCAGCACTTCGGTCCGCTCGAACTCCCCGGACGCGCCGCGCACGGTGACGGTCACGCGGCGCTCGGCGCCGCCGAGGGCCAGCTGATCCAGCGTGGTGCCGTCGCCCGAGAGGTAGAGGTTGTTTTGACGGGTGCCGTCGCCACACAGCGGCGGCGCTGAGTCGGGGGTGGATGGGAGGTCGACCTCGCAGCTCACGCTGTAGTCGCTGTACTCGACGAGGACCTCGTAGTGGTCGGCGGGGAGCGGCCCCCCGTCGGCGAAGTAGATGTAGAGCGCCGGTCCGCGCACCCAGCCGATCTCCGTGCAGTTGCACGCAGTGGCGAGTGAGAGGACCCCGGCGAGGGCGAACGAGCGAATCATAAACACTCCATGAAGACGATGGTGAGCAATAGCACAGGCTCTTGACCACCCGCCACCGCGAGCCGCACAAGGGGCCACGCGGTTAGCCCTCCGCCCATGACTGACCTCCTCGCCACGCACCGCGCGCACCTCGAGCGCTTCCGCCACTCCATGAACCTCGTGGGGCCAGGCCCCCTCGACGAGCACTTCGACGACTGCGCCGCCGCTCTCGCCGGCTTGCAGCCGACGGGGCGCTGGGCGGACCTCGGCACCGGCGCTGGCTTCCCCGGCGTCGTCTTCGCCGCCACCTTCCCGGAGGTGCAGCTCGAGCTCGTCGACAGCCGGCAGAAGCGCTGCCTCTTCCTGGAGGGGGTGGTCGCTGAGGGCGGTCGCGCCGATGTGCTCGTGCGCTGCGCGCGCGTCGAGGACCTTGAAGCCGGGGTTTACGACGGGCTCGTCGCGCGGGCCTTCGCCAAGCCGCCGGCGGTCGCGGAGCACGCGCTGCGGCTGCTGCGCCCGGGCGGGCTGCTGGTGCTCATGCTCAACGAAGGCCAAGAGCCGGACGACACGGTGCTGCGCTTGGAGCACACCGTGAGCTACCGCCTCGCGGGCAAGGCGCGCAAGGCCGTGTGGCTGCGAAAGGCGTGAGCCATTGCGGAGGGGGGACCGCGCCCGGTATCGTCGAAGCCACGCCGAGGTCCTCATGCGCCGCATCGCCCCCGCCCTCTCCCTCACCAGCGGTCTGATCGCGCTCGGCACGGCGTGCTACACGCCCTATGTGCCGCCGGACTCGGGGGACACGGGCACCGACCCCGCGGCTTGCTCCGCGGACCCCACCAGCGGCACCCACGACGCGGACGGCGACCTGCTGTCCGACGCGGATGAAGCTGCGCGCGGCACGGACCCGTGCGTGCGCGACTCCGACGGTGACGGCGTCTCCGACGGCGTCGAGGTGCAGCTCGGCGGCGACCCCACCAACGGCAATTACCACGGTGACGGCGAGGTGATCGAGATCGCCGACGGCGCCGACGGCAGCTTGGAGCTCTCGTTCACGGTCAGCATCGATCGCGCCGACGTCGCCTTCCTCATCGACACCACCGGCTCGATGGGCGCGCTCGCGAACGCGATGGCCGCCGAGTTCTCCGCCATCGTGAGCGAGGTCTCCACCGCCGTCCCCGACGCGAGCTACGGCGTCGCCACCTTCGACGACTACGCCTACGGCGGCTTCGGCTCCACGGGCGACGGCGATCGCCCCTTCATCCTGCGCCAGCAGCAGACCACCGACATCGCGCGCGTGCAGGCGGCGCTCAGCGACGACGTGGTGCTGCACTTCGGCGGTGACGGCCCAGAGTCGGCGATCGAGGCGCTCTTTCAGGCGGTGACCGGCGCGGGCTACGACCAGGGCGGCAGCTGCGGCCCCTTCGACGCGGCCTACGACGTGCAGCCCTTCCACGCCTCCGCGGGCGACCCCTTCGGCGGCGCTGCCGGCGGCGCCTACGACCCCACCGTCCCGGGCACGGGCATCGGCGGCGGCATGGGCTTTCGACGCGGCGCGCTGCCCGTCGTCGTCTACGCTACCGACGCGGAGCTGCGCGACCCCGACGGCGGCTACGGGGTTCCGCCCGCTTGTGGAGCCTTCACCGCTGCTTCGAGCGCTGCGGTCGTCGCCGCGCTGCAGCCCTCGGGCGGCCGCCTCGTCGGCGTGAACGTCGCCACGAGCGGCGGGCCGGGGCGCGCCGCGATGGAGTCGCTCGCGTGGGCGACCAACTCCGTCGGCGACCTCGACGGCAACGGCATCGACGAGCCCTTCGTCGTCAACTGGGACGGCTCCAGCAGCGCGGCCTTTCGCACGACGGTCGTGAACGCCCTGCGCGATCTGGTCGGCGCCATCACCTTCTCCACGGTGGAGCTCGCCTACGACGGCGCTGGGACGCCCTTCGTCGCGTCGGTCGCGCCGGCGTCCTACACCCAGGTGAACGCCGCGACCTTCAGCACGCCCCTCACCTTCACCGTCTTCTTGCGCGGCGCGGTCCCGGCGGCGGCGCAGGACCAGGTCTTCCCCCTGCACCTGACCTTGCTCGGTGACGGCTCGGTCGCGCTCGGGCAGCGCAACCTCACCATCGTGGTGCCTGGCACGGGCGCCTAGGGCGTCGCGGCTGGCACGACGATGAGCATCCGCTGCGCGCCGAGCCCGAGGTCGCCCTGCGCGAGCAGGGTGAGGTCCACCTCGAACCACTGATCGCGCTGAAGCGATGGGACAATGCCCCGAAGCTCGACGGAGAAGGGCAGCGGCGTGACGATGTAGTCCTGCGCGCGCACGTCGCGGTAGACCTCGGGCACCGTCGCGGCGACGAAGGGCGCGCCGACGCCGCTCGCGCTCAGGCTGACGGATTCAAAGTTGAGCGCGCCGACGAGGCCCTCGATCGCGTGCACGATCGCCTCGCGCAGCGCTTGGTCCGCGCCGAACCAGGTGAGCACGAGCGGGTCGTGGATGCCGTCGCCGTCGAGGTCGCCGACGCTGCCAGTGCGGTCCGCGAGGCCGACCATCTGCGCGAAGCCGGTGCCGTGAAAGCTGCTCACCGACACGCCGACCAAGCGCCCTCCCCTGTGTGCGATGGCGGCGACCACGTCGTCGGACGTGGCGGCGCTTGGGCAGCCGGGGGGCGCCTCGTAGCCCTCGCTCGGGTCGCGCAGCTCCGCGTCCGTCGCGTAGACCAGGATCGGCAGGGCGCCGCGCCGAAAGCCCATCCCGCCGACGGTGCCGCTGCCAGGCACGTCGAGCTGCTCGCTGCCGACGACGGTGCCGCCAAACGCGTCCGCGGCGGTCGCGCGGAAGGGGGGCACGTCCACGTCGGCGTCGAGGAGCCCATCGCAGCCTTGATCCCAGCCAAGGCCGCTAAAGGCCTGGCTCAGCGCCTCGATCGCGGCCTCGGGCGGATCGCCGCCGTAGTGCAGGGCGAGGTCGCTCTGGAGCGCCGCGCTCACGAGCGCCGTGTCGGTGGTCTGCTGCTGCTGAAGGCGAAAGGGAAGATCGCCGCGTCCGGGCGAGCCAAACGGCATGAGCGCGTAGTCGTCGAAGGTGGCGAGGCCGTAGCTCAAGTCGGGGAGCAGGTTGTTGAGTTCGGCGACGATGCGGTCGAACTCGCCCGCCATCGCTGTCGCGAGCGGCCCCATGGACGCCGTGGTGTCGAGCAAGAAGGCGATGTCAGCGCGCTGAACACGCATCGGGAAGCCGACGGTGACAGAGCGCTGCTCGCCGTCGGTGATCTCCGCCACGGTGATAGCGGGTACGACGCGTGGATCGCGAGGATCGCCGCCGTACGCCGCCTCCACGCCGTCCGAGACGCCGTCGCCGTCGGAGTCGCGGGCGCAGGGGTCCGTGCCGCGCGCGGCCTCGTCGGCGTCGGGGAGCAGGTCGCCGTCGACGTCGCTCATGGCGTCGTCGGGCGCAGGCGCGCACGCGCTCGGGGGCGGACCGCTGTCGGCGGGCGTGTCGATGCCACTGCGGCTGCACGCCGCGAAGATCAGCCCTGAGGCGAGCCAGCTTAGACGCATAGGACGCTCATCGGCCCGCTGCGCCCACGCATATAGGTCCGATCTTAGCGCGGCCATTGGGCGACGTGCAGCAGCGCGCGCAGCGGCCTCGCGCAGGCCTCGACGTGGGCAGCGGCGAAGCGATCCGGCCAGCGCTTGGCGACCGCCTCCAGGTGCCCGCGCGGGCGGCCGTTCACCTCGATCGGCCACGGGCGGCCGTCCTCGTCGACCACCAGATCGACGCCGAGCTCGAGGACGAGCGGATCTTCGCCGAGGATCGCCGCGATCGCGAGGGACAAGCGCGCGATCTCCTGATTGGTTCGCGCGTCGAGGACGTCGAGCGCTGGCGCGACCTCGGCCCCCTTGGCGACGTTCACCACCGGCTCGTCGACGGAGCGTCGCGCGACAGCTGGGGCGAGCACCCAGGCGCCGGCCTCGCGCTGCACGAGCGCGCGCACGCTCACGCCGGCCCAGCCGCGCGGCGGGCGAACGGCGCGCTGCAGCAGGAGCGCGTCGAGCTGACCGGGCACAGCGCCCTCGCCGCGAGCGGGCACCGGGTCGCCGGCGCCCACGCGGAGCACCCCCCGCCCCAGCGAGCCGTGCACAGGCTTCGCGAAGCCGCCGTCCGGCCAGCGCGCGAGGGCGTCGGCGAAGCGCGTCGGGTCGTCAACCAGCTCGGGGAGCTCGATCCCACCGGCTTCAAGGGCGCGCTGGGTCGCGATCTTGTCGCGGCAGAGCGCCATGAGCGCGGGGGGGCTGCCTACGAGCGCGTCCGGGAGCGCCGCGAGCAGGTCGGCGTAGGCTTGAGGCTGGCTCTGCGAGGGGAAGCGGTCCCACACGGCCGCGACTGGGAGGGCGCCGGGTCGCCAGCCCTCCGGCGTCGCTTCGTGGCCGAGCAGCAGGCCACCCTCGGCCCTTCCGCCGAAGATCACGCGCGCACCTGGGATCGCGAGCGCCGCAGCGCCGAGCGGCGTCGCTGCGGGGGGCGTCGTGGGCTGATCGCGCCAGAGCGGCACGAGCACGCCGAGGGGGACGAGGTCGTTCATCCGCGCCTCCTAGCGCGTTATTCGGCGCTCGCACCCCTGCCCGGAGCCCCGACGCCATGCGCCTCTTCCCGCTGATGATCCTCGCCCTCACCGCCTGCGCCGACGGGCGCCAAGACCTCGACGGCGACGGCTACTGCGCGAACGCGGACAGCTGCGCGGGCGAAGCGCTCCCCGGCGACTGCGACGACGGCGAAGAGACGATCTCACCCGCAGCCCCCGAGTGGTGCGACGGTCTGGACCGCGACTGCGACGGCCTCGTGAACCAACCCTCGGCGATCGACGCCGATCCTTGGTATGTCGACGCGGACGGCGACGGCTTCGGCGATCCAAGCCAGCTCGCGAAGTCCTGCGGCGAGCTGTCGGGCTGGTCGCGCGACAGCACCGACTGCGATGACGACGTGGCGAACACCCACCCGGGCGCGGTGGACGCCCCCGGCGACGGCGTCGACGCCGACTGCGATCCGAGCACGGCGCCATGAGCGCCTGAGGCGATCGCGCTCGACGGCAGGCCCCCGCTGTCGAGCGCTGTCAACAGGGCGCTCCCCTCCTCGGCCACAGTGAGGGTGAGAGCACCGGCGGGGAACAGCCTCCGGTCACCAGTACGGCAGACGCCGTCCGCCCTTGAGAAAATAATGGAGGCCACCATGAAGACCGGATTCATCAGCGTGCTCGTCGCCCTCGGGGCGCTTGTCAGCACCCCGGCTCTGGCGGACTCCAAGCAGGCCGAGTCCTGCGTTCGAAGCGCGATGTGGGAGGCCTGGTCGAGCGGATGGAGCAACCAAGCGATGCGCTCGGCGGACTTGGAGCCCGGCGGCGCCAAGCACTTCTTGGTCACCTTGGACGGCGGCCGTCAGTACGCCTTCCTCGGCTGCGGCGACGAGGGCGTCAAGAACCTCGACATGATGGTCTACGACCTCGACGGGCACGTCGTCGCGCGTGACTACTCCTTCTCGTCCACGGCGCGCGTCGAGTTCAGCCCCACGCAGACGGGCGGCTACTACGTCGTCATGCACGCCCGCGAGACGCTGGATAGCACCGAGCCGTCGAGCGTTGCCGTCGCGGTCACCTACCGCTGAACGGACGTAGGTCCATCGATTCCACGCGGTATGTTCGATATCGGGTGGGGATATGCGTTAGGCTTGAACGGTGAACAACGGCCTACCATCGTCTGTCTACGCCCCTGGCGCGCTGCTCCTCATCGAGGGTGACGAGGTGACGGCTGCGGCCGTGCTCGCCTACGCCGCCAGCGAGGGCATCGCCGCTCGTCACACGGCGGATCTCAACACCGGGCTCGCCCTGCTCCCCACCGAGGGCTTTGAGGTCGTGGTCGTCAGCCTCGATCTGCCCATGGGCATGGACGCGCTGCTGCACTTCGTCCAAGAGCCCGTCGCGGTGCTGGCGATCGTCAGCGATCCCGCGCGGATCGACGACGCCTTCCAGCTCGGCGCCCAAGAGGTGCTCGCGCGCGGCGAGGTCGACCACCAGCGGCTCGTCGGCGCGATTCGCACGGCGCTTCGCGTCGCCGAGTCGGACGCGCGCGCACACCAAGCCGAGATCGAGCTGCGCGATCGCGATCGCCGCCTGCGCTCCGTGGTCGGCAATGACTCGGGCGGCTCCGCGGAGTTTGGTCGGGCGGCGCGCATGGCCAGCCTCGGCGAGCTCGCCGCCGGCATCGTGCACGAGATCAACAACCCGCTCACCTACGTGCTCTTCAACATGGCGCACCTCAACCGCGAGCTCCCAGAGCTGCTCGGCGGGATGGAGCGGCTCCTCAAGGTGCTGACCGATGAGCTCGGCGAGGAGCGCGCGTCAGAGCTCGTCGCGATGGCCCACCTGCGCCGTGACAGCGCCTCGGTCGCCGCGCTCTTGGAGTGCGCCCACGAGGTCGCCGACGGCGCCAACCGCATCCGCGACATCACGTGGGACCTCAAGGCCTTCTCCAAGACAGAAGAGGACACGATCGCGCCGATCGCGGTGCAGCGCACCTTGGACGCCGCGCTTAGCATGGCGGAGAGCGAGCTCAAGTACCAAGCGCGCGTGGAGAAGGACTACAAAGAGGTCTCGCGCGTGCTCGGCAACGACGCCCGCCTCACCCAGGTCTTCGTCAACCTGCTGGTGAACGCCGCGCAGTCCTTCGAGGGCGTGAACCGTCCGTCCAACGTCGTCACCGTGCGCACTTGGGAGGACGACGAGAGCGTCTTCGTCGAGATCGGCGACAACGGCTGCGGCATCCCCGCAGAGCATATGCAGCGCCTGGTCGACCCGTTCTTCAGCGCCAAAGCGGGCGGCCGCAAGGGCACGGGCCTCGGCCTCTCCATCGTGCACAACATCCTCGCGTCCACCGGCGGCCACCTGGAGATCGCGAGCACCTTGGGTGAAGGCACCCGCGTCTGCGTCGCCCTGCCGCGCGCGCGCCGCAAGGGCGGCGCCATCACAGCGTCGCTCTCACCGCAAGGCACGCGCGGTCGGCTGCTCGTCATCGACGAAGACCCGCTCATCGGCACGGCGATTCAGCGCATCGCCCAGCGCGACTACGACGCGGTGGTGCTCAGCGCCGGAGAGGCGGCGGTCACCCTCTTGGAGGGCAACGATCACTTCGACCTCATCCTCTGCGACCTCAACATGCCGGGCATGAGCGGCATGGACCTCTTCGACTGGGTCCGCAGCCACCGCCCCGAGCTGGTGCGCAAGATGGTCTTCATGACCGGCGGGGCCTTCACGCCGCGGGCCACGCGCTTCGTCTACGAGGTCAGCAACCCCGTCGTGGAGAAGCCCTTCGACGTCGAAGAGTTCGGCGTGCGCCTCGCAGAGCTCATCGAGCGCGCGCGCTTCGTGCCGGTGGCCGGGCCGCTGGGCTAAGTCCGGCGCGCAGCGGCCACGACCTCATCGTCATCGGCCACACCAGCGGGCAGGTCAGGGTGCTGTCGCCTCCGCTCGAAGCCCCCGACGCGCAGACTCGCATTTCTAATCTTCAACGCGGGGCGTGTTGACATAGCATGGGCGTCCTCAGCTCCTCGGGGTACGCCATGGGTGACGGTCAACAGTACAAGAAATCCAAGGAGTCCGAGAGCTCCTCCTTCTCCATCGAAGAGTCCTCCGGCGGCTTCTTCGACCAGCCCGCCGCGGGCCCCGTCCTCAAGGACGAGAACAGCCTCGCGCAGCAGAGCGTGGGTCCGGTGGAGGACGTGCCCGCCGACGCCCCCATGGCCTCCTACCTCAAGCCCTGGCCGAACCTGCTCGCCGGCTACATGCAGCTCGTGGAGCAAGGCCGGCTTAACACGGCCCCCGTGGCCGCGGGCCCGCAGACCTGGGGAGATGAGGTCGAGAGCGCGCAGGTCGAGAGCGCGCTGGGGAATGGGGGCGTGGCGGCGGGGGTGCCCGTGCCAGGGGATGGAGCGGATGAAGACGAGGGAGGCCCCGAGGCGCTTTCGCTCGCGGAGGCGGCTCCCGCGGTCGTCGACGCCCGCCAGCAGACGCCTTCCCGCGCGAGCAGCTCCCCACCGCTCGCCGAGAACCTCGAGCTGGACGCCTCCTCCGGCGAGCTCGGCGCGAGTGTCCAGCCCCTCATGGAGCAGCTGGCCTCAGGATGGCAGGACTACAGCGCCCTCTCTAAGTCCGTTCACGCGCTCTGCACCCGACCCGACATGGTGGTTGACCGCGCCGACACGATCCGAGAGCCCTTCCTTCGCGCATGGGAGAGCTCCCCGTTCCTAGTCTCTGGCAGGGATGTGCTGGCGTGGAGCCGGAGCCACGAGCCCTCGATGACGATGATCAGCGGCACGGCCTACCGACTCACCGTCAGCGTGGACAACGACCTCCCCCTCCTGCTCAACCAGCTCCGCGCCGCCTTGCGCGGGCAGGCCCTCCCCACCGACGTCATCGACGCCCTCGAGGGCCAGCGAGGCCAGGTGAGCGCGGCGCTCGTCGCCATCGAGCTCGACCCGGTCCTCACCGAGCACCGCGCTCAGCACGAGCAGGCCCTGGAAGAAGCCCGCGAGGATGAGCGCAAGGACGCCCTGTTCGACGAGCTCATGGCGCTGGCCGAGGCCACGCAGCGCGAGGGCTTCAACGACATCGAGGCACAGGTCTACGGCAGGCAGCTCGGTCGGCGCCTCATGGAGGCCGACCTCGACGGCGAGGCCATCCGCGCCCTCTTTGAGCGCGTTCGACAGCAAGACCCCGCCGCCCTCGACCATCTCCTCTTCAACGGCCGCACCGTCCAGCTCCTCCTCGAGAACGGAATCAAGGGCTTCGACGGCAAGACCGAGGCCGGCGAGGACCTCTACGTCGCCTCCGGCGAGGGCTTCCACTCCGGCTTCGTCCGCGCCGTGCGCGAGAAGGACCTCAAGCTCCAGGTCAACGCCCAGTTCGGGCCCATGATGGTGGCGGGCTACCAGGTCGGCGTGGCCAAGGGCGCGTTCTCGGCGATCCGCGACGCGTTGTACGACCTCGTCTTCAGCATCCCAGAGCTCGTGCAGCTCGTGTACAACCTGCCCGAGATGTGGGCCCAGCCCGGGCTCGCCTACTCCATCGGCGAGTCCCTCGGTGAGTCGGTCAACGGCGAGCTCGAGGCGTGGAGCACGTCCGATCCCTACGCCCTCGGCGAGCACGCCGGAGAGACCGTCGGCTACCTCGCCGTCCAGGTCATCTCCATGTTCGTGGGTCTCGGCGAGGTCTCCGGGGCGGCCAAGGGAACGGCCTTCGCCAAGAAGATCGAGGGGCGCGTCGCCGCCGTGATGGCCACGAAGCTGGGCAAGCGGGTGGTGAAGGTCGCGGGCGAACTCATCGAGCGGCTCGAGGCCCTCACGACGCGCCTCGAGCACCTGAAGAAGCGCGCCACGCAGTCGCGCTGGGAGGCCGAGCTGGAGCGCCTGGAGGGGCGCCGCTTCGACCTCGCCCAGCGCGTCGACGTCGACCCTCCCGAGGTGCTCGAGGCCGAGCTGGCCGCCTTGGACGCGCACACCCAGCGCATCGAACACGAGATGTTCGGCGTGAAGCCCGACGACATCGACGTGGCTGCGCTCCCCGGAGCGCATCAGCCCGCGCTGCACAGCAAGAAGGTCTCCGAGCTCTCCGGCGAGCTCGGCGCACCGGTCCGCGTCGACCCCGAGCTCACCAACGCGGTGCGCGTGCACTACGACGCCGACGGGAACGTGCGCGTCACCATGGGGCCCGACGCCACCCTCGCCGACGTCCTCGCCCACAAGATCGTCGTGGAGTCCATCCAGCGCGCCCACTCACGGGGCTATCAGATCCGCCGTGTCCGCGCAGCCGGAACGGAGCCCTACAAGCTGGTGGAACAGGGGGAGGGGCTCGTCGCCGTGCCCGCTCCCGAGCGCAACCTCCGGCGTCCCGACGTGCACGCGCGCTACGTGGGCGCGATGGACGCCAACGCCCGCAGCCGCTTCGACCAGCTCAACAAGAAGAGCAACCTCACCGACGCCGAGAAGGAGGAGCTCACCAAGCTCAAGGCCGCGAACGAGAAACGCGAGAGAATGGCCGAGCTCGCGGAGAAGACCGACCGCACGCCCCAGGAGGAGTTCGATCTCTCCAAGCTCAAGCGCGAGGCCCGCACCCACAACATGAACGACAGCGTGGGCGCCACGCTGCAGCCCCGCGACACCGACACCGCCCGCGTGGCGGACCTGAGTGCGCCGGACAAGGGCGAGCTCTCCCACGCGGAGCAGGCCGAGCTCGAGCAGATCGAGCGCAGGCAGGCCGCCCAGGCGGAGCTGGAGGTCCGCAACGACGAGACCAGGCCGCAAGCCGAGCGCAACAAGGCGAC
>Ga0210044_10006534_pt1 | contig 15289 bp, 11 predicted proteins | sample CryGey13umfilter_2_FD_183959 | JGI IMG/M metagenome (GOLD analysis project Ga0210044, IMG submission 183959) | Groundwater microbial communities from aquifer in Utah, USA - Crystal Geyser 4/9/14 3 um filter (SPAdes) (version 2) | ecosystem: Environmental > Aquatic > Deep subsurface >...
TGCCCGTCCGGAAATACCCCATCTGCGGCGTCGCCTTCCTCCCTCGCTCCTCGGCGTACCGGTGTACGCCTGCGTCGCTCGGTCGTCGGCTCCTTGCACCTGGGGCATTTCCGAACGGGCACTCACGAGATGTCCTTTGGGAAGAGTTCGGAATTCGGTCGCATTTTCCACCGATCTCAGCAAAACACGCAATTTCAAGATGGGCTCTAGCTAGTGCCCGTCCGGAAATACCCCATCTGCGGCGTCGCCTTCCTCCCTCGCTCCTCGGCGTACCGGTGCGTGGCCTGCGTCGCTCGGTCGTCGGCTCCTTGCACCTGGGGCATTTCCGAACGGGCACTCACAAGATGTCCTTTGGGAAGAGTTCGGAATTCGGTCGCATTTTCCACCGATCTCAGCAAAACACGCAATTTCAAGATGGGCTCTAGCTAAACGTGACTGCGGACGCCTCGAGATGGGAGCGGTGTTCGCGGTCGAGCGCGTAATGGGGGTTTGCGGCTGGCGAGGGACTTTGTGATCGCGCGGCTTGGGTCTCGGGCCCGGTCACTTCGAAGTTGGTCGGTTTCCGCGCAGTGGTAGGTTTCCGCACACTTCTCTCGCATCTCCGCACCAACACTCAGGCTCCGGGCCGCGGTTGGGACCATTGGGCGACTCACGTGCTCACCATCGAGCACAACCGTGTTCGTCCTGTGCCGAGGGCTCTGACGCGCCCCAAAATTCCAGGAGGTCCGCTCAGGATAAGCCCGTGGAGGGTTTCCAAGAAGTGTGGTCTGCCTCTTGCTCAAGGACCTCTAGCCCACACCTCCAAGGCTCCCCTCCGCGAGGCTCCGCGCCATGCAGGCACTGTCCGAAAAATCTGTGCCGACACCCGATCCCGCTGCGGGTCTGCATCCCGTCAGCCTCGAGTGGTTGGCGACGAACCTTCCTTGCCGCGATGCCTGCCCGGTGGGCACGCATGCGGGAGGCTACGTCTCCTTCATCGCCCAAGGGCTCTACAAAGAGGCCTACTTCCTCGCTCGCCGGCCCAACCCCTTCGCCTCCATTTGCGGCCTGGTCTGCGCCCACCCTTGTGAGGCGGCCTGCCGCAGACAATACCTCGACAAGCCCGTCAGCATCCGGGCGCTCAAACGCTTCGTCACCGAGCGTTTCGGCGTCGAGAGCGAGCACACCTTCGAGGAGATCGAGCAGGTCATCGATCGCCCGCGACCCAAGGCCGAGCAGCCAGGTCGCGTCGCCATTATCGGAGCGGGCCCCGCCGGGCTGGCCTGCGCCCACGACTTGGCGATAATGGGACACAAGGTGGTCGTCTTCGACGCCGCCTCGGTGGCCGGCGGCATGATGCGCATGGGCATCCCCGAATATCGGCTGCCCCGCGAGCTCATCCAGTGCGAGGTCGACTTCATCGAGCACCTCGGGGTGGAGATTCGCCTCGGCGTGGAGATCGGCAAGGACGTGCTCTTTTCCTCGCTGCGCAAAGACTACGACTCGATCTTTTTGGCTCCTGGATGCCGTCGGGGACGCGGCTTGAATTTGCCGGGAATGGAAGCGGACGGAGTGCTCACCGCCATCGACTTCCTGGTGGAAGTGAACCTCGGGATCCCCGTCACCATCGGCGAGGAGGTCGTCGTGGTCGGGGGCGGCAACGTGGCCTTCGACGTCGCTCGCTCGGCGCGGCGCTTCGGCGGCACCTCGGTGCCCGACGAACTGCACCACAACCTGATGCTCGACACCGCCCGCACCGCCGCTCGGACTCTCGGGAAGAAGGTCACCATGGTGACCCTCGAGAGCGAGGAAGAGCTTCCCGCTGACCCCGAGGAGGTCGTCGAGGGACGGGAAGAAGGCGTGACCATTATCCATCGGCGCATGCCGCGTGCGGTGCTCGACGCAGAGGGGAAAGTGCGCGCGCTGCAGACCGTCGATGTCAGCCGAGTCTTTGACGACGAGGGGCGCTTCGACCCGCAGACCATCGAAGGCACCGAGCGCGAATTGAAGTGCGACACGCTGATCTTCGCCGTCGGCCAGCTCTCGGATTTGTCCTTTCTCGGCGAAGAGCACGGCTTCGAGCTCACCCCACGGGGCACTTTAGTGGTCGACAAGCAGAGCCTGTCGACCAGCGTCGAGGGGGTCTACGCCGGCGGTGACGCGGCCTTCGGGCCACGGATCATCATCGAGGCGGTGGCTGAGGGGAAGCGGGCGGCCCTGTCCATGGACACCTATCTGACCGGGCGGCGCACCGCGCCCGCAGTCTACTCCATGCGGCGCTTCGACACCTTCGGCTACGCGCACCCGTTTGCGTACGGCGACTACGAGACTCTAGAGCGGGCCGAAGTCCCCATGCTCGAGCTCGGGGCCCGCACCGGACAAGCCCAAGTCGAAAGTGGGTACAGCGAGGCGGAAGCGAGGCAGGAGGGCGCTCGCTGCCTGCACTGCTGGATCAACACGATCTTCGACTCCCGGCCTGCCAGCGGTTCGGAGTGTGTGCAGTGCGGCGGCTGCTCGGATGTCTGCCCGGTGGACTGCATCTCGTTGGTGCACGGCAGCCGGCTGAGCGGCGCCGACGGCGGCCAGGTGATCCACGGCCAGGTCCTGAACCTATCTGGGACGGGAGCTGTGCTCTTCAAGGACGAGACGCGGTGCATTCGCTGCGGCCTCTGCGCCCGGCGTTGTCCTGTGGGCTGCATCACCATGCAGGGCTTCTACAAACAGGACGAGGGCGCGCTGTTCAAGCTCTGCGAGAGGGTCTTGTGAACCGATTGGGTGAGAAGAGTGGCAACACGTTCGTCCGCGTCGAGCCAGGGTTAGCCAGGGGTTTCAACCCCTGGGCAGCCAGGGGCTTCAACCCCTGGGCCATGTGCGAGCGCTCTACGCTGGCAGTGAACACGTCATGTGGTCGAGTGGGAGACGGCGAATGAGCCTAGTAGACGATCTCAAGGCTCCCTCAACGAAGGGGGAGCTGACACGGCGCATGGCGCTGGGCGGCATTTCGGCCGCGGCATTGGGGCTGGCCACGTTGGGCACCACCGTCGTCACCGTGCGTTACATGAGCCCCAACGTGCTCTTCGAGCCGGCGACGCGCTTCAAGGTCGGACGCCCCGAGGACATCCCGCTGGGCACGGTCCTCGTCCTACCCGAGCAGCAAACCTATGTGGTGCACGGGCCTCGAGGCATCTACGCCATGAGCTCAGTCTGCACTCATCTCGGCTGCATGACCCGCTTCACCGAGGCCGACAAGCAGATTCGCTGCCCCTGTCACGGCAGCCAGTTCAACGTCGACGGGGAAGTGGTCGACGGACCCGCCCCCAAACCCTTGAACCGACGTCTCATCGAGCTGGCAGACGGGCAGCTCGTGGTCGACCTCCGACAGTCCGTCCCCCAAGACTACGTGGTGGAGGTCTGAGCCATGCACCCCAATCGTGACGAACCGAATCCTCCAACCTCTCCCAAGAAGGGATTGGTCGAGGTCCTGACCGACAACCGGGTGACCCGCTCGGTCATTCGGCATGGTTACCCCGACACCAACCGCAACCGCGCGCTGGTCGTCTTCAGCAACTTCTTCCTCCACATCCACCCGGTCAAAGCCCGTGTTCGGGCCATCGCCTTTCCCCGGACCTTCTATCTCGGGGGTTTGAGCGCGGTGATGTTCTTCATCCTCGTGGTCACCGGGCTGCTGCTGATGTTCTACTATCACCCGTCCTCACCCCGGGCCTACGAGGACATGAAGGACCTGCGCTTCGTGGTCTCCGCCGGGGTCTTCTTGCGCAACCTGCATCGCTGGTCGGCGCACGCCATGGTGGCGCTGGTCTTCCTGCACATGGTGCGCGTCTTCTACGCTGGCGCGTACCGTCCGCCGCGAGAGTTCAACTGGGTCCTCGGGGTCGTCCTCTTCCTGCTCACCGTCCTCTTGAGCTACACCGGCTACCTGCTGCCCTGGGACCAGCTGGCCTATTGGGCCGTCACCGTCGGCACACGGATGGCCCAAGCCACCCCCGTCATCGGCGACGAGATCTCCTTCCTAATGCTGGGCGGGCACAGCGTCGACAGCAACACCCTGGTGCGCTTCTTCGTCTTGCACTGCGTGCTGCTGCCCACGGTCCTAACGGTCGTTCTCGCCGTGCACATCTGGCGCGTCCGCAAGGACGGCGGGATCTACATCCCGCCGGATGAGCGCGACGAGACCCTACGTCCAGGAGGCGAAGACACTGTCAGTAACGAAGTCGTGGTGGCTCCTAACGCCGAAGACGAGGAGCTGCAATGAAGTCCAACCTCAAACCCGAGTTCGAAGTGGTCGAAGGCACCGACGCGCGCCAAGTGCCGGTGCGGCTGTTGGTCGTCCAGGAGGAGGCGCGTCCAGCGGTTGAGCTGCAGGACGAGCCAGTCGTCATGACCTTCCCTCACCTCTTCGTGCGTGAGCTGATCGCGCTGGTCGCCGCCTCTCTGTTCATCGTCGTCATCTCGCTGCTCTTCGACGCGCCGCTCGAGGAGCTGGCAAACCCACAGAAAACGCCCAACCCAGCGAAAGCACCCTGGTACTTCCTGGGTCTCCAGGAGCTGCTCCACTACTACCCGCCCGTCATCAGTGGCGTGGTCTTGCCTGGCCTCGTGGTCACCGCGTTGGCAGTCATCCCCTACTTCAACGTGAACGTGCAGCGCACCCCATTCTGGGCCACCCACAAACCCCAAAAGATCGTGGGCGTATTGGTCGCGACGGGGGTCGTAACCCTGATCTTCTACATCACCGGCGCCCACCCCATCTGGCCGCTCATCGGTCCGACCTGGCTGATCGGGCTGTGCATGCTGCTGCCAGTGTTGGTCCGAGCGGACCTTCGTGTGTTGCGCTGGGTCGAGACCCGCAGCCTCGCCTTCTGGATCTTCACCTGGTTCCTGGTGGCGGCAGTGGTCATGAGCGTTATCGGGGTCTTCTTCCGCGGACCGGCTTGGTCGTTCACGCTCCCTTGGGTCGACGGGATTTATTGATATGGCCGAGCACGTCGAGACACAGCTGGCCCGCCAGCTTCATCGCAATCTCCGCATCCTAGCGGTCCTCTCCGTGGTGTTCGTCGGCGCCCTCGCCTACGCGCCCATGAAGTCGACCTACTCGGAGTGGCGAAGCGTCCAGGAAGACTACAACACGCGGGCTGAGGCTGTTGGCATGGCGCCCATGGCCATCGAGCTCAAGCAGATCTGGAAACCCGAGATCGGCCTCACTGACCGCTGCCCAAGCTGCCACGTGGCCATGGGCGACATCGCTCCCCTGCCCGAGGGCGGCCCGCTCTACGGCAAACACCCGGAGGTGCACCACGATGTGGGCCGCATGGGGTGCACGCTCTGTCATCGGGGACAGGGCCGCGCGACCTCCGTCGCAGATGCTCATGGCGACGTGCAACACTGGGAAGATCCCATGTTGCCCAAAGCACATCTGCAGGCCTCGTGCGGCTCCTGCCACGGAAAGACCGCCAAAGTCGCGACCCTCTCTCACCTCGAGCGGGGCGCCTACCTCTTCCAGGAGCACGGCTGTCAAGCCTGCCACACCGTCGACGGGGAGGGCGGCAGCGTCGGCCCCGATCTCTCGGGGGTCGCGCTGAAAGGCTATGACCGCGCCTGGCACATTCGCCACCTGAAGTCCCCCACAGCGGTGGTCGAGGGCTCCAAGATGATGTCTTTTGGCCACATCTCCGACGCCGACATCGACTCCCTCTTGACCTACCTCGACACCCTCGTTGGCGCCCGCAAGCTCATGCAGGGCAAGGCCATCGTCGCGGAGCAGGGCTGCCGCGGCTGCCACGAGATCGGCGGCGTCGGCGGCGATGTCGGCCCCAGCCTCACGAACTTCACCCGCCTCCCAGCCAGCGAGATCGACTACAAGAACATCGAAGGGCCTCGGACCCGCGAGAACTGGCTTCACAACAAGCTCAACAACCCGGCGAGCCTGATCACGCCCTCGAAAATGCCGCCCTTCCACCTTCCCCCCGAGGATGAAGAGGCGCTCATCACCTTCCTAATGTCCTTGCGAGACAGCGACCTGCCCCTGGAAGCCATGCCCGAAGAAACCCTCGTCGCCCAGCTCGACCATCGCCGAGACTTCGCGCCCGACGGGGACACCCTGTTCTCGACGTTCTGCTCCGCCTGCCACGGAGACCAAGGAGAGGGCCAATACATGGACACCTTGGCCATGCGGGCGCCGGGCGTCATGAACCTGGACACGCTGGCCGTCGCCTCCGACGAGTTCTTCGCCTACACCATCAAACAAGGGCGCTCGAATCGCTCCATGCCGGGCTGGGGGGTCACCGACAAGGGGCTCACCGACGACGAGATCGCAGTATTGCTCGCGCACCTGCGCAGCGCGCGCCCGACCGTTCCCCTGTACTCGCAGGTCGCGAGCCACACGCCCGACTTGCGCCTCGGCGAGTCCATCTTCCGCTCCGATTGTGGCGGCTGCCACGGCCTCGACGGCACGGGAACCGTCATCGCACCGAGCTTGATGAACCCCGAGTTCCTCTTCGTCGCCGACGACGTCTTCCTCTACGAAACCATCACCAGAGGGCGGCGCAACACGGCCATGCCCTCGCACGCCGACTACGACTCGCGAGCGTTGGCCGGCATCATCGGCTGGCTCCGTAGTCACGAGGCCACTCCTGTCGCCGCGGGGGTCTTGCACGACCTAGAGCCGATAAGACCCCTCGAGGCCGTCCTTCCCACCGAGCCCGTCGCGCCGGTCGAACTGGACACGGCGCTCACAGACCCCGGCGCCGCCGAGCGGGTCGCAGGGCCGAACGCAGCCGCGGTCGACCCCGACGCCGCCGAGCGGGTCGCAGGGCCGAACGCAGCCGCGGTCGACCCCGACGCCACCGAACGGAGCGCAGAGCCGAACGCAGCCGCGGTCGACCCCGGCGCGCCCGAGCGGAGCGCAGTGCCCGACGCGGTCGCGCTCGAAGCCGAGGGAGCAGCGGCCGCCCCAGTGCTCGTCGCCGCGCCCGCCGCCCTCTTCGCACCAGCCCCCCCCTACGACATGGAGCGTGTGGTCACCTCGGTCTTGGGGGTCGAAATACAGGACTACCAAGCCAACGGCTCGGCAGTGTATGGCGCCGTTCTCTACGGCTCGCTTTGCGCCGGCTGCCACGGCGAGACCGGCGCCGGTGGGGTCGGCCCCGGAATCACCAACCCAGACTTCCTCGCCTCAGCCTCCGACGGCCTCCTCGCCGCGACGATCTTGCTCGGCCGTGGCGGTCGGCCCATGCGCCCCTTCGGGCCAGCGGGCATCGCCCACATCGACGAACGCGAGCTCGGCGACCTCATCGTCTTTCTCCGAGAACAGGGCGCCAAGCCCAGCGAGACGCCGCAGGGCCGTCACGTTCAGGGTGACGCGGAGGCCGGTCAGCGCAGCTTCGGGGCGCTCTGCGTCCAGTGCCATGGCGACTCCGGCCAAGGGCTCCTAGGCCCAGCGCTGAACAACCCGCAGTTCCTCACCGCGGCCACCGACGGTTTCCTACAGGCCACCATCGCCAGAGGACGCCGCGGGACCGCCATGCGCGCTTGGGCCGGTGGCGGCTATGGCTTTGCCGAACTCGAGCCGCAAGAGATCAACGACATCATCGCTTACATCCGAAGCTGGCAGACCCAGCCCTGAACCGCAACCATTGGTCGCTTTTCTGTCCTTTCAAGGAGCTCATCATGTCCCGTTTCACTCGACGCAACTTCCTAAAAGGCACCGCCGCAGGCGCCGGGCTGGCCCTCGCCAGCGGACTCGTCGCCTGCGGAGAACAGAAGAACGAGCTGGCCAGGAGCGAACAGCCAGGAGTGACCGGGAAACCCGCAGGACGCACCGAGTACCAAGCCCAGTGCCCCTACTGCGGCGTCGGCTGCGCGACCCTCATCCAGGCCGAGGGAGAGCGCATCGTCGGCATGGTGCCCGACCAGCAGAGCTCGGTGAACAAAGGGGTCCAGTGCATCAAAGGACTCACCGCCTGGGAACCCACTTACATCGACCGGGTCACCCAATGTCTGGTGCGCAAAGACATGACCGACCCTGAAACGGGGCATGTCTCCGAGACCAAGGGACGCTTCGACGACGACGTCTGGAGAGAGGTGACCTACGAGGAGGCCTCCAAGCTCGTCTCGGAAAAAATCGCCGCGACGATCAAGATGTTCGGGGGCAACTCCATCGGCCTCTACGGCAGCGGCCAGCTGTCTCTCGAGGGCCAGTACCTCGAAAACAAGTTCATGAAGGGCGTCATCGGCTCGAACACCATCGAGGCCAACGCCCGCATGTGCATGACCTCCGCGGTCACGGGCTACTTCAAGGCGCTCGGCAGTGACACGCCCCCAGGGTGCTACGAGGACATCGAGCTGGCGGACATGATCAGCTTCTTCGGGCACAACCCGCGAGAGTCGCATCCCATCGTCTTCTGGCGTGTTGCCGACCACAAGAAGAAGAACGGCATCCCGACCCTGGTCGTCGATCCTCGCCGCACGGCCAGCGTCCAAGGTCTAGAGGCCATCGACCCCAGCAACTCGTACCACGCGCCCCTCATCAACGCCGATATCTCCTTCCTCAACAGCATCGGGCACGTGCTCATCAAGGAGCACAACGATGTGATCGCATACGACTTCCTCAAGGAGAACGTCGACGGCTGGGAGGAGTACATCGCGGGAGTAAGCGAACGCTACAGCCCCGAGCAAACTCAGAGCATGACTGGCCTCGAACCTGAGTTCGTACGCACCATCGCAGGGCACTGGGCCGACGCCACGCGCAAGGGCAACGCCCGCGGCAAGGGCGGCGTCATCACCTTCTGGGGCATCGGCTACAACCAGTCCGTGCATGGGCAACACAACGTCTGGAGCATCATCAATTTGCACTTACTGACCGGCAACATCGGCCGTCCAGGCGCGGTGCCGTTCTCCATGACCGGGCAGCCCAACGCCATGGGCGAGCGCCTCACAGGGGGGCTCACAGGAAGGCTGCCTTTCAACATCGGGCTCGAGAACGAGCAGCACCGCGGCTGGATGGCCAAGAACTGGAACATCCCCCAAGCGGATCTGGACGCGGTCGCTGGGCTGCAGAACCCCGGCTATGCGGTAGGGATGATGGAGCGCGCCATCAAGGGCGAGGTCAAGGCGATGTTCCTCATCTACGCCACCCACATCGACCTGCCGGACACTCACAACCTCGTCCGCCGCGCGCTCTCCAAGACCTTCAACGTCGTGCAAGAGATCTATCGGCACGCACCCAACAATCTCTACGCCGATGTGATCATCCCTGCGGCGACCTGGGGAGAGTGGTCCAACGGGCTCTACATCAACTCCGAGCGGCGCCTCTATGTCACCGATGGGCTCGGGAAGGGCCCCATGATGCAGTACGACGGCAAGGACATGGTCGACGCCTCCGGCGCGCCCATGAGGTGCAAGCCCGACATGGACATCGTCATCGACAAGGGCATCGAGATCGCCAATCTCCTCGGCAAAGATGGCCACGCCATCTTCCCCTACCCGAAGCTCGAGAACGGCAACTACGACTCTGAGGAGGTCTTCCGCGAGTTTTGCCGAGCGTCCAAGGGCACCGATGCCGATCTGTCCGGCATTCTCGAGGTCGAAGCGCAGCAGGGGCGCTCACCCTACCAGCAGATCCGCGAGCTGCGCGGCATTCAGTGGCCGGCACCCACCTTTGAGATCGCCTTGAAAGGTGGCACGAAGAGACGCTATCGCGAGCAAGAGGAGGGCTGGGAAGACAAGCCCTACGGCGTCTTCCGCCGCGAGAACGGCAAGGCGTTGATGGGCGTCTGCGAGCAGGACTACACCAACCGCAGAGAGCACATCGACAAACTCTCCAAGTTTGGAACGGATCCCGACGCCTTCACCATCGACCACATCGACGAGCTCAAGGCCATTCGCGACCACGGCCTCACCCCTGAGCTGCCCGATTTCGAGTACGCAGACCGGCCCAGCACCCAGGTCCCCGCGGACAAATACCCCTTCTGGCTGCTCCTTGGCGTCGTCTACGAGCACTTCCACACCGCCAAGACGATCCGCGGAGCAACGACCCGCCGGCTCGTGCCCGAGCAGTATGTCGAGCTGCACCCCCGAGACGCAGAGAACCACGGCATCCAAGACGGGGACTGGATCCGCGTCACGACTCGTCGCGGCAGCTACGAGGGGCGCGCCCAGATCGACGGCGCCAACAGCAAGATCAGGCCGGCGCGCAACATCGTTCAGCCCGGGATGATCTTTAGCCCATGGAACCTCTCGGTCGCCGACAGTGCTGACCCCAAGGAGAACAAGTGGCTGGTCAACGCGGTCTCGCACCGCGCCTGGGATCCCATCAGCGGCCAAGCGGACTTCAAGAAGCTCGCCGCCAAGATCGAGAGAGTGAAAGCTGGATGAGCAAGCGCGCACCCGGCCTCGAGGCGGACGTGGCGCACGCCACGTCGCCTCCCAAACCCAGGCGGCGAGAGTTCCTCAAGAGCGCCGCCGTCATCGGGTCACTCGCGCTCTTTGCTCGGGTGCGCGTCGGCGGCCTCGAGGGGTACGTCGAGGCGGCCACCCAGAACGGCAACGCCTACATCCGTCCCCCAGGCGCCGTCGACGAAGAAGAGTTCGTCCGGCGCTGCATTCGCTGCCACAAGTGCGGCGAGAACTGCACCAACTCCTGCATCCGCTTCGTCGGCGCGGAGGGCCCCGCAGAGGCCCGTGGCACTCCCTACATCGTGCCGCGGGAGAAGGCCTGCGTCCTCTGCATGAAGTGCAACAACAACTGCCCATCCGGCGCGCTGCAATTCGTGGACGCCGACCATCCCGCGCTGTGGGAGGTCGTGCACATGGGCACCGCCGAGCTCGACAAGAATATTTGCAACTCCTATCAGGGCTACATCTGCGGCGTCTGCATCCGCGCCTGTCCCATCGGCGACCTGGCCCTCAGCGCCGACCTCTGGGAGAAGCCCTTGCTCAACCCCGACTACTGCGTCGGGTGCGGGCTCTGTGAGCAGTCGTGCTTCCACATGCCCCAGGCCCTGCGCATTCGCAACCGAGGCCGCGCATGAGCGCCCGCTCGCCAAAAAAGAAGCCGCGCAGCGCGCCCAGTCGGTTCTATCGCCGGCTCACTCGCGCTCGTCGCCAGCGTCTGCCAGGCCGCATGCGAGCCCTACAGCTCGTGCGCCGTTGTGTTCAAGCCTCGGTGCTGCTGGCCTTGATCTCGATCCCGGTGTTCTCGCTCTACGAGAACCTGAGGAACCAGCGCGACGACATCGGAATCGAGGCCCGCTTCGACACCCGCCTGGTCGATGGTCTGCTCCGCGAGAACCCAGAGCGGCGCGTGCTCGCGACCAAGCTTCGCGGTTCGGTGTGGACGCTCAAGGCCGGCGACACCGTCGTCTCCGATCCCCTCGCTGTGGTCGACTTCAGCGCCGCGGCCCGCAGTGGGGTCGACCCCTTCTTGCTCACTGCGCTCATCCCGCTGCTCGCCACGTTGCTCTTGGGTCGGGTCTTCTGCGGTTGGCTCTGCCCGGCGGACCTGCTCTTCGAGGTCGGCAGCACCTTGCGGCGATGGGCAGGCATTGAGACCAACGTCACCTTCTCGCGCTGGACGAAGTTCTGCGTGCTTGGGCTCGGAGCGCTCGCAGGTTTCTACCTAGGGACGCAGGTCTTCGCCGAGATCTATCCGCCTCGGGTGGTCAGCGGCGAGCTCTATCTGTGGATTACGTTCGGCGCGGGCGGGGCGGGGGCCTGGTTGCTGCTCCTCATCGTCTCCTTCGAGGTCTTCGCCTCGAGGCGCTTCTGGTGCCGCTACGCCTGTCCGGGTGGGGCGCTCTACTCGTTGCTCGGCACCTTTCGCGTGCTGCGTCTGAAGGTCCGCGCCGACCGCTGCACTCAGTGCAGCAAGTGCGTGTCGGCCTGCGAGTTCGGCCTCAGTCCCATGTCCGGGAAGATCGGCAACGAATGCAACAACTGCGGGCACTGCGTGCGCGCCTGTGGGCTCGACGCGCTGACCTGGCGAATAGGCCCCCGGCCCAAAGACGGCTTCGACATCATCGCGGCGGCCGAGAGAAGTGCTGCACGTGAAACATCGGCGCACGGGGCGAAAGGGACTGTGGAGGAGAACCATGACACGGCAGGCCAATGATGACGCGACGAGAGCTCCTCGAGAGCTTGAAAAACGGGCTCAGCGCCGGCTGCGTGGGCTTCGTCATTCTCTTCGGCGGGCGGGCGCTGCGGCGCAGGCTCGCCGAGCCCGAGCCGGCGCCGACGGCGCAACATCCCTTGCGACCTCCAGGGGCCATCGCCGAGGACGCCTTTCGCGCCAAGTGCACCCGCTGCATGCTCTGCGGCGAGGCCTGTCCGGTGCACGCGATCCGCTTCGTGACGCGGATCGCGGGGGCTCAAGCGGACGTTCAGCCGGGGCCCCTCGGCTTCAAGCGCGAGCCACACGTTCAGCCGATTTGGGCCGGCGACGACACCCCCTACCTCTTGCCGTGGAAGACGGCCTGCATCCTGTGTATGGAGTGCACGCGGGTCTGCCCAACGGGAGCGCTGCTTCCCATAGAAGAGACGCGGGAGGCGATCGCCGCGTCGGTGCGCATGGGCGTGGCCCAAATCGACCGCAAGATCTGTCTGCCCTGGAACCGACGCAGCTGGTGTGGAGCCTGTCTGACCATCTGTCCGTACCGGGAAAAGGCCATCACGGTCGACTACCAGAGCAGACCGACAGTGCACCCCGAACACTGCGTGGGTTGCGGGCTCTGCGTGGAGATCTGCCCCATTCGCTACAAGGCGATCTCCGTCCTGCCGCCGTTCTACCCCGACGTGGGCGACACGCGCGCCGAGTAGGCAGGGTATTGCTGGGTCTAGGGCTGCTCCTGTTGTCGGTAATCGCGCTGCCAGCGCCCGCGTCCGCCCACCACATCCTGGGTATCCCGCACTACAAATACGGCACCGACTACCCCCAAATCCCCTTCGTCGAAGTGCAGGCGACGGTGGAACAGTACGACATGGCGTTCACCTATTTCCCCGGCACACCCAAGCCCGGAGAGGCGGTCCGCTTCAAGCTCTACGTGCGCAACCGCGACGACGCGACGGCGTTCAAGGAGCCACTCACCGTCTCCATCTACCAAAAAACCTGGATCGGCGACGATAAGCTCCTCGTCGAGGACCTGCCCATCACCGTTGGCGTTGGTCCCGAGGGCAACGACTACAAGTTCTTCTACACCTTCGACGACGCCGAGGCCTATGAGGTGCGGCTCAATTTCCCGGGCAGCAACGGCCCCGAGCACATTCCCTTCCCCGTCGGCATCGGAGAGACCGACGATCGTCCGCTGATCGCGGGGGCCATCCTGCTCCTGCTCGGAGCGGTAGTGAGTGTCGCTGTCATCAAGCGCCGGCAGAAGAAGCGCGCCAAGCAACGCCCCGCCGCGCGGACGCGAGTCGCTGACGAGGCCGCCATCGACGGGGGCGAAGTCGAGGCCCTTGGGTCCGCCACGGCGTCAGAGGACCTCGAATCGCGGAGGGCGTCATGAACTGTGAGTGCGACAAGGGAAAAGACATGACCTCGGAGGAGGTCGTCGAGGCCGGCGGCCTGACCATGGGGCACGGCACCATGCCCGGCCTCCCCAGCTGGGCGCTCGGCTCAGCCCTCGCCTTGGTCGTCGTGCTCACAGTGCTGAGCGTGGGCCGAGGGCGCCGCTGGTTCTCAGGCGAGAGCTCAGGGCTGCGCTTCGAGCTCACCTCCATCAAGCCGCTGAAGTGGCTCGTGTCGCGACGCTACTTCCAGTTCATGATGCAGGTCCCGTTGGTCATCATGCTCTTCGTCATCCTCTACGCCGGCTTCGAAGGCACCCCAGTCGCCGACAAGAACATCTCGACGGTGCTGGTCTGGAGCATCTGGTGGACGTTGCTCATCCTCGACATCGTCCTGCTCGGACGCATGTGGTGCTTGGTCTGCCCCTGGGACGCTCTGGCCTCCTGGATTCGACGTCTCTCGTTCTGGCGCCGCCGTGAGGAAGAACCCCTAGCCCTCAATCTCAAGTGGCCCCGGTGGCTAAAGAACGTCTACCCGGCGACCTTCTTCTTCGTCGGCCTGACCTGGCTCGAGCTGGGCTGGGGGGTCACCATGAGCCCGCACGCCACCGCGATTCTCGGGCTGTGCATGGTGATGCTCGCCGTCGTCCCTGCCCTCATCTTCGAGCGCAAGTCGTTCTGCCGATATGGCTGCCTGATCGGCCGAATCTGTGGACTCTACAGCATGGTCGCCCCAGTCGAGGTGCGCTCCCGCGACCTCGACGTGTGCAAGTCCTGTCGGACCAAGGACTGCCTCAACGGCAACGACAAAGGCTATCCCTGTCCCACCGGCCAATCGCTGACCACCATGCGCGCCAACACGTACTGCACCGTCTGCACCGAGTGTGTGAAGAGCTGCCCCAACGACAACGTCGCCATCAACGTGCGCCCCTGGGCCAGCGACCTCTACGGGTTGCGCAAACCTCGCCGCGACGAGGCCATGCTCGCCCTGGTGATGCTTTCGCTGACCTCGTTCCACGGCCTCACCATGACGCCCATCTGGACGCAGCTCATCAACGCCTCGCGCGACACCCTCGGACTCTCGTTCCTGCCCACCTTCTCCCTCGGCATGGTCGCGATTCTCTTGGTCCCCGGCGGCCTCTACCTGCTCTTCTCGTCGCTCTCGAACCGCTTCACCCGCACGGCGAAGGACTCGAGCCTGTGGCGCGTCGCCTCGGGCTACGCCTATCCCCTCGTGGCCATCGCGCTAATGTACCACCTCGCCCACAACGCAGGACACTTCCTGGTGGAGGCGGGCGTCGTCGTGCCGGTCATCTCCGACCCCTTGGGGAGTGGCGCCAACATTTTCGGCACGGCGGGCTTCTCGCCCGCTCCGTTCCTTTCCCAAGAGGGCATCTGGCTGATGCAGCTCGGCCTCGTTCTGCTGGGCCACTGGTGGGCTTTGAGAGCCACCGAGTGGGCCCATCGAGCTTTGGCCAAGGTGCGCAGCGTTGAGGTCCTCCCCCTGCGCTCCCGACTCGTAACGGCCGCGTTTCTCTTGATGGTCAGCGCTTTCAATCTGTGGCTGTTGGCGCAGCCCATGGAGATGCGAACAGCGATGTAGTTTGCCGGGCCGATCCGGGGCCATCCGCTTCGTCGGCTTCCTCGCTCGCTCCTCGACGACCTCGAGGTCGCCTTCGTCGCTCGCTCGTCGCCTCCTTGCGGATGACCCCGCCTCGACCCGGCAAACAGTTCAGTGCAACTCGGTTCGGTTCGGTTCGTTCAAGTTCAGTGCTCGTCTGCGCGACCTGGC
>Ga0210044_10006535_pt1 | contig 15289 bp, 12 predicted proteins | sample CryGey13umfilter_2_FD_183959 | JGI IMG/M metagenome (GOLD analysis project Ga0210044, IMG submission 183959) | Groundwater microbial communities from aquifer in Utah, USA - Crystal Geyser 4/9/14 3 um filter (SPAdes) (version 2) | ecosystem: Environmental > Aquatic > Deep subsurface >...
AATTAAAAAATATTTGAACCCGGATAAAATTGTTACTGTTGTTGCCGGTACAATTACAGATGGGGATTTAAAACCAAAAGAATAAATTTAAAGAGCAACAGTTTATTCATTAGCCCGCGATTAAAATTGTGGGCTAATTTTTTTTATCTGTGTAAATCTGCTTGATTCGTTAAATCCTTAATACGGTTTTTATTCCCTCAAAATTATTTTCTTTGTTTAAGAAAATTGTTCTGTTTTCAATGTGTAGAAATATACCCGCTTCATAATATCCCGCAGGTTTTTGGCCGTTTAATAAAGTGGCAATTAATTCCTTCTATTTAATTTCAAGGTACTTCATTTCCCTGTGAAGCGGCAAGAATCCTGAACCAGTCTTCGCGGCTTAGCTTTATATCAACAGATTCAGAATATCCAGCAATTCTTTCTGCTTTACCCGAACCAACAACTACAACCGGATTTGATGGATGAGCAAAGATCCAGGCTAACGCCAGATTTTCTATTGATGCATTATATATTTCTGAAAGTCGGTTCAATTCATTTCTAATCCTTTCAGCCTGCTCTGAATTTTCAGTAAAAATTCTTCCTCCGGCAAGCGGCGACCAAATCATTGGCGAAATCCGAAGTTTTTGACATTGAGTTAAAGTCCCGTCAAAAAGAGGATTAACATTCATTACAGAGAATTCTATTTGATTAGTTACAAGTGGAAAATCAAGCCTTGACTGAAGCAAATCAAACTGATGAGGCAAAAAATTTGAAACTCCGACAAAACGCACTTTACCTTCAGAAACGACTTGTTTTAAACCTTCTGCTGTATCATCGGCGTTCATAAACGGATCGGGTCTGTGAATCAGCAGTAAATCAATGTAATCTGTTCCAAAATTTTTAAGAGACTGTTCTACCGATTCAATTATGTGCTGTTTGCTTGTATCGTAGTAGTGAAATTTATATTGCGGACGCTGCGGCGAAGGAAAAACAATATCGCATTTTGTTACAAGTTCAATCTGATTCCGCAAAGCAGGTTCTTCTTTCAGAACTTCGCCAAAAACTTCTTCACATGTAAAACTTCCATAAATATCGGCGTGGTCAAATGTTGTAATTCCAAGTTCAATGGCTTTGTAAATTAAATTTTTCAGTTCGGGTTTGGAAAGATTCCACTGTCTCAGTCGCCAAAACCCCAGTGATAATTGTGAAAGTTTCAATCCATTTTGAGCAACCGCAATTTTTTTAATCATCTGTTTTCCTTCTCTTTTTGAAAAAGTAACTACAAATAAATTTGATTTGCAAAGTCAAATTAGAAAAAATCAGAGAAAAATTAAAATGAGTTAATCTCTACTTCAAAGTTTTAATCTCTTCCAAACAAACCAATCGCTGTTTTATTTGGGTAATTCGTTTTATAAGGGGTTGTCCAAAAAGTTAAAAATTGTCTATCTGAACTTGTCGAAGACTGACAATTTTAATCATGGATTTATCCATTTCTTTTCATAATTTTTATGCGTTTCAGAATCTTTAATGTGCGTGCGGGTTTGAATCAGGAATTTTATATTTTTGCGAAACAAAAAATGAAGAAAATATGAATAAAAAATTACTTGGCAACTCGGATTTATCCATTACAGAAATTGGTTTTGGGGCGTGGGCAATTGGCGGAAACGGATGGGATTTTGGATGGGGCGCTCAAAATGACAATGACTCACTTGAAGCACTTGAAAAAGCATTTGAACTCGGTATAAACTGGATTGACACTGCGGCAATTTATGGTTTGGGACATTCAGAAAAAATTGTTGCTCAGTTTCTTTCTTCACATAAAAACAATCAACCATATATTTTTACTAAATGCGGCTTGGTTTGGGATGAAAAGAAAAATATAAACAGAGTTATTAAACCTGATTCAATCCGGAAAGAATGTGAAAACAGTTTACGCCGATTGAATATTGATTACATTGATTTATATCAGATTCATTGGCCTACCGAAGATGATGGTGAAATACCTTACGCATGGGAAACGATGACAAAACTGAAAGAAGAAGGAAAAGTAAGATGGACCGGTGTTTGTAATTTTAATGTTGAACAAATTAAACTTGCAGAAACAATCTCCCCGGTAACGTCGCTTCAGCCGATTTATAATACCATCAAAAGAGATATTGAAAAAGAAATTCTTCCGTATTGTATAGAAAAAAATATTGGAGTGATTGCCTATTCACCAATGATGTCGGGACTGCTGACTGGAAAAATGACAAGAGAGAGAATTGCAAATCTTCCGGAAGATGACTGGCGAAAAAGAAATGCTGAATTTAAAGAGCCAAAACTCACTGGAAATCTTGAATTAGTTGAACTCTTAAAAAATCTTGGAAAGAAATACAATGCATCTGCAGGAGAACTTGCAATTGCGTGGGCATTGAAAAACGATGCGGTCACAGGTGCAATTGTCGGTACAAGAAATGCAAAACAAGTGGAAGAAATTATTAATTCGGCCGAAATAAATTTGTTGCAAAACGATATTTCTGAAATTGAAAATTTCTTCGGAAAAAAGTAATTATGAAAATTGCATTTGTTTCAAGTGAAGTTTTCCCTTTTTCAAAAACCGGCGGTTTGGCAGACATTTCAAGTTCGCTACCAAAAGAACTTGCTAAACTAGGAAACGAAGTAATTGTTTTTTCTCCTAAGTATTACACGGTTGATGAGAAGAAATATAATCTTGAGTTTCAGGATTGGATTGGTGCAATGCCAATCCGCATTTCAGAAAAAATTAACAATGTTTATGTTCACAAAGGCTTTCTTCAAAATTCAAATGTGCAAATTTATTTTATAGATTTTCCGCCTTTTTTTCACCGCGAACTTTATTATACAAACGATATTGACGAAGCTGACAGATTTATTTTATTCTCAAAAGCAGTTATTGAATTAATCCAAAGAATAAATTGGAAGCCCGATATTATTCATTGCAACGACTGGCAGACAGGTTTGATTCCGCTTTTAATAAAGGACAATTACAACTGGGACAAATTATTTCACCAAACTGCAACGGTTTTTACAATTCATAACATTGGATATCAGGGAAAGTTTGGAATTGAAACCCTTGGGAAAGCCGAAATCAGAAAAGATTATTTTTATAATTTTGCTGAAGTGGAACATGCCGGCGATGTAAATTTTATGAAAGCCGGAATTTCTTTTGCCGATGTAATTAATACTGTCAGCGAAACTTATTCAAAAGAACTTCTGACTAAAGAATTCAGTCACGGACTCGATTACATATTGCAATACCGAAGTCATGATTTTTACGGAATTCTCAACGGCGTTGATTACGAAATCTGGAATCCTGAAACAGATAAACTGTTAAAACAAAATTATAATTTTGAAACGATTGAAAAAAAGATTGAAAACAAGAAAGAATTGCTGAAACAATTTAATCTGCCATTCAGCCCTGATGTTCCGGTGATTGGAATTGTATCTCGCATGGCAATTCAAAAAGGATTTGATTTAATTGCAAACTCGCTTGATTATTTAAGCAAGTTAAATTTTCAGTGGATTGTGCTTGGCAACGGTGAAAAATATTATGAAGAAATGTTTCAGTCGTTTTCAAATTTTCGTCCCGATAAAGCGGCTTGTTATATTGGTTATAACGATGAACTTTCACATTTGATTGAAGCCAGTGCTGATATGTTTTTAATGCCGTCACATTACGAGCCGTGCGGGTTGAATCAGATTTATTCTTTGAAATACGGAACAGTCCCGATTGTACGCAAAACCGGCGGCTTGGCTGATACGGTTCAGGACTGGGATGAGATGAAAAACTTAGGCAAAGAAACCGGCGACGGATTTTCGTTTAATGATTATAACGGATTCGGATTAACCGATGCTGTAGAAAGAGCGATAGGATATTTTCATGATAAAAAAGTTTGGAACAAAATAATTGCTAATGGAATGAAAAGGAATTATTCGTGGACTTTTTCAGCAGAAAAATATATTGAGCTGTATCAAAAAGCCAAATCAAACCGGAGTTAAAATTTTTGGAATCTTTTTGAGATATTAATCATCAAATTATCAAAAAATGGAGATTTTATGATTACACCTCAACCAAAAGTTATTGTGTTTTCAACACCGACATGCTCTTTTTGTGTGGCTGCTAAAAACTATTTCCGACAAAAAGGAGTGAGATTTATTGATGTTGATGTTTCAAAAGACGAAAAAGCTGCAATTGATATGAGACGAAGAACTGGTCAAGCCGGCGTTCCGGTAATTTTAATTAATAACAGACCAATAATTGGATTTGACAAACCAAAAATAAATCAACTTTTAGGAATAAATTAACAGGAGTAAAACATGAAAATTAAACCGATGGATGACAGATTGCTTATCGAATTGGTTGAAGAAGAAACCAAAACATCAAGCGGAATTATTATTCCCGACACAGCAAAAGAAAAACCACGTATGGGTTTAGTTGTAGCAGTTGGAACTGACGAAGATTTACAGTCTAAAGTAAAGGTTGGCGACAAAGTATTATTTGCAAAATATGGCGGTGAAGAGATTACAGCCGACGGTAAAGAATATAAAATCGTTCAGCGCTCGGACGTTCTTGCAGTGGTTGAAGACTAATAAAAAATTGTCACCCACCAATAATGGGCGGGTGACAATTTATTTGAGACTTCTGAATAATTCAAAGAAAGTGTCACGCTGAGTTTACCAGACGAAGTCAATATACAATCAGAGCTATTCGACGCAGTCAGGCTTGTCGAAGTGTGATTTGTATCGAAATTGTCAGTCTTCGACACGCTCAGACTGACAAACGAGCAATATTTCAGAGTTCTCTATTTTATATTTTTTGTTTCTATTTTTCTCTTCTCATACTTGCTGCAAGTTCTCTGATTTCTCCCAAATCCCGCTGCAATTCACTCCAGCCGTACCACAAAGCATAATCAGGGTTTCCGTGAAATGTCCCCTGAAATGTTCTCATTCGGTGTTCAAGAAACATAACAAACAACTTTTGTTCAATTACAGTAGGGGCATCATGAAATGTCAGCAACATCGGATAATCATAAGGATAGCCATCATGTTTTTTAATTGTTCCGTCTTTATAAAGTCCGGCAACAATTCTGATTCCTTCGGCCATCAGATGATCTGCATTTTTAATAATCTCATCTCCTTTGGATAGTTCGGCTTTTACAAAATTTTCCGAATGACAATCAGCACAGACTTTGTTCATTTTGTCTCTCTCTTTTTGCCAGTCTTCCTGAGTTAATCTTGCTACATCTGCAGCTTTTACAACATCAACCAAAGCGGTTGGTTTTCCCTGCGGATCAAGAACACCGAGTGCTTTTAAGATTTCCGCACGATCTTCAGCCCATTGCTTATCTTCAGGCATTGGCAAACGAACAGCCAAAAATCCCCATGCGGTTCTTACTTCATGATTCCCTTCGGGCATGTGACAAGTCTGGCATGTTGGTGCGGGTGCATCTTCAGGTAAAATTCCATTTTGTTTCAATAAGTATCTTGTTCCATGTTTTGAAGTTGAATACATTTCCCATTGCGGATGATCGAAGCCCTGATGACATGTCTGACAAGCCTGTGGTTGCTTGGCTTCTTTAACACTGAAGGTATGTCTTGTATGACATGCATCGCATGAAGCATGACCAAAAACAGAGCCTTCTGCTTTTAGTTTTTTGATTTCGTTGTCATCTTTCAATCCAAGCTTATGACAACCTCCGCAGCCTTTCATTCCTTCAATTAATGCAACCGGTTGTGCGTGAATTGTTGGCATTGCATTCATAGCAGCCCAAGCTGCAGCATGTTTCCCTTTTTTGAATTGTCCGGCTTGCTGATCATGACATTGCTCGCAAGTTTCAATTGTTGGAAGTTTTACTTTATCAACATTACCTGCGCCGTTATGATCGGAACCGTGACAAACTTCGCAACCGATATCGTTCTGAAAATGTTTGCTTAGTTTCCAGTCGGTCACAACCTGCGGAGTTGTTTTGGTGTGGCAGTTAACACATTTTTGGGCAAATGTACTAACCGATAATACTGATACAAAAAAAACAAAAAATAATAAGTTTTTCATATTGCCTCCTTTTTTAGAAGGATAGTTAAAGAATCAGTTATTAGAGATTTCCGAAATATTGCTCGATTGTCTATCAGAGCGTACTTGATTGTATTTTTCATTGTCAATTTTTACTATTTTTCTAAAGATTTTTCTGCTTCTAAACAGATTTTAAGTTCCGATTAAAAATAATTTTTATTTCTGTCATTAGCAAGTAAATTTGCAATGCAAATTAAAATTTTTCATACTGACAATCCGGAGATTTATTGAGATTATTTTTCAACATTCTGCTGCCGATTTTTTTCATCGCTTGCTCTGCAAAAAATCATCCCTCAAAAGGTTCACAATTTCTTAAAGTTAATTTATCCGTTGATTCTTCATCATCTGAATCATTTGAAAAAATCAGCAGTTATTTCAGAAACAGGGGTAAAGCAAACTCATTTAACGGGGTTGTTCTTTTTGCTGAAAAAGGGAAAATTGTTTATCGGGAAACTTTTGGTTTTGCAAATTTCAAAAATAAAACTCCCCTACAAACCGATTCGCAATTTCAACTGGCTTCGGTTTCCAAAACATTTACTGCAACTGCAATATCAATTTTGAAACAAAGCGGAAAACTCAGTTATTCTGACGATATCAGAAAGTTCATTCCAAAATTTCCTTATGAGGGAATAACGATTTCAATGCTGTTAAGTCATCGTTCCGGACTTTCAAATTATATGTATTTCTGTGACAAACTTTTGCCAAAAGAAAAAAAAGAAAAAGGAATAAACAACAAAGACGTTATTGAATTAATTATCAGATCAAAGCCAAAACAAAATTACCCTCCTGATAAAAAATATTATTACAGCAATACAAATTATCTTCTTCTTGCTTCTGTTATTGAAATTGTGTCGGGCAAAAGTTATGAACAGTTTTTAAAGGACGAAATCTTTGATAAAACCGGAATGAAAAACACTTTGGTTTATAATAAAAATTCTTCGCCTGAATTTCCATCAGAAGTTATTGGATATAAAAACTTAAAATATGAGGCTGAAAATTCTTATTTGAACGGCATTGTCGGTGATAAAGGAATTTATTCAACCGTTGATGACATGTTTATTTTTGATCAGGCATTGCGGCAGGGAATTTTAATTGATAAAAATGAAATGGGCAGCATTTATACTCCCCGACATCCTGAAATTAAAGTGAAAGACAATTATGGTTACGGCTGGAGAATTCACATTAAAGAAAACGGCGGAAAAATAGTTTATCACGGCGGTTGGTGGAAAGGTTTCCGCTCTTATTTTATTCGCGATTTGGATTCAGACAAAACCATAGTACTGCTGAAGAATATAAATTTGGGCGGGCGAATCCGCCTGCAGGAATTACTGAAACTATTCGACATTGAAAATGAAGAAGATGAAAATATAATTAATGAACTTGATTCACTTTCGGCCAATTAAAAATTATTTTGCTTTGATGTAAATAATGCTGACATCATCTTCATATTTTTCGGAAGTGAATTTAATAAACTCTTCTTTGATTCTATTAAGCCCCAATTCAGGATTCGAAATAATTGCATCGTTCAAACCATTCTGAGCAAATTGCTCGCCTGAGAAATTTCTTGATTCTGTAATTCCATCAGTGACTAAAAATATTTCGTCATTGGGATTAAGCTTAATTGACACATCGTCATATCCACCTTGCAAACTGAATCCAAGCAGCAGTCCATTTGATTTTATCTGCTTAACTTCTTTTCCATTAAAATAATGAATTGGTAAATCGCCGGCTCCGCAATAATTCATCGTCATTGTTTTTGAATCAAGCAGAACAATTGAAAGTGTTATGAATACATCAGCTATTCTTTCGTCATTAAATATTGACTGATTTACTTTTTCCATAATCTGACTTGCGGAAAGATCGCCGCCATTCTGAAAAACAAAACGCAAAGCACTTCTTACGTAACCGGCATAAGCGACTGCAAAATACCATGCACCCCATTTTTTCCCCATTACATCTCCAAGAACAATTGCAACTTTGTCTTCATCAATTTTTACATAATCAATAAAATCGCCTCCTGGTATATTCTGAAAAGGAACATGCCAGTGTTCAATATAAAAGTTATTAATGCTTGGATATGTATCAGGAACAACTTTTGCACCGAGTGTATCAGCAGCTTTTTGAACTTCAGATTGAGCCTTCTGTCTTTCAGATTCATGTGATTTTATAATCGCCGATAATTTTGCCAAAACAATTTTGGGACTTGCAGTTTTAAGAATATATTCCTGAATATCAAGGTCATAACCCTGCAAAACATCGTCTTCGCCGCCTTTTGCCGTAAGAAAAATAAATGGAATTGATTTTAATTCCGGCTCACCCATCAGCATTCGTCTGAATTGAAATCCGTCAACTTCGGGCATCATAATATCGCTGATAATTAAATCAGGCATAAAACTTTTCACAAGGTCAAAGCCTTCCTGTCCATTAAAACCATGAACACAGTCATATCCGGCTTTTTTCAAATTATAGGTAAAAAGTTTTGCAATATTTTCATCGTCTTCTACGAGTACAACTTTATACTTTTTTTCTTCTGAATTTTCTGACATATAATTTTTATCCTATTCCGTGAAACTTTTAATTGCTTTATGTAAATCACTGTATGACTGAAAAACACGAAACATTCTTGTTAGTTCAAACATTGCATAAACAGCGGGCTTAAAACCGATCAATCGAATGTCCCCTTTTTCTTTAGTAACACGTTTAAGTGCAGAAACCAGAACACCGAGAAAAGTCGAGTCAATATATTCAACTTCAGAAAGATCTATAATGATTTTTTTAAAACCAGTGCTTATAGCTTTAGTTAAATTATCCTTCAATAAGTCGGCTTCTTTTACAGTCGCTCTTTCGAACTTAATAAACTCAACAATAATGTCGCTATAAATTTGTTCAACTATTCTCATATTTCACTCACTTTTTAATTTCTATCCATTTCAATCTTATATCTATCTGCTAATCGATAAAGAGTTGCTCTTCCGATTTTCAGTTTCCGAGCAGCCTCAACCACATTTCCATTTGTTGATTTAATTGCATGCCGAATTGCTTCTTCTTTTAATTTTTCAAACGGAATTATCGGGGAGTTTTCTGCAAAAAGTTCACCGGAAAATTTCACGTTACTAGTTCCATTCGAATTAATCATATTGGGTGGAAGATTTTGCACATCAATCATATCTGTATCGGTAAGAATTATGCAGCGTTCAAGTGTGTTTTCAAGTTCACGAATATTTCCGGGCCAATCATAATCATACATAATTTTCAACGCAGGCTTGGTTAATCCTTTAATTTCAAGTCCTAATTTTTTATTAAAGTGAACAATAAAATGATTTATAAGAATGACGATGTCACCGCGTCTTTCTCGCAGAGGAGGAATTGTAATTGGGAACGAATTTAATCTGTAATACAAATCTTCTCTGAATAATTTTTCCTCAACCATTTTTCTGAGGTCGCGGTTTGTTGCAGAAAGTATTCTTACATCTGTTTTTATTACTTCATTTCCGCCGACACGTTCAAATTCTTTTTGCTGAATTACGCGAAGAATTTTTGCCTGAAGGGACATTTCCATTTCACCGATTTCATCAAGGAATAATGTGCCATTTTTTGCTAGTTCAAACTTTCCGATTTTTCTTTGATGAGCCCCGGTAAACGACCCTTTTTCATGACCAAACAATTCGCTCTCAAGTAATTCGCGCGGAATTGAAGCGCAGTTTACAACAACGAAAGGGTCGTTCTTTCTGTTTCCGTTGAAATGAATTGCCTGAGCAATTAATTCTTTTCCTGTTCCACTTTCCCCGTGAATTAAAACCGTAATATCATTATTCAAAACTTTTGAAACCATTTTGAAAACCTGCTGCATTTTCTGATCGGCGGAAATAATATTTTCAAAACTATATTCTTTTTGAATGTTGTTTTCTAATTCAGTAATTCTTTTGTGTAAATCATAATTAGTAATTGCATTTTTGATTGCAGGTTCCAGCCGGTTGCTATCAATTGGTTTAGGAAAATAATCAAATGCACCAAGCCGAATCGATTCGAGCGCCACTTCAATACTTCCCTGTGCTGAAAGCATTATTATCGGAAGGTTTTCATTAAAAGATTTAATTTTTTTTAAGATATCCAAACCGTTAATATCGGGCAGCATAATATCAAGCAAAATAAGGTCGGGTTCTTTTGTCATATTTTTGAGAAGGTCAGTTCCATTATCAAAGAGCTCAACCTTATAATCCCATTGATCTTCAACCCAATGTCGTAAAAGCCTTTGGATTGAAGGTTCGTCATCGCAGATAAATATTTTTTTATCCAATTTTAGTCCTCTATTTTTTCTTTGGCAATCTGATTATGAATGAAGTTCCCTTTTCAAGTTCACTTCGTATTTGAATTAATCCATGATGTAAATCAATAACCTGCTTAACATATGCAAGTCCTAACCCGGCACCAATATTCTTAGGTAAATTAACTTTTCCTTTTGTAAACTTATTAAACAAAAACGGAATTTCATTTTCTGCAATTCCCGCACCGGTATCACTGATTATCACTTCTGTTTCTTTCAGGAAATCCTGAAGCAAAAGTGTTACCAAACCGTTTTGCTGGGTAAATTTAATTGCGTTTTCAATTAATGCACCAATGGCTTTAGAAAGCATGTCCGGATCAGCATAAATAGTTATCTCGGCATCCGGTAATTTAGATGTGAAAATAAGTTTTTTTTCAATTGCAGCTTTTTCGTATTTGTTGAAAATATTTTTTAACAAAGGTACAAAATCGACATCCGATTTTTTCATTTCATTTTCGGAATTTTCAAGTTTAGAAAAATCCAGAATATCATCAATTACCTTAGATAAACGTTTCCCCTCATTAAGTATAATGCCTGAAAATTCATTTATCATTTCGCGTGGTAATTCTTCATCATAGACAATTGTCTCAGCAAAACCAACAATAGATGCAAGCGGAGTTCTTAATTCATGGGAGACTCTTGAGATAAATTCATTTTTAAGATGGTTTAATTCTTCAAGGACGGTGATTTTTTGTTTGGCGCGGTCACGCTCAATGGAAATAATTCTATTTGCTTCGATTAATTTATTATTAAGTTCACGAACTTGCTGCTCCTGAAATCTGCGGGTTGTAATATCTCTTCCAATTGCAAGCATACCGGAAATTACGCCACCATCTTTCGTTGGTGTTGCAACAAATTCAAACAAGCAGGAATGATTAAATTTATCCAATAAAGTTGCTTCAAAATTAATTGATTGCTCGCTGCTTAAAATCTTTTGAAAAGCATTCATTGTATCGTTCTTTCCGTTTTCATCAATCAACTCAAGAAAATGTTTGCCAAGCATTTCGGACGGTGAGAAGCCAAGTCCCATTGCACCGTGTTTGTTGACTAAAGAAACATAGCCAAAGCTGTTCAATAAAATTATCAGATCATTTGCAGTTTCAACCAAAAGTCTGAATTTTTCTTCCGATTTTTCGAGCCGCGAAAGAATTTGTTTTTCATCAGTAATTTCATTTAATACACCAACGACACGAACAACCTTTTGATCAATAATAATAGGGTTGCCAAATTGCCTGATAAATTTCTTATTGCCTTTTCCATCGGTTATTTGATATTCACAGGAGGCTTTCTGACCGCCTTTTAATTTTTTAATGAACTCAGTATAGGCTTTAAAATATTCAGGCGAGATTTTTCGCAGCAAACTGAATTTATTCTTCTTGATGAACTCTGAATCATAGCCGAGCAATTCTTTTACGTTTTCCGAAATGAACAAATATTTCGAACCATCTCCGCTTACGGAATAAACAATTGAATTAATGTTAGAGGTGGTTTCCTCATATTTTCGAATCAAATCATTTTTGAATAAAATATTTTCGGCAAGCAATTCAATCGTAACAGCAAGTGTGGCATCGCTTAGTTTTGGTTTTTGTGTTTTCCAGAAATTAACAACGATAAAGAGAAAATCATCCGTCTGTTCAATCTCATGAATAGATACGGAAGTAAAATAATCATTTGCAAAAGTCATCATCAATTCTTTTGATAACTCAGTTTTATAATTTGAAGAATTGATATTAGAAATAAGTTTTCCCATTTGACGAGGATCAAAACAGGCTGTCTTTTCGGATACAAAAAATTCTCTGACAACAGTTTTTTTCCTGTCTGCTGCCAGCAAAAACGAAGCACCAATGTTTTTTACCGTGCAAAGTAATTTTAAATAATTTTTAAAACTATTTTGAAGCAATTAGTTTCCTTAATCAATCAGATGGTTAAAATTAAGTATTCTATTAATTAATAAATAAAAATATTACAAAAAATAAATTAAAAGAAGAATAATTTTATCAATCGAAAATTACAACTCTGATTGTTGTTATAACAGAATTTTTATAATAACCGATAAGTAATTCCTATCTGTATTGCTTCCTTAAGTTGTGTTTTATATGATTGTGAAATTTCGTGTAAAATAATTACACCAAGATTTACATTCAGCCAACTGTTTACTTTCGCAACAATGATATTATCCCAGCGGACATCCCAAACGCTCAGATCTTCGAATCGCGTAAATAGCCTTAATTTACTTGTCAATGTTACATTCTCGTCAATTGAAAATTTCCCATCGGTAACACTTTCCATACCTGTTTCGAACTTAAATTTCTCAAGATCATTTGTGGTTTTCGGGTCATCGGAATATCTTCTTGCAAGAGCATTAGCGGTGGTAAAAGTCTCCTGGAATGCTATTCCGAGACGAGTCTGAATATTCGGAAGTTTGTCATATGCAAAACCAATACTTTGTGTAATATAACCGGGATCGAAGAAGTTGGCAATCAATGTTTTTGGATTGCTCTTATAATCGAATCCTCTTGTTATAGAGGTGCGGACAATATTACTTGCAAAAGGATCCAATACAAATCCGGCATTGTACGAAATAACATCTTCGAGATAAATTTCATTTTCTGTGGTTCTGAAAGTTGATTCACCTAATTTTGTTTGCCCATAATTTACTTTCAGATAGTTTTTGAATTTCCACAAATCAGTTTGATATTTTAAATCAAACGTAACAAGAAACGAATAAGCAAAAGTATTTTCTCCCCCTTGTGCCCAGTTTTCAAGTTCAACCTGACTGATTCCGATCCCGGTTACTAATGATGGCATCCATTTGTAAAGTTCATCTGGCTTTGTTTGTGATTTCACATTCATCGCTGATAAAAACATCAGTCCAAACAAAAAAAGTTTTTTCAAGTTCCTTCTCCTTGTTTTTTACATTAAGTTATAATTTGATTTTTTGAAAAATTATACGGTAAATTTAACCATTTGGAAAAACTTATTGAAAACAGAATGAATAAAAATTTTGAACTGGTATCTAATTATAAACCTTCTGGGGATCAACCTGCTGCTATTGAACAATTGTATGAAGGAATTAATACAGGTATAGAGCATCAAGTATTACTTGGCGTGACCGGGAGCGGAAAAACTTTTACGATCAGTAATGTGATTGCAAAATATAATAAACCGACTTTAATTATATCTCACAATAAAACTTTGGCTGCACAGCTTTATTCCGAGTTTAAAAGTTTTTTCCCAAATAACGCTGTTGAGTTTTTTATCAGTTATTACGATTACTATCAGCCTGAAGCTTATGTAGTTAAACGTGATTTGTATATTGAAAAAGATTTTTCAATAAACGAGGAAATTGACAGACTTCGGTTAAAAGCAACCACCTCGCTTATTGAAGGAAGAAATGATGTAATTATTGTGGCATCTGTTAGCAGTATTTACGGTATCGGAGCCCCGGATGAATATGCAAGACAAATAATTTTCATTAAAACCGGAATGGAAATTCAACGAAAAAAAATGATGAATAGTTTGATTGATATTTATTATGTTCGAAACGATATTGAGTTTACAAGGGGTACATTTCGTGTTCGGGGAGATGTAATTGAAATAATTCCAGCCTATCAGAATGAAGAAGCAATTCGAATTGAATTTTGGGATGACGAGATTGAAAAGATTTCTATTATTGATTCTGTTTCAGGAAAATTTATCAAAGAAGTGGACTCGGCAGCTATATATCCTGCAAAATATTTTGTTACAACCAAAGAGCAGATTAACAGAGCAGTAAAATTAATTGACGAAGAACTGAAGCAGCAGCTTAATTATTTCTGGTCACAGGAAAAATATGTTGAGGCACAACGAATAGAACAGCGGACAAAGTTTGATATTGAAATGATCAAGGAAATAGGCTATTGTTCAGGAATTGAAAATTATTCGCGGCACATGGAAGGCAGAGCAGAAGGTTCTAGACCCTCATGTTTGTTTGATTATTTCCCCAAAGACTATTTGCTGGTTATTGATGAATCACATGTTACACTTCCGCAAATTCGAGGAATGTATAATGGTGACCGATCGAGGAAAAGCACATTGGTTGAGTATGGTTTTCGCCTGCCATCTGCCCTCGATAACAGACCGCTGAAGTTTAATGAATTTGAAACCATGATCAATAAAGCTATATATGTGAGTGCAACTCCCGGCGATTATGAATTAGAAAAAAGCAAAGGCGTTTTTGTAGAACAAGTTATTCGCCCGACAGGATTGCTCGATCCGGAAATTGAGGTCAGGCCGATTAAAAATCAAATTGATGATTTAATTGGAGAAATAAAAATTCGAATTCCCAAAAGTGAACGTGTACTTGTTACAACTTTGACAAAGAAAATGGCAGAAGACTTAACTGATTATCTTGACAGACTAAATATTAAAGTACGGTATATTCACAGTGATATTGATTCTCTTGAGAGAGTTGAAATAATAAGAGATTTGCGAATTGGTGAGTTTGACGTTTTGGTTGGCGTTAATCTTTTAAGAGAAGGATTAGATTTGCCGGAAGTTTCTTTGGTAGCAATTATTGACGCCGACAAAGAAGGGTTTTTGAGAAGTGAAAGATCATTAATGCAAACTGCAGGAAGAACGGCACGAAACTCCGATGGTAAAGTAATTATGTATGCTGATAAGATTACAGAATCTATGAAAAAAACTATAAACGAAACAATTAGAAGACGAAAACTTCAGGAAGAATACAATCGGCGAAACAATATTACGCCGCAAACAATTTATAAATCGCGGGAGGAAATTCTCTCATCTACTTCAATTGCGGATATTAGAAAAAAAGATAATGAAAAAGAATTTGCTGCTTTTTCTAAAGTGGCTGAACCAATAATAAAATACTTGTCAAACGAGCAGAAGCAGGA
>Ga0210044_10006536_pt1 | contig 15287 bp, 10 predicted proteins | sample CryGey13umfilter_2_FD_183959 | JGI IMG/M metagenome (GOLD analysis project Ga0210044, IMG submission 183959) | Groundwater microbial communities from aquifer in Utah, USA - Crystal Geyser 4/9/14 3 um filter (SPAdes) (version 2) | ecosystem: Environmental > Aquatic > Deep subsurface >...
GTGAAATCCCTTTTTCCAGAATTTCCGGTGTCGCTGCTGCACTGTTATCCAATGCTATAGTCACATTGCGGGAAATGCCGGCCCGAAACTCCTTCACCATCAGTCCCCCGGATTTGGCTGTTGCCTTCCAGTGAACGTCCCGCATCGGGTCTCCCTGCCGGTAAGGTCGAATATCCGTAAAATCCTCTCCGGCTGGATGTGGAAGTGCCCCAGAACCAGCAATAGATTGTATTCCCGCGAGTAACTCCCGTACGTCAGTCAGTTCCGGATACACCAGGAACGACTTTGGATTCTTCAACTTCACCACATTGCGGTAAAAGCCGAAGGGATATCCCGATGAGAGCTTCGTGTGAGACAGGCGGATCCTGCCCCGTCGGGCAAATGTAACGGCCTCCTTCACTTCTACCATGCCTTCGGGATCAATCAATGGCGCTACAGCGAACATTCCAGCCTCAGCATCTTTCAGACTCACGAGGAAAGCGGGCCCGTGCTTGCGATCATTAAAAAAACGGTAAACTGCGGTCTGGCTAAAGCCTGCATACACCGGTTCCTCCACCACCACATCTCCGCTGAGTTTTTTAAGGTTGAAATAACCTGCCACAACGTCCAGCAAGCCCAGTGACAACATCATTGCGGTGAGAAGGTAAATCAGGTTATTGCCAGTGTTCAGCGCTGCCATCGCAACGAGGACACCGGTAATAAGCAGTCCCTTCCCTTCCTTTGTAAATTTCATCTCTCTCAGACCGGCCGGGGAATCCCCCGGATTATCACATCCACCAACTCCCTTGCGTGACGAATTTCATGTTGACGCTTCAGAAGGATCCTGTGGCCAATCACAAAGGGGGCAATCGCTTGAATGTCATCCGGCACGACAAAATCACGATCATGGAGAAACGCATAACCCTTTGAGGCCTGCACCATGAACCTGGCCCCCCGTGTACTGACTCCAAGCCGAACCTCCTCGTGCTTACGGGTCGCTCCAACGATCTGCAGAATGTACTCCACCAGACTCTCATCCATAAATATTCCGCTGACCTGATCCCTCGCTTTCAGAATGTCCTCCACTGTGACAATGGCTGTCAATTTCTCCAGATCCTCAATGGGGCGCATCTCCATCAATGCCTTTTTCTCTTGCTCAAATGGCGGATATCCCATATGTAAATGCATCATAAATCGATCCATCTGGCTTTCAGGAAGGGGAAAAGTGCCGTGGTATTCCAGCGGGTTCTGGGTCGCAATTACCATGAACGGATTGGGAAGGGGATGGGTTTCCCTGTCAATAGAGACCCGATGCTCATTCATGGCTTCCAGCAGGGCCGACTGGGTCTTGGGATTGGTGCGGTTTATTTCATCAGCCAGTACAATGTTGGCAAAAATCGGACCCGGCTTGAATCGGAAGTTCTGCTCAGCGGGGTTGTATATATTTACGCCGAGAATATCGGACGGGAGAAGGTCGCTGGTAAACTGAATACGGTTGAATGTGCACGCTGTTGCCCGGGCCAGTCCCAGTGCAAGTGTTGTCTTTCCCACACCGGGAACGTCCTCGATCAGCAGGTGTCCGCCGGAGACCAACGTCACCACAGACATCTTCACCGCCTCTTCCTTCCCTTTGACGATATCATTCAACAGTGCAGTGAGTTTTGCGATCCAGGCCATGTGCGCCTCCTTTCTCTTATTTTAACACAGAGGAAAGAAAGTGCCCCGCGTGCTTGTTGGATCCGGGCGTTCAGTGCTCTGGTATCAAAGCAGCACAGGTGCCAGAAACGTTACCAGTTCCTATCTTGCTCACTTAGACAGACTCCCAGACTTGTCCCTACTAAAAAAAACGGGGCGTTCGCCCCGCTTTGGTCAATCCAGCATGTGGACGATGAGTCCACTTCTAAGTTTCGGTTCAAACCAGGTAGATTTGGGCGGCATGGTCTTGCCCGCGTCAGCGATCGCAATCAACTGCTCAATTGAGGTGGGATACATTGAGAAGGCAACGGCGAATTTTCCGCTGTCCACGAGCCGCTCCAGTTCTTTTGTTCCCCGGATTCCCCCGATGAAATCGATGCGATCATCGGTGCGTGGATCTCCAATGCCGAGGACAGGTGTCAACAGGTTTTCCTGGAGAATGCTGACATCCAGCGAAAATACCGGGTCATCTTTGGGATAGCTTCCTTCCTTCGCTGTGAGCGTGTACCATTCTCCCCCTGAGTACATGCAGACGTTAGTCGGATAGCCCGGTTCTTTCCCCCCGTTCTTTTCCAAGTTGAATTTTTCCGCCACTTTTCCCAGATATTGAGCTTCCGTCAAGCCGTTCAGGTCTTTTACCACCCGGTTGTACGGCATGATGGCAAGTTGATTGTGGGGAAAGTACACTGCAAGAAAAAAGTTGTACTCCTCTTCCCCGGTATGGCCGGGGTTATCTTTTCTCCGCCAATCACGCACCTTGGCGCCTGATGCGGAACGGTGATGCCCATCCGCCACGTACACAGCGTTCATCTCCGCGAACAGGGATTCCAGTTTACTGATCGTTTCCTGATCGCGAATAACCCAGAAAATGTGCCCGATGCCGTCATCGGACACAAAATCATATTCCGGTTCACCTTCCGTCACTTTTTCGATGAGAGCATCCACTTCGTTGACCGCTTTGTAGGTTAGAAATACGGGGCCCGCATTAGCATTGAGTTCATACACATGCCGGGTCCGGTCTTTTTCTTTGTCCGCCCTTGTTAGCTCATGCTTTTTTATGCGGTCTGCATTGTAGTCATCGGCGGACGCGCATCCGACCAGGCCGGTCTGGACATGGTTTCCCATTTTCTGGCGATAAACGTACAGATGGTTTTCGCCGTCCTGTACCAGTATCCCGTCCCGAATCAGCGTGTTAAAGTTTTCCCGTCCCGCCTGGTACACCCGGTCATCGTACAGGTCAATGGAAGGGTCCAGGGTGATTTCAGGTTTAACCACCCGGAGAAAGCTGTAGGGATTGCCGGAGGCCAATTTCCTGGCCTCCTCTGAATTCAATACATCGTAGGGGAAAGATGCCACCTTTTCCGCAAGGTCGCTGGTGGGGCGCACTCCCCTGAATGGCTTGATCCGTACCATTTTCAGCTCCGATTTCAGAACTTGCCGCGAATCAGCTCATCCAGATTCGGTCTGCCGATTTCCTGTAGGTCATAATACACACGGGTGCTGGGCTTATCAATTTTTACGACCCGGCGCAAGTCGATGGGAGTACCGATAATCACGCTGTCACAGTCTGTGGCGTTGATCGTAGTCTCCAGATCCTTGATCTGCTGGTCCGAATAGCCCATGGCCGGCAGAAGAACACCGATTTCAGGGTATTTTTCAAACGTTTCCGCAATCTTACCCACTGCGTAGGGTCTCGGATCAACCATGTCCGCTGCGCCGAATTTCTCAGCCGCAACCGTACCGGCACCGTAAGTCATTTCGCCGTGGGTGAGAGTTGGTCCATCTTCCACTACCAGCACTTTTTTACCTCGAATCACAGCGGGATCGTCCACCTGAATCGGGGACGCGGCATCCACGATGATGGCGCCCGGATTGGCCATGCGGGTGTTTTCCCGAACTTCCTCAATATTTAAGTAATCAGCGGTATCCACTTTGTTGATTACAACAATATCTGCAGCCCGGAGATTCACCTCACCGGGATAGTAGCTGAGTTCGTGACCTGGGCGATGGGGATCCACAACCGTGATCAGCAGATCCGGTTTGTAAAATGACATGTCATTGTTTCCGCCGTCCCATACCACAACGTCAGCTTCCTTTTCCGCTGCCCGAAGGATATCTTCATAGTCCACACCGGCGTACACAACCACGCCTTTGGCAATGTGGGGTTCGTACTCTTCCATCTCTTCGATCGTGCATTTTTCTTTTTTCAGGTCTTCAATGGTGGCAAAGCGTTGACAGCGCTGCTTTTCCAGGTCACCGTAAGGCATGGGATGACGAACCGCCACAACTTTTTTCCCCATGCTCTGAAGAATTTCCACAACACGACGCGTTGTCTGGCTCTTGCCGCAGCCGGTTCGGACCGCACAAACGGCAATGACAGGCTTGGTGGACTTCAGCATGGTCCGGTCAGCGCCCATGATTGTAAAATCAGCACCAGCGGCGTTTACAATGGCACTCTTGCTCATGATCACTTCATAAGGAACATCACTGTATGCGAATACCACTTCGTTGACACCATATTCTTTTATCAGCTTAACCAGGTCTTCTTCCGCCTTGATGGGAATCCCGTTGGGATAGTTTTTCCCGGCGAGGGAAGCCGGATACATCCGTCCGTCGATGTCCGGAATCTGAGTCGCAGTAAACGCCACCACCTCATACTGGTCATTGTCCCGGTAGTACATATTGAAGTTGTGAAAGTCGCGTCCAGCCGCACCCATAATCAGAACTTTGGTCTTAGTCATTTTTCCTCCTTAGAGTAGGTAATATAAAATTGCTTTTGCCACATGCAAAAGATTCGCCGCGTTTTCATATATTTCGGATTCCGCAGCCACTTCTGCGGAAATCTCTTCTCCTCTGCGCACCGGCATGCAGTGAAGCACCATGGGTTTGCCACCGGTCATTTCCAACATCTTCCGGTTCACCTGGTAACCCTGAAAGGCCTGGAGCCGTTCATCACGCTCCTCTTCCATACCCATGGAAGTCCATACATCTGTAAAAATGACATCTGCCCCTGATACCGCGTTGATATCATCGGTGATCTCAAAAGCAGTTCCGGCTTTCTTTGCCAGGGCTTCACCCTCTTCCACCACGTCTGGACTGGGTTGGTACCATTCCGGTGAAATAACCGAAATGTCCATCCCCGATTTGGGGCACATCAACATCAGGGAATGGGCAATATTATTACCGTCTCCCACGTAGGCCAGCTTGCGGCCGTCGAGGGTTCCGAGTTTTTTCTTTATGGTGTAAGCCGCTCCCAGTGCACCAACCGGAGAATATTTCGCTGTCAGCCCATTGATCACCGGGATTTTGCCAAACTGAACAAAATCTAAAAGATCCTGCTGAGTTCCTCCTCGAATCACGATGGCATCCAGATAGTTGGACAGAACCCTGGCAGTATCGGCCAGAGACTCCCCCCTGGATAACTGAAGGTCCGAAGTTCTGAATAACGAGGTTGTTCCTCCCAGTTGTGCGACACCAACCTCAAAGGCAAACCGCAGCCGGGTGGAAGGTTTCTGAAAAAACAGTCCCACCGACCGACCGGCCAGTTCATTCTGAAACAATTCGGGGGAAGTTTCCATCCGGGTAGCCAGATCCAGAATCCTCTCAATGTCAATACCTTCTGCCTCATTCAGGCGAATCAAATGTTTCATGGAATAATCCGCGTTCCCACTTTTTCAATGTCTTTCATATCTTCAATTGCCTGGGCAGAAGTAATCAATACTTCGCTTCCCCCTGCTTCAATATATTCCATAGCGGATTCAATTTTTGGCCCCATGCTGCCCGCGGGGAACTGCCCTTCTGCAAGCATTTTCCTGGCTTTTTTTACCGTTACCCGGTCCAGTGCCCTCTGCGTCGCTTTCCCAAAGTCAACATATACCTGATCCACTCCGGTCAATGTAATGAACAGGTCCGCTTTCAGGTTGCGGGCCAGCAGGCTGGAGGTATAGTCCTTATCAATTACCGCTTCTACCCCCATGAGATAACCTGAAAAGTCCCGTTTTACCGGAACACCGCCGCCGCCGCCGGCAATTACAACATGACCACTTTCCAGGAGAGCCCGAATAGCCGGTTCCTGAATCACCTCAATGGGCTTCGGAGAAGGGACTACCTTGCGCCATCCCCTTCCTGAATCCTCTTTCATCACCCATTTCTTGCTTCGCATCAGTTCTTCCGCCCGAAACTCCGGGTAAAAAGGGCCTACCGGCTTGGTTGGATTAGTAAATGCTGCATCCTCTCCGTCCACTACAACTTCGGAAATAACCGTGGCCACCCGGGGAGTCTCACCGGCAGCCAGTATGCGGTTGATCAGGGAGCGCTCAATCATATACCCCATGCTACCCTCTGTCATGGCTCCGCAGATGTCCAGTGTGTAGGGCGGAATCTGGTCCAATGCCCGATCCTGCTGAATCAGAATATTCCCCACCTGAGGTCCGTTTCCGTGTACCAACAGCATCGTGTAGCCACTTGCATACACGTTGTACATCATATTCGCCGCTCGTTTTGCATTCTCAATCTGCTCATCCTGAGTGCCCTTCTGATGGGCCTGGAGTAGCGCATTTCCTCCGAAAGCAATTACCGCTGTTTTCCTCTGTTCCATTCTGGAGTCCTTTCTGAATTTACTTGATTCTAAATCCGGGCTTTGCGCCCTCATCAGGTGACAGGAGAAACGGTGCCCCGTCTTCTCCGGAAGCCGCCAGCAGCATTCCCTGGGATTCAATTCCCATCAGTTTTGCGGGCTGAAGATTTGCGACCACAATAATCTGACGTCCAACAAGATCTTCCGGCTCATATTGCAGCGCAATCCCTGCCACAATTTGGCGTTCTTCTTCACCGAGTGATATCTTCATCTTAATCAGCTTCTTGGACTTCTCTACCTTCTCCGCTGCCAGGATTTTTGCCACCCGAAGCTGCACTTTAGCGAAATCATCAATTGAAATCAGGTTATCCATTCCCGCCTTCGGCTGTCCATCCGGTTTGGACTGCCTGCTCTTTCTTTCTGTCTTATTTTTTCCCGGCTCCGATTGTTCCCCGGTCAGATACTCCTTAGCATCCACCCGGGCAAACAAATGCTCTTTGGAATCTTTCAAACTTGATCCGGGTTTCAATGAGCCGAACCGCATCATCGAAACCACGCAATCTTCCACCTTGGCATTAAATCCCAGTCTGTGCCAGATTTCCTGGCTTTTCACCGGCATCACAGGGGAAATCACAAGGGCCACAAGTCGAACCGCCTCTGCAACCACATAAAGAACTGTATCCAGTTCTTTTCGTCTCGCCTCATCCTTGGCCAACAACCATGGTTCCTGTTCCACGATAAACTTGTTCAAGTCGGATAATAGTGACCATGTTTCTTCCATCGCCTTATGCAATTGATAGGTGTCGAAATAGCTTTCCCAGTTTACTGCACATTCTTTGACACGTGATTCCATCTTCTTGTATCTGTCATCATCTACATCTGGTTCCGGAATCCTTCCTTCACAGTACCGGTCAATCATGCCAAGAGTACGGGAGACGAGATTTCCCAGGTCATTGACCAGATCTGAGTTGAATCGGCCAAGAAATGCCTCGTCTGAAAAGTTGGAGTCTTGTCCAAACACCATTTCCCGAACCAGGAAATAGCGGAGAGCATCCGCACCAAAATCCTCCACAAGATGCTGGGGACGAACCACATTGCCCACGCTTTTGGACATTTTGGCTTTGTCCTTCAGCCACCAGCCATGGGCAAAGACTGTTTTCGGGAGTGGCAAACCGGCTGCCATCAGAAAAGCAGGCCAGTACACTGCATGGAAACGTAAAATATCCTTGCCAATCAGATGAAGATCCGCGGGCCAGAAATTCTGGTACAATTCCGAATCCTCAGGATAGCCAAGTGCTGTCAAATAGTTGGAAAGCGCGTCCAACCACACATAAATAACATGCTTTTCATTTCCCGGCACCGGTATCCCCCACGAGAACGAAGTGCGGGAAACGCTGAGATCTTTCAACCCACCCTTTACAAAAGAAACTACCTCGTTGCGACGGTGCTCCGGCTGAATCAGTTCCGGATGTGCTTCATAGTAAGCCAACAGTTTCTTTTCATACTTTGAAAGCCGAAAAAAGTAGCTTTCTTCCTCTACTTCTTCCAGCGGTTTGTTGCAGTCCGGGCATTTTCCACCCTTGGCCTGCGTCTCCGTCAGAAATGCTTCACAGGAAACGCAGTACATCCCCTTGTAATGATCCAGGTAAATATCCCCCTGATCCAGAAGCTGCTTGAACAGATGGGATGCTCCCTTTTCGTGACGGGGCTGCGTTGTACGAACAAAATCGTTGTTGCTGACCGAAAGACGGGGCCAGAGATTCAGATAGTTCTCTACTACTTTATCAGCAAGCTGAATCGGTTCCATGCCACCGGCCTTAGCTGCCTCTTCTACCTTCTGTCCGTGTTCATCTGTACCTGTAAGAAAATACACGTCAAACCCCATCAGTCGCTTGTAGCGGGCAATCACGTCCGCAATCACAGTTGTATACACATGCCCGATGTGGGGCAGATCGTTCACATAATAAATTGGAGTTGTCACATAAAACCTTCGTTTTTCCATACACCACCTCTGAGTCAAACATTCCAACGAAATTCTAAAGTATTCCCGCCTCCGTTGCAAGGAGAATGCTCTTTTTGAGACAAGTAGGGATAAGTAGAGACAAGGTTGAGTTTAAGTCCGGAAAGAGGTTAAACGGCAAGTTCCAGATCTTTACTTAAACTCAGACTCAGACTTAAACTTGCCCCCCCAAAAAAATGGTGGAGATGAGGGGACTTGAACCCCCGGCCTCTGCCTTGCGAAGGCAGCGCTCTCCCAACTGAGCTACATCCCCGAACCTCAGGCATGATAACACCCCTTTCCCAAAATCACAAGTCACGATATGGAACCGGGACATCATCTTCCCAGGTAAGTTTTGCGGCTCAGAAACTGAAAAGGAGGTTGATAGTGGTCGTCGTGTCAGACTTTCTTTTATCGTCCACTGGGAGATTCCTGTACTGTTGTTGATATGAAATTTCCAAAGCCAGTGTATGATTGATAGTTGACATGTAGGACAGGGTGCTGGTCAACCGGTAGTCCTCGTTGTTTGAAAGGCTCATTCGGCTTTCATTTCCGAATTTCAGGGTATTGTCCTTGTTGAGAAAATAGCGATAATCCACCTGAAAATAAACCGCAAGAACGCTGTCTGTAAAGTGGCTTCCCTCAACAATTGTTTACTCCTGGAATCCTTCCAGTCCCACACCACCCTTCAGTTTCGACTGACTGGAATCAAAAAACGTGTAGCCATATCCGGAAGCCAGGGAGATATTGTGATCAATTCCGGATGGTACGTCCTTCTTCCAAGAGAAATTGGCAAAAACACTGCTTTTCTCCCGAAGTGCGTAATCGGTTTTAATACCGGCTTCCAGTCTCTCGGTATTTCTTGAATTCACTCCGGTTGCCGGGTTCGTGACATCGGCAAACAGGTAGGCGCCGGTTGTTCTAAAATTCAGACGCCCCCATTTTGTGTGATAGTTGAACTTGAAGTTTCCGGTTGTCGTGTCCGAATTTCCGGTAGTAGAAATATAGCCCACAGAAACAGTCAGCCCAGTGTCCCCTTTTCCTTTTGCGTTCGGTTCACTCTGCCCGGCCACAGAGGAAAATACTATCATCAGAAAAAATAATCATGAAGTTGCAGAATCTTCCAGTCTTACAGAAAGCATCTTGCTGCATCCCGGTTCCTCCATCGTTACTCCATAGAGAGAATCCACCATCTCCATAGTAGTCTTGTTATGCGTCATAATTACGAACTGCACATTGTCCCGGTACCGCCTTAAAAATTGCCCCAGCTGAATAACGTTGGCCTCGTCCAGGGGAGCATCTACCTCATCCAGCACACACAGGGGAGAGGTACGGTATTCAAACATGGCAAAGAGAAGAGCAAGAGCGGTCTGGGCCTTTTCTCCTCCACTCAACAATGAAATATTCTGAATTTTCTTACCCGGTGGCTGCGCGAAAATATCAACACCCGTCTCCAGTGGATCAGATGGGTCTGTCAGGGAAAGACTGGCATTTCCACCGCCGAACAGATGTTGAAACACGCCGGAAAAGGTCGTGTTGATGGCGTCATAGGCATGCATGAACAGTTCCCGGGTCGTGCTGTCGATTTCCTGAATGTCCCGGCTTAAGTTTGCAATGGACTTTTTCAGATCCCCCCGCTGCTCGGTCAGATATTTGAACCTCTCTTCCTGCTCCGTACACTCCTCAATCGCCAGAAGATTAACCACTCCAAATCCTGCGAGACGCTTTTCCAGTTTCTCCACTCTACCCTTCAAGGCGTCCGGATCATCCACAGCACTCAGTTCCGGCCGGGGTTCTCCCTGCATCAAATCATCCAGCTGAGATAAAATCCCCTTGAATTCTCCCTGGATTTCCACCATCTTCAGTTCCAGTTCCTGTTCTTTGTCCCGGTGACTGTTCTCTTTCAGCCGCTGCTCTTTCAGTTCTTCCTCAAAGAGTGCCAGTTTGCGCCGTTCTCCTTCCAGCTCCTGTTTTTTGGTAGAGAGGAGACCGTCGATTTTCCGGTATTCGTCCACAGCAATGTCTGCGCCCTTCCTTGCTTCTTCAAGCTGTTTCATCAGGATATCGCGGTTCTCCTGGTCCAGTTTCTGGTTGTTCCGTGCCTGATCCATCATCTTAGCCAGTTCGCTCCTGCGAATTTCCAGGAACTTCAATTCCTTTTCAATACTTGCGGTAGCCGCAGCACGCTTTTCGTGGAGCAGCTTCAGTTCAGTAAATGCTTCCTGATGGTCTTCCAGTTTCTCCCGCAAAAGATCTAATTCCTGTTCCCGGTGGCTGCGTACATCCATTTGCTCGGTGATGTTATCTTCAAGATTTATAATTTCTTTTCCCGCGTCAGTTAATCTCTTTTTCGATTCTTCCAGTTTCTGCAATTTGGATGAAATCTCTTCCTCAATGCGACGGGTGTCAGCATCTTTGGATGTCAGCATCTGCCGTGCGCTTTCCAGCGACGACCTTACGGCGGAAAGTTCAAGTTTTAATCCTTCCTGTTTCGTCTGCACGTCTTCACGATGATGAACCAGTGTTTCAAGTGCGTCAGACATTTCCTGTGTTTCACCCACCATCTTGCCACGCTTTTTTTGAAGTAGCTTCAGTTTGCGATCACTTTCCCTGAGTCCTGTTTTGATAGAGAAAAAGCCATGTTCATCTCTACGGCCGAGATGCAGAATACCGGTTTCAGAAAGGAAAAATTCACCATCATCTGTCAGAAACGAACCACCCTTTTCCATTCCTTCCGACACGTCTTCCGCCAACTCCACGGTGGAAAGATAATTTGAAATCCGACCCGAAATCGACTTCTTCCACTTTAAATGGGACATCAGTCCGATGTCGCCCTTTTCTCTTTTTGAGCTTTCAGGGACAAGGAAGGCAACACCCTTTAAATTTTTCTCCCTCGCAGTTTCAATCAATTCCTGCAACGCTTTTCCGGAACGGGGAACCAGTACCTGGTAGAACCCTGAAAAGAATGGCTCCAGAGCGGCATCAATTTCCCCGTCCGTTTCAACAAAATCACCCAAAACGCCGACAATCAGTTCCGGTTTTTCTTCCATAAGGGCCTTCACGTTTTCAGAAAAACCCTCACGTTGCTCAAGAAATCGGCGCATGGATTCCATGTGATTTTCATCTGTCCCAATCTCAATTTCAAGCTGTCGCAGCTTCTCCCTACCCGTCTCCAGTTCCTGCTTTCTGCAGAAAATGGACGCATCCACGTCCGTTTTTTCCTTCTCCAGCGAAGCAATCTCCTCCGAAAGACGTTCAATCTCCAGCTCTTTTTCCTTGATCCGAGTCGATATCTCCGCCGCTTCACCCGATATTGTGTCCACCACATCCTGCTGTGCCTTTATGTCAACTGACAATTCATCAATGGACTTCCGGATAAATGATATCTCTGAACTCAGCGTAAAATGTATGCCTTCCGACTCCTTCAGTTTGCGATCCGCGTCCCTGTAAGCGGTTTCAGCGCCCACCAGGTCGGCCCGCATTCGATCAAGAGCGACCTGCATATCTTCTTTTTTCACTTCCAGGTTTGCCATATCCTCCGAAGTCAGTTCCAGGTTCCGTCGTTCACGTTTGGCAGTTTCGTCACTAACTGTCAGTTCCTTCTCGATACGGGCAAACTCATCTCCGTATCCGGCCAGTCTGGTTTCCAGTTCCTGAAGTTTTCCCTGGATATGACTGATTTCCGCTTCAAGGCGTTCTGATTGAAGTTTCTTCTCGAAATATGTCCGGTTCAACGCTGCCGCGGCCTCTTCACCTTCAAGAATTTCCTTCTTCTGCCCTTCCAGCTTTGCTTCCAGGCGTCCCCGTTGTGCGACCATTGCAGCAAATTCGTCCTGAAGCTTTCCCTTTCGGCCGCGAAACCCGTCCAGAATCTCCTGAAAATGAAACCCGAGATGCCCCAGGTAGCTTGCCTTTTTTTCCCGGAGTTCATCCTGAATTACTTTGAACTGCCGCGCCCGGCCCGCCTGCTGGCGCAAAGAGTTCAGCCCGCGTTTCACTTCATCAATGATATCTTCCACCCGCTCCAGATTTTCTTCTGTAAGGCGGATCTTCCCCACTGCTTCCTTCTTCTTCATTTTATATTTGAGGATTCCCGCGGCTTCTTCAATCATATAGCGGCGCTCTTCCGGCCTTGCATTAATCAACGTACTCACACGACCCTGCTCAATGATGGCATAAGATTTGGAACCGAGGCCAATTTCCAGCAAAAATTCCTGGATGTCCTTCAACCGGACCCGTCGTCCGTTGAGACGGTATTTGCCATCCCCTTCCCGTAGATACTGGCGCTCGATGGTTACCAGACGTTCTTCGCCTTCACCGGGATTCAGATTTTCCAGTTGAAGTTCCACCTCAGCCATCCCCATGGGCGCCAGCTTGTCACTGCCATTGAACACCACATCTTCCATGGCACCGCCACGTAGATTCTTGAAACTCTGTTCTCCCATTACCCAGAGGATGGCGTCTGCAATGTTACTTTTACCACAACCGTTGGGCCCCACAATACCGGTAATTCCGGAGGAAAAACGGATCACCGTCTCCTTTGGAAATGATTTGAAACCAAAAAGGCGAAGTTTTCGAATTACATACATGTTTCCTGCAGACCCTCCCATTCCTTCATCAACCGGTCCATCATTGTCTCGACTTCAGACAAGCCTTCCTTTACCAGCTTCAACTGTTCAACATTCCGGTAGATATCGGGATCTTCCAGTTGTTCTACCAGTTCCTGATGCTCATTCTCCAGATATTCGATTTTCCTTTCCACTTCATTCAAACGCCGACGAGCCCGTTGCAGCTCATTCTTTGATATTCCCATCTCTTTGGGTCGATCCCCGGCGGCATCGTCACCGCTTCCAGTCGTTGTGCTTTTGGTGTCGGCTTCCGTTCCAGATGCTTCCAGTGCGAGTTTCCTGCGTTCAAGTAAACTGGATACACTACCGGCAAAATCGGTTGCCCTGCCATCTTCCAGTCCCAGCACCTCGTCAACAACATGATCCAGAAAAAACCGGTCATGGGAAACCACCAGCAAACTGCCATCAAACGAAACCAGTGCGTCCATCACCGCATCCTTCAGTTGAAGGTCCAGATGGTTTGTCGGTTCATCCAACACCAGCACATCACAGGGCTGTTTCATCAGCACCGCCGTTTTCAGCCGACTTCGTTCCCCACCGGACAGAGCTGCAATCGGTTTTTCCAGATCATCCCCGAAAAAATAGAAGCGCGCCAGATAGGATGCCAGGTCTTCATTGCGAAAGCTCGGGACCATGGCCAGCAATTGATCGCTCACTGTTCCATCCGGAATCGGCAGTTGAACATCCTGGTCAAAATACCCTACTTTCAGATTTTCTGCAAGCCACAGCTCTCCGGAAAGTGGAGAAATAAGCCCGGCAACCGTCTTCAAAAGCGTGCTTTTGCCCGAACCGTTGCGACCGATAATCCCGATTCTGTCGCCTCTTCTTATCAATCGGTTAATTCCAAGTAACACCGGCTCGCAGTATCCTACCGTCAATCCCTTCATGTGAAGCAATTCCTTGTTTCGCCTTCCTGTCTCGGCAAACGAGAGTTTGAATCGACGAAAGCGGAACAGATCGCGCTCGGTCCACTCCACCTTCTCCAGCCGTTTCAACCGGGACTGGGCCTGTTTCGTTTTCTGGCCCGCCATGTTCCGACGGATAAAATCCATTTCTTTCTCTTTGAATTGCTTCTGTTCCAGATATTTTTTCCTGTTTTGTTCCGCCATTGCATCCCGCTGTTTCTCATAGGCGGAAAAATTTCCAGTGAAATTCAATTGTTTTCCATTATTAAAAGCAAGGATCCGATTCACCGTCTTATCCAGCAGGTAGCGGTCATGGGACACAATCACTGTAGCGGAATCTGTGGCCCGCAAGAACTGCTCAAGCCAGTCCACCGCATACAAATCCAAATGGTTGGTCGGCTCATCCAGCAGCAGGACATCTGAATGGGAGGCAAAAACCCTGGCCAGCATCACGCGGCGAAGCTCTCCTCCGCTGGTCTCAGAGGCCTGTCGGTCTTCCAGATCGTCGATACCCAGTCCCTGAAGGATTTCCGATACCCGTGCATCATAGCGGTAACCACCCATCATGTCATATTGATGGAGCAGAGTGTCCAGTTCATGGGGATCGTGGAGTCCGCCGTCTTCAATCTCCTCAAGGCGGTTCTCCAACTTCACAATTCGTTCATCCCCGAGTCGGACGTACTCCCGAACTGTGATATTTTGCGGTGCCGGTGTAAGCTGGGCCACATAGCCCACCCGAAGTCCCCGTTTTACAGCCACCATTCCGTCATCCGGGGATAGAATCTCCGAAATAATATTCAAAAACGTTGTCTTCCCGGTTCCGTTTTCTCCAACGACACCGACCCGATCGCCTCTATTCAGTTGGAATGTAACATTTTTCAGGATTTCCGCAGCACCAAAAGACTTGCAAACCCGACTAATATTGATCAGCATTCAATAACCACACCTCTACTTGAATCTTCGTGTTCATATGGATTGTACCGTAAACCATTGGGGAAAAGAAGTACAAGTACGCTGCGGAGGCCGCCCGCAGGGCGCGTGAATGGTGAATGATGAATGGTTCAGAAAAGAAAAAGACAAAGAGTTAGCATTGTCAAGTGTCATCCATCTGGAATAATTTCGGGAACACAATACTAATTTTATCCACCTTTTGTTTCTTGTGTTTCCACGGGTCCTTTGGGCCCCGTTTCTGCGGTTTCAGGTGCGGGACTCCGGGTGCAATTACCCTTGCAATTCTAGCCATGTCCCCAATGTATCCGCCCTTCTCCACGCAGCCAAGGGTCGGGGATGGGGTCGGTTCACCACAGCTGACACTCCACTTTGCTGCTAATCGTTTCCAACAGAGATGACAGGTCCTCATCCGTTTCCTTCTGTTTTGGCAGACGGAAACAGCATTGAGTAACGCCACTGTAGGATATACCGAACAATTCTCCATTCTCTTTGTTCGTCAGGGATGTGTATGTTTTGATCATGTATATAGATATATTTCTGGCCCTTCTATTGTT
>Ga0210044_10006538_pt1 | contig 15286 bp, 11 predicted proteins | sample CryGey13umfilter_2_FD_183959 | JGI IMG/M metagenome (GOLD analysis project Ga0210044, IMG submission 183959) | Groundwater microbial communities from aquifer in Utah, USA - Crystal Geyser 4/9/14 3 um filter (SPAdes) (version 2) | ecosystem: Environmental > Aquatic > Deep subsurface >...
TGAATCCATCTGCCCCCACTGCTCCTATTGGCGAGCAGTTGTCTTTTATGGATACCCATTGCAAACAACTGCTCACCGGTTTGCGGTTATCTTTTTCCAGCTGCCGAGCAGCCGTCCGATTTCGGCGACCATAGCGGCGACGTGTTCGTATTGGCCCATTTTCAGCCAGCCGAGACAGGCGGACAGGCGCAGTTAGTGGCGCAGTTTGTCCAGGCTTTCGTCGGCGCGGGTCAGGCGTTCGCTGCGCGCTAGCGCAGATTGGCCTCTTGCAGCGCCTCGCTCAGGTTAAAGGCGGCGTCTAGCAGGCGCTGTATGAAGCTGTGGCGGTAGGCGCGGGGGAAGTTGTTGACGGCGGGCAGCAGTCAGGCTAGCAAGTCGAAGGTGTGGGTGAAGATGGGCGTTTCTTGCTGCGCCACAGGCCTCTCCTTTGGGGGAGAAGGTCATCTGAAGAGGATGGTCACCCAAAGGTGACAAGCATCTGAAAAAAATTTGGCGCTCTCCGCATCCCTGGCGCAGCGATACAGAGTTCACTGGTTGCGTTTTGTACTTTGTCTTTTAACTATACAAAAGTTTATCGAATATTCACCGTCATTATTGCAGGAATAGAAATGGGTTGTCTACAACCTCTGCCAAAATCAACCAACAAATCTGTATTATAGATTCCAGGCAGTAAATTAGCAGAGTTAAATGACACTATAATCTCCTGATTTGCTGATGGGGCGATAGTGCCGTCATGCGGGGCGAATTGAATCCATGTATCTTTGTTAGGACCAGTATATTCCCAATAACTCCAGGTTACATCAAATGAATAATAATCTGGTTGTATGGTCAAATTATGAATATCACGCTGGATGAGATCGACCGAGTGACCTACCAAATCCGATTCTGTTTGGAAGTACGTTGATTCAGATATTCCTTTGCTGGAACCTCCTTGGTGTCCATCTTTCTGCAAGAAAATTGTATTCAGAACAACCCAATCATTTACGCCATCCGTAAATCGATTAGCAACGCTTAAAAAATCGGGTTCGTTTCCGGCATTGAAATTGGATAGACCTTTATCCCCATCGAATAAAGGACTCTCATCGCCTATTGTATGCGCAGTTTTTTCATCATACGCCGTGAGGCCAATCAAGATGCCATCTAATACTGAGTCGTTTTCCGCGCTGTACCGTTCTTCGTACAGCTTGTGTACCTGGCTTAAATCAATGATCTTAAACGTACCCGTACACATACTATCAGCATTATTACCCGTGCGGCTAATCATGAACGAGAGTGTCGCAGAACTATCAGTAGGAATTGTTATCGAAAGCGATGATAATGATAGATGAAAAGAATCACTGTCACTTGATGGGGAAGCGGTTTGCGTAACATCAGGAATAACAGCGGTTGGATTTGGTCGAATCAAAGCGTAGCCAACAGATACGCCAATGGCCATGCAGATAACGAGCAAGATAATCGAAAACGATAACAAGATGGTTGTTTTAGAATCTTTCCCCCTTCTTGCTTTTTGTTCAAACTCTTCTAGTTCTTTAAGCTCTTTTATTTTTGTTGTTTCATCCATGATCACCACAAAAGTAGTCCAACTAAATCACTGATCTTACTCGCAGTTTCTTAACGCTTCAGCACGTCGTAAATCTGAGTCTGCTTGGCGCTTATTGCCTAAAAAACGATAAGCAGATCCTCGATTTTGCCAGCCGCACGCGTCGTTAGGTTCTTCACGAATATAGACATTTAGGTAAGTAATAGCCTCTTCATATTCCCCTAAAAAAGCGTGGCATGTGCCGCGGACATAGTAACTGCCCCATAGATCGTCTTGCAGTTCGATGGCTTTTGCCGCGCTGTCAATGCAATCTTCAAATTGCCCTAGTTCGAATTGGGCGATACCTTGATTCTTCCAGGTGTTTGCTCTACTTGGGTCTATTTCAAGTGCAGTCTCAAAGGCGTGTAACGCTTGACGATAATTTCCTTCTTTTTCGTAGGCGACGCCAATATTATAATGGACTTTTGCCAGGCTGGGATCTAAGGAAAGCGCTTTTTGCCAGTCTGCCATAGCCCTTTCTGAATCCCCCAATGTGGAATATACAAGTCCCCTGTCTGCGTATGCCAGCGCATAATCAGGATCGAGCTTCAAGGCTTGTTGCATATCGTTCATTGCTTCTTGATTGTTGCCCAGATACCAATTAGCCATGCCTCGATACCAATATGTAGGCGCTAAATCAGGATTGATCTTGATGACGTCGTTCATGCGTGCAATCACTTCTTGATAGCGACCAGCATCATAAGCGGTTTTGCCTGCCAGGTAATTAGGATCAGTAATGTTTTCCCCAGGTGGGGTTGCTGTGGGGTCCCCTGGTGTAAACCCACTGCCCAGAGATGGCATACCCAAGAGCAAATATGCTAACGAAACCATACCAAAAACGATCAATATCAGGCCAATAACGATCAAAAATGTCCATAGGGAATCGGGCGAACTTTGTTTTTTTCTTCCCGTTGTTTTTTTTGTGGAGGGAAGATCCTCAGAATAATGCGGTTTGTCCATCATGTGTGTTGACTCCTCACTATTTGTCGTTCCGCTTGTCCGTGTTCGAGCGAATTGGTGTTTAATCGGCGACGGCAATTCAATAACCTTTACGCCCGTTGCATTCCAGCAATCAATCACATAATAGTTGCAACAGAGAAGGTTTCATTACTTGTACAGCTGTCCATCCAGGATCAGTCGTTCCACGTACAATATCTCGCAAGCGCCAGCGCCTTTGTCCTCCCGCGTTAGCGAAGTGCTAACCCGTCCCTCACGGGAGCCATCGCGGACTTGAAGATCGACCAGGTAGCCTTCCAGGTAGACCAAATCGCTCTCTCGGACTTGGCGCAGCGCTTTCTCCAGGTTGTCTGTTGCCGGAATGATGTGAACGTTGGCCGTGTGACTGGCGATGTAGCTGAGGCTGTAAGGCGGCTCGCTATCCCATTCGTAATGATACCAACGGTCAGACTGCCACCAGTGAATCCATTCGTCCACAGCTGGATCGCTCATGTCGCCCCAACCCAATGCCAGGTCACGGGGTATCACGCTCGATTGCCAATCGGAATAACGCTTGTTGCCTAAAATGCGGGCCGAAATCTGGTAGCTGGCTTGGGGAGACATAGTCCAGGTTGTTCCGTTTTCATCCCATACAATGGGAACGGCCGCCGCCCCTGTTACGCTTGATTGAATGGGATCATTTGGGCTCTTCACCGAATAGTGTGCTTGACAAACTTCTAAAGTAATAATTGTCATGCCTGCGAAGGCAGGCATCCAGAGGTAGACGGCTAAAACCCAATGGATTCCCGCCTTCGCGGGAATGACAAGCCAACGTTTCAACCAACATTTAGCACACTAATTGGTGAAGACCCATCATTTGTAGGAAGGGGGAGGGAGATGTCTTGAGGAATAGCTGTGCTATGGGGATGGAGAATAAGCAAAAAGCCGAGGATGGCTGCTAAGGAAAGGATGGCGAAGGCAGCTGCAATTAAGAAAAAGTCGACGAAGGTCCCACGATTTTTCTTTATCGTATTTGCTTCGACAGGGGCATTGGTGTCCACGATTTACGTTCCTTTGAAAATGCAGTGCATATTGATAATTGTAGACCATTTTACCGTTTGATCTCACATTTCTCGATAGTTATTTTGGCAGGCCAGAGCAGAAGTTGCCATTGGGTTTGGTACTTGCTCCCATTGTATATCGATTCCTTTTTCAAGGGGAACCCAGACAGATGAAAGGAATTTTCATCACAAACAGATGCGGTCTGTTGATGGTCGGGTGACAGCGTTTGCGGTCCAAATCAGGGCAACGATAGTTGCCAACGATAGTTGCCAACGATAGTTGCCAACGATAGTTGCCAACGATAGTTGCCAACGATAGTTGCCAACGATAGTTGCCAACGATAGTTGCCAACGATAGTTGCCAACGATAGTTGCCAACGAAAGTGTACTGTCAAACCCGTCGTCGTTTCCTACAATCGTCCTTGTATGAAGACGAACGCACATTTTCTAACCTCCATCTCCATTTTCCTGCTCCTGCTGCTGGGTGGCTGCGCGGGCGAAAGCGCACCCCCGGTGACATATAAGAGCCTGCCGCCGGACGAACAGGGTTTGAGCGACCAGGAGCGGCTGGATTTGGCCCGCCTTACCGTGGCCTTTATCCAGTACCCGGCTGCGGCGGAAACGGCCGTGCACTTTTTGGCGCGGCAGACCTTGCCGGGCAGCGACCAGCCTCTGTACAACGCCCGCGAGCTGGCGCACCTGGTCGATGTGAAACGGCTGACAGACGCCATCCAGAGGTGGGGGCGGCGACTGGCGCTCTTGCTGTTGGTCGGGCCGGCCATCGTGCTTTGGCATGGCGATGCGCAGCGGCGCAGGCAATTGTGGAAGGCCGTACAGCGGGGGGCGGAGTGGGGATTCTTTACGCTGCTGGCTGCCGGCCTGCTTACCACGCTCTTGTGGCCGGTGGCCTTCCTCCTCTTCCACGAATGGTTTTTCCCGCCGGGAAGCTGGCTCTTTGCCAGCAGCGACACCCTCATCCGCCTATTCCCGGAACGCCTGTGGATGGACTACGCCACGCAGATTCTCGTGCTGCTGACAGAGGCTTTGCTGGCCACTTCCCTGGGCAGCGCGCTGCTGGCCCGCCGCGCCTGGTGGCAGGTGATAACGGAACGGATAGCCAATGTTGACCTGCCTGCTAGAGGACCCGCCCATCCCGCAGCGCCTGACCTCTTGGCCAACCTGCCCGCCGACAGCGGCGTCATCTTTTTGTGTCCCGGTTACCCATGCATCGTTGCCAACTTGCCCCCAGACGCTTGGGGCAGCGGTCCATCGTTGAATTAGCTGGGCAGGCAGCCAAGTGGTCAGGCAGTCAGCTATTCATTCCTTCGACAAAGCCTGTGCTGAGCTTGCCGAAGTGCTCAGGACAGGCTATTCAGCATTCCACATTCAGCATTCCAAAAAGGAGAACAACCTCATGAAAGGAACACGACTATTTACCTACTCCCTCATCGCCCTGGGCGTGACGGCCGTTATCGGCCTGGTCAGCCATCTGCTCATCTTGCGCCTGGAAGAACCGGCGGCAGTGTTGTCCAACTGGCGGATGCTGGGCATCTGCGGCTTTTTATTTAGCAGTCTGGCCTTGTTTCTGCTGGCACGTTGGTGGCGGCAGCAGCAGAAACGACTCAATCAAGTCCAGCGCGTGCGCGTCTCCCTGGCCGCACGGCCGCCAGAAGGGCAGACCGCCTGCGCCTTCTGGGAACGCGTGCCCGGCAGCTATTTGAAACGCGGTTGGCTGGATACGCCCGTCCAGCATGTGAGCATGGAAATCGCGGGCGACCACGAGCAGGCCTTGTTCAGCTTCACCATGCCCGCCGCCCTGACCGAGTCCCTGATGGGAGAAGTGGTGCGGGAGTGGCCGGATGTGGAAATCCAGCCGCTGGCCGAAGACGAGATGGGCATCCTCACGGACGAGCAGGGCGATGTCTTCATTGACCCGGTCAGGCGTGCCGCCGCCCCCTGTCATTGGCAGACCTTCAAACTGGCCAACGCCGACCATCTGCCCCTGAAAACCGTGCAGGCGCGCTCCTACGAGCTGCGGCAGAAGCAGCCCTTGCAAGGGCTGCTAGCCCGCATGCAGTTTGGCAAAGGCACGGTGGGCGGCATCCAGGTCCTGGTGCGCCCGGCTCCGGCCACAAGTCGCAGCCGCTGGGCGTGGCAGGCAACCTTGCTGCGGCGGCAGTTGGCCAACCGCGGCAGCCACAGCCAGACGCGGGTGCAGGAAGGAGAGATGGGCTCGGTGCGGCAGAGCACCAGCCACCAATATGGCCCGGCCAACGCCGACGCCTTGCAGGATGAGTTGAGCCGTCTGAAGGGACGGCTGGCCGCGGGGCCGTTGGTTGAAGTGTGCCTGCGCGTATGGGCGCGAGGCGCGCAGGCGGCGCAAGAAGTGGTCCGCCTTAGCGAGGGTCTGGTGGCGGATACGCGCAGCGAATGGAACTGGCTGGAAGCGGCGCAGGGGGGCACAGACAGCGAGACCCTCGCCGGGCGGCATTTCCCCGCCTCCGGGGGCATCACCATCACGGCGGGCGAATTGGGGCAGTTGATGCGCCTGCCCACGCTGGAGGAAGCGGAAGGCAACTCCCTGCTGCATACCGTGCAGGCCAGAGCGCTGCCGCCGTCCCCGGCGCTGCGCGTGGGGGTTGCGCAGACCGCGCTGCCCCTCATCCAGCCCCATTGGCTGCCACAAGGGCCGGGTCAACAGGCTGCGCCGCCGCGCTGCCGCGTCTATGGGCAGCATCTGGGGCGGATGGGGCAGCGCACATTGGTCGGCCACCGCTTCAGCGATACGCACACGCACACCTTCATTGTCGGCGCAACGGGCACGGGCAAGAGCGTGTTGGGAGCCAACCTGGTCTTGCAGGACTGGCTGGCGGGGCATGGGGCGCTGGTGCTGGACCCGCACCGCACCCTGGTGGACGACATTCTACAAGGCGTGCCCCTGGCGCGGGAGGAGGAGGTGATTCTCCTCGACCTGGCTGACTCGCAGCAGCCTTTCCGCTACAACCTCTTTGATACGGCGAGTGGTGCGGAGACGGCCGTGGAGCGGCTGATGACGGCGCTGCGCGTGGGCGAGGGCGCTTCGTGGGACACCTCCGTGGGCATGCAAGAAGTGTTGTTCAATGCCCTGACCCTGGCGCTGTATGGTGAGGGGGAACCGTCCATGGTGCTGTTGGAAGGGCTGCTGGATGAGAAGCAGCGTGCGGCCGTCCTCAAACACATCAGCGTCACCTCCCCGCAGGTGCAGCAGGCGCTGACCTTCTGGCAGAAACAGTTTCCGGGCTGGAACAAGATGGACCAGAACCGGGCGGTGACGGCGGCGCTGCGGCGGGTCAAGCCCTTTACCAACCGCGCACGGCTGCGGCGTGCTCTGGGGATGGCGGGACGCACGGTGAATCTGGCCGAGGCGTTGAACAGCGGCAAGCTGGTTTTGTGTCCGATGCACATGGAAATGGGCGTGGACACCAAGCGCATCTGGAGCGTGCTGCTGCTGCAAGAACTGCTGGCGCTGTTGAAGGCGCGGCAGCCGGGGGCGAAACTGCCGCCCGTGACGGTGGCCATTGACGAGCTGGCCGAATCTGTGGGCACGCTGGCCGATTCCGTCAGCAGTTTGCTGAACGAGACGCGCAAGTATGGCGCATCCGTGATTTTGATGAACCAGTCCTACGTCAGCCTGCCGGAGGGCGTACGCCAGGTGATTATCGGCAACTGCCGCACGCAAATCGCGCTGGGGGTGGGCGTGGCGGATGCGCCGCTGGTGGCGCAGGTGATGGGCGGCGGGGTGACGGCTGCGGATGTGGGGCAGCTGCGGGACTACCGCGCCTATGCGCGGCTGGCTGTGGGCAGCAGCCAGGAGCAGCCCTGTTTGTTGAAGACACTGGCGCCGCTGCGGGCGCAGGAGCGCCTACCGCGGGCGGAGATGCCGCCGCTGCCGCCGGGAATGCCGGGGCTGGAGGACGCCGCGCCGCAGAATCCGGGGGCGCATTTAGAACCAGCCGATCTGCTGCGCTGGACGCGCCAGGTGCGGCCGGAGGATACCAGGGCGGCCAGTGCCCTGCGCGAGGCGCTGCTGGCTTTGCCGCCGGAGACCTATGCAGCATTGTGCCAGTTGAAGCGCGACAGCGACCGTTTGTGGGTGGCCAATGCGCTGCGCACGCCGGGGATGGTGGCCGGGAAGCGGATGCGGCTGAAGCTGTTGTCGCGGCTGCGCTATGGCATCCCCTGGTGGCAGAGCGATGTGGACTACCTGCGCTGGCTGGGACAGGCGCAGGCGATGGGGCGAGGGGCCGCCGGACGGCGCTCGCTGTCCGTGCCGATTCCGAATGAAGCAGCCCCAGAGCAGGCGACCCAGGTAGATGGCGCGGTGGAAGGGCAAGGTGTGACCTCTCTGAGCAGTGCGCCTTCCTTGAGCAAGCCGCTTGTAGCCGATGCCGAAGCAGCATCCTCACTCACAGCAGCGGCCCCGCTTTCGGCGGAGGATGCGCTGCTGATAGAGGAGAGGCAGCCGGTTTCTCTGGATATGTTTGTGCAAGCGCTGTCTGCGCCACCCGCTGCCGATGCGGGCAAGGCCGAAGAGGATGCCGCTGGCAAAGCGGCGGGGAACGATTCAGCGAAGGAGGAGGCCCAGTCTTTATGAACGAGATACTGTCTGCCGCCCTGGCCTACTGCGCCGCCGGATTGTCTGTCATTCCCATCGGCGGGGATAAACGGCCGTATTGGTCACGGCTGCCGCAGTTCCCTGACCGGCGCAGACCGGGAAGGACACGCAGTATCTGGCAGCCCTTTCGCTGGCGGCGGGCTGCCGAGGTCCAACTGGTCACCTGGTTTGGCGATGGGCGGGCCAACATGGGCCTGGTGGGCGGACGGATCAGCGGCGGCTTGCTGGCCCTGGACTTTGACCATGAGGCAGCGGTCATCTTCCCCGCCTGGCAGGAGCGGGTGGGGGAATTGGCGGCCAGGCTGCCGGTGGTTGCCACGAGCAAGGGATTTCATGTCTACCTGCGCGCACGCAAGCCGGGCGGCAACCGCACTCTAGCCTGGAGCCGGGACGGGCGCAAGCGTATTGAGACGCGCGGGGAGGGCGGCTACGTCCTGGCCCCGCCATCGCGCCACCCGTCGGGCCATATTTACCAGTGGATACAGGGCGACCACACCGCCATCCCCGTGCTGACGGATGCGGCTCTGGCGGCGTTGTTAGCCGCTGCCACCACCTTCGATGAACGGCCGCAGCCGAAACCTCATCGAAATGGCGCTAGCAATCACAAAACGGCCGTTTCTCTTCTACAAGGCAGCGACAGCGAACGGTTGCAGCGCTATGCCCATGCCGCTTTACATCGAGAGGTGCAGGCATTGGCGCAGATGCCGCGGGGTGGTCGCAACGACGGCCTCAACCGCGCCGCCTTCTGCCTGGGACGGTATGTGGGAGCGGGGCTGCTGCCGCAAGAGATGGTCGAAGCGCACTTGCAAGAGGCGTGTCGGCGCAACGGACTGTTAGCCGAAGACGGCCACCACGCCTGCTGGCGCACTCTGGTCAGCGGCCTGGAGGCCGGCATCCGCCAGGCCGTGACGCCTGATGACGTGTTGGCGCGGCTGCGGATAAGCGAGAGCTAGAGTAAGGATGAAGAGCCTGCACTGAGCTTGTCGAAGTGATGAAGAGCCTGCACTGAGCTTGTCGAAGTGATGAAGAGCCTGCACTGAGCTTGTCGAAGTGATGAAGGGTGAAGGGTGAAGGAATGAAGAGCCTGTCCTGAGCCTGCCGAAGGAATGGAGGGGAACAGAAATGAATGGTCAATGGTCAATTGTCAACAAGCGGTTAGCGGTCAGCTTCACCCTAAGCGCTAAAAGCTAAGCGCTAAAAGCTAAAAGCTATCCTATGAACGACCCATTGAATCTCCACCACCGTTTTGACGGGAGAAACCATTTAGACATTCCCGAACTGGCGCATACGCCGCTGCGGAGTGTGCCTGCCTGGCTCATTCCCTACCGGCAGCGGACGGAGGATGTGCGGTTGGTGGGGGAGGCGGGGCTGCATTTCTTTGTGGACGATTATCGTTTTGAGGCGGTGTGGAACCGGCCGCAGCAGGTGGTGCCGGGATTACGGCCGTTTCAAGCAGTTTTGACGCCGGATTTCAGCCTGTATCGGGATTGGCCGCTCGTGGCACAGATGTGGAATGTCTATCGCAGCCGCTGGTGCGGCGCATACTGGCAGAGCCAGGGTGTGACGGTCATTCCCACCATCAGTTGGAGTACGGCCGTCAGCTACGAGTTCTGCTTTCTGGGCGTGCCCCGCCACAGTGTCGTCGCCATTGCTACGGTGGGACTGCGCTGGCGGCAGGATGAAATGGCCCGTTCCTTATTCATAGCGGGTTTTCAGGAAATGATACAGCGATTATCGCCCAGCCTGGTGTTGTGTTACGGCCGTATCCCCTCCATCTGCCAGGAGATGGTAGAGGTCATTTGCTACCCCACCCGCTGGCAGGGCATCCGCCAGGCGCGGAAATGGGCAGCGCGATGGGGCCGGGCACCCAGAGGAGCAGCAAGACAATGACCATCAAAGACGATTTTGTGAATAAAGCGGAGGGATTCGCTACAGCTTGCCGCATGGCGCTCCCTATTCCGCATTCATCATTCATCATTCCGCATTCTCCCCATGGGCGGTAGAGGCATGGCCAGTGGCAGCGGGGATACGCTGCGCCCCCCTTTCTGGTATCCGGGGATGGGTTATAGCGGGGGTCGGTTTGTCATGGAAACGGCCGTCCTTTACACAACTACACCGGGAACGGCCGTTTCCCAAACGGCCGTTTCGTATACGGTCATCCGCCCGGAGACAGCATTGGGCGGGGCGGTCTATCCCTTCATAGCCCAGACCCATCGCGCCTGGCGCATGGTGGTCCGACCGGTGGATGAGCCGGTGGTCGTGCGGGTGGCGGATACCTTTGGTCAGGACATGCCGACCTTGCGCTGGGTGAATGGCGACCAGGTGACAGACTTGTATGTGGACGGCATGGACACGGCGCAGTTTTTGGCACGAACAGGGCTGCAACTGTCCCTGAAGAAAGGCAGCTTTGTCCTCTCCAAACGCCTTTCGCGCCTGATGCGCCCGCACTTTGTCAGCGGCTTTTTCACACCTGATGATGTGGCCGTGGCCTACATGAACCAGACCCAGGAGGAGGCCAAAGTGTGGGATGGAGCGGGCCTGATGTCCCGCCAGATGTTAACCAAGCTGGCCCTCTCCGACGACCTGACGCCGCGCCGCCGCGCCCGCTTGCAGCGGGAGCTGGCCCACGCTGGGCGGGTGGAATTCACGGTGATGACGGAGCGGGGGCAGGACAAGGGGCACGCGCTGGTGGTGGACGATTTGCGAGATGAGTTTGGAAACCCGGTGGATTTTCTGCTGCCCCAGGATACCAAAAGCGAAGTGGCTCTGACGAACGGGCGGCGCTTTGTGGGTATCAACTTCGTGCATGGCAAGGAGCAAATGCGCTTGGATGTGCAGAGCCTCATCAACCTGTACCCCTTCTTTGACGTGAACCAGCTCCACGACTGGCTGGCTGACGAGGGCGACCTGTTTGCCGCCGGTCTCAATGGCGATGCGGCGGCGGCCATGCGGCGATTGGACGCGCATACCACCCTGGCAGAGGTAGAGAGCTGGCCGCTGCGCGAATACCTGGCCAGCGGCGGCGACCCGCGCTGGTTTGCCGGGCACACCAGGAGCCTGATGAACCGCCACTTGCAGCGGCTGAACCACCAGACTTTAGAGAAACTGCGCCTGCCCATACCCGGTGGACGACATTACGTGATGCCGGCGGCCGTGGCGCAGCGGGCCGGTCTTGAGGTGGACGTTCCCAGAGGCCATATCCACATCGACGCGCAGCGGGGCACGGCCTGGGTCAATGATGCAGACTGGCTCTCTTTACCGGACTCTCCCCAGGGGGAGGGCATTGCCGGGATTTTGGGTGGGGCAGATCATGACGATGCCCTGTGGCTCTTTCCCTTTACCGACCACGATGGAGCGGAGCGCGTGCTGGCCTGGCGCAGCCCCAACCAGGTGGGGGAGTATGTTATCTTGCAGCCCACGCCGGATTCCAATATTCCCACCTGGGCTAATAGAAACGGCCGTACCGCACAGTTTCCTGATGCGGATAGTCGCTCCTTGCCGCCACGTATTGACCATTTAGAGCCAGATTACCTCAATCTGGTAGACCCCGACACCGCCGGTGGGCTGGGCGAGGAGGCTGCTGCCTATGATGTGGACGTGATGGAAACGGCCGTGCAGCGCGCGGTGGCCAACAAGGGCGCGTTGGGCATGACCTGCAACAGCCTGATGCTGCACAAAGCCCTCTTCGGCGGCCTGCCGCAGCAGCCTCCGGCACCGTTGGAAGACATCATTGACAGCGCGGTGAAGACGGGGGCCGACCTGAGCCAGGTGGTGGACTGGAACTACGCCAGCAGCCGCGAGATTCTGCAGAGTCGCACGCCCATTCCCGCCGTGCTGCACGGCCGTTTGAGCATAAACCGGGAGGCGGAAGAACGGCCGCCATTGCCGCGCATTTCAGAAGGGCACTGGCTGGACGAGACGGTGGCGGGTATCGAGGGGCACATCCGCGCGATGACGATGCTGCGGGATGAGATGGCGGCACAGGCGCGGCCGCCGCTGGCCTTGTTGGAGGCCGCCTTTGCCGACCCGGAGGGCATTGCCATCGGCGCGGAGTTGAACAAAGCATTCGCGGCCGCGCTCAACCAGCCGCTGCCGCCCATTGAAGCCCCGCCGGGCCAGACCTTGAGCCGGGTGGCGCGGCTGGCAATCCGTGAGGAACAGCGGCAGGCGCGGTATCGCCAGGCACGGTGGGCGGCGTGGGATACGCTGCACCGCTACCACCCTGAGCGGCACAGCGCCATCCTGCGTGGGGCGATGGTGAGTGCTCTGTTGTCGGGCGGTTCGGATGCGGCCGTGTGGCAGGCGGGAGAGCGCCTCGACAAGTTCGGCGACCGCTTCGGTCAGGTCAGTGCGGGGCGCGAGCCGGGCATTGGGCACAAGACGATTGAGGCGCTGCGCGAGATTGGGCTGTTGGCAGAGATACAGGAGACGGAGCAAGGCTTGCTGCGGGATGCAGATACGGCCGTTGCTCACGACACCGACTATGCCATCCTGCACATTCGTGACGCCTGGTTCTACCACCACCGGCAGCAGCAGGAAAAAGAGGGGGCGAGCATAACGGCCGTCATGGTGACGGCCGTTAGCCAGGGCGAGCGCCGTCGTGCCCGACAGGCACTTGCCGAAAGCGCCCCCATCACCTACCGCAATATGCGCCTGTATATAAAGGAAGAGAGCGGGTGCAAAGTAGCCTACACGGCTGCCGGTGACAGGGTGGGGGAAGTGTCACCAGAAACAGCCTGCCCCGAGCCTGCCGAGGGGGCCGTACAGATGCAGGATGGTCAATCCCTCACAATGCGCTATGCCCTGGGGCGGGGCGGGGATTTACAGGCCGTGGTTACGTGGAGTGGAGGAGTGGAGGTGACCATCTGACTGACTGGCTGACAAGCTGACCGATTACAAGACTATCGGACAACAAGACTAAAGAGGAGCATGAACGATGAACATCGGATTCGACCCCGGATACGGGAACACAAAGGTATATGGCAACCAGGGCGGCGTGATATTGCCGTCCCATGTGGCGGTGAAGCAGAACGGCACCCTGGCGCGGATGGAAGGGATGCAGCTGAAACGACCGCCATTGGCAGTAACGGTGGGCGAGCGAGCCTTCTACGTGGGGGCCGGGGCGCACGATTGGGGCGCGCCGGTGGAGAGCCTGGACTACGCCCGGTTGAGCGGGTCGCCGGAAGTGCGGGCTACCCTGTATGCCGCTTTGAGTCAGTACCAGAGGCAGCATGGGGAGATGGCTGACCGCATCTCGCTCATTGTAGGGCTGCCGTTGGGGGCCTTGGGGGAGGACCATCGTGCGATAAGCGCAGAGATGAAACAGTGGCTGTCAGGCGAACATACCTGGCGGGTCAATGATACTGCCCACCATATCACTATTGAACAGGTGTTAGTGACTTCTCAGGCGACGGCCGCTTTGTATGACTATGTGCTGGATGAGGACGGCCGGTTCCTGCCCGCCCGCGCCAGCCACCTGCACGACGAGGTGGGGGTGGTGTCGGTGGGCTTCAACACCCTGGAACTGATGGTTATCCGCGACAAGCGCCCGGTGACCCGCTTCACCGGCGGCAGTAAACACGGAGTGCGTACTCTGCTGCAAGCCGTGAACAGTCACAACGCCTACTCCCTGGGCGAACTGGACGACCGACTTCGGGCAGGGCTGGCCGACAGCGCAGCGATGGAAGTGTGGCTGTCGGCGGTCTGCGGGCAGATAGAGAAACAGTGGGGCGACCGTTGGCGGCAGTTTGCGCAGGTGATCATTGTCGGCGGTGGAGCGCTGCTGCTGAAAAGCCAGCTCAGCGGCTACTTTCGCGGCAAGTGCTACATTCCCGACGAGCCGGTGCTGGCCGTGGCGCGGGGGCTGCACAAGCTGCTGCGGCTGCGGATGGCGGCTGCGGGAGGGGGGCGATGAGGGGAGCGGTGAGGGGAGCAGGTGGCGATGTACGCCAGAAGCTGGAGCAGGGGAAGGAGGGACTGGGCAAAGGGCCGAAAACCGGTCGCCCCCTATTGGCAACCCCGGCGCGGCTTATCCGCATCACCCTATCGCTGCGGCCGGGAGAGGATGACGATTTGCTGGCCTTCTTTGAGAGCATTCCCACTGGCAGGCGGGCACAGGCGGTGCTGACGGCGCTGCGGCAGGGTGGGGTGGGGGAAATGAGCCGAGGGACTGCGGCGATAGATGAGGTAGACCTGCTGGCTATGTTGGACGATTTGCTGTTTTGAGAAGAGAGACGAGGACATAGTTGCGCCAGAAAAGGCAGGGTATCCTTTTTTGGCGCAGAAAAGAGACGCCAAACAGGCGTAAGGAGATAGAGATGACATACAACCAGATTGTGCGGATGCAGAAGATGACAACAAAGCGTGTACGCGGCTACCGCCACCCGCCATCACGGCCGCGCAAGGCGCTCAAGGTCAGTGCGCGGCAGCACGCGGCACAGTTAATTGAGGAAGGGCGGGTAACGACACGGGATTTAGAATTGATTCGGGCCTTGATCGGCGTAGGCATGTTGACACGGCAGCAGATACAGCGCTTGTTTTTCAACAACCATGCCAAGATGGCGGCGAATCGGCTGGCGAGATTGTACCAGTATCATTTTCTGGATCGCAGCAGCTATTGGTTAGAGGATATGGGGCAGGAAGGATTTGAGCCTTGCTATATCTACACCATTGGCGCAGTGGGATTAGAAACCTTTGCGCTGCGGATGGGTGTCAAGCGGGGTGATGTGCCTTACACACCGGGGCGCTACACCCTGACACGGGAGGACCATTTCTTGCTGCACGATTTACAGATAAGTGAGATGTTCACGCGCATGCGCGTTGATACAGTTGGATATGAGCTGGTGTGGTTCAATGAAATGGCCGCTATCTTGCGACAAGGCGAAGACGAGGTGGTGCGTCCAGATGGAACGGCCGTGTTGATGGGAGGCAAAGAGGAAGCCGCCTTTTTCATAGAAATGGACCGGGGGAATACAGAATGGGGGAAGAAGGTCGCTGCCTACGAGCGTGCGCGGGTGCAGCTGCCGTGGCGGCAGACGCTGCGGGTGGATGGCTGGC
>Ga0210044_10006539_pt1 | contig 15285 bp, 12 predicted proteins | sample CryGey13umfilter_2_FD_183959 | JGI IMG/M metagenome (GOLD analysis project Ga0210044, IMG submission 183959) | Groundwater microbial communities from aquifer in Utah, USA - Crystal Geyser 4/9/14 3 um filter (SPAdes) (version 2) | ecosystem: Environmental > Aquatic > Deep subsurface >...
GTTCAGCCCGCCGATCTCAATTTGGTGTTCACTTTTCAGTTCCTGTTCGAAGACCTCTTTATTATCGGGCATGGAACCATTTTGATAATAAACTAAAGTAGTTGTCGGTACATTGGTTTTATAAGCAATGGTAATAGTCGGCTCATCCACGTTTTCCTTATTTTGCACGGTCACTTCCGTAGCCACCGGCTTTTGCGGCGTGGTAAAACTATATTCATCGGAAGAAAACGAATTCAAATCCTCATCTAGACAGTCGATTTGAACGCTATAGATCGTCGTCGCCTGCAACCCGGTGATTTTTTGGATGTGGTTAGATCCGCCAGAAGTTTCTTCGATGGAATTGGATCCCGATTTCAGCGTGCAGGTCGCGCTGGTGTTGGTCTTCCAGGAAACCACCGCACTCTCTAATAATATATCAGAAACTGTCACTTCGGAAATGACCGGCGGCGGCAAGGTGGTGAAATTATCAATTTCCGAGGTGCCAATATTGCCGTCTGGATCGATGAATTTGACGCGGTAAAAATATTTTGTCCCGGCACTGAGTCCTGTCACAGCCACCGAGTGGTCCGTTACGCTGTCCACCTGTCCGTTGGTTTCGCCGAGCGCTACCGTTTTTCCAAATTCCACAAAAGAGCTAGCCATGCGGTTGGTGGACCAAGCCGCCGTCATCAAATAGGACTGGAGCGTCAGCTTCGGCAAACTCACGATGGTCGGCGGACTGGTGTAACGGCCAGTCGGAGTGATGCTTACCGTGGTGGAAGCGATGGAATAGTTATTGGTCTTGTCCTTGGCTTTGACGTAATAGTAGTAAAGTTGGCTCTCTAATTCCGAATCCACATAAGCCGTGCCGGTCGTGGTCGCAACTTCGGTAAATGTAATGTCGTCCAGCGACCGATAAATGACATAGCCGGCGAAATTTCCACTATTCAATCCTTCCGGCGCGCTCCATTTGACCGCTACGCTATATTCCGCGTTTTCCCGATCAGAAGTGTCGAAAATTGAAGTATTAAGCGGCGCTCCCGGAGCGGTGGTTTTGGCGTAGAAATCCACTTCGGCCGGATTATCCCAATCAATGTCGGTCGGATTGGTTTTCACGCCGCCGTCGTTCAGGGCCACAACATAAAAGGTATTTTCCCCATACTGGGTCGCAAATGGTCCCGGACCCGCCGCTCGCGCGGTGGTCTCAATGGTGTTGTAAGCGGTCGGCAGGACATTGATAGAATAATAGTATTTCAGATTGGCGGCTTCGCCGGCAAAAGAAGATGGCAAGTCCCAGGTAAAGGTAAAGGAGTTGTCGGTGTTTTCTTCGTCCGCGGGAACGACTGACAAGTTTTCCGGCGGAGAAGCCGCACCGCCCGACCAATAATAATCTTCGCTGATGGCGGTTGAAACATTGCCGGCATTATCCACCGCCCGCAGATAAAAAGTATTCTCATTGGCTTGATAGGGTCCGGCGGTCTGGGAAACCGTAGCCGGATCCGGGATATCATGCCAGACATCCACCGCGTCGCCGCCGGTCCGGTATTGGAATTTATTCAGTCCGGAGCTTACATCCGCCGCGTCCGCCGCCCAGGTGAAAGTATACGTATCGGTAGAAGAATACCCCAGCGGAACAACGCCGATGTCCGTAGGATTGGTCGGCGCGGTATTGTCAAAATAATAGGTGAAAGCCGTATAACTGTCCGGCGCGATCATACCGGCATTGTCCACTGTTTGAATTTTCAGATAATAACTTTGATTGAGCGTCAGCCCGGCGGCGGTATAATTGGTCGTCGTCTGATAGCTCACCGGATCGTCATTGGGATCGGTGCCGAAATAAACATAATACCCGGCCACGCCCGAACCGCCCGCGTTGTCAGCCGCTCCGCCGGCCGCGTCTTCCGCCGGCCATTCAAAATAGGGAGCGGTGTGACCATACCAGACGGAATCGGTAATGCCGGTGACTTTGGTGGCATCACTAAAAGCTGTCACCGTGGAAGGATTGGCCGGAGAAGTGATGTCTTGATAATAGTTGACAGTCACATCGTCCACTTTGGGCGAAAAGATATAATCCGAGGAAGAAAAAGTGATGCGGATCTTGATATAGCGCGCGACCGTGGAGCCGATGCTCATCACCCGCGTGTTGCCGAAAGTATGCACGTTGGATATCGCTGACCAGCCTGACCAGGTAACATTGTCGTCCGAAGTGCTGGTTTCAAAAATTATGCCGGTGTTGTTGGGCAAAGTATAGTTGGCAGTCAGATTGGCCCAGTGATAAACCGCCGTCAAATCGATGGCTTCCGATTCGTAGGTTCCCGTTTCTTCAAAACCGATACCCGCGCTTTCCGATCCGACTACATAACTATACAAACCGTCAGCAAAAGTGTTGGTCCCGTTGCCGGCAATCTGCCAGTTGCGGCTGGAAACATTGTCGCCCACGCCGCCGCCGTTGACTTGCGCCGGCACAGCATTGCTGACCGTTTCCCAACTGCCCGGCAAAGCCTGCGCCGTATTGTAACGGTAATAAGTCGTGGTGTTCGTGCCCCGCGCCGCATAAAGATAGCCATCCCCGCCGTTGACCAGCGAGCCGCCAACGCCGACTGTAGCCGGTAAATTGCCCAAGACCCCCCAGGTGCCGACGCCGATGTCAAACCGCCAGGCAGTCGCAACGCCGCCGCCCCGGATCGCATAGAGATAATTGTCTTTGTAGATAATTTTTCCGCCGTCTCCCCAATAAGCCCCGCTCGCCGTCGGCATCGCCGACCAGCGTGCGCCTTCGGTGCCTTGCGTGTCATAGCGCCACCAGGTTTGCGCGTTATTGCCTTGCGTCAGATAAATATAGCGCGCTCCGTCATAAGTCATACTGGAACCGTTGTAGGCCTGCGCCGGCGGACGGTCGGCCGTGATTTCCGTCCAAGCATTGGTGGCCACGTCATATTTATAAAAATACGAGTTTTTGCTGTCGCCGCCGCTCCGCCTGGTCCGGATGCCGCCGCCGGGGGTGTAATAAACCACGTTTTCGTCTTCATTATAAACGATGCTCGCTCCCTGATAGGCGCCGACCGGCAGCCGTGCGAGCTCCTCAAACGACCCGGTCTCCACATTATATAAACCGAAAGTATTGTCAAAATAACCGCGAATCATATACAATCCATCGACGCCATTGTCGGCCATAAAAGTTCCGTAATAATAAGTGAAATAACTGCCTCCCAGATAATGCGGACCGAAAAGTCCAAAGGTCGGCAATTGCCAGGTGTTATGGGCCACATCAAACCGGTAAAACCCATTGCTGCCGGATCCGCGGGTCACATAGATAAAATCCCCATATTTGACCATGTCCGCGCCGTAGCTGATGGTGCCGGGCGCGTCGGAAGCCGTCGTCCACGTGCCCGTGTCAACGTCATATTTAAACATACTTAGGCGGCTTTTCCCCGCCAGTGCGTAAATGTCATTGTTGGTTTCGTCAAAAACCAGCGAACCGCCAGCATATGGTCCGGCTGGCAATTGATCCAATATCGTCCAGCCTTGATCTGTGACTGAATATTTGGAAAAATATGGGTAGTAATTGCCCTGGCTCATATAAATATTGCCTGCTCCGTCAAAAACCGCATCCGTTCCCACATAAGTCCTCTGCCCGTCCGCCGTGTTCGGATTACCGAAATCTACGTTCGGCAGTTGCGTCCAGCCGGGCGTGCAAGGCGCGGCGCCGTTGCAGGTGTCGTAGCGATAAAAGGCGTCATCGTTGCCCACAGTGGCATAAACATAGCGAGCATTGTCATAAACGAGCGTTCCGCCGTAAGTCACCACTTTCGGCACACTGTCCAAAGCCGTCCACAAATTGTTTTCAATGTCATATTGCCAGAAATCAGATGTGCCTTTGCCGCGCAAACCATACAGATAACCGGCCGGACCGGCAGTCAAAGCGCCGCCATAATACACCGTCCCCGGTACGTTGGCTAAGGCGGCTGGCGAAGTCGACCAAGTGTCGGTTTCAATTTCGTAGCGGAAAAAAGTGATGGTGTTGTAGCCGCGAAAAGTGTAGAGGCAATGATTGGCTGATCCGGCGCAAGTTGCTTGCGTCAATTCGCCGCCCGTATAAATTGTGCTGGGGGCTAGCGACAGACGCGCCTGATTCCAAAATCCGGATTTGGCTTGCAGTCTGAGTGATCCGGCCACGCTGGTCGCGGAAACATTGGTCAGCGTGCCGGCGCTGAAATCGCCTTCGGAAGTCTTGAGCGAACTTTCCGGCGGAGAAACTCCGTCATATACATAAGTGAACCCGTCCCAAGCCGTCGCCGACACATTGCCATTATTGTCTTTGGTTTTGATTCTGAGATAATAAGTTCCGGCCGTCAAAGTTTCGTTGATCAAATAATAGGTGTTGGCCGCATAAGTCCCGTCTATGGCCGGATCGGCCGCGTCGTTCGTGCCGAAATAAACATAATAGCCCGCCACGCCGGCATCCGCGTCCGCGGCGCCACCGATGCTTTCCGCTTCCGGCCAGTTGAAATATGGGTGGTCATGCTGATAAGTCGTGCCGGAAACAAGATCCGTTCCGCCGACTTGCTGGGAAGTGGCGACCAAATCGGTCGGGTTGGTCGGCGCGACATCCTCGCTGTTGTAGGAAATTGTGTAATCCGAAACTGTCGGCGTATTGGCGCCGTCCGTGCTAGTCAGCGTGATGCGCGTTTGCAGATAGCGGTTGACCGGCGATTGGATAGTCATGCCGGAGACGGCTTGCCAACTGGACCAGGCGCTGTTGTCGGCGCTGGTCCGGGTTTCATAAGTGATGTCGGTGTTGGCCGGCTTGTTTTCCGTTTTTTCAAAAGCGACCCAGCTGGCCACCTGATTGATATCCAGCGGCTGGCTGACATAAGTTCCGCTGGTCTGATAATTAGCCGCGCCTGGCGTAAAACTCCACATATCCGCCAGTGATTGTCCGGTCGTCGCGTAATAGGAACTGCCGCCGGCAAATTCAATAGATGCACCCCGATGGGGACCCCTTCCATAAGTATATTTTTGGTTGTCTGGCAAGCGCCGCCAGGCGTCAGTCGCGATGTCATATTCCCAAGTTTCGTTTTTATAATAGCCGGCCAAAGCCACGATTTTGCCACTGCCGTTATAGGTCATGTCGACCCCGGAATATTGGGCAAACGGCGTAGCGGCAAGTTTTGTATAATTATTTGTCGCAGTGTTGTAGCGCAGAAAGGCCGTCTCGCCGTCGCCCGGCATAATGAATAGATTGGTGTCGTCAGAAACCAGCCGCGCTCCGACATTGGCATAATAATTGACCGTCGTCCCGCCGTCGGCTGTCGTCAGATTGGCCGCCGCCGCCCAGGCTCCGCCGCCAGTCGAGCGATAATACATCGTCTGCGTGGCGCCGCCGCGCAAAGTGTAGATGCGGCTGTCGCCGGCATTATACGCCATAGCCGCTCCGTTATAAACCACCGCCGGCAAAAGATCGGCCACGGTTGACCAGGCACTACCATCAAAAGTATAAATGGTGGTGGAGTTGTAACGCGGAAAATAAAGTATTCCATTATACCAAGTTCCCTTCAGATCAGAATTCACATTCCCGTAGGAAACATTGCTCAATGCCGTCCACGTGTTGGTGGAAACATTATAGCGATAGAGGTTGGCAGTGTTGTTGCCGCGGATCGCATAGACATAACTGCCGGCGCCGACTCCTTCGTTCCAGATTAGGTCCCCGCCGGTACCGACCGTCCCGTTGACGCCATTGTTAACTTGCTGGGGTCCGACCCAGCGGGTGCCGGCCGCGGCGTCCGGATCAAATTTCCAAAAATCATAAGTTCCGTTGCCCCGTAAAGCGTAGATGAGATCGTCATTGGCATTGAGCGTGAGCGAGGAATAGTTGACCGCGGCCGGCGCTGCATCGCTGGTGAGAATTTCCCAGACATTTTCCCCCGGACTGCTGACCTTATAGCGCAAAACATTGGTTTGGCCGCCGGAGCGCAAAAAATACAGATACCCGCCGTGATAAACCGCCTTTTCTTCGCCGTTCAGATTGCAGGCTCCGCCGGTGCAACCGGTGGCCGGCAAATCAGTCGGCGCCTGATCCCAGGCGCGCGTTGTCAGATTATAGCGGTCCAGCCATCGGGTATTGCCGCCCCGCACCAGATACATATACCCGTTTTGACCGTTGACTAAATTACCGCCGGTGGAGACATTACCCGGCGTGCCGGCCAAGTTGCCCCAGGTGCCTTCGGAAACATCAAATTTCCAAAAGTCCGTTGAGGTGTTGCCGCGGATAATGAAAATGTCCGAGCCGTCCGTTTCCATAGCCGCCCCGACCCACGGCGAATCCAAAAGATCGGGCAGTTCGGTGAACGTTTCGGCGCTGATATCATAGCGATAGAATTTTTTGGAAAAACCGCCGAACATCAGATAGATGCTGCCGCTGTTGTCATAGAGCATATCGGCGCCATAATAGGAAGGTGCCGGCAGGTCCGGCATTGTTTCCCAAGTGCTGTTTATCGTGTCAAAGCGCCAAAATGCTTTGTCGGAATACCCGCGCATCACGTAAAGATAATTGTCCGCCATCACGGAGGAATGTCCGCCGCCGATGACATCTTCAGGCGGCGCCCACACGCGGGCGGTCCAATCGCCCGTCGGCTTGAGCTGGATGGCGTCGTTGGCCGCGACCGTGTTCGCCGTGGCCACATCGCTCAATGTCCCTTGTTCCCACTCGGTTTTGCTGGTAACGAGCTTTGATTGCGGCGCGCTGAGACCTCTGGGCGCCGTCCCAAAAATCAACACGAAGACCGCGGCGAAAATGACCGCGCTGTAGGCTAGTTTCCAAGCCAATCGCAACAGTAATTTGAGAGTCGCATAGGGCAGTTCGAAAAGTTTTTCCCAAGTTTTTATCCAGAAATATGATCGGCCGTATGGATGGCGGTTTTTTTTGCCTTTGGCCTTTTTGTTTTTTTCAATTTTGGCGGTCAAAACTACTGGCGGCTGGCGAGTGATAGCAAAATCCTTCCAGAAGCCCTGCCTGACTTTTTTTCGGCTCTCGGCCGCCCTTGTGTTTTGTTTTTCCTTTTTTATTTCTGTCATCGCTCTAAAATTTTTCGCCTTAGGATTGGCTGAACCCGATATTAAAATTGATCAGCTGTTTCATTTTCTCGACATCAGCCTCGGTGTAGAGCCGCCAACCGCGGCTGTCGCGGATCGGCGGGTTGATTTTGCCTTCTTTTTCCCAACGAAAAAGCGTCGTTTTATCACGATCGATCAGTTTCTCGACATCTTTTACGCGATGATATTGGCTCATTTTCGTTAGCTATATGCACTATATGCACTATATGCATGATTTCTCATAAAAAAAGGTGATCGAGCCATCATGACCCATCACCCTATCCTCTATTGGTTCAATTATATCACATTTTTTGGCTCAAGTCAAGCCAAACAGGTAATGTGCGCAAACTTTTTGCATTTTTGTTGAAAATTGGCATTCACTTTCTTTATCGCCAAAGAAAGTGGATAGACAGCAAAAATAAATTAAAAAACCCCGCCTGAGCGGGATTTTTTATTTGGATTTATTTGCCCAATATTACAACGGAGTCCGCGCTTTTCTGCTCGGCCGTCAGCGCCTCTTTGATTTCAGCTTTTATTTTGTTCGTCGTTAAAATTTCCCGAATCGCCTCAGCCGATTTTTTGAATTGGGGATCTTTATAATAAATAGTTGAACCAAGCGCATTTTCTCCTTGTCCATTGCCCGCCTCGGCTTTGGCATATCCCTGGCCGACCAACACGGTCTTGATTCTCCCGGCGCTGCCGGCGGCCGCTCCCGCGTTTAAAACTCTTACCTGAAGATCGGCGGGTGTGACTTCCGCTATTTGATTGCTTTCGCTGGTATTTTTTTCTTCGGCGGAATTGTCCGAAGGAGTTTCCTGATTGACCGGAATAACGATTGTGCCCTCACTTTTTTCATTTCCTTTGGCCAGATCGGCTGCTTGCTTTTTTATCTGCCATAAATATCCGCCGCCGATCAGCGCGCCCAGAATGACCAAACCCAAAAAGGCGAAGAATATTTTTCTTCCTGGAGTGCTTTTTTCTTTCACATATTCCGGCTGGCTTTTTTCTAGGTTTTCTGTTTCTTCTTTTTTTCTGCCCAGGCTGGCGATAAAAGCTTCGTGCACTTCTATTTTATCCTTGTATATTTCTTCTTTTTTCACCTTTTCGGCTTTTATGGCCTTCCTTTCGCCGGGAAGCACGATACCTCCAATTACCCTGTCTCCTTGATAAAATTCAGTGTTTCCAATGTTGTCCATCGGAACCGGTTCCCGGCTTTCTTCAGAGCCCCTTACTTCTGCGCCTGTATTCTCTTTTTCGATATCAATATTGTTTTTGCGTGCCATTTTTTGTTTCGAATTAATCTACACTCATTATACAATTTATTGCGCAATTTGCCAAAGTGATAGTTTTAATGATAACTTATTAATGTATGAGCAAACAGCGAATTTTTTCCGGCATCCAGCCGAGCGGCAATCTGCATCTGGGCAACTATCTGGGCGCTATCAAAAATTGGGTCAAACTGCAAAATGATTTTGACTCGATTTTTTGCGTGGTGGATCTGCATGCCATAACTGTTCCGCAAGATCCAGAAAAGATTAGAAAAAAGATTATTGAGGTGGCAAAAATATATTTGGCCTGCGGCATTGACCCCAAAAAATCGGCGATTTTTATTCAATCCCATGTTCCCGAACATGCTGAACTGTGTTGGATTTTGAATACGCTGGTCAAGATTTCCGAGCTGGAACGGATGACTCAATTCAAAGATAAATCGGCCAAAAATAAAGAAGGTGTAGGCATGGGATTATTTGACTATCCGGTGCTCATGGCGGCCGATATTTTACTCTACGATACGCAAGTTGTGCCGGTCGGCGAAGATCAGTTGCAGCACATTGAAATAACCCGGACCCTAGCCAATCGCTTCAATAAAAAATTCGGTGAAACTTTCGTTATTCCGGAACCGTTTATTACCAGAGAAGGGATGAGAATCATGGGCTTGGACGATCCGGCGAAAAAGATGAGCAAGTCGGCCGAGTCGGAATATAATTATATCGCACTGACTGATTCAGAAGAAGCGGTCCGCCGAAAAATCAAAAAGGCCGTGACTGATTCCGGGACGGAAATAAAATACACTGACGACCCGCCTCGCGTCGACGAAGCGTCTCCGCGAGTCGAGGCGGGCAAGCCGGCGCTCAAGAATTTAATTAATATTTATTCGCTCTTGTCCGACAAAAAACCGCAAGAAATTGAAGAATTATACGCCGGAAAAGGCTATGCCGAATTTAAAGAGGGCTTGGCAGAAGTTGTAGTGGATTTCCTTAGGCCATTCCAGGAAAAATACAATGCTCTGACCGACGAGGAAGTTCTGAAAATTCTCCAAGCTGGCGCCGAAAAAGTCCGCCCGCTGGCCAGGAAAAAATTAGAAGAAGTAAAAAAGAAAGTCGGGTTTATACTTTAGAAGAGGTACTATAAAACAGGCTAAGAGCCTGTTTTGTCATTCCCGCGAAGGCGGGAATCTAGTCATTGAATTATGTCAAAATATAGATCTTTCCAATTAGGATTATCTCTTTCAATTAACTTTAATTTCCAATCCCGATTCCATTTTTTTAAGGCCTTCTCTCGCGCAAGTGCTGCACTAATATCTTCCGTCTGCTCATAATACACAAGCGTATGAATATTATATTTCTTCGTAAAACCATCGGCTATATTGGACTGGTGTTGCTGAACTCTTTTTATCAAGTCTGATGTAACTCCTATATATAATGTCCCATTGCGCTGACTTGCCAAAATGTAAACATAATAATTTTTCATGCTGACTTGATACTGGATTCCCGATCAAGTCGGGAATGACAAGTGTTTTATTGCTGTATCAACTTCAGTAATTCTTCTTTTTTCTCCTCCATCAATTCCTTACTTTTGGCTTCGACATTAAGTCGGATGAGCGGTTCCGTGTTGGAACCGCGAAGATTAAACCGCCAATCAGCATAGTCAATGGAAATTCCGTCGGTCTTATCGACTTTTAAAGCGTTCTCTCCGTAAATTTTTTCCGTTTTTTCCAAAATTGATTTTACGTCCGCTACTTCATTGTTAATCTCGCCGCTGACATAATATTTATTCCAGAACATTTCATTCATTATTTGCGAAAGAGTCTTGTCTGTTCTTGATAAAAATTCCAGCATAATGACCAGAGGGATCATCCCGTTGTCGCAATAAAAATAGTCACGGAAATAATAATGGGCGCTCATTTCTCCGCCAAAAATCGCATTTTCTTTTCTCATTCTTTCCTTAATAAAGGCATGTCCGGCTTTGGTAGAAACAGTCTCTCCACCATTTGCCTCAACAACGTCATCAATCGCCCAGGCCAAACGGGTATCGCGAATTATAATGCTTCCCGGATTTTTTTCCAAAAAAATATTGGCTAAAAACGCCGTAATAAAATACCCTTCGATGAATTCGCCTTTTTCCGTGAAGAAAAAACAGCGATCAGCATCGGCATCCCAAGCCACTCCAAAATCAGCTCCGGACTCCACTATCAGTCTAGACATCTCTGTGCGGTTTTCCGGAATCAGCGGATCAGGTCGTCCTTTGGGAAAATTACCATCCGGCTCAAAATTAAGTTTTACTATTTCGATACCTGTTCCATGTAGAACCTTTTCCAATGCCTTACCGGCCAGACCGAAATTAGCGTTAGCAACAATTTTGAACTTTTTAATTTTTGAAAAGTCGGAAAAAGTTTTTATTTTTTCAATGTAGTCTTTGAGAACATCCTTTTTTTCCACCAAGCTTTCGTCTATCTCTCCCTCAAGAACTTTCGCGTCAATCTCTATTTTTAGCGCGATATCCCGTATGTCAAAAAGTCCGGTATCGGAAGAAATCGGCTTTGATTTTTCGCGCACCATTTTCATCCCATTATATTCCTTGGGATTGTGCGAAGCCGTTAGAGAAAATCCACCGGCATAGACATAGTTGGCTACGGAGAAATACAGCATATCAGTGGAAATCTCCCCAACATCGATCACTCGTATTCCCTGATCTGTCACCGCTTTGATAGCCGCTCTTTTGAGTGCCGGGGAAGAAAGCCGCACATCCGATCCAATCACCACTTCGCTAGGTTTCAGATATTCACAAAACGCCCTGGCAATTTTATACGCGTCCAGCTCGTTTATTTCATTTGGATAAATTCCGCGGATGTCGTAAGCCTTGAAAATTTTTTCATTCATAAAAATTAATGATCAAATAATTATAAGTGAAAATATTTTTTATTTTTTACCCATTACTCCACCTTGATTTTTTTATGATTCGCCCGGGAGTAATTAGGTAAAAAATAAAAAGATATTCGAACGATAACAAGATACTTTAATTCTAACATTGACAAGCGGAGCTTTACAAGTAAAAATGAATAGTATGAAAATAGGAATCGTGGGACTTCCCAACGTCGGTAAATCAACGCTTTTCAAAGCACTGACCCGAGTTCCGGTCGACATCAACAATTATCCCTTTTGCACCATCGAGCCCAATGTGGGCATTGTTAAGGTGCCTGACGCGCGTTTGGAAAAACTAGCCCGAATGTCAAAATCGGCCAAGATCATTCCAGCTATCGTAGAGTTTGTGGACATCGCCGGCCTAGTGAAAGGCGCGTCTCTGGGTGAAGGCCTAGGCAACAAATTTTTGGCCAATATCCGTGAAACTGATGCCATCGTCCAGGTGGTCCGCGTGTTTGAAAATTCTGCCATCACTCATATTCACAACAAAATCGATCCGGAACATGACATTGAAATCATCAACATGGAATTGATTTTGGCAGATCTCGAAACCGTCAGCAAAACTTTGGTGAAGCTAGAGAAAGAAATGCGCGGCAACAAGAAAGGCGCTCAAGAACAATTAAACGCCGTGAAAAAAATCAAAGAAACTTTGGAAGCCGGAAACCTGGCCAATGAAACCTCTCTTGATCTGGAAGAAGAGAACACCAAGCAAATCATCCGCGAAATTTCACTTCTCACAATGAAACCGTTTTTATTTGCCTACAATATTTCTGATATAAACGCAAAATTATCGGATAATTTAGAAAAGAGAAACCATGTAAAATTGGATATCAAAATAGAAGAAGAGCTGATTGAAATGTCGCCGGAAGAAACGGCGGAAATGGGCATTAAGTCCAATATAGATTCACTGATTGTGGAAGCCTACAAACTGCTCGGACTCATAACCTTTCTCACGACTGGTGAAGATGAAACCCGCGCCTGGACCATCAAAAAAGGCTGGACCGCTCCCTGGGCCGGCACCGCCATTCATGGTGATTTCAAAGAAAAATTCATCCGCGCTGAAGTTATCCAATGGGAAAAACTCCTGGAAGCCGGGTCTTGGGGGAAGGCTCGCGAACTCGGTACCCTTCGGACGGAAGGAAAAGATTATGTTGTTAGAGACGGTGACGTGATTGAATTCAAGATCTGACGGAGATGCTTGCCCCGTAGCAAGCCCTGCTTTGCTACCGGGGTTATCGAGTTTAAAATTTAGCTTGACTCACGCCAAATAGCCTGTTAAACTAACACTAATCAAGAAAGCCCCATAATTCTCTCGCTTTAGACCGCCTCGACGGGATTAGAGATAAGAGGATAATGATCCGCAAGGAGGCCTGCCCGCCATGCCTAGAGCATAGCGAAGCAGACGGGGCTTTCCTTGGCGGATTTTAAATATCATAAAACACAAAACATTAAGCATGAAATAGGAGATGAGCTTGCTCCTTGTTACATGTTTCATGTTTCATGAATGTAATGCAATACGAACTATTCTATCTGGTCGCCGGATCCAAAGAATCTGATCTTGGAAAAATCAAAGAAGAAGTCAAAAAAATTGTCACTGAAGAAGGCGGAGTTTTTGAAATGAAAGAAACCACCGAAAAAAGAAGACTGGCCTATAGCATAAAGCACGAAACTTTCGGCATTTATAGCGCTCTCCGATTCAGCTTGGAAGACACAGACCGGTTTCGCGTAATCAACAAAAGAATGAATCTCAATCCGGAGGTTTTGCGATTCATCATCAGCCGCGCGGAAGAACTGCCGGAACTATTGAGCCGCGAAGAAAGAATTGCTGTCAGCGAAAAAGCCGCTCAAAAAGAAAAACAGATGGAGGTCAAGAAAGCCGCTCCCGAGACAAAAAAAGAGTCCGCGCCAGCTGTGAAAGAAGATATTGATAAGAAATTAGAAGAAATACTTAATATTTAACAGCTTCTTAGCTTGTAGCTTGTAGGAATTTACCTAAAAAGCTAAAAGCTAAAAGCTAAACTTTATGAATGTCAATAAAGTAGTCCTGGTCGGGCGATTGACCCGCGATCCTGAAATAAGAACTACTACCTCCGGACAATCAGTGGCCTCAGTGAGTATCGCCACCAACCGCTTTTGGAAAGACAAAAACGGCCAGCGACAAGAAAAAACTTCTTTCCACAATATCGTGCTTTGGGGGCGCCTGGCGGAAATCTCCGGCCAATATCTGACCAAAGGCCAAGAAGCTTACTTCGAAGGGCGCCTGGAAAGCCGCAAATACACTGCCAAGGACGGCTCTACTCGCTACATTACGGAAATCGTTGCGGAAAATATGCAGCTCGGAAGCAAGCCGCAAGGCGGGGGGTCATTTTCTCCTGGAGCTCCTGCTCCAACCGCGCCATCCGCTCCGACTGCGGCCGCTGAGGAAATACCCACCATCAACTTGGATGAGGAAGAGGACGAAGTAAAAATTGAGGATGTGCCATTTTAACCCTAAGGCATGGAACATAAAACAGAATGTTACATGTTTCATGTTACGTGCTAAATGAAAAGTATGAATTATAAAAACAATATCGTCACCAAAGTTGAAAAAAAATCTTGTTTTTTTTGCGAGAGCAAAATGGACAAAATTGATTTCAAGGACGCCTATCTTATCCGACGCTTTATGAATTCGCAAGGTAAAATCTATCCGCCCAAAAGGCACGGGACATGCTCGCGTCACCAGCGGGCTCTTTCTAACGCGATAAAAAAAGCCAGGGTTATGGCCCTGGTTCCCTTCGTCGCAAAATAAATCAAGGAGCATGAAGCATATAACAAATAACGAATTAATTGTGAATGTTTTATGTTACATGTTTCAGGTTATATGAATGTATGTTAAACATGGCCGACATCAAATCAGGAAAAAATATCGTTTGGGAAGAAACTCCCTATGTGGTTCTTTACCACGAACATTCTAAAACCGGACGGGCCGGAGCTGTTTTGCGCACGCGCCTTAAAAACCTGCTGACAGGAAACGTCTTAGAAAAAACTTTCCAGGGTTCAGAAAAAGTTTACGAGGCTGATATCACAAAATCCAAGGCTCAATATTTATACAAGGAAAGCCAGTGTTTTGCTTTTATGGATATGGAATCTTACGAACAGTTCACTCTTTCTGCCGAAAGTTTGGGCGCGGCAGTGAACTATTTAATTGAAGGAACGGAAGTGACGGTGCTCAATTACAATGGGAACGCCATCAACATCGAACTCCCGATCAAGATGAAATTGAAAGTTATTGAAGCTCCTCCCGGCGTCAAAGGCAACACGGTTTCCACCGGAGGCAAGATGGTGACCTTGGAAACAGGACTCAAAATTTCTACTCCGCTTTTCGTGAACGAGGGTGATGAAATCATAGTCAATACGGAAAAAGGCGAATATGTTAATCGAGCGTAAAAACTTTAATTGCTTAACTTTGGTACAAACAAATCCCGTCGCTCACGAGCGACGGGATTTTTTGAAGATTTGTATTTACCCCTACACCAACTTTTACAAAACAAGGATAGAAGGCAGTAATTCTATAAAGAGATTTTATCGCTTTATGATTTACGGATTGCGTTGTAAAAGTTGGTGTCGGGGTTTTGTTTTAGAAAAGTCCCAAGTTTGAGAAAAGCGTGAGCGTCATCAGAGGCATCAGCGCGACCAGGATTTCTATCCCGGTTTCTTCGGCTGCTTTGGCCTCCTGTTCTCTCTTTTCGCACTCCGGACATTGGTGCTTTGGCTCTTCCATATTTTTGTTTTTTCCGCTGTTTTGGCGGATAATTAAAGATTAATAAAATAAGAAAAGCGGGCTTTCACCCGCTCCTTTACTTTGTATGTCTATTATACACTGTTTTTGTCTAGAAGTCAACCCCGCAGGGTAATGTCCACACACATATGGCGGTTTTTCCAAGATAGGTTTATCTTGGAAGATGTGTATCAATATGCCAAAAACAATTAAAGAAGAAAGGTTGAGATGGGTGTTGCCCATTATCAGCAAGGAGTT
>Ga0210044_10006540_pt1 | contig 15284 bp, 10 predicted proteins | sample CryGey13umfilter_2_FD_183959 | JGI IMG/M metagenome (GOLD analysis project Ga0210044, IMG submission 183959) | Groundwater microbial communities from aquifer in Utah, USA - Crystal Geyser 4/9/14 3 um filter (SPAdes) (version 2) | ecosystem: Environmental > Aquatic > Deep subsurface >...
CTGGGCCTTTTGGTTTGGACATAATTATGTCTTTTTTATCTAAAATATATATTGTGGGAGTCATCCAAATATTATAAGCATTAACAATTGGGCTCGACATACCTTTCAAATCTGAAACGCTAATCCAGGTTAAAGAATCTTTAATAATATTATTTTTCCACATGCTTGCTTCATCATCAATGGCAACGCCAATTACCTCAAGCCCAGAATTTTTATAATCATTATATATTTTCTTTAAATCTGGCATAGCTTCCTCACAATGGGGGCAATCACTTGAATAGAAAATTATCATTTTTGCCTTAGCTTTTATATTATATAAATCTACCAAATTGCCAGCACTATCGGGCAAAATAATACTTGGCGCTTTTTTGCCAGGCTTCAAATTTTTTATTATAGTTGATTTATTAACATAATATTTTCTAATGCTTTCATTTAAATTAAATGAGTTAGTATAGTAATTATCAATTAAATAAACGAACACATCTTCCCAAATAGTATTGTCGAAATTTTTGATAAATAGGTTAAGGCAATATTGATAAACCTCCTCATTAGAATTAGCTAATGCCATGACTTTGCTTATAATATTATTATAATTTTTTGTAGTTGCAGGTCCACCAAAATTTGTAATAAAATCGCTAATAGTTACATATACAACTTTTGAATTCAGCAATCTGGGATCAGAAAAATCCACATTATCCAAAAAATGATTCCAATAATATTCCTTTTCAGAATCATAAGGTAAATTGCCATTGCCTGCAAGATACCGCCTGTATGAAGGTATTTGATACGATAAAAGCAATTTTGGGGCAAAAGATTCAGGATGCAATTTTTTTTCTTCGTCAATAAAGTCATAAAGCTTATCATTCAGTCGATTTATATCTTCATACAATTTCAAGCTCTGTTTATTTTCATTTCCATAAGTCGCTTGCAATATTTTTTGTCTGGTCAAATTATATTTATTCACACTATCTTTTATCATAATTGCATATTGCCAATATCCAAAAAGTATTTGATTCTCAACAGATTTTCTCACTTCCATGGTCATCAAAATATTTTCGATATTAGCTTCAAGCACAATGTCTTCATCATTTAAAATCACTTCTGTATAAACAGAATCATTGAAACTCACCACATACATTCCAGCGGGATATTTTTCAATATTTGAAAAAGCAAATCCTCCAGATTGCTGCAAGTATGCAGTGTCGATTCCTACCGAGCTCTCCCCTCTCACATTGTACAAAATTGCTTTCTTCGATGCACAACCATTGAGTTTATAATATAAAAAATGCGATGTTTGTGCCTGACACATTGTGCCAAAGAAAAGGAAAAACAATAAAATCTTATTTTTTATCATAATACTACTTTTGGGTAATTACAAAAATTGTTCTACGGTTTTTCTGACGTCCTTCTTCGTCAGAATTATCGGCTATTGGCATAGATTCGCCATAGCCATTAAAAGTCATTCTCTTTGCCGATATTCCTTTATTCAAAAGATATTTATAAACTGTTTCAGCTCTTCTTTGAGAAAGATCCAAATTATATTCGTCAGTTCCAATATTATCAGTATGCCCTTGAATTTCGATATTGATGCTTGAATTTTCATTCATAAATTCAAAGAATGATTCCACAATCTCTGTAGATTCTGGAATAAGCTGGTCAGAATCTGTGGCAAAAAAGATGTCCTCTAAATTATATGGTTTGCCAATTTGAATTTTCTGAAGTCTAAAATCTATTTCAGCAGGGATTTCATATTTATTATCTTTTTTGCTCACATATTTAGAAATATAAACATAATCTCTTTGTTTAACAGTAAGCATAAAATCAGTTTTAAAAGTTGTGGCGAAGGCATATTCTCCTGTCTCAGGATTGACAGGAATTTGAGTTACTTCTTTAGTTTTCATGTTTTTAATTTCAATTCTGCCATCAGTTAATATTTCTTTTGTTTCCTCATCTTTTAGAACGCCTTTCAAAAAAAGCACCTTTTGAGGTCGTGCCTCTGTATAAAGTTCAAAAGTATAAATATCCCAATTTTTTCCACCATTTAATCTGTTAGAAGCAAAAAATCCATTTCTCCCATCGGTGCTTACAAAAAATCCGAGGTCATTTTCTTCGGTATTTATTGGATAGCCAATATTTTTGGGAATAGTCCAATTATTATCTTCCAGACGAGAAAAAAATATGTCGTAACCACCAAGACTTTTGTGTCCATAATGAATTTCTCCACTTTGGGCATCATCAAATGAAGCTGAGCTAAAATATAAAGTCTGACTGTCGGTATGGATAAAAGGCGATTTTTCGTTTCCAGGAGTATTTATCACTTTACCCATATTTTTTGCTTTCATCCATTTACCATTTTTGTCTTTGTGTGAAACATAAATGTCTAATCCTCCAATATTTCCATCTTTTCTGTCGCTCACAAAGTACAAGGTATTACCGTCGGAAGAGATACTTGGCATTGATTCCCAACTGTCGGGCATATTAATTTCTGTACCCATAGGTGTAATTTCCGACCAATAGCCATTTTGGTAATCTGTTTCATAAATATCGCAATTAAAATATCTATTATTCAAATATTTACATCTTGTATAAAATAAATGTCGATTGTCGATAGTTAGAGTCGCACCACCTTCGTTAGGTTGTTCATTAAAAGGTGAAGGCAGCGCAACACCTTCTTCAAAAGTGCCATTTGCCAATTTTTTTGAAACAGTAAACCTCTCAACTGAACCATCTTCTTTTCCATAACTGCTATATTGAGGAGATTCTTCGCGTCTTGTAAAATATATATATTCATTATCAAGGGTGATAATTGGCAGATATTCGTCCCATTTTGTTGTTGAAATATTGTTAAGTTTTATGGGTTCAAAGGGTACTTTATTGCCATAAACATCGGCATAAAATTTTGCCCATTCAGAAAGTTTTAAAGCTTCTTCAAACTGTTTATCTTTAGTTTTTTCGGTGTCGGCAGAAAGAAATAATTCAAACATTTTATGTGCGCTTTCATAATTCATAGTCGCATAATAAATTTTTGCCAAATAATAATATGCATAGAAATCTTCATAGGCTGGGCAAATTCTAATAATTTCTTCGTAAGCTTTTTGAGCTATATCGCGCTTTCGAGTTCTATTAGTAACTTTTGAATTCACATCTGCAAGCACCCACCAAGCTTCCAAATAATCTGGCTCTTCTTCCACCGCACTTTCCAATATTTTACTTGCCTCAGTATATTTTCCATTATGTAGCTCATCCACAGCTTTCTTAAAAAGTTTTTTGGCAGATTTATTATCAATATCTAAGCAAGGCGATCCATCTTGAGAATATCCATTTGCAGATATCATCATTATTAACAGTAGGCCGAATATTTTTATTGATAAAAATTTCACTATTACTAAATGATATAAAATTATTTTTTACAAATTATTTTGAATAAAAATTAATCATGTTAATGATAGCTTTTGTACAAACAGGACAAAATTTATTGTAAATCACAGATTTCATCGAGCAGTCAAATACAGGGCGATAGACACCTTTTTCCACGTATCCTCCACCCTCGAAAGCGCCCACAACATTTTTAAATTTTGTTTCAGGTGGTGTAGGAATTGATATGCTGTCGTTTACCATACTTTTCCACTTTTTATCGAAGTTCACCAAAGTGGTAAGATTAGGTTCCCAAGGCTCAGACTTCAATTCGTAGAAATCTTCCACCGACACATCAGAAGTATAATATTCATCGCCTAAGCCAGCCATTGCATGGCCAAATTCATGAGTGAACACAAAGTCGGAATATTTATCGTCGGCAGTGCATATTGAATAATAATTATAAATACCTGCACCACCATATTTATCTGAATTTACCAAAATATAAATTTGGTCGTAAGGTGCATTTGCAGCTGCATTTCTTAGCTGTTTATTGTTTACTGTATTCAAATATCTTTCAGTGCCGAAAGTGTAAAAATGAGAATCAAAAACAGTATTTTTCCATACATTTTTACCAGGAAGGTCGGTGCCCGACTCTTCGGAAACTACTGGTACAACCCATATATTTATGTTGTCGCTCATTGAACTAAAAGGTTGGCAGTTAATTAAATAATCGCGAAAACGTTGTGCATCTTTCATAAATTTTTGCATCTCTGTTTGGTTATAACCTTCTGATAACAAGACAATATCTAAAGCTTTTGATGGAAGATTTTCGCCATGTATTTTAAAATTTTTGGAGTCTATTTTTAATTTGTTGCTAATAAATTCTGTCATTGGATTAATATAAACTTCATATTGCTTATTCCACAACTGATTTTTCTGACGGTTAAAAAATGCCACTTTTACAGTATTTTTTGGAAAAGGAAATATTACTGATTCTGAAAAACTTCTGTTAATAATTTTAGCTTCAGGAGTATAACGCCATTCGGCAAACAAGGATGAAAAACCTCGCGAATAAACCAAGGTATTTGACAGACTGTCATAAACTTCAAATTTATAATTGCCGTAGTCAAAAGTATCTATTAAATTTACTTTTGAACCACCCCAATATGGCTCGTGCAAAATCTCATCATTCGACATCATTTCCATTGAGCTATTTCCTGTGTGGTAATAGTCGAATCTTAAACTTCCTTCAGAAAAATATTTGCTAAAATCCTGAGACATTGCACTATAAGCGAAAAATGTGCTTACTAAAAAAACTGCTAACTTCTTCATCATCTAAGTTTTAAATTCGTGGCCAAATTACAAAAAATGGTGCTTAGAAAAGGAAGTTATTCAGTTGGCTTTAAAAAAAATCACAAATTATAGAATTCTAACAATGTATTATGTTAAAACATAAAACTTAGCACAGTGCTTATCACAATATCTTTTGTAAATGGCTTGGCAATAAATGCATCAAAACCTTGGTCGAGGAGTCTATGTTCATCGGCCTGCATATAATATGCAGTCTGTGCTACTACTGGCAATTCTGGATAAGCTTTCTTAATTAATTTCATTGCCTCAATTCCACTAATTATGGGCATTTTAATGTCCATGAGAACCAATGATATTTTTTCCTTTTCAATAATATCCAATACATTATTCGCTGATTGTAAGTATATTATATTCACCTTTGGAACAATTTTGTGGAGAAAAGCAGTTAGCAAAACGATATTATTTATATCATCATCAACTACAAGAATTTTATTATTGATGTATTTATCTTTAAAATCTTCTTTAGGTTTTGTGAAAATATTTTTTCCTTTGGCATTTACTAATGGAATGGTAAAGTAAAATTCAGAGCCAACATCAATTTTAGATTCCACCCAAATTTTACCATTCATAAGCTCTACTAATGCTTTTGTAACTGCTAATCCAATGCCAGTACCTTCATTAATTACTCCTCTTGGACCTTCAGCTTGACGAAATCTATCAAAAATTATTTTCTGATTTTCTTCCGAAAGACCTATGCCACTATCTTTTACATAAAAAGTTAAGAAACCATCATGCCTATCTTCAAATCCGAATTTGATAAATCCTTCGCTTGTATATTTTATGGCGTTACCAATAATATTATATAAAATTTGTTTTAAACGGAGTTGGTCAGCGAGCACAAAATAAAACTGAAGTTTCAGCGATTCGCAATAAACTGAAAGGTTTTTGTTGGAAACAACTTTTGAATCAAAAATAAAATTTTCATATATTTCTGTCAAAACTTTCGTCGCCCTAATCTGTTCAAGATTCATTTTAAACTGGCCTGCTTCAATTTTTGAAATATCTATTATGTCGTTTATCAATTCCAGAAGATGATTGCTGCTTTTTTGTATGATATTTATGTAGGTGTTAAGTTCTTCATTAGTAACTCCTTGCTTTATAAACTCAGTGAAACCAATTATATGATTCATAGGAGTGCGAATCTCATGCGACATATTAGCTAAAAATGCCGACTTTAATCTATCACTTTCCTCAGCTTTAAGTTTGGCTTGCATTAAATCTTTTTGAATTGTTTTTTGCTCGCTAATATCTTTTGCAATAACCATAAAATGAGGTGTTTCGCTCTTAGAGAGAACTGTGATTGATGCAAGTAAGGAATGAGTATTGCCTTCTAAATCATGAATTTCATATTCCAAATTAGTTAGTTTTCCCTGTTTTAGAAGTTTGGCTGTCATCTCTCTACTAACGTTAAAATCTTTGAAAAGACTTATTGGAAATTTAGATATTTGTAACTTATTCAAGCTATAACCTGTCATTTTTACAAAGCTTTCGTTAACTTCTATAGCTTTACCAGTTTTTGAATTTACAACAGCGATTGCATCTGGTGTGTTTTGGAAACCAAGTCGGAATTTTTCTTCGCTTTCTTCCAAAACTTTTTTTGCTTTTACTTCTTCCGTAATATCTTTCATTATAACCTGAGCTGCGGCTTTTCCGTTGTATTCAAAAGGTATTGAAACCACTTCTACAAATAGCATATTACCCTTCAAAGTGATAAATTTTTCTATAATTGCAGGTGCTGACTGTTTATCTTTAATAACCTTATCAATTCTGTCTTCCACTATAGATTGCATCTCTGGGAGTATAAAAGTAAAAATTGATTTTCCTATCAAATCTTTTTCATTTTTAGCTTCCGACATTCTAATTGCTGCCTTATTTGCCATTACAAAAATCCCATTTTGATGTACAACTATTGGACTTGGCGAAAAATCGAATAAATTTCGATACTTTAATTCATTGATTTTTAATTCAGAAATCATATTATTCTGAAACAATTTCATCGAAATGTAAGTAGCAACGGATTCAAAAAGTCTCAAATCATCTTTGTCGAAGGCTGAATCATTATTATAATCTTGAATTCCCAGAACGCCAATTACATTCTTTTTATGAATCAATGGAATTCCAAGCCAAATTTTTGATTTTGATCCAATAACTTTTATTTCTTTCTTCTTTTCTAATTTTTCAATATCTTGTTTATTTAATAGAACTGGTTTTTTATTTTTTCTCACATAATCTGTAAGTCCGTCAGAGTAATCACAACTGTTAAAATCTGATTCTTTATCAAATTCGTCGATGCTAAATGGGAAAGTGTATTTATTTTCTTTCTCATCATAAAGTGCTACATAGAAATTTTTCACCTGAACAAATGTGTTGATTATTTCATAAGTTATTTTACAAAACTCACTTAAATCATTGGTAGTGAGAGCAATTTTAGCGATTTGATTTATTGCATCATTGCTTAATTTCAATTTTCTTTCTTCCGAAATATCTCTAATGTAGTAGCGATTTCCATTTATCTTGCCTTCTGATTGTATTAATTCCACATAAATATTTAACCATTTTATATGGCCATTTTTTGTAACTCCGCGTAAGACATAATCTTGAGAGATTAAATCTTTTGAACTTCTATTCGCACGCTTTTCGTTTACTAAATTTAAATCATCAGCATAAATGAGGTTAGAATAGTTCAATTTCTTAAGCTCATCGATATTGTATTCGAAAATTTTCAAAAAAGTTGGATTTGCAAAAATCAATTCGTTTTTTGAAGATTCTATCAAAATTCCCAAGTCTGAATTTTCTACTAATTCAGTATATTTTATGTTGATTTCCTTCAGTTTTTTTTCGTATTCAATTCTAATTTTCTCATTATTTTTATCTTGAATAGCCTTTTTTATTGCGGGTAAAAGTCTGTTTTGATGTTCTTTTATTATATAATTATCTGCACCAGCAATTAAGCAATCTACAGCTGTCATTTCGTTTACCGAACCAGTTACAATTATAAAAGGCATTAGAGGATATTCTTCATTTCTTATTTTCAAAGCTCTCATTCCATCGAAATCTGGCATGGAATAATCTGATAAAATAATGTCGTAATTTGATTTTAGTTCACGTCTATATTCAGCTTCAGTATCGATTCTATATGCATATAAATCATCATATTCGGCTTTCAATATCCTTATGATAATTTTAGCATCATTAATATTATCCTCAACTAATAGAATTTTCATAATTTAATTTTTTGGCAAAATAAACCCAATTTTACTTCCTTTAATATTTACACTTTCGGCAATCACCCTTCCACCATGATTTTCGATAATTCTTTTCACTAAAGCTAATCCTACGCCGCTTCCAGCAAAGTTTTTAGAATTATTCAATCTATTAAAAAGTTCAAACATCTTATCCTTATCGTTTTCCGAAAAACCAATTCCATTGTCTTGAACATAAAAGCCAACTTCATTTTTATTTTCCTCAGAACTAATTTTAATTTGAGGTTTATCTTCTTTAGAGCTAAATTTCACAGCGTTAGACAAAAGATTTACCACCACTTGTTTTATCAAACCATAATCGCCTAAAATATTAGGCATATTCTGAATCTCAATGTCAAAGTGTTTTTCTTCATTTCTAAATTTGATGGTTTCTGAGGCGACAGCATAAAAAAGCTCTTTCATATTTATTAGAGTTTTCAGTATTTTTTTTCTTCCATAGCGCGAAAATTGTAGAAGATTGTCCATCATACTATCCATATAATTGCTCTGGTTTAAAACTTCATCAAGCATATTTTTTCCTTCATCATTCATTAAATGATAATAGTCGCTCTTAATAAATTTGGAATAATTTAGAATTGCTCTTAAAGGCGCTTTTAAATCATGGGAAACTGAAAAATTAAACGATTCTAAATCAGAATTTGCAGTTTTTAATTTGCAATTTACCTTTTGTAAATCTTTCTGAATCAGCTGCATATCCTCAAGAAGGTAAATCATTGCTTTCTGACTATGCTCCATATTCAAAGAGTTTTCAACAATTTTTTTTGTTTTTTCTTCTACCTTAATTTGCAGTTCTTTATTAAAGTCAATAGTTCGCTTTTGTGATAATTTCGACTCACTTATATCTTGAACGATAACAATAAAAGCATCAAACATATCATTTTCAGACCTAATAGGTTTAACATCCAAATTATACCAAAGGGAAGATTTATTCTGCCTTTTATACTCAAAGTCGCAATTTGTAGATATTTTGTTTCTAATGGCATATTCAATCTGCTCCAACAAACTATCAGAAGGAAATTTTTCGATAAAATCATGAATATTGATTCCTATAACATTTGCTTTATCTATATTTTTATGATTAATTAAAGCCTCATTTACAAAAGTGATAAATCCTTCATTATCAATTATAATCATGTCAAAAGAAACCTTGTCTAATGCAATTTTAAATTTTTTTAGGTTATAAATAATCTCCTTTTCATGAGTAATGTTTTTAATAAGGACAAGATGATTTGGTTTTTTATTTATTTCAAATTGTTTCGATATAATTTCAAAAATGCCAATCTCACCATCTGGAAATTTATGTTCAAATTCAAATTTAAAGCCAGCATCATGAACTTGGAATTGATTTAAGTTTTCTTGCTCTATTATTTTTTCAAATTCTGGAAATATTTCGATTAGTTGTCGGCCTTCAACAACATCTTCGCGCTTAGCAAAAGCCATGTCTTTTAATGTCTTATTGGTGAAGATGATATTTTTCCCGTCATGTATCAGCAGGCCTAATGGCAGATTATTTATCAAGATATTCCATTGAATTTCGATTTTATGCATCGCCTTTAACTGCAAATAATCAATAGTTTTATCTAAAATTTCGGAGATAATTATCTTTGATTTTGAATCAATCAAGCGTGAAGTAGCTTCAAAATATAAAATATTTTCGTTTACATTTATTTTAAAAATTTCAACAATTGATTTTTGTGTATTATCTTCTAAATCATTAATTATTTTATCAATTCTTGAGTGTTTTGATTGGTCAAAAAAATCCTTTAATGATTTGCCAATCATGTGAGATTGATTATCTAAATGTAACTTTGACACTATTTTATTATTTACACTTAAGATTTTACCATTTTTATGCAAGACGATACCTTGAGGAGCAGAATCAAAAATTGATTTATATATATTTATATCTAAAATCATTTGCTATATTTTATCAATTATTATTACGCTGCAAAAGATTTATCTCTTCTTCAAGTTCGATAATTTTATCCCTTAACTCCTTAATTCTAAATTCTCTATCGGAAAACAATTTGTTAAGTCTTTGTAAATCTTTATTTTTATCTTCCAATATTTCCGACTTCTTTTTTAGCTCCTCTGTGCGTGAATTCACCAGAATTTCGAGTTGATTATTGTAATCATTTAGGGCATTTTCAAGTTCAATTTTCTTGTCTGTCATTCTATCAAAGGAATTAATAAGTTCAGCTAATTCTTCAATCAATACATTATCCAAATCGTAGGTTGCATTTTTATCTCCTTCCATTTTTTTATTAAAATATTCATTTATTTGTAGTAATATTTTCATAAAGGTTTTAGAAATATATTTGCTTGATAAGTAAAAAATAAAAATAAATATTACAAAAACCAGAAGAATGTGAAATGCTCTTTGGGAAAATCTATCCCAAGTATATTGGATAAAATTCAAATCATTTTTCAAAAACTCATCTGGGTAGTTGCCAGCGCCAACTATCCAATTAAAATCTTGATATCCCTTTATAAAAGCTATTTTTTCATGTTCAATTGTATCATCAAGCCTTTTAAAATAATAGTTAATAAATTTGCCATTAGAAGAATTATATCCAGATATCTCCATTTCAAAAATGGAATTTCCTTTCTTATCTTTTATATTTCTAATATTCTTATTTTCAACTCGTTTTCCATCAAAAATCAATGCTTTGCCATCGATATTATTAATAAAAATATAGCCAGCTCCGCCAAAACGATTTTGAGATAAAAAGTCTAAAATAAAGTTCTTTGCGATAGAATCATTGGCGAAATGCCTATTTTTATTGATATAATCAATAAGGGAAATAGTTTCATCAACTTTTTGCTGCAGAAGTTTTTTATTTTGATAATGCGACTGTCTTACTTGCGCTTCTACATTATTTAAGTAATCGCTATATTCAGTAAATATCCATATAATTGAGAATAAGAAGAAGAATGCACCAATTAAAATAAATTGGAATAAAAAAGCCAACCTTCTTATACTCATTTGTTTAAAATGCACTGTCAAAAACTTTATGAATTGTAATTTTACCACTAAATAATTTGCCAAATTACGCATATAAAAAAGTAAAAGCAATAAGCAAATTAAAATTTTTAAAATATTTTCAAAAAATTATTAAAATTAAATTTTATTAATTTTACATTTGTAAAATATAAACCCCTAAAATGCAATACTTATGGATTCAGATGATAAAAGAGAGCAGCGAATATTGCACACCAAAACCCTTAAAGCTGGCAAAAGGACATATTTTTTTGACGTAAAAGATACCATTGGCGGAGAATATTACTTGAGTCTTACTGAGAGCAAGAAATTTTTTAATAAAGACGATGGCAATTTTTATTTCAAAAAACACAGTATTTTCCTTTATAAAGAAAACATGAAAGAATTTATTGAGATCCTTCAACAATCAATTGATTTCATAGAGAAAAATCAAGGAGAAATTCAAAAATTTCATCAACATGAGAGTGAATCAGAATAGTGAATAAAATTTCAAAAGCTATTCCACAAGGCAGGTTTATTATTAATACATTTGCCAAATACATTTTATTTTTAATTGGTGCGATTTTACTATGAATGATTTAAATTTATTTTTTTAGAAAATGAAAGTAATTATCTAACAATCAAATATTTATTATGAAACTCACATATTACGGCCATAGTTGTTGGCAAGTAGAAGTTAATGGGAAAAATCTATTATTTGATCCTTTTATTTCACCTAACGAACTTGCCTCACATATTAAAGTGGAAGAAATTAAAGCAGATTATATTTTAATAACTCATGGTCATGAAGATCATGTTGCAGATGTAGAACGAATAGCAAAAAATACTGGCGCCAAGATTATTTCAAATTTCGAAATCATTAATTGGTTTGCCAAAAAAGGCATTGAAAATGGGTATCCAATGAATATTGGTGGTAAATGCAAATTTGATTTTGGAACTCTTACTTATTTTACTGCTCAACATTCCAGCTCGATGCCTGATGGGAGTTATGGTGGAAACCCTGGAAGTTTTATCATAGAAAGTACGCAAGGAAATTTCTATCATACAGGCGACACAGGGCTGATGATGGATATGAAACTTATTCCACTGCTTACAAAATTAGACTTTGCGTTTTTGCCAATAGGCGATAACTTTACAATGGGAATAAAAGATGCCGTTTTAGCGTCGGAATTTATCGAATGTAATAATATTTATGCAATGCACTACGATACTTTTGGTTATATAGTGGTAGATAAAATGGCGGCAACTCAAGCATTCAAAAATGCTGGAAAAAAGTTGTCGTTTATAGAAATAGGAAAATCAGAAAATATTAAATAATATATGGGTAAAGTAATTGCAATTGCAAATCAAAAAGGCGGTGTAGGAAAAACCACTACCGCCATAAATCTCAGCGCAGCACTTTCTATTCTGGAATTTAAAACTCTTTTAATTGATGCTGATCCTCAAGCAAATGCAACCTCCGGAGTTGGATTTGACCCTAAGATTATTAAAACAAGCATTTATGAATGTATAATTGATGATGTAAAACCCAAAGATATTATTCTCCAAACCGATACACCTGGTCTCGATTTAATACCTGCTCATATTGATCTTGTTGGCGCTGAAATTGAGATGATTAACTTGCCAAACAGAGAAAAAATGATGCAAAGAGTAATCAACAAAGTGAAAGATGATTACGATTTTATAATTATTGATTGCTCACCATCACTTGGTCTGATCACCATCAATTCGCTCGCTGCGGCCGACTCGGTAATAATTCCTGTTCAGTGCGAATTCTTCGCTCTCGAAGGACTTGGAAAATTAATCAATACTATAAGAATTGTTCAAGAAAGAATCAATCCCGAACTCAATATCGAAGGAATTCTATTAACCATGTTCGACCAAAGATTAAGACTTTCAAAACAAGTAGTACAGGATGTTAGAAGCCATTTTGAACATATAGTTTTCGACACAATTATTCATAGAAATACTCGTTTGGGTGAAGCTCCCAGTTACGGAGAACCTATCATGATTCATGATATCAATTCAAATGGTTCCTTAAATTATTTGAATCTGGCAAGGGAAATTTTGCAAAGAAATGATATGACAAAGATAAAAGCAACCGAAAAAATGGTAGATTAAGATGGAGAAAAAAAGAGGATTGGGAAAAGGACTTGATGCGCTTTTAGGAAACAATTACTCCTCAAAAGAAGATATTGATGTAAGAATTGGAGAACAAGTTGTTAGAGGTGGAATTTTTGAAATTGACGTCGAAAAAATCGTTGCAAATCCTCAGCAACCAAGAACCGACTTTAATGAAGATAAGTTGGAAGAGTTAAAAGACTCTATACGAAGTCATGGAATAATTCAACCAATTACTCTTCGCCGTATAGATAGAAATCAATACCAAATAATATCTGGAGAGCGTAGATTTAAGGCTGCCAAAGCTGTGGGACTTCAGTTTATTCCTGCCTTTATTCGCGAAGCCAACGACAACCAAATGTTTGAAATGGCATTGGTGGAAAACCTTCAACGTGAAGACCTTAACGCCATAGAAGTAGCTTTGAGCTATCAAAAATTGATGGATGATTTCGGTTTATCTTTAGAAAATATTGCAACTAAGGTTGGCAAAAAAAGAACTACAATAAGCAACGTCCTTAGACTTCTTAAACTTCCTGACAACCTTCAGTTTTCACTCAAACAGAAAGAAATTTCTACTGGACATGCAAGAGCTCTAATAAATCTTGAAAATGATTCTGACAAAGAAGCAATCTTGAAAAAGATAATTGCCGATGGTCTTTCTGTTCGTCAGGTTGAACAAATTGTGAGAAATATAAATAATAATATTGAAAAAAAACCCAAGGTTGAAGCATTGGTTTTACCAGAAAATATTCAGAAACTTCAAAGGACTTTAAAATCTAAATACTATACTAATTTTGATATAAAGAGAAACCATAAAGGGCAAGGAAGTGTAAAGTTTAATTTCTTATCCGATGAAATGTTAGAAGATTTTTTGAAGAAACTATTGTAGAGAATAATGAAATATTATTTCCAATATATTGCTGCTATTCTATCTTTTACTTTGATAAATTGCGGGATTTTTGCTCAAAATTCAACTACAAAAATTGACAGCAATAATTTACAAAAATCTTTAAAAGTTGAAAATATTCATTCACCAAAAAAAGCAGTAATTATGTCGGCAATATTGCCAGGACTTGGGCAAGTTTATAACAAAAAATATTGGAAAGTTCCTATAGTTTACGCGGCCTTAGGAACAGTGGCTTATGTTTTTGTTGGTAATAATAAAAATTATAAAATGTATCGTGATGCTTATGCAGGTAGAGTTGATGCCGACACAACCAACGACTTAATTTTGCCACAATTTTCAACAGAAAACCTGCGTGAAATAAAAAATATTTATTGGAAAAATAGAGATCTTTCAGTGATGATTTTTGCTGGATTTTGGGTTCTGAATATTCTTGATGCCGCGGTAGATGCTCATTTATATACTTTTGATATTGGAAATGATTTAAGCCTAAAAATTCACACTGAAATAAGTCCTGTTTATAACTCTAAGACTTCATTTTCTTATGGACTAAATCTAAGTTTAAGCTTTTGATTATGAAAAGATTAGTTATCTCAGGTTATGGAAAAATGGGCAAAGAAATCGAAAGACTTGCCATATTAAAAAACTGGCAGATTGTGGCAAGAATTGATAACAAAATGCAGTGGGAAGAATATTCAGAAATCATTAAAAGTGCAGATGCTATAATTGATTTTAGCTCTCCCGAAGTCGTTTTAGATAATATTAAAAATGCATTTGAAAAAAATATTCCAATAATTATTGGAACTACTGGTTGGAATTCTGAACTTGAAAACGTAAAAATTCTTTGTGAAAAAGGCAATCATTCTTTAGTTTATGGCTCAAACTTCAGCATTGGAGTTAATATTTTTTTCAAAATTAATAGTCAGTTGGCCGAATTAATGAATAAGCATTCATCATATAATGTTATAATTGAAGAAATCCATCACACTAAAAAACTTGATAGTCCAAGCGGAACAGCCATAAGTCTTGCTAATCAGATAATTGAAAAATTAGATAGAAAGTCAACGGTAATAAATGAAAGCAGCACAGATTCTGAAAAATTAGAAATTATCTCGAAAAGAATTGGTGATGTGCCTGGAATTCACAAAATTGTTTACAATTCGTCTATAGACGAAATTGAAATTATGCATACAGCCAAAAGCCGACAAGGATTTGCTGAGGGAGCATTATGGGCGGCAGAATGGATTCAAAGTAAAGAGGGATTTTA
>Ga0210044_10006541_pt1 | contig 15280 bp, 9 predicted proteins | sample CryGey13umfilter_2_FD_183959 | JGI IMG/M metagenome (GOLD analysis project Ga0210044, IMG submission 183959) | Groundwater microbial communities from aquifer in Utah, USA - Crystal Geyser 4/9/14 3 um filter (SPAdes) (version 2) | ecosystem: Environmental > Aquatic > Deep subsurface > Groundwater...
AGTCGTGGCTATTTATTTTATGTCTTGCTCAAACAATCAGTTTTGCATAAACCAGTATCTGAGTGTGAAATACTTAAAACTGAATTAAAACAATAATTAATTGTATGTATATACCGAATACCCATGTATAATTATTATCTATACCATTAATAATTGTTTTATAACAATTCAGCAATTTAACAATTTTGTTTCAGTAAAAGATAAGTTTATTACCGTTTTTACTAACTGTTAAATTTTAAAAATATATCTTTTATAATGAATGACATCAGAGCTTGTTCCGATTTTTCGGGATTTGCAAAAATATTATAAAGAAATGGAGAGGGGACGAACCTGAGATAGGGGGAATCGTAGAATCGGCGTTGTACTCAACGAACATAAATTTACAAAAAAAATAATGTGAATGGGAGAATCGGGAAAACGGAAACAAATTCACCGTTTCGCCCTTTCGTCAATTCCTCGTCTCTTTTTAAATATTTTGCAAACTCAAACAGCATAAGTACGATTCTCCGTTTCAATATTTTTTTCGCAAACTCAATACGTTTAAGTATAAAACCTATTAGTATTAAAAATTAATTTTGTTTTGGAACTTGGTTATTTTGTTTTGGAGTTTCTACTTTTTCAACATCTCCGGTAATCCTTAAAGTAATTGTTGTATTATTAGGGTCATTTGTTATAACAGTAATATTTTTATTTTGTTTACCTGGTTTTCCTGCTGAATTAAATATTGTTTTAATTGCAGTAGATTGTCCTGGTTTAATTGTAGTTTCCGAAGGAGTTACAGCAGTACAACCACACGAAGCTTTAACTTTTCTTATTAGTAAATCAGATTTTCCATTATTTGTTAATTTAAAATCGAAGTTTGCTAAATCACCTTCTTTAATAGTATTAAAATTAAATTCTTTAGTTTCAAAATCAGCTTTTGGTGCATTGGCACGTTGTTCGGGAGTTAGTTTTGTAAAATCTTCTTCAATAGAGGCACTAACCGAAATTACATTGTTGGGGTCAGATTTTCCATTAATAATAAGATTAATTCTATTCATAACAAAACCCCAGTCAGTTTGTTTTGAACCATCGTAAGTTGCTACAATTTTACCTTTACCATTTGGTTTAATAACTTCAGGAACTGCTTTAATAGTAATATGATTTGGCACTTTTTCGAATGATAGTTTTAAATCTTCATTTGAAGTATTAATAACTTGTAAACTATCGGTTTTTACTTCAGTAGTAAATACTTTAATAAGAGCAATATGGTTTGATTTTAACCTTAAACCACTCATTTGAGTAGGATAATCGTCTTCTAATGTTCTTGGTTTTGGAGTAACAGTACCTTTAATTGTTAAAACAACAATGTTATTTTCGGCATTTGAAGTTACAGTTATTGATTTATTAAATGGTCCGGGGCGATTTTGTGGATTATAAGTTGCTTTTACTACTCCTTTTTTACCAGGCAAAACAGGGTCTTTTGTCCAGTCGGGAGTTGTGCAGCCACACGAGGCTTTAACACCTTGCACAATTACAGGTGCACCACCAGTATTGGTAAAAGAAAATTCTTTTGTAACTGAACCTTTTTCTTCGTTAATTGTACCAAAGTCAAATGTTTCTTCGGTAAAAGTAATTTTTGGGTCTTTTGTTTGAGCATTAATAAATGCTGTTATACTAAAAAATAAAACAAATAATAAAATTGAAATCTTTTTCATATAATTAAATTTTACTTATTGAGGCAAAATTAACAATTACAATACAACTTTCATAATTTTTTAACTTATTTTTTATTGGTTTAACAAAATTTAACCTGAACTGGAAACTCTAAACTGGAAACTCTAAAGCAGTATATTATATTTAATTCCAATAATTAACACATCATCAATTTGTAAAGAATCTTTTTTCCATGAGTTAAACAATTTAACTATTTTGCTATGTTGCTTATTCATTGGCAGAGAATTCATTTCAATAATCCATTTTTGCAAACCTGATACTTTAAGTTTTTTACCACTTTCGCCGCCAAACTGGTCGGATAAACCATCGGTAAACAAATAAACACAGTCATTATTATTTAAAATAAATTTATGCTCTTTAAATTCTTTAGCTGCAAAATATTGCGATGCTCCGATTGAAAATTTACTTCCCCTGATATATTCTAATTTATTTTTTTTATATAAAATTATTGGACGCATAGCCGATGAAAAAACCATTTCATTAGTTTTTAAATTAAACTCGCAAACAGCAACATCAAGCCCATCGTTGGTTTCTATGTTTTCTTCGGTTTGTAATGAAATTTGCAATTCTTTATCAAGTTCGTAAAGAACTTGTGAGGGCGAGGTAACATGTTTTTTCCGTAAAATGTCTTTCAAAATAGTAGAACAGATAAGCGACATAAAAGCTCCGGGAACTCCATGTCCGGTAGCATCGGCACATATCAAAATAAATTTTTCGTGGTCTTCTGTTTGATAAAAAACATAAAAGTCGCCACTAACAATATCGCGTGGTTGATAGTAAACAAATGAATCAGAAAAAATTGAATGTAATTTTGAAACAGTTGGTAATATTGCTTCCTGAATACGTTTTGCGTAATTTATACTATCGGTGATATCTTTATTTTTTTGTTCGATAAGTTCTTTTTGAGCAACAACCTCGTGAGTTCTTTCGTCGAGTTTTTGTTGTAAAACTTCTTCTAACCTTCTATGGTTTCGTTCGCGAATTTTAATAAATAAGTACAAACTATATATTAATATAACAACGCATAATAATATAAACCACCATTTTTTCCAGAGTGGTGGCTCAATTAGTATTTCTAACTTATATGGTTCCGAGGTGCATATACCATGCGAGTTATATGCTTTTATTAATAGTGTATATTTTCCATCGCCAAGACGTGGAAAAATTGCAAAGTTATTATAAGTTTGTTCCGACCAATCCTGGTCGTATCCCTCTAACATATATTTGTATGTAACCATTTCGGGGTTGCGGAAAGTTATACCCGAAAAATCTACTCTTACCTTATATAAGCTATATGGCATTGATATTTTACCAATTGACTTTATTCCGATATCGTTAAATTTTATTGAGTTAATTGTTACAACAGGTGGAATACGGTTTATTGCATTTTTTCTAAAATCGTATCTTAATAATCCATTTGTTGTACCAAGCCACACAATTCCATTATTATCAATACAATTCGCATTAATATTGCAATCATTTAAAATATCTCTGCTTTTTCCAAATTGCTGAATTGATGTTTGATAAATAGAGCTTATTCCTTGCCTATGTCCTACCCAAACAGTTCCTGTTTCATCTGAAATAATGCTGTAACAATAATCAGATAATAATCCGTTAGAAATGTTGTAATTTTTAAAAGTGCTATCAGTTTTAACGTAAACCCCATTACCATAAGTTGCGAGCCATAAATGTCCTTTTATATCAAAATTTAATGAATTTATTTTTACCATTTCATCAGATAAGCTAATTTTTATTTTTTTAATATGCTCGTTGTTGTAACAACTTAAATAATTTGTTGGTGTTGCGAGCCAAACATTTGAGTTTACGTCTGTAATTAAATGATTTATAAAATTATGTGGTAGCCCATCTAAAGTTGTGAAAATTCTTTTTGTTTTTTTATCTTTACAAATAACAACTAAACCATTGTGAGTACCAATAAAAATGTTTTCGTCAAAACCATCAATAGAGCTAATTGAATTAATAAGATGGTCGTCGGAAATATAATAAGGTATGGTTTTTTCTTTTTCAATATCGAATGTATAAATTCCTTTTTTATCGGTTCCAATCCATAACATATTGTCTTTATCCAAATAAAGTGCAGTAATTTTATCGTTTGGTATGCCATTTTTTTCAGAAAAAAAAATGGGTAAATTTATTTGGTCAGATAATATTTTTATTAATTTTCCATAAGTTCCTGCCCAAATACAGTTTTTGCCGGGATGGGTTGCGGTGATGGAAAAATCGGTTTTGTCGTTATTTAAAATAAAAGTAAAATAATTTTCGAAAAATGTAGCTAATCCGCTACCATAAGTACCTATCCAAATATTTTGTTCGCGGTCGAAAAGTAATTTTTTTATGTTTTGAGAATTTAGCCCATTACTTTGGTCAAATATTATAGGTTTTTGGTACGAATTATTGTTTGATGAAAATGGAATATTTATCAACCCTTTACCCATAGTGGCAATCCATAAACTTCCGTTTGGTTCGCATACGATGTCTTTAACAGATACTTCGGATAATTTTAATTCGGTAAATATTTCTTTTACCGATAATCCCGTTAGTGAATAAATTCCTGCATCTTCGGTTCCAAAATAATAATTACCAGTATATTTTGAAAAATATATACATTCAATTTTTGTTGTTGGACTATTATTAATTTCAATTAGTTCATTTGGTTTTTTAGGATTAAAAACATACAAACCATTGCCTGTTCCAACTAAAATGTTTTTGCCCATAAAGTTAATGCTATAAACTTGTTGTCCTTCGAATGCTTTTGAAAAAAGTTGAATTTTTAAGTTTGATGAAATTTTACATATTCCAGCATTTTGTGTTGCAACCCATACGCTTCCATCATTTTCTGAAATTATTGAATTAATTGTACCTGGGTTTTTAGAAGGAATATCAATATTTATAGTTTCATTTCCATTAATAATAGTTATTTTTCCATCGTTATGGCCAAACCAGTTTTTTCCTTTATTGTCAGATGTGCTTGCAGAAATAAAATTGTCGCCACTTATTTTTGCAAGGTCAATATTTTTGAAAGTATGACCATCAAACCGGAAAAGTCCTTCGCCGGTACCAAGCCACAAAAACCCAATAGAATCCTGATGAACTGAATAAATGTAAGGGTAAATTCCATCTTTTTCGGAATCGTAAATTTTAAAACGATAAGATTGTGTAATCCCAGAAAAGAAAAATAACAAATTGAAAATAAAAATAAGAAATGAAGCTTTAAACATTATTTTTTCTTAATTGGAGTAGCAACAATTTTACCTTTAAATTTAGGTATTCCGCCAATAGGGCTAACATAGAATGGCATTAATTGTCCGTACTGGTTAGTTACATAAATTACTACATTATTATTTCTTATTGCCATTGTTCGGTTTTTAACAAATTGAATATCAATCGAAGTGTTTTTTTCTTCGGCAACAATTAAATGAGTGCTCGATTCCCAATTTCCTTCGCCTGAAACTTTAGCTGTAATACCATTTTTAGAAACAGAAATTAACCTTATTAAACCATCGTTATCCCAATCAAAATTAAATACCTTAATCGAAACAACATCTTTATCAATATATGGATAAATGTGCGAAACATTGCTCGGGTTATCGTGCATTCTAAATGTATATTCAAAAGTAAAAGCGTTGCTTCCTTCTATTGCTTTGTTTTCATCGGGTTGTGTGCTTACAAAGTAGCGAAATAAATTTCCGTCATCACCCGAAACACCTTGTGCTATAATTTTAAAAGCATAACCACCATATTCTTTGCTCATTTCTCCTTCGGTAGGGTTAAATGGTCCAAACGAATACCAGTTTTTATCGTATTTTGAATTATCGTCGAATGTTTTTGAAGCAAGTAAATTACCGCTTTTATAGTTTCCTTTAGTGTCAATATTTTTTGCATCGGGGTCGGATATGCACCCTTTTCCGCCATAAACCGAAAATGAAGTTTTAGTATTAAACTTTCCTCTTGGTTCGTCTAATTCGCCACCACAATCGGGGTCGTAAACTCTAATATATAAAGGGTTTACTTGAGTTGCAGGAATTACAATAAAAAATGTTTCGCAAAAATCATCGTCGCCCCATTTTGTTTCGCTTTGTGCACCAAAAGTTACTAAATAAGGAATATTTTCTTCGGTTGTTGGAATTGATTGAGCAATAGTAATATTGGGCAAAATTTGCGACGTAAATATAATAAATAGGTATATGTAAATTATTTTTATCATAATTCAAAATTATAAAAAATTTAGAATATGTGGGGAATAAAAAATTATTTTTCAGATAAATCAATAAATTCGTACAAATTTCCACAATTTTTTATAAATTTTAAAAAATCATTGAAAGTTATTACAAGTGAAGCTGTATTTATATTGGGGTGAAAACTAATTGTTTTACTGTTTTTCAAATTTTCATCAATAAAAAGATGTACTTCTTTTTTAATATCATTAATTAGCCCGAATGGTGAAACAGAACCAGGCAATAACCCAAGATATTTTTTCATTCGTTGCTCCGAAGCAAAAGAGAGTTTTCCTTGCTTAAGAATTTTTTCGAGCGAATGAATATCAAGATTTTTACTACAATCAAAAATTACGAGGTAATGTTTATTTCCTTTATGATTGCGAAAAAATAAATTTTTGCAATGCGTTGCATCAATATTTTTCCAGTATTGCATTGCAATCTCAATAGTTGGTGCAGGCGGGTGTGCGTGATATTCAAATGAAATTTGAAGTTCGTTTAACCTTTTATATAATTCAGGCTGACCATTCATTGTTAATTAGTGTCTGTCTATAATATCGTAATAATAGTAAAAGCCCCAAATTCCTAGACCCAAATTCCAAGTTTGGGGCTTGAGGTTTCGGGCTTTCATTTTTGAAAATCTTTGACTTTATGGACAGTTGCTAATTATTTTACAGGAAAAAGTCCATAAATTTCGGCATCAATCTTATTAATTATTTCGCTTAAGTCCTCGTTTTTTTTACTGAAATTAGTTTTGTCAACATCAATAATTAAAAGTTTGCTTAAGCTGTAACTCGAAATCCATGCTTCGTAACGTTCGTTAAGTTTTTTTAAATAATCTAAACGAATACCGTTTTCGTATTTTCTTCCACGACTTTGAATATGCTCAACTAATTGTGGTACAGATGCTTTTAAATATATTAGAAGATCAGGTGGCTGAATTAATGAAGTCATTAAATTAAATAAACTAAAATAATTTTCAAAATCGCGTGATGACATTAAGCCCATTGAATGCAGGTTTGGAGCAAAAATAAAGGCATCTTCGTAAATAGTTCTATCCTGAACAACAGTTTTCTTTGCTTTGCGTATTTCAACTACCTGATTAAATCGGCTATTTAAAAAATAAATTTGCAAATTAAACGACCAACGATGCATATCTTCGTAAAAATCGTTTAAATACGGATTATCTTCTACATCTTCGTAATGTGCTTCCCATTTATAGTGTTTTGCTAACTGCTTGGTTAGTGTAGTTTTGCCCGAACCTATGTTGCCTGCTATAGCTATATGCATTCCCATAATTTATTGTTTTTTTAATATCCGAAATTACAAATTATTTTATAATCAAAAAATTTTTTCGTAAAAATGAACAAAAAAATTAAAATTTTGCCATTTTTAATGATTAGTGAAGATTTTTTAAATATTCATCCATTATGGACAGGCACTATTTAGTGAACTTAACGAAGCGAAATCACGAATTTTATTTTCTGTTTTAGTGGGAATTATTGTAATTCGTGGCAACTATTTTGGTGGTTGAGTAGCTACAGATTTTTTGACATTTTTCATTTCAAGGTTTACACTTTTTCTTTGTGAATAAATCCCGTAGGGATGAACTGTTTATAGATAAAGAATGCACATCATGTATTAAGTTCCGTAGGAACGTCCTGTAAAACAATGTTCTTTTAACAGGTCGCTACTACGTAGCTAAATGTTATTTTTTTAATTTTTGCTATAAACTTAAGCACCTACGGTGCTTTTTATAAAAAAAGTGTAAACCCCGTTAGGATATTTTCTATAAAATTCATTCTGTTGTCAACTAGCGTATCCAACGGGGTAAACTACTTTTTAATATTTATGAAAAATGCCGATTTTTTTTAATAATTCAAAATTATCATTTCCTGTTATTAGGCATAATTATTAATTTTATAATAAGCTATATTTGTACCTTATATTAATAAAGGTAAATTGCAAAAATAAAATGCCAACAATAATTGAAAAAAATATAGCAGTAATAGGCGCAGGGCTTACAGGATTAACCACCGCCTTCTATTTAAAGAAGAACAAAGCGGATTTTATAGTAATTGAGCAAAATAGCAAAGTTGGAGGTGTAATTCAAACCGAAAAACATAACGGCTATTTAATTGAAACTGGCCCAAATACAGGTGTTGTTGGACATCCAGAGGTTGCCGAGTTATTCGAAGATTTAGATAATTCTTGCGAAATTGATTTGCCTGGCAAAGAAGTTAATAAACGATTTATTTTAAAAAACAGCAAATGGGAACCACTTCCTTCGGGTTTGTTGAAAGGAATTACTACTCCACTATTTACTTTTGGTGATAAAATCAGAATTTTAGGTGAACCATTTCGTAAGCGTGGTACAAATCCCGATGAAACTCTTGCACAACTTGTGCTTAGGCGTATGGGTAAAAGTTTTCTCGATTATGCAATTGACCCATTTATAATGGGAGTTTATTCTGGCGACCCGGCACGTTTAGTTACACGTCATGCTTTACCAAAATTATATTCTCTCGAACAAACTTATGGAAGTTTTATTGGCGGAGCAATTAAAAAAGGTTTTAAAAAGAAAAGCCCACGCGAATTAAAAGCTACTCGAAAAGTTTTTTCAGTAAAAGGCGGATTATCAGAATTAATTAATGCTCTTTACAATAAAACAGGAAAAGAAAACTTTTTTTTGAGTGCAAAAGAATTGAGTGTGGAATATGTTGATGGGAAATATTTTTCTACATTTTTAAATTCTGATGGCACAGAAATTATTGTTAAATCAAATAAATTAATCACAACAACCGGGGCTTTTGCGCTAAAAAATATTTTGTCTTTTATTGATAAAGAAAAACTTTCGCCAATTACAAACTTACCTTATGCAAATGTTGTTGAAGTTGTTTTAGGTTTCGATAATTATGATGGTTTTAAACCTGAAGGGTTTGGCGGATTAATTCCTTTTGTCGAAAACCGCGATATTCTTGGAGTTTTATTTATGTCAACACTATTTCAAAAAAGAACACCCGATAATTGCACGTTGTTCACAATGTTTATTGGAGGTATAAGAAAATCAAATTTGTTTGAAAGAACCGAAGCAGAACTTAAAAATATTGTAGAGACAGAATTTATGCAATTAATGAAGCCATCTGTTTTTAATCCTAATTTATTTCAATTATTTTGGCACAAAAATGCTATTCCGCAATATGGTATTGAATCGGAAGAACGATTTAAAACGATAGAAATGTTAAAAAAAGAATACTCAGGACTCATTATTGGTGGAAATTTAAAAGATGGAATTGGCATGGCAGACCGCATTAAGCAAGGGAAAAATTTAGCAATAAAAGCAATAAATTAAGTTCTGTTCATAATAACTTTTTTTTATCAACGGTTACTCCCTTCAAATAGTAGTGTAGTGGTTTTCAATTTCTCTTCCCTTAAGCAATGGAAAAAAGTCATTGAAAATTAAATTTACTAACCATACATACATATTTAATGCCTGTATTTAAAAGAACAAATTAAATATTTTAATCTTGCAAAGATATAAGCTATCGGAATTGTTATTTAATTATTGTAGTTTTTATATTTCCCTAAAACATATATATTAACATAAAAATATGATATATATATCGTAAATATATCCATTTATATCGTAAATTATACGATATAAAATTTTTTTAATAAAAATTTGTTATTTTTACATTTTTAAAATTAAAAGAAAATGAATGTTGTTCACAAATTAACTCCGTTTAATGAAATCATTGATTTAATGATTGATAAAGATAGGGAATTACTTGAAAAAACTAAATATGAAGTTAACTATAAAGCAGGTGAGGTTATCTTTAAAAGAGGTATTCAAACTACTCAATTAATGTTTTTAACTAATGGTTTAGCAAAATCATATATCGAAGGTTATAATAACAGAAACTTAATAATCAGGTTAATAAAACCTTATGAAATTATTGGTGTTTTAGCATCTTTTGTTGGCAAACAAGAGCAATATTCTTTAATGGCTGTTGAAGATTGTAATTGCTGTTTTTACGATTTAGAATTATATAAAGAGATAGCCCGCCGTAATTCAAAAGTTTACGATAAGCTTACCGAAAACATTTGTGTTCACGCATTGCAATATTATTCAAAATTTATTAGTCTTACCCAAAAGCAAGTTAATGGCAGAATTGCTGAAGTTTTACTTTATTTACATAACGAAATTTATCAAAAAAATCCATTTACATTAACAATATCAAGATACGACATTGCCGATATGACTGGCATGGCGAAAGATACTACAATACGTGTATTAAAAAACTTCGATACCGAAAAAATAATAAAACTAAAAAATAAAGAAATTACCATACTCCATTTAGAAAAATTAGCCCAAATTAGTAATAACGGTTAAATTTGTTGCTATACTACAAATGGGAATAATTTGTTTTCACCTTTTTTAAACTCCATCTCCTATGGAGAGAGCTTGTCCAGTCATTGCGTGAGGCGGGGTGAGGTCATAAAAAAATAAAAACTTAAATTATAACCATTCAAGGTATAACCAAATATTTAATTTATTGTTTTATTAAGTTTTTCTTAAAATTTTTTTTTAATTTAGCCCTTAATTTATAATTAATTATATTTTAAATGTTCAGGAATATTTTTTATATATTATTGTTATTTGTTACAATTAATTTGTTTGGACAAAACAATTTCCATTCTATTTATGTAAAGGGTAAAATTACAATTGATAATTCGTCTCTACCTGATGTCAAAATAAATATTTTAGTTAATAAAATTAATGAAAAAACAATAATTAATGATAATAATGGAGAATATAATTTTACACTTGAACCGGCAAAAAATTATATAATTGAATATACAAAACAGAATTTTGTTACAAAATTAATTTCAATTTCAACCAAAGAAGTTACTAAAGATGAAATTAAATATGGCATGTTCCCACTAACTATAGATATAGAACTATTCGAAAATTTTGAAGGATTAAATACTGAAGTTCTTAAAGAGCCTGTTGCAAAATGGACGTATTCTGATTATGAAGGCGATTTTGTTAATGATGTCCCATATTCTCTTTCAATGAAAGAGAAAGCTGATAATGTTAAATCTCAAATGGTTCAACTTAAAAAGCAAGCATATAATAAATTAATCCTTTCTGCCGATAATAGTTACAAAAACAAAGAACTCGAAAACGCCTGGCTTGATTATGTTAATTCTTTAAAATTATCACCAAAAGAAACTTATCCCAAAAATCAAATATCAGAAATTAAGCGACTTATTAATGAGAAGATTTCAAACGACGAAGCATATAATCGCTCAATTGAACGTGCCGATAAGCACTTTGGTAAAAAAAATTATAAAAACGCATTGGGTTTTTATAAAAAATCATTGTTATATAAACCAAGCGAAAAATACCCACAATCTCAAATTTCAGAAATCGAAATAATTCTTGCAGGAAATAATGATTTTATTGCAAAAGTTGAAACTACCGATAATAGCGATAATTTGTTTGATGATAATAAAGAAAATAATGTAAATGAGAACAAAAAAGATTCGAATATAACACCTAAAAATTATAATATAACAAATAACATAATTACTCGAAATAATAAAACAACTACAACTCCAAAAAACAATGTAAATAATATTATAACAAATAATAAACCAGACACTTTAAATTCTTATAACAACATTAAAAAAATTAAACGAAAACATAAGTAATTTATTACAATCAGGAAATAAAGAAGAACTTGCTAAATCATATTATAATGTTGCTGTTGAGTATTATAATTCTACAGATTTTGATAAATCAATTGATTATTATAATCTTACTTACAAAACAAATGAACAATTAGGTTTTAAAAAGATTAATGCTTCACTTGCCGAAGAAATTGCTACTGTTTACGAAAATGTTTATAGATATTCGAAAGCAATAGAATATTATAATAAATCATTATCGCTATATAATGAACTAAACGATAATAAAAGTGCTTCAAAAATTGCACAAAAAATTGGTGATGTAAATTATATTTCGGGTAATTATATTGACGCTATAAATAATTATAAAAAATCTATAAATATTGAGCAGGAAATTGGTTCAAAAACAGATATTTCTGGTAAACTAAATAGTATAGGTATATCTTATTTTCAAGCTGAAAATTTTGATGAAGCAATAAAATATTTTCAACAGTCAATTAATATTGCCGAAGAAATTGGTAACAATGCCGAAAAATCAATGTCGCTTAATAATATTGGTAACGTCAATTACGAATATAATAATTTTAATGATGCTTTAAACTTTTATTCTCAATCTATTTCGCTAAAAAAACAAATAGATTACAAAAAAGGAATAGCAATAACATTGCACAACATTGGGAATGTTTATAAAAAATTAAAACAATTCGATAAATCGTTGCAGTATTTTATGCAAAGTTCCGAATTGGCTGAAAACACAAAAGACAAAGAATTAATTTGTGAAAATTACTTTTCACTTTCAGGAATTTATTCATCTTTAAAAGATTGCGGTAAAGCTTTAGATTATTACAAACTTTATGCATCAAATAAACATTTTATTACACGTAACTTATCGCACGACCAACTTGTTGATGCCTCGTTTTTAACTAACGAAGTTGACATTAATGAAAAATTTAACCTTTTAAAAAATGAATTGCATCAACAGCAAATTCTTGCAAAGTATGAATCGGAAAAAAATTCCAAAGAAATTGCATTTATGAGTCAACAAGCCAAAATACATAGGCTCGAATTAATTAAAAAAGAACAAAATCTTAATAATCAGAAAATCTTAACTGTTTTTTCTTTAATTAGTTTAATAATATTTATATTCTTAGCATCAATGTTTTATCGTCAATATAAAGGCAAAAAAACAGCTTACAACCGTCTTGAAGAACAAAATGAAGAAATTAATATTCAAAAAGAAGAAATTGAAACTCAACGCGATTTAGTAATCGAACAAAAAGAAAAGTTAGAAACAATTCACTCCGAATTAACAAGTAGTATAAGATATGCCCAAAGAATTCAAACGGCTGTTTTACCAACAAATGAACAAATGAATTTATTGTTCGAAAATAATTTTGTTCTTTATAAGCCCCGTGATATTGTTTCAGGTGATTTTTATTGGACTACTCAAATCACAACAATGGAGCATGCCCCCTTGTTAATCGTTGCGGTAGCCGATTGTACCGGGCATGGCGTTCCTGGTGCCTTTATGAGTATTTTAGGTATATCTTTATTAGATGAAATTGTTAGAAAAGAACAAATTACTACTCCAAATGTAATTCTTAACAAATTACGCGAAAACATTATTAGCTCATTACAACAAAAGAATATTGCTGATAATAAGCAATTGTCTGATAATGTATATGATGGCATGGATATAGCAATTTGTGTTATTAACTATGAAAAAATGGAATTACAATTTGCAGGTGCAAATAGTCCTCTTTATATAGTTAGCAGTAACCAGTCAGCAGTCGGCAGTCAGCAGTCGGCAGTCAGCAATGGTACTGAAGACTGTGGACTGAAGACTGAAGACTGTGGACTGAAGACTGAAGACTGTGGACTAATTGAACTTAAAGGCGATAAAATGCCCATAGGAATGTACACTGTTATGAAGCCATTTAATAATCATATTATAAAAGTTAATAAAGGCGATTTAATATATTTATTTTCTGATGGTTTTGCCGACCAGTTTGGTGGACCAAAAGGAAGAAAGTTTTTACATTCTCAATTAAAAGACATGTTATTAAAAAATGCTCATCTTAGCATAAATGAACAAAAGGAAATCCTCGAAACAACCTATAACAATTGGCGTGGGAATTTAAGTCAGGTTGATGATATTATTATTTTAGGAATTAAAGTATAATTTGTGATTATTTTAAAATTTTAAGAAGAATTTTTTATTTGTTTTTTAACTTTAATCTTTTTGCTACTCTCGCTTTGTTTGTAGTAGTTTATAGCAGTTGTAAAGGTCCAAAAGGCGATCCAGGTCCTGATGGAACTGATGGAACAAATGGAGCAAATGGAGCAGATGGTTTAAATGGTGTTAATGGAATTGATGCCAATTCGTTCTGTAGAAATTGCCACACAACAGAAAATTGGACAGCAGTTTCAAATCAGCTTGCTTCTTCAAAACACGGTTATACTGCAAATTTAGCTGACGAAGGTAACCGTAGAGATTGTGCTCCTTGTCACTCAATGCAGGGGTATTTAGAAACAATTGCAACAGGATTAGATACTCCTGCTGTAAACAATGGAAGTTCAAGTACTTATTATGGAAATTACTCACTAACTTGCGATGCTTGTCATAAATTTCATGGCACATTAAATGAAAGCGATTTTCCAAATTATGCTTTAAACACTGTATTGCCATTTGTATCTAAATTTAATACAAGCATTATTTTAGATAAAGGTGGTAGTAATATTTGTATGCGTTGTCATCAAAACCGCCCTAACACTTCTGTTAAAATAACTGGTACAACAGTTAACCTTGATACTATTGCTGATACAACTACAGTACAAATTACTTCTCAACGTTATGGTGGACATCACGGACCACAAGGTCAGTTATTTGCAGGTGTTGGTATGGGATTATATGAAATTACAGGAACTGCAACTTATACTAATTCTACCGACCATGCAAGTTTAATTTGTGGCGATTGCCATGTTTTAAGTACAGCAAATACTACAAACAAAACAGGTGGTCACTATTATAAATTAGCCGACCGTGATGAAACAAATCATGCTACTGTTGCCGGAACCGAAAATGTTACAAAATGTGTAACTTGTTATACAGGAACAACAGATCATAACATTAATAATGTTCAAACTGATGTAAAAGCATTATTGCTTTCAATAGAAACAAAATTAATTACTATGGGTGCAATGAAAAATAACGCACTTGGTACCAACGGTTACGGTGGTGTAAATACTGATGGATATATACTTGGTGACAATGGTACAGGAAATGCATCATCTTTAAACCCAAGAACTGTAACAGCTAAACAAGCAAAAGCTATTTTCAACTTCAAATGCGTTTACGAAGATTATAGCTACGGTGTTCATAATGCTAATTACATTAAAGCATTATTAACTAATGCTAATGCAGCACTTTAATTAATTTATTTTTCTTTATAAAACCGTTGCAAAATTTCGCAACGGTTTTTTTTATTAATAGACCTAACAGGTGGGGTGTTATACTGAAAACGGGATAAATTTATACATTTTGTTGTTCATTATTATTTTGGGCTAAAGCCCTGAATTACCTTGTTTTATTTTATCCACGACCTGAAGGTCGTGGCTATTCATATTGTACAATT
>Ga0210044_10006545_pt1 | contig 15273 bp, 10 predicted proteins | sample CryGey13umfilter_2_FD_183959 | JGI IMG/M metagenome (GOLD analysis project Ga0210044, IMG submission 183959) | Groundwater microbial communities from aquifer in Utah, USA - Crystal Geyser 4/9/14 3 um filter (SPAdes) (version 2) | ecosystem: Environmental > Aquatic > Deep subsurface >...
ACACGAAGGAGAGGAAGGAGAAACCAGCCTCTTCGTGCTCTTCGTGCTCTTCGTGGTGAACTCGATGCCGACCATCAACAGACGGTGGTCCGAAGGTTTTCTCACCTCTTGGGTGACGCGCAGCGTCTCAGGTGACTGCGTTGAAATCCGAAGCCTTGTCAGCGATCAGTCCCTTACTTCGGAAGCTTCGCCTCTATAGCCGAGATCCGAGCATCCCCAGGCCGAGTCGCCTTCGCGCGCTCGATGTAGTCGAGGGCGTTCTGCTTTTGACCCATCTTCACGTACACCTCGGCCAGCCCGAGATAACCCTCGAATGGATCCGTCGGGGAGGTGACCAGGAAAGCCAAATACTCTCGCTCTGCCAGCAGCCAGTCCTCTTGCTTGACCCCAACCTGCCCCATGAGCTGGTGCAACGTGGCCTCGAAGGGATAGATATCCAACGCGATCTCGCCATAACGCCGTGCGTCGTTGGTCTCGCCCGCTTCCCAGGCCATGTTGGCCAAGGTCAACGCGCTCGGATAGTCGTTTTGGTTGATCTGGACGAGCTTCTCGAGCTCCGCCCGAGCCTTCCGCTTCTCCCCACTCTGCAGGTACAGCTTGCTCAGCTCGCGGTAAGGCTCCTCGCCGTTGGGATAGAACGTCTTCGCCTTGTCGTAGTGCTCGATCGCCTTGTCGCTCCGCCCCATCTTGAGGTGCAGGAAACCCAGCTCACAGCGAATCGTGTACCCATCGATCCCGAGGCTAATCAGCTTGTCGTAGTATTTCAGGGCGTCTTCGAAGGCACTCTCTCTAAGGGCGATGATCCCGCCGAGATGGTTGCCTCGCGGGCTGTCGGGGTTGAGCGCGATCGCCTTGTCTTTCAGCGCGCGGGCCTCCTCGAGGCGGAACGCAAAGAGCTCGGCCAGACCGGCCTCCGCGACGGCCTCGGAGTCGTCTGGGTGATCGACCCCGTCTTGCATCAGCGCCGCGTAGTTCGTGACGTAGCCGTCGATGTCCAGCTCGAAGCTGCCGTCTAAGTAGGACATGCGCTTTCCGAGCCACTCTTTGAAGCCGGCGTCGACCTCGTCCATCGAGACACCAAGGACCTCTTGAAAGACCTCGGGCTCTTTCTTTCGCTCGCCCCAAGCCTTGAGCATGTCGACGAGCTTGTCGAAGCCGTAGGTCGCCTCCATGTACTCGATGACCAACGAGGACTGGTAGTAGGCCACGACGACCTGTCCCAGGCTCTTGGCGTGGGTGAAGCCGTAGTTGAGGTCCTTCAGCTCGAGCATCGTGCCGCGTTTGAGCGCCAACCACATCTCGATCTCCAGCTCACGGCGCCACTCCTTGCGGGCGACGACGGTCTCGAACTCCGCCAGTCCCTCGGTAAACCAGCGCGGAACGCGGTTGTCGGACATCTGCAGGTGGAAGACGTGCGCCAGCTCGTGCCACAGGACCTGCGCCCAGTTGAAGTTCCCTTCGTTGGGGCTGCGGGCCGTGATCACCTGCCCGAAGCAGATGCCTTGCGGGTTGATCGCGGGCAGACCGACGGAGCGGACCGAGAAGCTCTCGAGGTCTGCGAAGATCTCCACCGAGATCGGCTTGATGGGCTTGAACTTGTATTTGCGCTCGTACAGGCTCAGCGCGCCGTCGATCAGCGGCGGCATGTAGAGCTCCAAGACCCCGAGCTCGTCCTTGTGGAAGCGGTACCGGATGTCGGAGGGCTGCAGCAGGTCATATTGTTTCAGCGTGCGGTCGTAGAGCTCCACCATGTTGAAGGCGCGGACGTTGTAGGGATCGGCGTCGTAGCCTTTCTGCAGGTATTCGAAGCCCTTCTCGTCGTCGCCGATGCGGGTGTAGGCGATGCCCAGTCCGACGAAGGCCCGCCAGTAGTTCTTGTCGAGCTCTAGGGCCTTTTCGTAGAGCGTGATGCCATCGCGGTAGCGGTGAGCGATCTCGCCGTAGTGCGCCATGGTGCAGTACACCTCGGCGTAGTTCTTGTTGATCTTGAGCAGCTCCTTGACGGTCGCCTTCTGCGACTTCTCGTCGTCAGCGAGGTAAAAGGCCGACGCCTTCAGCGCGAGCACGTGCAGCTCCTTCGGGTTGATGGCCAGCGCCTGCTCGATCACGACCTGTGCGTCGTCGATGGCCTCGTCGGCCAGAAACATGTCGGCCTTCACCGCCATCGCCTCGACCAGATTGGGGTTGACGGCGAGGGCGGCCTGAATGTGCTTGTCGGCGGACTCGAAGTCGGAGTCGCTGTCGAGAAAGACACGGGCCATGCCCACGTGCGCCAAGGGATGGTTGGGATCGAGCTCCAACGCCTTGCTGAACATCACGTCGGCGTCGCGCTGGTTGTACTTCTCGAGGTACAGGAAGCCCGACTCGACGTAGGGCTCGACCGAGGTGGCGTCCATCGCCGAGGCCTCTGTGAAGGCCTGGTTGGCGTCCTCGTAGGCCTCCTGGCTGAACATCGCGATGCCCACGTAGGTGAGCCGCTCGGCGGTGTCTGCCTTGCCTTTGTTGTAGAGCTGGACGAAGGCGTTCATCGTTCTGTCGCCTTCATTCTTGCGGCCAAGCGTGTAGTACAGCCGGCCCAGCAGGACCATGGCGTGCAGGTCGTCCGGCGTCTTCTTCAGGGCTTTCTCCAGGGCCTTCTTCGCGTCGCTGTACTGCCCCGTCCGAATCAGCTGCTTGGCGCGACGAACGCTGATCTCTGGGGCGAACTCCGCGACGCCGTCCAGGGCATCGAAGCCTTCGAGCATTTCGTCGTATTGGCCCTTTCGCTCAGCCACCAAAGTGAGGCCGTAGCGGGCCTTGTGGTTCGCCGCGTCCCGACCGAGCTCCGAGTTGAAGAGCCGCTCCGCCGCGTCGTATTGGCCAGATTTGAAGAGCTTGTAGGCTTCGTCGGTGTTCGAGCCCGCCAGAGCCGCCTGGCTCGCCAGTCCCAGCATCAAAGCCAACGTCAGAGCCAGGCTATGCCGCAGCCCGGGCCCAGTCCGTGAACGGTTTGGCCGTCGCACTCCTGTCATGCTCATCATCGCGCGCTCTCGTCTGCTTGTTCCGAAGGTTCCGTTCTGCCGACCGGATGACCGAGCCGGGCCTAGACTCCAAATTGCCGAGCGGACGACCGATTTTTCGCGCCGCAACTCATAGAAATGACGCGAAAATCGGTCGTGGGCAAGCAAGGCAATAAACCCCAAAGAGACGAGCCAGGCACACGCTCCTTACATTCCAGAGCTGATCTTCCAGTCGTCCCCTTCACGCGCGAAGGTCAGCCGATTCACGTCCCGATTCGACTCCCAGTACTCACGGCCACGAACCTTGTAGCGGAAGCTCCAGCGGTAGATGTAATCGACGTGCACGGTCTCGGCCTCTTCTAGAACGCGGGTCACCTCGATCTCGTAGCGAATCTCCTGGGCGGCGTCCTGCAAGTACTCGCCAAAGAGCTGCTCGAGGCGCTCGTTGCCGTAGTCGTCGCCGCCGTCGTCGGTCGTTGATGCGTTCTCGTAGTACGACTTGGCCACGACGTCGCGCAGTTTGGACGCGTCGCGCTCCGTCATGGCGATTCGGTACTTGTTCACCTGGTTCAAGACGGTGCGGTTGACCGCGTTGTCGATGATCTGCGAATCGCCGCTGACCTTGAACGAGTCTGGGTTCTCGAAGTCAGCGGTCTCGAGATACGAGGGCCCGCACCCGACGCTCAGCGCCAACAACAGCCCGATTACCCCGAACCCACTCGCCTTCCTGTTGTTGACCCCGCTCATCTAGGCACTCCTGCTTTGAAACACTTGAATTGTCGTGTCTACGGTTCCGAGTCGAGGCAACCTGCCCCCACGCGCTCAAAATTCCAGGGCTTCGAACCCGGTCGCCAGGTTGCGCCTGGCTCCACGTTCACGTCCGTGGCTTGGGCGAGCGCACGCCAAGAGGCGCGACCGCCGCGGTGGGTAGTGTTTACCGCATGTTTCGCCTCTTCGCGACCCTGCTTCCATCGCACTCGTTCCACCCAGTCCGCTGCTTGCGCTCGCTCACCCTCTAACAAGCTCTCCTTCGCGAGCCACTGGAAGGCCTCGAGGCTCACGTCGTACTGGGCAGCATGATACGCTGCGATTCCCAACACGCGGCGAGCGTTCTCCACCAGCTCCGGGTCGCTGAGTTCGCTGGCGAGCGCGCTCTGGAGCTCGACGACCACGCCGTCGTAAGCCCTCGCTTCCATGAGACGCAGCCCGATAATGTAGCTCAATACTGGGCACTCGCTCTTGCGGCGCCCTTCGAACAGCAGCGCCAGCTTCTCCGCCAAGCCCCCCTCCTCCAAGAAGTAGCTGAACATCACCTCGCGCAGGGCCGGGTCCAACAGCGCCCTCACCCGCACCCGCAGCGCGCGTCGCATGGCCATGGGCTGTCCTGGCTCGCCGAGGATCCCCTCGAACACCAACAGGGCGTCTTCGAGACGCCCCTCTCGCCAGTAGAGATCTCCGAGATCCTGCCGAATCTGCAGGGTCCGGACCACTCCCAGCCCCTCGAGAGCCAACAAATCCGAGGCGATCTCATGGGCGCGCTCGTAGGCTCCAGCCTGGGACAGCAGCGCCATCAGCGCCTGCCGGTGGCCGGGCTCTCCAGGCTCCAACGCCACGATGCGGTTCATCTCCGCGACCGCTTCGTCGAGGCGACCAGCGCCTCGGAGCGAATCCACCGTCCGTTGACGCTCGGCGATGTTGCGGGCGCAGACTTTGCCGAAGATACTCGGTCGGTCGAAATAGTAGCCGGCCAGCGCCACCTCCGCCTCTCCGATAGGGATGGTCTTGAGAAAGTCTCGCCACTGGGCGACCAAGTCCCCGATCGACTCGTCGTACGCTCCCTCGAGGTCTCCGTGTGCGTAGGCCTTCTTGAACCGCTCTATGCCTCGAGTTTCTACCAACCAGCGCACGAACGAGCCCGTCAGCGTGTAGACCGTGCGGGACTGACGGCTCCAAAAACCCCCGGCGCTCAAGATCGCCTCGAGGTCTGGCGCCATGTCGAGGGCGAACAAGGCCGCAGCCCAGCCGTGTGGCGTCATCTCCTCGCCGTTCCACTGGGCGGCCGTCGCGATCCCCTCGACCCAACCCATGTTCGGCAAGACCCAATACGACGACGAGAGCTTCAGCGGCCCGCTCCCAAACGGCTCCGTGAACAAGTGCGCCAGCTCGTGGGTCAGCGCCGACTCCCCGACGCCGTCCAGCAGCAGATGCATCTCGCCCAGCCAGAGTTTGGCCACCAACGTCTGGCGGGACCCCATCAACCGCCCCTTCGTCTCCCGGTCTGGATACAGGAAGCTCACCACGTGCGCGCCTTCCGGCTCCGACTCAAAGAAGCGGGTCAACTGCCAGTAGCGAAACTCGTGGTCGTCGGCGAGCGCTTCGATGCGCTCGGGCCAGGTGCCTTGGGCCGGGTAGTAGAGCGTGAAATGCTCCGTCTCGTAGACCCCACCTAGGCTTTCGATGACGTCGCCTCGGTCGATGGAGTAGCCCAGCTCTACGTGTTTGACGTGCCCGACGACTACGGCACACAGAGAGACCACGCAGACCGATACCAGCTCGAAGCTGACGCGGCGGGCGCCGCCGGACCGCAGCCGATATGCGAGCTCCATCGCGCTGACCAAGCCGGCGATCAAGGCGAGTTGCAGCGCGCGATAGGCCAAGAGCGCGAAGGGCACCGCCAAGGCCTCGTCGTAGATCGAGCCCGCGAAATAGCCACCATAAGGGTTCACAACCACGATCGGCGGCTGCAATCCGATGAACGCCAGTCCCCCGGCTCCAGAAACCAAGATGAATCCTGCGTAGATGAGGCCTCGCCAGCGCTCCCGACCGCCACTCACGCCATGTGCCACCATGGCCGTCAACGTCGCATAGAGAACGGTGATGCCAGGCAACAGCAGGTAGAGCGCCAAACCGCCCCAGTAGTCACAGACCTGTACCCGCAGCGCGTTCAACGTGATGAGGAGCAGCGGAGGGAGGAGCAGCGCGAGGTTGAGCAGCGACAACCGCACGAACAACCAGAGCGGACCCACCTCTGCGACCGCTGATGCCACCTCGCTGCTCGCCGATTCCCCATTCACCTGCCGAGTCCGTGACTCGAGCCCGGCGAAGGTCGTCGGTGCCACGAGGACACTCATCAGCAGCGCCATGGCGGTGCTGAACTCGTACCCCAACAAGTTGAAGAGCGGCGTCGCGCAGAGCACCAAGGCGACCGCGGCGGTCACCCCGTGGGCAACGAGAAAGCGGCGTTGGGTCTGCCAAGCCCAGATTTCTCTCATTGCAGGATGGAGGGTTCGTGGACACCAGGGACATCGATCAGCCGAATCTGCTGACCAGCCTGGATTCCGTGCGCCTTCGCGTAGCCCGCGTTGACCTCGATCACGTAGCGGGCCGCCCCACGGCTCTGGTACTTCGGCCCCTCCTCGAGGGGCTTGGCGTCTTCGGCGACGCTGACGATCGCCCCCTGTCGATCCACGAAGATCATGTCCAAGGGAATGAACGTGTTGCGCATCCAGAACGAGCGGGGGCTCTCGTCTCCAAAGACAAAGATCATCCCCCAGTCGGCGGCCATGCGCAGGCGGAACATGAGCCCTCGAGTCGTCTCATAGCGCGTGTCGGCGACCTCGACGTAGAGCCGTTTCACCTTGCCTGAGCCGACGTTGAGCAGCACCCGCGGGGCTCTCTCTGCGCCCGTCCCGTCGACACCCGGCGGGATCACGCACTTGAGCTCCAGGCAGCGCAACGGGGCGGTGCACTCTTGGTCTGTGCTGCACGCTGCGTCCAGCGCCGCGCCCGTGTTGGAGGTCTGCAGGACGATGCCCAGGTCCTCGTCCCTCTCGCCGCTGTTGGTCGCCAATTGTTGTGAGACCGGCTCCGGCGCCTGACAAGATGCGACCGACACACACAGGACTACGAACACAATGGCGGCGCTCGCGAGCCGAGGGCCGTCACCTCGCTCTCTTCTCATGCTCACGACCCCTTGAGCTCGGCGAGGATGGTTTCGGCCAACGCCTTCGTCTCGGGGTCGGTCTCGTTGACCAACATCTTCTCGATCTCCGGGCCGGCGAGCACGCTGCCGTGGTCTTTGAGGGCTTGCAGCGCGACTTGCCGCGTCGCAGGGTCGTCCGCGCTCAACCCCTTGGCGATCAGCCCGATGGCGTCTGGGTGTTGGCTGACGGCCAGGGCGACGAACGCCGCGTGCTGGATCTGCGGGTTAGGGTCCTGCACCAACATGGCGAGCGAACCCACGGACTGCTCGTCGGCGATCTCGCCCAGCGCGGTGATGGCGGCGAGCATGACGCCGCGATCGGCGTCGAAGAGGGCGTTGGAGATGAAGGCGACGACGTCGCCTCGGTTGTCGGCGTTCATCATCTCTCGCGTCGAGCGGATGAGCGCGCGACGGACATCTGGGCTCTCGGATTTGCCCATCTTGATGAGGTCCTTCAGGGCGGCCTTCTCTTTGCGCACGCCCAGCGCCGTAATGGCGGCGACCGCCACGTCGGAGTCGGTGTCGCTGGAGAGCTTCATCAGGACGTCGGTCGCTTTGCCCTCAGGAAAATTGGAGAGGGCGAGCGCGACGTCGCTGCGGACCTGGCTCGAAGAATCCGCGGCTAGGCTGCCGATCATGGCGAGGTTGTCGTCCGTCGGCTCGTAGGAGAGGGCGATCACGGCGCCGCCTCGGGGCAGCTCGTTGCTCTCTTTGAGACCCTCGAGCAGCTTGTCGCGCACGGCATTGAAGCGGCTGGCGGCCAACGCCTTGCGGCCGATGGCGCGGAAGAGCGCGCGACGCAGGAGGTCTTTCTTCTGTTTCTTGAGTTGGTCTTCGAGGTCGCTGAGCGTTTCAGAGTTGACGAACAGCTTGATGATCGCCTCCTCAATGTCCGCGAAGTCGCTGGGATGGGCTTCGACGACGGCGGCAATGGCGTCGACCGAGTGTTTCTCCTTGAGATCGCCCAGGGCGTTGGCGGTCGCTAGCCGGACCGACGAATACTCACTCTTCAACGCCTCTTCCAACGCTTTGATGGGCTCAGGGTCCTTGTACTTGGCGAGCGCCTGGACCGCGGGCAATGCTGCGGCCGAGGTCCCTTTGGCGGCGAGATAGGCGAAACCGATGAACGCGTCGGCGGGGGTCTTGAGTTGGCTGAGCTCCGTCGCGATGGTCTCGCGGATTTCCCCGCTGAGCGCGTCGTTGTCCAGGGACTTGACCAGCTGTTTGTCCAACTCGAGTTGGCGCAGCGCGCGCGCGGCGCGCTTGCCGACACTTGGGGATTTGTGGGCCAGTGCGCTGACCAACTCTACGTCTGCAGCGACGTCTCGAGCTTTGACCAGCTCGTCGATCGCGGTCAACGCAGCGGCCTCGTTCTCTCCACGCAGCGCGAAGTACACGCCGTAGGAGGAGAACTTGTCATTCTTCGATGCCGAGAGGGCGAGCGCAGCGGCGGCCTGTACGTCTGGATCGGTGTCCTTGTCCACGAGGGCGACCAGCGCTTCGAGGATGGGTTTGTCGGTCACGCCTTCGAGCGCCTTGATCGCTGCGACTCTGACGGTCGTGTCCTTGTTGCCGAGCTGCTTTGCGACCTCTGCCTGCCAACCAGGTAGGTCCATCTTCGGGAGCCGCTCCAACAATCCGATCTGGCTCAGTGGAGCGCTCTTGCCGAGCTCCTCGAAGATCGCGGCCACGACGGTCGCGTCCTTCTCACCCAGCTTCGTCTGGAAGGCCACCACATCCATCGTCCCGCCGGACGGCAGACGAACGACCCCCGAACTCAGTGTGGCCGGCGGCAATGCACGCCATATTGGCACGCTCAACGTGAACGCCGCGAAGGGGATGGCGCTCTCGGTCAGAACCTCAGAAGCTCCCCCCTTGAAGGTCACCTGAGTGACGCCCAAGGTGGCCAGGCTCTCCACCACCTCGGCCTCGATGATCAGCGCGTATTTCGCTTTGTCCGCATCCACGTCGACCGTGACCTTGCCCTTGGCCAAGGCCTTGGGATCGATCTCGAGCTCCGTGCTCCCATAGGTCGGAGGCTTGGATTTCTTGAGCGTGTTGAACGCCGCTCGGACGTTCGTCTCGAGGTCCGCGCTCGTGTCCTTCGACATCAGACGGGGCACGAGCACCCACTGCGTGGTGTTGCCGAGCTGTACTTTCTCGTAGGTGTAGATGACGCCAGGACCCTCTTGTGCAAACGCTGAGCTCGAAAGCAACAGGACCGCCGTCGCGAGGCCGAGTGTCAAGAATAGTGTGCGTTTCTTTCGCGTCATGAGTGGATCCTGTGGGAGGGCACCCTGCGAGCATGTCCCCGGGAGAGCACAATACAGGGCGACCTCATTCGCATGTCCTGCTGGGTCGCTCGACTTGGACGACCGTCTCAGCAAAACCGTGCAAGGCGTCTTGATTATGTCCACCGCCTTTCGAGCAGCGAATTATTTTAGCCCCACACCCCAACGAGCGCCATTGTTCGCGAACGGCCGCTTTCCGCGCCCCAAACGCGCAAAAAAAAAGGCACTGGATGATTTTCATCCAGCGCCTCTTTTGAGCAGCGCGTACGGGAGTCGAACCCGTGCTACCGGCGTGAGAGGCCGGCGTCCTAACCACTAGACGAACGCGCCATGACCATTCTGGGACTAGGATTCGAACCTAGATAAACGGGACCAGAACCCGTTGTCCTGCCATTAGACGATCCCAGAAAATCCGCGGCCGAACCGCCGAACGGAGGCTTAAGTACACTCGCCTCCTGGCGCTGTCAACCTCTTTTGAGCATTCTTATCAAGATTCGGCGACCGCAACCCTGCGGGAAAAACGAGCATTCGTGCCGAAAGTGACAAGACATTATGTCCCCAGAGGATGACATGAACGACAATAACCCCTCCCTGCTCCCAGACGTCGTCACCTCGACCGCCGAGGCCGCGAGCGAAACCCTCGAAGAGGGCCACTGGGGAGGGAGCTGGAAAGTGCTCACACCCGCAATGCGGCGTCGCGGAGGCAGCCTCGGCGTCGTCGAGATGCGCCTCGAGAAAGGCCACGCCTCCTGCCCCTTCCACTGGCACACCCGCGAAGACGAGGTCTTCTACGTACTCTCTGGCCGCGGCGTGCTGCGCTACGGTGAAGAGCTGCGTGAGCTCGGCCCAGGCGACTGCGTCGCCTGTCCCGCAGGCACTCAAGTCGCCCACCAGCTCGCCAACCCCTTCGACGAGACCCTGGTCTACCTCGCCATCGGGCCCCACGATCCCCACGAGGTCTGCGGCTACCCCGACAGCGGCAAAGTCTTCGTCCGCGCCACGCGGACCATCGGGCGCTTGGAGGGCGGCGACTATATGGCCGGCGAACCGGAAGAGCCGCCGGCGCTCTCCCTCTGGCGAGCACGGGCGAAATAGAAGCGGCCGGGAGCCCGAGGCTCCCGGCCGCTTTGGTTGGTTACGGAGCGCAGGTGCTGCAGGCATTGCTGCCAAACATCGCCGTGTTGTTGACCGGCGGGTACTCGCAGGTCCCGCTCACCTCGTCGATGCGGCAACCCGACCACACGCCCAGGATCGACGACACCGAGCCGCCGAAGTTCAGGGTGCCAGCCCACTTGCCGTTGACCAGCTCGTCGACCCCGAAGTCGCCGTCGAGCTCGACGAAGTCGACCTCGCCGCTGAGGTTCATCACCGAGGAGAACTCCTGCAAGCTGAGCAACGCCGTGCCGAAGCCGAGCCCGGTCCCGAGGATGTTGATGGCGCCTGAACAGACGCTGTAGGACGAGTCGTAGCTCAGCGAAGCGCCCAGGATGCTGATGCCCGAGAGCCAGTTGGCAAAACTCTCGCAGTTGAACCAGTACTCGAGGGCCTCTTGGAAGTTGTGGGCCTGGTCGTTCGTCAGGGCCGGCAACAGGACGTCATTGATGAGGAAGGTGATGAGCTTGCCGTAGCGCAGGTCGACGCCGTGCGAGCCGATCACCAGGTGGTCGTAGCTCGTGACCGTCCCCTCCCAATCGCCAGCCACCAGTTGCAGGTCGAGTACCGCGTCGTAGCTCAGCTCTGTGCGCCCGCAGTCCGCTGGTGCACCGGCTGGGCAGCTGTACCGCCAGTAGAACGCCAGGCCCGTGAAGTTCGTCGTCCCATAGATGCGGAAATCGGCCCCGAGCTTGGACATGTAGACGGTCGAGAGCACCTCCAGAGTGCGCACGGCGCCCCGCAAATCGCAGCCCGCCCGGATGATCTTGCAGCCGGTATCGCTCGAGGTCACCAGGTTGGTGATGGCGTCTTGCAGGTCCTTCTTGAGACCGGTCAGTCCTGCGACAGCGTCGATGCCTTGGCACAAGAGCCCGGGCGCAAACTGTCCGCATAGATCGATAATGATGTTGTACAGCATGGCACCGGGATCGTCGAAGCCATCGAAGATCATCATGATCCACTCGCCGACGGCGCCAGTCGAGGCGATGGCGTCACCGAAATCGAAGTAGGAACGCACGCGATAGGTGCCGACGGGATTGAGGGGGATGAGCTGGAAGATCAAGTCGACCTCGGTGACCACTCCGTCTCGGGTCTCCTCGCCGTCGACACAGGCCTTGGCGGCGACCTGACCGTTGGGGCCGTAGGCCACGCCGGCGATGGTGTATTCGTAGCCCGTGAGCAGGTTCTCGAAGACGACTCGGTCACCGTCCGACACGGCCTGCGCCGACGCGATCGCCCCCGCGGGCATGGCCAGCGGATTGAAGTAACGGCAGGAGAACTCGGACGTGTAGTAGACGCCGACGTCGAACGGGCTCAGCTCGAGCTGAGAAGAGGCCGAGTTGATGACGTTCACCGCTAGATCACCGGCCGGCAGATTCACGACCGTGACCGTGAACGACACTGGATTCGTCTCCGCGTGCGCCGCGTTGACCGTAAAGACCCCCAGAGTCGAGCTCGCCCGGAACGTCACATACGCCGCGCCGTCAGCCCCGGTCCGGGTCTCGAACGCCGACAACGACGCGCCCTCCCCCTCGATGGTCCAGGCGATGCTGTTGTCCGGCACCGGCAACCCCGTCTCCCGCGAGTAAAGCAGGACCCCCAGGTCGAACATCCCGTTGAGGTTCACCTCGTAGGTCGTCAGCCCGGCGGGCAGAAGGATGCAGCAGCCGTGCGTCGGGACGCCGAGGTCGTTCGGCGACTCGTCCGGCGCAGGTTTGACGTCCTGAGTGTTCTGGTTGAGCTCAGCGGTGCTGTCGCCGCAGGCTGCAGAGAACCACACCAGCGACAGCGACAGGAGAAGAAGAAGAACCTTGGCAGGCAAGAGCCGCGCGAGATGTCGCTTCATGAATCAGCTCCGGAACGATCGGAGGGTTTGCGGACGAGCAGTGGCTTGCGGCCGGTATTTTACGCTGTCTGGCTGCTCAGGTCGGAACTATAGCCGTCGCCCCGGTCCGGCGCAATCCGGGCGCGACCGACTCGAGGTTTTCTGGTCTCGCCCCCTTGACGTCCAAAATTCCCTCTCTATAGACGAAAAGGTTCATTGATCGATCCGGCCACCGCTGGATCCGCTCTGCAGACCCCGGTAGGCTCCCGGCCGGGCGCTCAGTTTCGAATTGTCAAGCGGACGAATCCACTACCAAAACCAGACCATTCGAGTCGCAACTAGTTAGATTATCAAGCAATAGAGGTTCATATGGCACGACGTTGGTTCGATTTGTTGATGGAAGATCACACTGTCATCGAGAAAGTCTTCGCTGCGGTCAGCACCGCCATGGCTCAAGAGCAATTTCCCATCACCATGATTCGAGAGTTGGTCGAGTTCGTCGACATCTACATCGACAAATGCCATGCACAGAAGGAAGAGCAGCACCTCTTCCCGCTCATCGAGCGCCTCGGCATTCCTCGCCACGGTGGCCCACTCGCCGTCATGCTCGCTGAGCACGAGCAGAGCCGAGAGCTTCTCGAAGACATCAAGGCCGACGCCAAAGCGGTCCTCGCCGGCGAACGCGACGCCATGCCTCGCCTCAAGAAATCCTTCGGCGACCTCTCCATGCTCCTGACCAACCACTTCTGGAAAGAGAACGACATCCTCTACCCCATGGCCATGCGGCTCATGAGCAGTCAGGACGAGCTCGATGTCATCAACGGCATCACCGCCATCGAGGACTCTTTGGGGCGAGACACCCACAAGAAGTACTACGACATGGCCGAACGGCTCAGCGCCAAGATCGAGGACCTCTCGGTCAACCTCAAGCCCGACGTCCTGGCCGCCATGCTCAACATGCTCCCGGTCGAGCTCTCCTTCGTCGACGCCAGCGACACCGTCGTCTATTTCAGCCACGAGAACCACGACAAGATTTTCCCCAGAAACCGTGGCTCGATCGGCATGAAGGTCCAAGACTGTCACCCCGCCAAGAGCGTCCACCTCGTCAACCGGATTTTGGCCGACTTCAAGGCCGGAAAGCGCGACGTGGCCGAGTTCTGGATCGACTTCAAGGCCACCAAGGTCCACATCCGCTACTACCCCGTCCGTGACCCAGGTGGGAGCTATCTCGGCTGCCTCGAGGTCGTGCAGGACATCGGCAAACTCCAGAAGCTGGAAGGGCAGCACGTCTTGCTGGACGAGGCGTGAACCAGAACGAATCTTTGCCGAGTGCTCGCGCGTAGGCACGCCAGATTCAATGGACGCCCGGCCAAAGAATTGAGAGATTGGGGAAGCAGATGGCTTCCCCTTTTTCTTTCTTGTCGGGGCTCTTTCGACGCCCTTTCGCTGAGGCTCTCGATCATGCGTACACGCCTTTTGACCTCGACGCTGCTCACCCTCTGGTTGTTTGGACTGGGCCTGGTCGCCTGCAGCTCCGACCCCGAAAACACCACCGACGCCTCCTCGGCGACCGATGTCCTCAGTGACCTCGGCGCAGACGGTGTCGCTGATGTCACAGAGGACATTATTCTTCAGGACTTGCTCGACGACCTCTCCCCTGGCGACACTGGCCAGCTCGAGGTCGCAGAAGACCTATTGGACGCAACCGACGCGAGCGAGCTCCCTCCGACCGTGCCGCTCGACGGTTTCGGCGCCATCTCCGGCACTTGTGGCGTGCTCGACGACGAGCTCACCTCCTCGCAGAGCACCTTCCTCACCAACGCCATCGACTTCGGCCTAGATCCCTACGACCCTGCAGACTTTGCGCTGCTGAGCCCTGGCGGTCAGGAGATCATCAACGACGGAAACGCAGGTGGAAACTCGCTGCTGTCCGAGGTCTTCGCCTACGAAGTCCTCCACCGCTGCGAGCTCGCGCAGCTGCTGAAGACCGAGACCGAGATTGTCTACGACACGACTGGGACCATCACAGACTTCCTCGTAAACATCAACGGGATGCAGGTGGGCGTCAGCGTTGTCCGCGCCGTTGGCTGGCCACGGGAGGATCCCTACACCGTCACGCAGGCCCAAGCCATCTTGCAGGACAAGCTCTCCGGCGTGCTGGCGAGCAGCGCCAACGTCTCGGCTGGGGACCGCTGGGTCAAGCAGATTCTGCACGTCATCGCCTACGCACCCGAACATGTGGCGTCGCTGCAGGCGGCCTATGACTTGCTCGATGCGGCCACGAAAGCCGACACCATCGTGCTCGTCACCATCAGCAACGGCGAGGACATCTTCCTCTACAACTAGGCACCTCTGGCCTAGTCGATGTCTCCGAGCGCGAACTCGTCGCCGATCCTGAGAAAGGAGAAGGTTCGGCGGCTGGAGGAGTTCACGAACTCGACCTGCAGGACGTGCCAAACGCCTTCGCGCTCCTCCTCAGTCGTGTACTTGACGACCCGGTGCTCGCCGTTGGGTTCGAGGCCCTTGAGGTCTGCGCAGACCGCCTCGACGCGCTGCATGTCGCCCGGCTTCGAGTAGTCCGAGACGTCCTTCCAGACGCGGCTCTCGTCGTTGCCGTTGTAGACGATCATCTCACCAGCCGCGTAGAGATCGCCCTTTCCACAGGCTTCGCGCACCGCGGCGAGCTGCTTCTCGACCTTCGCGCCATCGTCCACTTTCGCCGGCGTCCTGCTGCACCCAAATATCAGTGCCCCACCGATCGCAAGGACTATTACCCTCGCGACGAGCCGCTTCGCTCCCATCTCTCCCCCCCTGCTTCCTACCAATGGGAGCAGACTAGCAGATGTGAGCGCGACGTGCACCGCAAACTTTGTTTGCGATGATCCTTCTCCCACTAGGGTAAACCGTCATGACTCTCCATGTTTATTGACTGCAAGGAGCGCCCCCCAATCCTCAGGAATTCTTCAAAAATACCGGCATGTTGTTGATTACAGAAAAAAGAAAGTCATTGGGGGTCCGGGGGAC
>Ga0210044_10006551_pt1 | contig 15268 bp, 11 predicted proteins | sample CryGey13umfilter_2_FD_183959 | JGI IMG/M metagenome (GOLD analysis project Ga0210044, IMG submission 183959) | Groundwater microbial communities from aquifer in Utah, USA - Crystal Geyser 4/9/14 3 um filter (SPAdes) (version 2) | ecosystem: Environmental > Aquatic > Deep subsurface >...
TGGAGAAAAAGAATATAAACCATTTAAAATCTGGTGGTAGACACGGATTTCACAGATTAACACGGATTTAACGGATTGCTTCAAATCAGTGCAATCAGTGCAATCAGTGCAATCAGTGTAATCAGTGTAATCAGTGTAATCAGTGTAATCAGTGTAATCAGTGTAATCAGTGTAATCAGTGTAATCAGTGCAATCAGTGTAATCAGTGTCTAACTAAAAAGGAGTAACGATGTACATAATAATCGTTTATGATGCAGCGCCGAAAAGAGGGGCAAAGCTGTTGAAATTTCTTCGGCAGCATTTACTGTGGGTTCAAAATTCGGTATTTGAAGGAGAAGTTACTGAAGCGGAATTTGAAGTAGTTAAAGCCGGAATTAAAGAAAGAATAAACAAAGAAAAAGACAGCATTCTTTACTATCAATTTGATTCACAGAATTATACAACAAGAGGAGTGATAGGAGTAGAAAGAAATGAAACGGATTCTTTTATTTGAGGGGTGGGAATCTGTATCAGACGTCGAACCCCCGGCTAATTTGCATTATTATAGGTTGACGACGAGAAAGGAGAAAAAAGCATGGTATATTGTCTAAAAAGGCACATTTTTCGGCAGTTTTAATCGAACTATTGTAGAATTGAAATTAAAAATAAAGATCGCTTCCCACCATAACCGAAACGGTTTTAATCGAACTATTGTAGAATTGAAATTAGGGTTGTCCTTAGTTAGTGGTTGGTGGTTAGTTGGTTTTAATCGAACTATTGTAGAATTGAAATTACTTTTAACTTCAAATTCAGAAACGGCAAGCTGATGGTTTTAATCGAACTATTGTAGAATTGAAATGATTATCGGAGCTTCCATCGAGAGGCGCGGAATAATGTTTTAATCGAACTATTGTAGAATTGAAATTTGTGCAGACAAACAACATCAAACTGCGTATGATCGTTTTAATCGAACTATTGTAGAATTGAAATAGCTTCCGGTAATCAAAACCTCCGCAACCATCGAGTTTTAATCGAACTATTGTAGAATTGAAATGTAATCAAGCTCAGCGAGTTCTTTTTGTTTGCCGTGTTTTAATCGAACTATTGTAGAATTGAAATCTGATCAGCTTATTGTGCCGCATCATACTCTGCCAAAGTTTTAATCGAACTATTGTAGAATTGAAATATCGCTATCACGTTGTAGTTGTTTGGCTGCTGCGTGTTTTAATCGAACTATTGTAGAATTGAAATAAGCGAAGTAATCCAAGTTAGGATTGGCAATAACGGTTTTAATCGAACTATTGTAGAATTGAAATTCTTTTTGTCTTTCATTGCTACTGTTGCAGCTGTTTCGTTTTAATCGAACTATTGTAGAATTGAAATTACAATCCAATTAACAGTCCGATGCCGTAATACCAGTTTTAATCGAACTATTGTAGAATTGAAATTGTAGCCTGGTGTCCTCGTTTAACAAAGTGTCCGTGTTTTAATCGAACTATTGTAGAATTGAAATTCCCTCTCAATTTTCGGTATTCGGAATGGATGATAGTTTTAATCGAACTATTGTAGAATTGAAATAAAGAACTCATAAAATAAAGGCAAGAGGACTGAATCGTTTTAATCGAACTATTGTAGAATTGAAATTTGTGCTCAAAGCTGCCGAGGAGCTTAGGTTTAAAGTTTTAATCGAACTATTGTAGAATTGAAATGGATATGATGGACATTCACATAAGACCGATGTTTGGTTTTAATCGAACTATTGTAGAATTGAAATCAACTTAAACAATCTATTCTCAATTAAAAAGTCTGGTTTTAATCGAACTATTGTAGAATTGAAATATTAAATTTATCGCGGTTATCGTAAACAGCTTGTCGTTTTAATCGAACTATTGTAGAATTGAAATGGGAACTTTAAAAGAACATCGCTTTCAAGCTGATAGTTTTAATCGAACTATTGTAGAATTGAAATTAGTAATGGTTGCGATTAATAAGCTCTTGAAACCTTGTTTTAATCGAACTATTGTAGAATTGAAATTCTCTTGCTCCCTTTTTAACCAAGGTTTCTTCCTCTGGTTTTAATCGAACTATTGTAGAATTGAAATTGGTATTGGCATTAGCCGGCATTATGTCACCGGTTAAAGTTTTAATCGAACTATTGTAGAATTGAAATGACGAATACCTATTGGTATTTTCATTTTTTTCTCGTTTTAATCGAACTATTGTAGAATTGAAATTATTATTCCTTTCCGCCACAGGTCTGCGTGTATGCTAGTTTTAATCGAACTATTGTAGAATTGAAATCGAGGATAGAATAAGAAAAGATTTTGGGGATATTTGTTTTAATCGAACTATTGTAGAATTGAAATTAGTACAAGACAACAACCAATTATCAATGTTTTTACGGTTTTAATCGAACTATTGTAGAATTGAAATGGTAATAACTCGGCTGAATAAGTTTAGGCACAAATTGTTTTAATCGAACTATTGTAGAATTGAAATTCTGCACTTTGTCCACCGGCGAACCAATCGGAAGTAAAGTTTTAATCGAACTATTGTAGAATTGAAATGATGATTTTTCCTTTTGCATCGCGGTCGAGTTTGTCGTTTTAATCGAACTATTGTAGAATTGAAACAATGTGTACCGCAGAATTATATTCTGCGATACAATGTTTTGATCAACTATTTTTGAATTAAGATGTGTAACTCAGCAATCTATTAATTACTTCAACACCGTCCTCTGAAAAATATAATCAACATTTTTCAGCATTTTATCATTGTTGAAAATGGTTTCTATCTCTTCTTTAGATAAATATTTTGCAGCTTCGTCCGAAGTAAGCAATTCATCTTTCAAATTTATGTTTTGGTCTGCCCAGACTTTCATTGCGGAGGTCTGTACTATTTTATAAGCTTCTTCGCGCGTTGCCCCTTTCTCAGTAATTTTAAGGAGAATGGTTTGCGAGAAGACAAGTCCGCGGGTAAGGTTCAGATTCTTCAACATATTTTCAGGATAGATGAGAAGATTTTTTATCAAATCTTTCGTCTTTGCGAGCATGTAATTTAGCAGGATTGTGCTGTCCGGAATAATAACGCGCTCAACTGAAGAATGAGTTATATCGCGTTCATGCCAGAGAGAGATATTTTCAAATCCGGCTATAGCGTTTGCGCGGAGAATGCGTGCAAGTCCTGCAATTCTTTCGCAAGTAATAGGATTTCTTTTATGCGGCATAGCGGAAGAACCTTTTTGTCCTTTAGAGAAAAATTCTTCCGCTTCAAGCACTTCGGTCTTTTGTAAATGGCGGATTTCCGTAGCAATCTTTTCCAGCGTACTTCCGGTTATTGCAAGAACGGAAAGATACTCGGCGTGTCTGTCACGCTGAATCACCTGTGTGGAAACAGGCGCCGGGGTTAGTCCCATTTTTTTACAAACATATTCTTCAACTTGCGGAGAAAGATGTTCAAACGTTCCGACTGCACCGGAGATTTGTCCAACGCTTATTCTTTCAATTGCGGATTGCAACCGCTCGATATTTCTTTTTGTTTCTTCAAACCATAAAGCGAATTTCAATCCCATGGTTGTCGGCTCGGCGTGGATGCCGTGTGTTCTTCCGACACAAAGGGTGTTTTTATATTCGAGCGCTTTTTCTTTTAAGATTGATTTCAGTTCCTCTAAATCTTTTAAAAGAATTTCTCCCGCGGTTTTCATTTGAAAGGAAAGAGTCGTGTCGAGAATATCGGATGAAGTCATTCCATAATGAATATGTCGGGAAACGGGTCCCACATACTCCGCGACGTTGGTAAGGAAAGCGATAACATCGTGCTGTGTGGTCTCCTCGATCTCCAAAATCTTTTTTACATCAAACTTTGCCTTTTGTTTTATCAGATCAACATCTTCTTTAGGAATTTGTCCAAGTTCGGCTCTCGCTTCGCTCGCAAGAATTTCAATTTGCAGCCATGTTTGATATTTAAAATCGTCTTCCCAAATTCTTCCCATTTCCGGGCGGGTATATCTTTCAATCATCAGTGTGTCTCCAATTTCATGTTTAAAGTTTCTTCAGCATTATCGCGGATTATTTTAACCGTGATCTTTTGGTTTGTTCTAAATTCCTGTAAAACGCCGATCAGATTTTGTTGGTTATTTATTTTGAAATCATCTATTTGTAGGATAACGTCGCCCGGTTTTAACCCGGCTTTACCGGCTGGAGAATTTTTCTCGACTTGTGTAACGATAACCCCGCGAGTTGACGATAGTTTGAAATATCCCGCAATCGTTTCGTCTATATTTTGAATCGCAAAACCGGGATAGAAATCTCTTTCGATCTTTCCCTTCATTTTAAGTTCTTCCATTATCCGTTTAATTTTATTAACAGGAATGGCGAAACCAAGCCCGATACTTCCGGAATTACCTCCTGCCGTATAAATGATAGTGTTCATTCCGATGAGTTCGCCGATACCGTTAACTAATGGTCCGCCGCTATTACCGCCGTTTATCGCAGCATCCGTTTGAAGCATATTGAGATAGTAGCGATTTTGAACGGGGTCTAAATTCATGCCCGTAGCGCTGATGACTCCGACGGTTACTGTTGGTTTATCATTAATTTCAAATAAGCCAAAAGGATTTCCGAGTGCGATAACCCATTCTCCGATGATCGCATCATCCGAATTCCCAAAAGGAATGAATGGAAAATCTGTTCCCACATCTTGAGGAGAAGGCTCAATTTTTAAAAGACAAATATCGGAAACCGGGTCAGTCCCGATGGTTTTTGCCTTGTATTGTTTTCCGTTCGTCAAGGTAACCACAGTCTCGGATGCATTTCCTGCTACGTGGTCGTTGGTAATAATATAACCGTCTGAAGAAACAAGGATACCTGAACCAAGACTTTTTACTTTCTGTTTGGTATTCCGGTCTCCGAAAAATTGTCTAAAAAATGAATCGTCAAAAAAAGGATTTGAAAAAAGTGTCTGGTATTGTCTAATTTCAGTTACATTTATTCCAACAACTGCCGGGCTAACCTTTGAAACGGTTTCTGTTAAAATATTTTTGCGTGAGCTGTTTATCGCATTATTGGCGTTTTCAAGAGCGTTTTGGCTGAATAATCCAGCTGGGAGTAAAAAAAAAGCCAAAAAATAGATTTTCATCAATTTCATATTCAATTGTTCTCCAAAATTATGATGTGCAAAAATAAGAAGATTTGCCGACCTAAGAAGGGCAAACTTTTTGGAATACGAAAGACGAAAGCAATTATTGCAAATTATAAGCAAAAACGCGGCTTTTCATCACAAAGGTAATTAATCCTTAAAATTCAACTTGATTTTAGATTCTTTTAGGATTACATTTTGAGTGCTGTTATAAATAAATGGGTACTGAATGACTTTTTTTGATTCCGAAAATTCTGAGAACGAAAACGAATTTATTGAAAGTAGAGACCTTCCGGCTTCAATTAAAAAAGCGAGAGCTCTTGTTGAAGAGGGAAAAACTTTTCTTAATCAAAACTTTCTTGAAGAAGTTCTAGATCTCTGCATAGAAAATTTCCGATACCGCGATGCGCTTTTTCTAGTTGATACCTTGCTGGAGGTAGCTCCATACAACGCGGATCTCTATTTGCAGAAGGGGATTTGTCTTGTCCAGCTTAACCAAAACCGGAGAGCAATGAAATTTGTAGAGAAATCTCTTTCACTTAATCCGGTTGATGTAGATGCATTAGCAGAAAAGGCATTAATAAATATTAATTTAAAAAATTTTGAAGAAGCACAACGGGTTTTACAACAAGCGCTTGCGATCGAACCGAAAAACGAACTCATTTACTACCGTTTTGGCAAGCTCTACCAAATGAAAGAACTTTATGCGAAAGCAGCCGAATATTTTGATAAAGCCGCCGAGCTTGATCCTGAGTTTTCCGAAGCTGTTTTTCAAATGGCAATTAGTTATGAATACGGCAACAACTATGAAGCTGCTTTAGAAGCTTATGATAAATATTTAGATATCGAACCGAATTGTGAAGTGGGCTGGTTTAACCGGGGAATTGTTTTAGAAAGTTTAAATAAACTTGATAAAGCAATAAACAGTTATGAACTTTCACTCGCAATTGACGATCATTTTACCGATGCATGGTTTAATCTTGGTAATCTTTTTGCCGATCTTGGCAAATTCGATCAATCAATTGAGTGTTTCAAAACAGTACTGAAACTTGAACGGAACGACGAAGCCGCTTATTTTAATATTGCGACCATTTATGAAGAAAAAGAAGAGTACACCAGCGCAATAATGTTTTATACAAAGGCAATTAAAAAAGATTCCGGTTACCACGAAGCATTTCTTGGAAGAGGATACTGCTTTTACAAGTTGAATAAAGTCCGTTCTGCGTTACGAGATTTTCGATTAGCGCTTGCAGCAAATTATTTTTCAGATGAAGTGTGGGACGTCTCTCTTCGAGAGAATTTTCAGATTGACGAACCAACCATTTTGCGGATCAACGAACTGATTGATTTGCATCAAGAGAATCCGGAGGACGTTGCCGTTGGGAAAGAATTATCAAAAAAGTATTCAGAAATTTTTGCTCTCGATAAAGCAATAGATTATTTATTTAAAGTGTTACAACTTCAGCCTAATGACGCTGAAAGCTATTATCAACTTTCAAAATTACATTTTCAAAAGAAGATGAGTAAACACGGGTTCTATTACTTGAAAAAAGCGTTTACGGTAAAAGCTGAATTGAAACAAAAGTTTGTAACTTCATTTCCCGGAGTTGGGCAGTCTAAACTTTTTATTTCCCTGTTAGAAGATAATTCCATTTTCCAAATTCAGTAATCCAATTATTTAATAGTATTCAGTTTTTTATGAAAGATACATTTCATCTCTCTACTCAAATGTTAGGTTTGCTTGGTCATCCGATCAAGCATACTTTCTCTCCATTTATCCATAATATGGCAATTGATTTACTCGAGCTGGATTACATCTACTTACCGTTTGATGTGCCCCAAGCGAATTTGAGAAATGCTTTGAAAGGAATTGTGGCGCTGGGAGTGAAGGGATTTAATGTTACTATTCCTCACAAAGAAGCTATGGTCGGTTATGTGAACAGTTTGTCTGAGGAGGCAGGCATTATCGGCTCTGTTAATACGGTTGTAAATGAAATGGGAAAGCTCATTGGCTACAACACCGATGTAACGGGTGTAATTGAAACGCTCAATCCTTTTAAAGAAGAAATAGCAAATAATGAAGTTACGGTTGTTGGCGCCGGCGGAGCTTGTCGGGCAGTCATTTATTCTCTCATTCGTAATTTCAAACCATCCCGGATAAATATCGTCAACCGCACTGAGCAGCGCGCCGACAGTTTAAAGAATTATTTCTACGAAAAAATGAAATTTGAGAATTTTAAAACTTTTGAACTGTTCCCTCCTGATTTAGTCGAAGTTTTTAGAAATTCAAAATTGATTGTCAATGCAACTTCGGTGGGGATGTTTCCAGAAATTGAAGACACTATTATCAATTTAAATAATGCTTTTGGAAAAGATCAGATAGTTTTTGATTTGGTTTATAACCCGCCTCAGACACGACTTCTTAAAATCGCTGCGGGTGAAGGGGCAAGAATTTTGAACGGCATCAACATGTTGGTGCATCAAGGAGCAAAATCATTTGAATTGTGGACCGGAGAGAAAATGCCCGTCGAAAAGATAAGTAAAGCGTTGACATTGTATATTGATAAGAATTAATCTCTCTTTAGCGGGATATTTTTTTCAAGTTGAATATAATTTAGCCCGGTTTTTTTAACCCGTGTTTAATCCTTTTCATCCCTTCATTAATTTCTTCATTAGAACAAGCATAGGACATCCGCACACACTTATCATTCCCGAATGCTACACCGGGAACTAAACCTATGCGTTCTTTTTTTAGCATATAGTCACAGAACGAAGAAGAATCAGTTATTTTTGTTCCGTTTAAAGCTTTTCCGTAGAACTTGCTGACATCAAAGAAGACGTAAAACGCTCCTTTGGGTAAGGCGCAATAAATTCCTTCTATGCCATTCAGCTCACCTACAATAAAATCTCGTCTCTTCTGAAAAGCTATGACCATTTTTGCGACTTCAATGGAATGTTGTGTTAGTGCCGCCACGGCTGCAGCCTGAGAAATTGAACACGCATTAGAGGTTGAATGTCCCTGCAGCTTTCGAGCAAGTCTTATTACTTTTTCGTTCCCTGCAGCATAACCTATTCGCCATCCTGTCATTGCATAAGCCTTGCTTACGCCGTTAACAGTTATGGTTCTTTCACGTAACGCTTCAACCGAACCAATGGCAAAATGCTTTTCTTTATCGAAAACTATTTTTTCATAGATTTCATCCGACACGATAAAAAGATTTTTGTTCTTTAGCACTTCTGCCAACGCCAGAATTTCATCTTTGGAATAGACAGCGCCGGAAGGATTTGAGGGGGTATTAAACAAGAATACTTTGGTTTTAGCGGTAATTGCTTTTTCTAATTGTTCCGGCTTCAGTTTGAAATTTTGTTCGGCGTGTGTTTTGAGTATAACCGGTTTTGCCCCGGTAAGTTTTACCATTTCAGGATAACTAACCCAATATGGAGATTGAAATATTACTTCATCGCCAGGATTGCAGAGCGCCGTCAGCACATTGTAAATTGAGTGTTTCGCGCCGCTTGAAACTAAAACATTTTTGGGTTCAAAGTGAAGATCATTATCTTTAGAGAACTTTTCGATGATTGCTCGTATAAGTTCAGGTGATCCTTCATTTGCTGTATATCTTGTTAAGTTGTTATGAATCGCCTTTATTGCAGCATTCTTAATAAATTCCGGCGTATTAAAATCCGGTTCACCCGCAGTAAAACTTAAGACATCAATTCCTTCTCTTTTTAATTCAAATATTGAAGCAGAAAGCGCCAAAGTTCTGCTTTCTTCTACACTTAGCATTAATTCCGATAACGATAACAAGTACAACTCCTAACCCGGGAAAACCGGAAATCAAAAAAAGATGTTCACCGCGGCGAACCAAAAATCATTTAAATTTCGATCTCGAATTATTAAGAATAGAAACAACTAGAAGACCTTGCGATTTTTGAATTTGGTATTATTTGATATTTGGGATTTATTATTTGTTTTTTTCTCCCATATAGTAAACTAATTTGAAATTCAAAGTACTAATAAAGTCACTTTAAAATTCAAATTTAAAATAACGCTTACGCTAAAGACATCAAAAAATCTATCAAATTATTTTTGGTTATCTGGATATTTATTCCTCTAAGAGTAAATCTATTTTTATTCGTACGAGTTTTTCTTGCTTATCTGTAAAATGCGGAATAAATTGCATGGAGAAATAAATTAATTAGTAAATAATAGGATTAATGTACATGAGTCTTAGTTTAATAGCAAAATCCATAAGTCCTTCCCCAACTTTAAAACTAAATGAAAAGGCGGCGATACTTAGAGAAAAGGGAGACCCGGTAATTCATCTCGGCGGCGGTGAACCAAAATCAATGGCACCGATGGATGCGATAATGGCTTCGGTAAACTCACTGAATTCAGGTGAAGTACGTTACGCTCCTGCGGACGGTATTCTCCCCTTAAAAAAAGCAATTATCCGATACACAGAAGAATTTTATAACCGGCACGTTATGCCCGAAAATGTGATTGCAAGCGGCGGAGCTAAACAAGCATTAATGGTTGCGATGCAGGCAATCTTAAATCCGCAAGATGAAATTATGTATCCTGCCCCATTCTGGGTTAGTTATCCTGAAATGGCAAAACTTTGCGGTGCGGTCGGTGTTCCGGTTCTTCCGGAAGATGGTTCGTTTTATCCCCGCATTTCTGATTTTGAACAACGATTGGGAAGTCAGACCAAAGCTATTATTATCAATAGCCCGAACAATCCGTCAGGCGCAATGTATGCTAAAGAGTTTATTGCCGAGATCGTAAAATTCTGCGAGAAAAAAGATTTGTACTTGATCATGGATGACATTTATCATCGTCTTGTTTTTGATGGGAAAAAGCCGATCAGTTGTTACGATTTTACAAAAGAAAGCGTCGATAAATCTAAATTGATTGTCATCAACGGAGTTTCAAAACAATATGCCATGACCGGTTTCAGAATCGGTTGGGCAGTTGCAAGTAAAAAATTAATTGAAACGATGGCAAACATTCAAGGACATCAAACATCCGGTCCTTCCGTTGTATTGCAAAAAGCGGCTGTCGGTGCGTTAAACGGAATTCAATCCAGCGTTGAAAATCTTCGCGTTACTTTGGAAAACAACCGTAACATCATGATGGATTTACTAGACTCATTCGATGGTGTAAAAGTTACTAAACCGGATGGAACGTTTTATTGTTTTGCTGATTTTAGCGCATACGAAAAAGATTCAAACAAACTTTCCGCTTTCTTAATTGATAAAGTTCAAGTGTTGACCGTTCCGGGAAAAGAATTCGGAATGGACGGCTATTTACGTTTGAGTTATTGCGGTTCCATAAAAGATATTACCGAAGGGATTGAACGCATCAAATGGGCGTTAGATCCAAATGCGCCGAATGAACTTTATATCGGCGACCGCAAGTTAGTGAGGGATTGGTTATGAGTAAATACTTAGAATTTCAAACTCCCGCTTCTAAAGAAGCTATGGAATTGGCTTCTGATTTCAGATTAAAAAATCAAGGTCTGACTTTTCTTGATAAAGTGTTCTGGAACTTGCCTGATGCAGCGTTGAATGAAGAAGCTATCTTCAGAAACGAAGCCAAATATTCAGCACACGGAGCATTATTAGTTACTACCGGCAAACATACTGCCCGTGCCGCGGCAGATAAGTTTGTTGTTCAAGAGGATTCCACCGTTGATAATATTTGGTGGGGTGTGTACAACAGACCTTATTCATCTGAAAAATTTAACGCATTGTTCGCAAGACTCCAGGCTTGGGCTCAAGGTGAAGAATTGTTCGTACAAGATTGTTACGCCGGCGCTGATCCTGAATATAGAATGCCAGTAAGAATTATTACTGAAAAAGCATGGCATAGTTTGTTCGCAAGAAATATGTTTATAACTACCGACAGTAAAGATGAATTGAAAAAATTCGTTCCTGGATTCACAGTTATCGCTGTTCCGGGCTTTAAGGTTGATCCGGTTATTGACGGAACCCGGACTGCAACGGGAATAATTATTAACTTTGCAAACAGAATGGCGATCATTGCCAACAGCGAATATGGCGGCGAAATAAAGAAATCGGTTTTCACTGTTTTAAATTATCTTTTAACTTTTAACGATGTCCTTCCGATGCACTGTTCTGCTAACCTTGGTAGAGAAGGAGATACCGCACTCTTCTTCGGTCTTAGCGGTACCGGTAAAACCACGCTTTCAGCCGATCCTAAAAGAAAATTAATTGGCGATGACGAACATGGCTGGAGCCGCAACGGCATATTCAATTTTGAAGGCGGTTGTTATGCAAAAGTTATCGGACTTTCAGCAGAAAGCGAGCCTGAAATCTTTGCTTGTACACAAAAGTACGGAACGATTTTGGAAAACGTGACCTTCGATCCGATCTCCCGAAAAATTGATTTGAATGACGACAGCATTACCGAAAACACCCGTGCTTCATATCCCCTTGAATTCATCCCAAATATTGTTCCGGAAGGATATGCACACACTCATCCGAAAAACATTATTTTTCTAACGTGCGATGCTTCCGGCGTTCTGCCACCGATCGCAAAACTGAATCCCGAACAATCGCAATATCATTTTATCAGCGGATATACTTCAAAGATTGCCGGAACGGAAATCGGCTTGGGGATTGAACCGCAGATAACGTTCTCAGCTTGTTTCGGCGCGCCATTTATGGTTCGGCATCCATTTAAATATGCCGAAATGCTGAAGGAAAGAATTTTGAAGAATCAATCAAATGTTTGGTTAGTAAACACCGGTTGGGTTGGCGGAAAGTTTGGTGTCGGTAAACGAATCAGTATCCGGCATACGCGTAACTTGCTTAACGCCGCACTTGATGGGAAACTTGATTCGGTTGAGTTCAGAAAAGATAAATTATTCGGATTTGAAGTTCCTCTTACTTGTCCTGAAGTTCCTTCAGATGTTCTCGATCCTATGAACGCCTGGGGAAATAAGGAAGAATATTGGAACAAGTATGACGCTTTAGCCGCACGGTTTATAGACAATTTCAAGTTGTTTAAAAAAGGTGTCACCGCTGAAGTTTATAATGCGGGACCGAAACGGCTATAAATTGATTTACTCAAGTTGACCAACTATAAATTGTAAAGAATTAAAACCGTTGAAACGGTTAACAATTTGGGCTTTTGTTTTATTAACACCTCGATTAATCGAGGTGTTAATGAAATAATATGAAATGTATTTCAACCGTTTTAACGGTTTATCAAATAGTGCGGTCAACTTGAGTTGATTTAAAAGTTTTTTTCGATAATATTCAAACCTCCAGTGTTTTAAAAACCCTGGAGGTTTTTTTACACCAAAATAAAAATATTCCTTGCATAAATATATTTACATGTTTAAATTTGCAACAGCAAAGGGTGATTAATCTACCCGATGCAGATTGTTCTTTGAATAGTTGAATCTTTCCCGTTTTTTTTAGTTGATGGAATTTGTAGCTTATTTTTCTGTAGTACCTTTTAGCAAAGTCTTAAGGTTCGGAAAAAGCTAGGGTCGTATTTCTCGCACAACACTGGAGGCGCTAAGCTTTTATTAATTTAGATATTTTATTTTGCTTAAAGGGAAGATTCGTTCTATATCAAAGTTATCTCTTCTACCAAAGAAGTTTTTATGGCGGATATACACGTTAATACCGAAAACATCTCTCATTTCTTTTATTAAAAAAATTCTTACGAAATCATTTCTTCAAATGCTTAGTACTTGAGCAATTATTTCCGTTGCGGAAAAAATTCCCCTTTTATCAAGAAGGATTTTTCACATGCGAAGTGTGCAATTCCTTAATGAGAACATAAGAATCTGAAGCGGAAAAGAAAACACCCAACATGCAAAAAGAAATCCTGAACGCGCAAAAGTAAAACCTTAACATGAAAAAGAAAATTCTGAACAAGGGAAAGAAAATCCTGAACAAGGGAAAGAAAATCCTGAACAAGGAAAAGGAAATCCTGAACAAGGAAAAGGAAATCCTGAACAAGGAAAAGGAAATCCTGAACAAGGAAAAGGAAATCCTGAACAAGGGAAAGAAAATCCTGAACAAGAAAAAGAAAATCCTGAACAAGGAAATGGAAATCCTGAACAAGAAAAAGGAAATCCTGAACATAAAAAAGGATTTCCCTTAAGGAAAAAAGGTTTTCTCTGAAGTAATAGCCCGAAAATTGGGTAAAAACGCAATAAATAGTAAAATTGGTGCTCCTAACGTTAAATGAGTGAATATTATGACGAAATCCTCAAAATGTGATAGCCCTGAAAGGGCGATATACTTTAATAACTGAAAAATAGAATGCATTTATGAAAAAGTATAATGGAATATGATGAACAGTATGTATGGGATCGAAACTTATGCCGCCCTTTCAGGGCTTGAACGTTTCTTAGTTCATTCTCATAGGGCTTCGCCCTATGTTTACAGATTCCACCCCTTAGGGGCTTGAGTTTTGTTCTGCTCAATTTTATTTGAGTGAATTTTTCGACGATAATATTTATGTTCATTAGCCCTGAAAGGGCGAGATACTTCAACATAGGGCGCAGCCCTATGAAAAAAGAACACTAATATGTACCAAAGCCCTGAAAGGGCGGAATAACTTATGGGACAATCACTCGTAAAAAATTACATTCATATAATATTCAGTACTAAACTGAGAGTACCGATAATTCATCAACCGGTACAAGATGAGTTGTACAGCTATATCGGTGGTATTTGCAAAGAGATGGAATGTCAGCCCATAAAAATCGGTGGTCATGTAGACCATATTCATATTCTCTGCATGTTGTCCAAGAAAATTGCTTTGATGAAGTTATTAGAAGAAGTGAAGTCACATTCATCAAAGTGGATGAAAACGAAGGGCACAGAGTTAAATAACTTTTACTGGCAAAATGGATATGGAGTATTTTCTGTAAATCCGTCGGAAACTGACAAAGTGATTGCTTATATCGAAAATCAGGAAGAGCATCACAGAAAGAAAACATTTCAAGAAGAATACAGAGTTTTTTTGAAGAAGTATAAAGTGGAATATGATGAACAGTATGTATGGGACTGAAGTTTATGCCGCCCTTTCAGGGCTTGAGTATGTTTTAGTCCATTCACATAGGGCTGCGCCCTATGTTAACAGATTACGCCCTTTCAGGGCTTGAACGTTTCTTGGTGCATTCTCCTGGGGCTTCGCCCCATGTTTACAGATTCCACCCCTTCGGGGCTTGAGTTTTGTTCTATTAATTTTGCTTATGTGAATATTATAAGGATGATATTAATGTGCATCAGCCCTGAAAGGGCGAGATATTACAACATAGGGCGTAGCCCTATGAAAAAAACATTAATAAACACTAAAGCCCTGAAAGGGCGGAATAAATTGATGAAGGATTCTTGGAACAAATAACGTAATGGTTTTATGACGACAAAAGAATGTGCTCGTACATATAACATAAACACACAACTAAGCTTTAGAGGAGAACATTATGTCCAGGATAAAATCAGATCAGAATGGAAAAAATGTTGATAAAGAAATTATCTGATAGCCCTGAAAGGGCGATATATTTCAACATAGGGCGCAGCCCTATGTATAAAGATGAATAAACTCCAAAGCCCTGAAAGGGCGGAATAAATTGATGAAGGATTCTTGGAACGAATAACGTAATGGTTTTATGACGACAAAAGAATGTGTTCGCACATATAACATAAACTCATAACTAACTTTATAGGAGGACATTATGTCCAGAATAAAATCAGATCTGAACGGAAAAAATGTTGATGAAGAAATTCAGGCAACAAGAAACAGGTACACCGCTTTAGCGAGCAGTGAAGCTAAGGTAACTGTGGACGCTGCGAAGCTAACCAGTTATCAAGCCGCTATAAACGGACTTGAAGAGAAAGAAAGCGCTCTAATCGCTCTTAAAGATAAACAAAAACAAGCGGTTATAGAAAGAGATGCCGCGCAAGAAAATCTTGAGAAGATAGACGTTTCAATAGTTAATGAGATTAACGGCAAAACAGACGATGTGAATCTTTTGTTAACTACAGGGTTTCCAATAGCGGCGGACAGAAGCCCTTCCGAACAGCTTGAACAGGTAACTAATCTTTCAGCGGCAATTGGAGATGAAGCCGGTGAAATTGATGTGAACTTTGACCGTGTAAA
>Ga0210044_10006553_pt1 | contig 15265 bp, 10 predicted proteins | sample CryGey13umfilter_2_FD_183959 | JGI IMG/M metagenome (GOLD analysis project Ga0210044, IMG submission 183959) | Groundwater microbial communities from aquifer in Utah, USA - Crystal Geyser 4/9/14 3 um filter (SPAdes) (version 2) | ecosystem: Environmental > Aquatic > Deep subsurface >...
TCGAGCTCGCCAGCCGCGGCCGCTACGAGCCGCCGGATCCCGCGAGCGGCATCCTCCCGGTCCCCACCGACTTCGTCCAAGGCAACAAGGTGAAGGTCACGGGCAAGTTCACCCGCGTCTCGGGCTCCGGATTCAACAACTCCGAGGGCCTCATGGAGTATCGCAGCCACACGACCATCCAGGCTGTAACCCCGCCCGCGGAGTGACGCGAGGGCGTGGGGGAGCCGAGCTCGCCCGCACGCCGCCCCCAGACGCACCGAGATGTGCGCGGGCCCCATCTTCCCATTCAGCGGTGGTCGGCGGCGGTGGTCGGCGGCGACGGTCTGCGTGCCGCAAGTCGACGCGTGCCCAACGCACGACGACGTGCCCGGGCCGCGCGAGCGCGGGCCCCCACGTTCGCATTCAGATGTGCCCGGCGGGTGCGCACGGGCGCCGTGCGTGAGCCAACCGCTGATGTGGGCGGGCCGCGCGAGCGCTGGCCCGGTTCGCATGCCGACGTGCCCGTCCGACCCGCTAGAGCACCGAACGGCTTGAAACCACCCGAATTCCGCGGCGGGACAGCCGCCAGGCACGGCCGGCCGCTCCTCGACGATGCTTCAGCATCGCCTCGTCGTGTCCGACGGCGCCTGACGGCCGTCGCGCTCCCGGCTTTCTGGGCTCGGAAGGCCGATCGGTGCTCTAGGGGTGGTAGTCGAGCAGCGTCTGCACGGCGTCGCCGGGGACTCGGAGGTCGACCGGGACGTCTTCCCGGCGCGCGTCGCGGGTGCCGTCGGTGCGCGCCGACTCGGCCGCGGCGATGTCGACTACGTAGTGGCGAGGCTCCTCGGCGTCGTCCACGCGCGTGACCTCCACCCGGATCTGCGGAGACGTCATGGGCGCCGCGGCGGGAAGGTAGCCTTCGACGGAGGTCGCGCGCAGGGCGTGCACCGCCTCGAGCAGCGCGTCGGTTCGGTCTCGATCGGCCGGGCCGGCGGCCGTCATCCAGGACATGCCCTCGTAGCGCAGCGACACGCTCCCCGTCGGCGTCGTCAGCACAAGGGCGCCGATCTGGGTCGCCGTCGAGCGCAGCAGATCGCGCGAGACGTAGGGCCGGCTCAGCTCGGTCAGGAAGTCCGCCGGTAGCACGAAGACCGCGGGGGCATCGTCGAGCTGGGCGTAGACGCCCTCGGGCGTGCTCGCTCCGAGCTTGATCCGATGTTCACGCGCAGGTGTGTCACCCGCCGGCGGGGGCGCATCCTGGTCGTCGTCCGTGCCTTCGTCGGCGGTGGCCGGCGCGCCCTCGTAGCGCACGTCGATCACGACGCTGGGCGAGGCCAAGCCTTGCTCGGGCAGAGGACGGACCGAGACGAAGCGCACTGCGGTCAGGTGGGCGAGCTTGCGCGCCAGGCTCGACACGCGGGCGCCGTCGGCATCGAGCGCGTGGGGAGACGTGAGCTGCCAGCGCCCTTCCCCACGCCTGAGGCGTTCCACGCTGCCGGCGCGAGTCAGGGTGATGGACGCGACGGACGACTCGCGCTCGACGATGAGATCGCGGTTCTGCAGATCCAGGACGGTCGGCGCGAGCCGGGCGGCATCCTCCGCGGAGATGCGCAGAGCGGCGTTCTCGTCGCCGCGGCGTATCCATTGGCCGTCGGGCGTGACCGAACCGAGGCTGACGCGCTCCCTGGCGGCGTCCCCCCGTGGGGTGAAGCTGAGGCTGTCGCTCGAATGGGCCAACCCGTAGCCGTCGAGCGCTGCGTCGGGCACGACCACGAGCTCGAGCGGCGTGATGTGACCCAGGGCCGAGAGCCAATCGCCCACGATGGCCGCGTCGGCCTCGCCTTCGCCGTGCCCCTCGGCCACGTAGTGGTAGCCATCATGCGTGCGGCTCAGGCGCAGATCGCGACCGCCGACGTGCACGTCGACGCCCTCGAGATCGTCCGAAGCGAGGGTCACGATGCGCGCCTGCCGAAAGGACTCCTCGGGGCGCTCGAAGACCGTGAGGTCGCTGAAAGGAACGCAGACCACGGGGCCGTCATCCGCACGCGCGTAGCGTTCATCAGCGTGATCCGCGCAGGCGCCGCCGACCACCAGGACGTGTTGCGCCGCGCTGTCGCCGGAGCCGACGTCGATGCGCACGCGCAGCCGGGGAGCATCGAGCCCAGCGGCCGACGCGGTGGTGTCGACGAAGCGCTCCGCGGACAGCTCGGCCAAGGAGCGCGCCGCCTCACGGACGCGCGTATCCGCCGCCATCAATTTGTTCGCGCCCGTGATCCAGAAGCGCCCCGACTCGCGCGCGAAGGTCAGCGCGACGTGTCCGTCGTCGCCTTCGCGCTCGATGTGCAGACCCTCGAGCTGACCGAGATCCACCTGGGCGAAGAGCGCCTTGTCGCGAAAATGCCCGACGTCCGCCGTCAGCGCCTCGAGCAGGTCCTGACCGACGACGGCGGCGTCGCCCTCATCCACGCGCGCGTAGACTCCGTCACCGGTGGCTGCGGGCCCACCCAGAGCCAGGGTGATCGTCTCGTCGGCCACCTTCAGCTCGATCTGCGCTCGCGGCGAGTCCATGCCGAAGTGCCGTAGGTCCTCGCTGCTGACGGCGCCCAGACGCCGATGCACGTCGGCCCAATCGAGGGATCCCAGGAGCGAAGCCACGGCGTCTTGATCCGCGCGCGCGTCCACGGGCTCGACCAAGCGCCACTCCCCGAGCTCGCCCATCTCGGCGCGAACGCGTCGAATGACGAGGTGCTGTTCGCCGTGATCGAGCGTGAGCTGCTCGACCCGCGCCCGCACCAGCCGCGGGAGCAAGCGAGCCTCACGACCACTGACGTCACCCGTGCTCAACGAATGCTGCTCGACCAGGCCGATGTAGGAGAAGAGGGCGAGTGCGACGACCGCCAGGCCGATCAGGGTGTTGCGCTTCATTGGCGCCTCGACCACCAGACCGCGAAGCCGAGCAGGCCGAGCGCGAGCGGCACCAGAACCAGGACGCGGATCAACACGCCCGTCAGGTCTCCCTCGCTCATCACGACGGAACGGATGTTGCGGTGTCGCGGCGCGATGGAGATCAACTCCTGGCGCTGCGTGAGCCAGCCCGTGAGCGCGCCGAGCAGATCGATGTTGGCGAATTGGGGTTCGTGCAGGAGTTGGGGTTGAAGGAAGTCCGCGTCTCCGATCACGGCCACGCGTCCGCCGAGGGAGCTGGCGTCGCCGCTCGCTTCATCACCCGCGTGCGCGGTGGGCGTGCGGGTGAGGAGCACACCGGCGGAGATGGGACCCGTGACGTCCTCGGGGCCGGGCTCGGGCTCGGCTTCGGTGGCGAGCGGTTCGAGATCCACGGCGGCGAAGCTCTGATCCGTGCCGCGCAGGAAGGGCTCGACACCCGTCTCGCCGTCCATGGGGCGCACGCTGCGCGCGATGTGGAGCACAACGGGGCTGCCCGCGGCGGTCATGCGCGCCATGGTGTCGGCGCTGCCGAAGTCGTTGACCAGGAACATGGCCATCGGGCTCTCCGTGAGCCGATGGTTGCGATCCCGTTCCAGCACGAGGCTCGGATCCACCTGCACGCCCCAGCCGCGCAGCAAGCTCTCGAAGCCCGTGGGCTGAACGTGCTGATCGCGCAGCACGGGGTCGAGGGCCAGCAGCAGGTTGCCGCCGCCGTCCACATAGTCGCTGACCAGTTGCACTTCGCGATCCGAGAAGGCGTTGCTGGGGCCGACCACCCAGAGCGCGTCGCAGCCATCGGGGACGCTGCGCAGATTGATGGTGGCGATGGTCTCGACCTCCACGTTGTCGCGCCGCAGCTCGTCGCGTACGGCGGAGCAGTCCCGATCGCCGGCGCCGCCCAGGGCCCACTCGCCGTGCCCCGCCGTGAGGCAGAGCTTGGTCGGGCGACCCTCCGTCACCTGCAAGATGGCTCCGGTGAGCGCCTGCTCGGACTTCACGTCCAGGGTCGGCCCCGAGGCGTCGCCGATGGAGCTCATGTCCACGTCGCGCAGATCGTCGCGCGTGATCTTCCAGGTGTGCTCCCCCTGCTTGACCAGCACGGCCACGTCCGACGCTTGCCCCTGCATCAGGTTGAAGCGGTCCGCGAGCACGCGGTACTCGGCCTGCTGCCGATCGGGATCGACCTCATGGATGCGGATCTGAGGGCTCTCGGCGCGGTAGCGATCCAGCAGCTCGCGGATCTCGTCGTGCTGAGGCTCACTGGCGCCGAGGAAGAGATAGAGGTCGAGGGGCGCTTCCAGAGCCCGTGCCACGCCCACGCTGCGCTGGCTCAGTGTGAACAGGCCGTCCTGCGTCCAGTCCCAGCGATGGTAGTGGCGGAAGGCGAGGTAGTTGGCCATCAGCACGATGGCGAGCACGAGCACGCTGCCCACACGCCCGCCCAGGCGGCGCCCCGCGCGCCTGCGGATGCCGTCGTCCACGGCGATGGGCGACGAGGCCGCGGGCTTCGTCCGCTTGGCCTTCGGCTTCGCCGCGGGCTTCTCGGGCTTGGCTTCGTGGCTCATGCCGCTTCGTCCCGTCGAGCCGCCAGGGCACGCACGGCGAGGAAGAGCGCCAGCGCCGAGATCGAGAGGTCGTAGACGAGGTCGCGGCTGTCGACGATGCCCTTGGAGAAGTCCTGCATGTGCGACCAGACGCTGAGGTAGGCGAGGATGTCACGGGTCGCGTCCATGAAGACGTACTGGCCGATGCCCAGGAGGAAGAGCCCTCCGAGGAAGAAGAAGGTCATGACGGCGGCGATGATCTGGTTGCGCGCCAGAGCGCTGGCCAAGAGGCCGATGGCCATGTTGTAGAAGCCGATGCCCAGGATGCCGAGGTAGCTCGCGCCCACGGTGCCCATGTCCACCGAGCCGAAGCGGCTCGTGATCCACACGTAGAGCAGCGAGGGCAGCCACAGCGCGATCCAGAAGGTCATCGCCGCCAGGTACTTGCCCATCACCACGGAGACTTCGCTGACGGGCGCCGTGAGCAAGAGCTCGATGCTCCCAGTGCGGCGCTCGTCGGCCAAGAGGCGCATGGTCAGGACGGGAACGAACACGAGCTGCGGCAGGAAGAAGAGGATGGTCCCGCCAAAGAAGGAGCTCAGGGGGTTGTCCGTACCGCCGCTGGAGCCGTTCATCGCGTAGAGCGAGGCGAAGAAGTAGTAGCTGAGCCCGGACCACAGGGCCCAGACCGTCAGCACGACGTAGGCCATGGGGGAGACGAAGAAGGCGCGAATCTCGCGGCTCGCGATCACGAAGGTTCCGCGCATCAGGCCGGCTCCTCTACCGACGCCTTGGCGTCTTCGTCGTCCGCGTCTTCGTCGTCCGCGTCTTCGTCGTCCGCGGCTTCGTCGTCCGCGGCTTCGTCGTCCGCGGCTTCGTCGTCCGCGTCTTCGTCGTCCGCGTCTTCGTCGTCCGCGTCTTCGTCGTCCGCGTCTTCGTCGTCCGCGGCTTCGTCGTCCGCGTCTTCGTCGTCGTCGTCGGGAGCTTCCTCGCTGGTGGTCAGTTCACCGAAGACGGCCTCGAGCGAGGCCTCCTCCAGGTGCAGCTCACGCAACTTCAGGCCCGCGGCGGCCACGGCGGCGAAGACGTCCTCGCTCGACTCGGCCTCGGGATCGACCTCGAGCGTGCCGCGCACGAGCTCGTCCTCCTCTGGGCGCAGCTCCAACACCTCGCGCACGCGCTCCACGGCAGACAGAGCCTGGCGAAACGCCTCCACCGAGCCGCGCCCGACGATGCGCACCAGGTGGCGTCCTCCGAAGTGCTGGCGCAGCTCGTGGGGTGCGCCCTCCCCGACCTTCTTGCCCTGGTGGATGATCACCACGCGCTCACAGATGGCCTCGACCTCGGGCAGGATGTGGGTCGAGACGAAGATGGTCTTCTTGCCCGCGAAGCCGCGCAGCAGCTCGCGCACCTGGCGGATCTGGTTCGGGTCCAGCCCCGAGCTCGGTTCGTCGAGGATCAGCAGGGGCGGATCGGCGACCAGGGCGTCGGCCAAGCCCACGCGCTGGCGATAGCCCTTGGAGAGCTGGCCGATGATGCGGTCGGCCGCGTCGTCCACGGCCGCGTCGTTCAGGCTCCGCTCCACGGCGTCGCCGATCCCGCGTCGGGGCACGCCCTTCAGCGCGGCGCGATAGCGCAGGTACTCCGCGACCCGCATCTCGGGGTAGAGCGGCACACCCTCGGGCATGTAGCCGATCAAGCGCCGCGCGCCGATGGGGTCCCCGTCCACGTCGATGCCGCCGACCTTCACGCTGCCGCCGCTCGGAGCCAGAAAGCCGGTGATCATGCGCAGGGTCGTGCTCTTGCCGGCGCCGTTGGGGCCCAGGAAGCCCACCACCTCACCCTCCGCGACGGAAAAGGAGATGGCGTCCACCGCGAGGCGGGAAGCGAAACGTTTGCTGAGGCCGGAGACTTCGATCACGTGACAATCAACTCGGCACAGGCGAGTAGTCCATGCCCGCGCCCGTCGCAAGCTCGCGGACCAACCCCCGGGGACCCTGGCGGATTCCGCCTGGACGCGAGAAGACCGTGAATGGCTTGGCCCCAGGTCACAACCCAGAGCCTGAACACCATGCTATCGTCCACGCTCACTGCGGGCACCCGCTTTGGATCGCCCGCCCTTCGGAGGATAATGACCGGGCTCGATCCCGTCGTCGAACGTGCGCGAGAGGGTGACGAAGCGGCCTTCAATCAGCTCTTTCGCAGCCACCGCGACACGGTGACGAGGATCGTCTACCGCGTGCTGGGGCCGACCCCCGAGGCCGAGGTGGAGGACGTGGTCCAGGATGTGTTCATCCATGTCTTCCGTTCCCTGAAGAACTTCCGCGGCGACGCCCGCTTCACGACCTGGCTCTATCGGCTCACGACCAACGTGGCCCGCATGCACATCCGCAAGAAGCGATCTCGGCCGCGCTTCGCCGACGTGAGCATTCCCGAGGCCACGGACGACGACGACACGACGAATCGCCCGGACGCGGCGACGGATCGTGGACGCCGCATCGAGGCGCTCTACGCGCTGGTGCAGGAGCTGAGCGAGAAGAAGCGCGAGGTCCTCGTGCTGCACGACTTCGAGGGCATGGCCGCCAAGGAGATCGCCGAGATCGTCGAGGCGCCGGTGCTGACCGTGCGCACGCGCCTCTTCTATGCGCGCAAGGAACTCTACGCCAAGATCGCCCAGGACCCGAGCCTCGCGCCCGCCGTGGAGCACCTGCTCGAGAGCCTCCCCGGGCAGTCCGCGACCGAGACCAAGGCGAAGGCCAAGAGCGCCGCGCCGCCCCCGCTGCGACAGCGCCACGTCACGGGGAGCGCGCGATGAGCGAGCACAGCCCGAAGACGCAGGCGCTGATGGCCTACGACGCGGAGGCCTTGAGCCAGGCGGGGCAACGCCGGATCGAGCATCACCTCGAGGCGTGCGAGACCTGTCAGCGCGAGCTGCTGGCGATTCAGACCTATGCCGAGCTGGCGACGGAGATTCGCAGCGCCGAGCTCCCGCGCCTCGACTACGGGCGCATGGAGCTCGCCCTGCGACGCGAGGCGCGCGACCAGGCCAAGGGCAGCAAGCGCAGCGTGGCCTGGGCCCTGCTGGCTCTGGCTGCGGCCGTCCTGCTCGGTGTGGTGGGCCTGAGGCAACGGGGCGTGGACTCGCCCCAGGCCAGCCGGCTGCCGGAGCGCGCGCCGGAGACGCAGCTCGCGCACGCCGACACGTTGCCCGTCGATTCGAGCGTCGCCCCGCAGGAGCAGCCCCTCGAGGGAGAGCTCACGGCCGTGGCCGGCGTGGTCCGGATCGCGAACGCGCAGGCCAACCTCGGTGACGTGCTGCACGAGGGCGACGTGCTGGAGACGGGCGTCGCGTCGGGTCTGCACGGGCGCTTGGCCTCGGGCACGGGCTTCGCGCTCGCGCCGGATTCACGCCTGGCGCTGAGCCGGGTCCGGCCGAGCGGCATCGTGCTCTCACTGCAGCATGGCGCGGTGTCGAACGCGGTTCTCACGGGCACCGTCTATCAGGTGGATGCCGGCGCCTACCGTGTCGTGGTCCGGGGCACCCGCTTCTCCGTGGCGCGCGACGGGGCCGAGGTGCGTGTCTCCCTGGCGGAGGGCACCGTGGCCATCGAGCGCGGCGACGCCACGCTCGAGGTGCTGCACGCGCCGGCCGAGTGGGCCTCCCCCGGCGCAGAAACGGCGGCCACCGACACGCCCGGTGTCGACTCAGCCAGTGTCGAGCGACCGATTGGCCTCGACATGGAGCTTCGCTGGCCGAGCCTCACGCTGCCGCCCTTCCCCCGGGTCGTCGCCTGGGAGGTGGAGGGCGCGCGCTTCCCCGCCGACGCCCTCGTCGCGCTTCGTGCTCCCGAGGGAGAGCTCACGCTCCAGGCCTTCGACGCCCGTGGCCGCGCGCGTGAAGTCCACCTCGAGATGCTGCCCGAGGGCTTGACCCTGACCGAGGCCATGCTGCCTCGAATCCGCGTGGGGACGACCCAAGGCGAGCTCAGCCCCGAGGCCATTCGCACGGTGGTGCGTTCGCGCCAGGCGGCGCTTCGGCGCTGCTACGAGCGCGTCCTGAGGCGCCAGGGCGACCCCTCCCTCACCCAGGCCGCCTACTCGCTTCGGGTCGACGTGGGCGTCCATGGTGACGTCCGGGGCGTGGAGCTCACGGCCAGCGGCGGCGAGGCCCACCCGGCCCTGCGTGATTGCATCACCCACGAGGCCCTCGGCTGGATCTTCCCGGCTCCCGGGGGCGGACCCGTGTCCTTCGAGCTGCCGCTGAACCTCTCGGCGCGCTGAACCTCGCTGCCGAACGTCTGCGCGCTGAACCTCTCGGAGCGCAGAACCTCGCTGCCGAACCTCCGCGAGCCGAGCATGCCGACGCCGAGGCCCCATCGGCTGCCGCCACTTTCTTGTGATGTGGACCATGTCCCTACTAGTGTGCAGATGTGCGCACCCACTCGCGACGATGGCGAACCTTGCTGGGCATCCTGGCGAGCGTGGCGAGCCTGGTCCTTGGCGCCGTCACGGCCCACCACGCCGATGCGGCCCACCCCGCGCCTGCCAGGGCCCTGCCCGCGCATGAGGTCCCGCGGCACGCGCCCACGGTCCACACCTCGACCGGGCCGTACCCCGAGCCTGTCGAAGAAGTGGCGCGTGAGCTCCCCAGCCAGCCGGACCCCACGAGGTTCGAAGACGGACGCGTCATCACCGGCGCCACCGCCCACCGTCTGATCCTGTTCAGCTTCGACGACGGGCCGGACCTGAACACGACCCCGCGACTGCTCGACGAGCTCGACGCGGCCGGCGTCCACGCGGTCTTCTTCACCGTCGCGAGTCGCATCGAGGGCGATACTCCCCGCCAGCGCGAACAGGCGGACCTGCTTGGCGAGATCGAGCGACGCGGTCACCTGATCGGTCATCACACGGTCCACCATCGTCAGCTCCCCCTGCTCTCGAACGAGGAGATCATCGCCGAGGTGGACGATGGGCAGCGCGACATCGAGCGCGTGCTCGGGCATCGGCCCTACCTGCTGCGGCCGCCCGGTGGTGCTCGCTCGCCGCGGGTCGATCGACTCCTGGCCGCGCGCGGCTACACCGAGATGCTCTGGAACCTCGGCACCGGCGACTTCCAGGTCCGCGACGCGGACGAGGTCGTGCGCACCTTTCGACGCGTGCTGCAACGACGCGAGCGCGAGAACGGCGAGCGCGGCGGCATCGTCCTCATGCACGACCCCCATCCGTGGACCGTCGAGGCGTTTCCGCGCATCGTGGCGGAGCTGAGGGCGAAGAACTGCGAGCTGCTCGCGCAGGGCGAGGAACTCTACGACATCGTGGACGACCCCCGCTTCTTCTTCGAGGCGCGTCGCGGAGACGACGGCACCGCGCTGGCGCAACCCGCGGAGCCCGAGGCGAGCGTGCTCCAGGCGCGACAGGAGCGGCTCCGGAGCGTGACCAGCGCGCGTTGTTCCCAGGTCGCGCGCCGCTAGCAGGCCGACCGATCAGCCACTCCGCGCGGTGGTCCGAGCGGGTCGCGTTGTGCAACGCGCGAGGCTGTGCCTAAATCGGCCCATGGAAGCTCCCAGCTCCGTCTGCTCCTCTTGCGGGTTCGAGAATCCGCGCGCTTGGCGCGCCTGCGCGCGCTGTGGCCTCGGCCTCGGCAGCTCTGCTCGCGGCACGGGGCTGTCCTCGATCGCGATCTCGAGCGGCGGCCGCGTGCCAGATCCCACCATGGTCACCGCTCCGCCCGAGATGGTACCTGCGGAGACACCCCCCGAGGAGCCTCAGGCCCAGGCCTTCACGGCCGCGGCGGTGTCGTCCTCGCCGCCCGGTCCCGCGCCCGATCCGGAGCCGCCGCTGATCGGTCAGGCCGAGGCCAGCGAGGCCGTACGCACCGGCGTGGAGCGCGCCTTCAGTCTGGGTGCTCCGACGCTGGTCGCCCTCGAAGGAGCGCGTGGCTCCGGCAAGACGCGCATGCTGATCTACGCCTCCGAGATCGCGGCGCGCTTGGATGACAACGTGCGCGTGGCCTACGGCGCCTGTCGCCTGGGCGGAGACGGAACCTACGCGCCCTTCTCTCGCATGTTGCTCGAGCGCTTCGGCGTGACGCCGGCCTCTTCGCCCAGCAGCGTGCGCGGTCAGATGTCGACCCAGGTGTCCAAGGCTCTGATGTCCAAAGACGCCTTGGCCGTGGCCGAGACCACCCACCTCCTGGGACACGTCGCCGGCATCCCCTTCCCCCAGAGCCCGTTCCTGATTCCTCTGCAGAAGGATCCGGAGGAGCTGCATCGCCGCGCCTGCGCCGCCGTGAAGCGCTTCTTCGAGGGCGAGGCGGAGCAACGCCCTGTCCTGATCCTCTTGGACAACATGCAGGAGGCCGAGGAGGAGGCCTGGGAGATGGTCGCGGCGCTGACCCAGGCGGCCGGACATCTCTCCATCGTGATCGCGGGCGCAGCGCCCGTGGCCGAGCGCGCGCAGAAGCTCGAGCCTCCCGGCGGCGTCGCCGTGGGACCGGTCGCGCCCCTGGGCGAGAGCGACATCGCGGCCATGCTGCACGTGATCCTGCCGACTCTGGTCGAGGCGCCCGAGCCCCTGGTGGCAGCCCTCGCCCACCGCTCCGAGGGCAACCCGAGCGCCGTGCGCGATCTGGTGCTGGCTCTCTTCGAAGCGGGCGTCTTCGTGCCCGACGACAAGGGACTGCGCATCGACCTCGAACGCCTCGCCAAGGGCGAGGGCTTGCCCGTCAACCTCGACGACGCCATCCAGGCGCGCCTCGATCGACTCGACGATCTCGAGCGCGAGACCCTCTCGCGCGCCTCGGTGGTGGGCGAGGTCTTCTGGGATGGCGCGCTGCTCGGGCAGATGCGCTCGGAGCGCGAGCCTCCCGGAGACGGCTCCGATCCGTTGAGCGTCTGGCCCGACGACGACGACAGCGCGGCGTTGAGCGCGGCGCTGGATCGCCTGGTCGACAAGGGTTTCCTCGCCGAACACGACGGCTCGGATCTGCTCGGCTCGCGCCAGTTCGCCTTCACCTCTTCGCACGCGCGGGATCTGCTCGAGCGCGTGCAGGGCGAGGAGACGCGAACGCGCCGTCATCGCGCCGTGGCGCGCTGGCTCGCCGTGGTCGCCGAGTACCGCCGCGAGGGCGTGGCTCGCATGATCGCGCCGCACCTCGAGGCCGCGGGTCAGCTCGAGCGCGCCGGCCGGGCCTACCTCGAGGCCGCCAACTTCGAACAGCGCAGCCTGCGCACGAACAACGCCCTGCGCTTCGCAAACAAGGCCGTCGAGTTGCTCCCGGCCGAGGACGTGGCGCGACGCATCGAGGCCCTGCACGTGCGTGGCTCCATGGTCGCCCTGCTCGGTCGAGGCGATGTAGCCATCGCGGACTTCACCGCCATGCTCGAGCTGGCCTGGAACATCGGCGCCCGCGGCAAGGGTGGCGCGGCGCTGAACCGCATCGGGCGCGCCCATCGACAGCGCGGAGAGAACGACCGCGCACGTCAGGTGCTCGACCGCGCCCTCTCGCTCTTTCGCGCCGCAGGCGACCTGCGCGGCGTGGCGTCGACCCTCGACGACCTCTCGCAGGTGGATCTCCTGCGCGGCGACGCCGACGCGGCTCTGAACGAAGCCACGGAGGCGCTCGAGCTTCGACGCTCGCACGCCGACGCGCGCGGCGAGGCGCTCTCGCTCAACACGCTCGGCCAGATCGAGCTCCATCGCGGCAACCTCGAAGTGGCAGAGGGGCTCTTCCGCCAATCCCTCGGTCTGCGTCAGGAGCACGGCGACGCGGCGGGCATGGTCCAATGCCACAACGCCCTCGGCATCGTCTCCTACGAACGCGGCGACGCAGCGGGCGCCATCGCGGCATGGGAGGCTGCGCTCGCGCAGGCGCGCAAGATGGGCGACAGGCGCCGGGTCTGCTTCATGCTCAACAACATCGGCGAGGCGCGCAGCAAGATCGGGGATCTCGAGCACGCTGGCCAAGCGCTGCAGGAGGCCGCCGAGGTCGCGAAGGAGATGAACGATCTCCGCGCCATGGCCGAGGTGAGCCGCAACCGCGGGCTCTTGGCGCTCAAGCAAGGCGCGGACGACGCCGAGGCGCTGGTGCTCGACGCCTTGAAGCGGGCCGAGGCCTACGGCAGCCCCGAGGCCATCGCCGCGGCCCACCGCGCCGTCGGTGCGCTGCGCGCGCGCACCCTCTTCGACGCGACGGGCAAGGTCGATCGACGCGCCGAGGAGAGCTACCTGACCAGCATCGACATGTTCCGCGACGCGGGCAGCGAGAAGGAGGCGGCGCGCTCCCTGGCGGAGCTCGGCATGCACCTGATCGAGCGCGGTGATCTGGAGACCGCTCGCGAGCGCTTGAGCGAAGCGCGCGCGATCATGCGACGCATGGGCTTGGCGGAGCTCGAGCGGATCGAACAGACCCTGGCGCAGCTCTCGCGGGCTTGACTCGGGGACGCGCAGCGATGCTCGCCTGCGTGCTCCTCGGTGGCACCTCGGCGGGTGGCGTCGAAGCTCTGCGCGTCACCCGCGATCTCGACGCGACGCGTGATCATCATCAGGGCGCCTACGTGGGCGCGGCCGCGTGCCGTCGCTGCCACGGCGAACGCTACGCCTCGTGGCAGAAGACCTATCACCGCGCCATGACGGCCGAGGCCAGCGACGTAAGCGTGCTCGGCGCCTTCGACGGCCGAGAACTCTCCTACCTGGGCGTCAGCGCGCGCATGAGCCGTGACCGCGACGGCGCCTATTGGCTGCGCTTCTCGGCCCCCGGGCGCGCGACGCGCAGCGTGCAGGTCGTGCGCACCGTGGGCTCCCATCGCTATCAACAATATCTCGGGCGCGAAGGCGGCACCTATTTCCGCCTGCCCATCGCGTGGCAGGTGAAGGAGGCGCGCTTCATGCACATGAACGAGGCCTTCCTCACGCCCGATCCCGCGATGCCGGTCGAGGGAGCGGCCGTGAGCTGGGAAGACTACGATCGACACGTCGTGCGCTGGAACGACAACTGCATCTTCTGCCACAACGTGGCGCCCAATCCTGCCTTGCAGGCGGACGGCAGCTTCGAGAGTCACGTCGCCGAGCTGGGCATCGCCTGCGAGGCCTGTCACGGGCCCGGCGGCGAGCACGAGGCGCTGAACAACGATCCCATCCGTCGCTACGCGCTGCACCTCTCGCACCGACGCGACCCCACCATCGTGTCCCCGCGCAGGCTCTCGGCGGAGCGCGCCTCGGACGTCTGCGGGCGCTGCCATGGCCAACGCAAGGCCGACGACATCGGACCCTTCCTCACGCGCGGCGATCCCTTCGTGCCCGGCGACGAGCTGGCCGAGACCACGGAGCCGCTCTTTCGCGACACGCCTCTGGGGCGTGACACGCACGCCTTCGCGCCGCGCTTCTGGGCCGACGGAACCCCGCGCCTGACGGCCTACGAGCTGCAAGGGCTCTTGCTCTCGCCCTGCGCGGAGCGGGGCGAGATGAGCTGCCTCAGCTGCCACAGCATGCACGAGGCCGATCCCGCGCTGCAGGTGCGCGAGGACGCCCTGGGCGACAGCGCCTGCGTGCATTGCCACGACACGCTGCCCGCGGACCACAGCCAGCACGAGTCCGCGTCGGCCTCCTGCGTCGACTGTCACATGCCACGCATCGTGTACGGACTCATCGGCGCCCACATCAGCCATCGCGTCGAGTCGCCGGATCCCGTGCGTGAGGCGCGTCAGGGCAGACCGGATGCGTGCACGCTCTGCCATGTGGACGAAGACGAATCCTGGGCCGCGGCCGAGGTCGCCCGCTTGTGGACGCACGAACGCGCAGCCGCAGAGCCCCCGGCGCACGACGCGCCGCACTCCCGCGTCGAACGCGCTCTGCTCGGTGGCGATCCCATCGAGCGCGCGGTCGCGGCGTCGGCCCTCGGACGCTGGCCACGGGCTCATCCGCCACGGGCGGAGGCGCTCGCGCGTCGCGTCGCGCTCTTGCTGACGGTGCTCGAGGGCGACCACTACCCGGCCGTGCGCACGGGCGCGTGGCGCTCCATGAAAGCGCTGCTCGGAGACGCGGCGCCGGCGCGCCTCGCCGCCTTCGATCCCACGGCGTCGGTGGATTCGCGCGCGGACCTCGTTCGGGCCTTGCGCGCAGAGCTCGGCGCGCGGGGTGAGGCGCCCTTGGACGCCGCGGCCGTGGCCAGGCTCCGAGCCCAGGCCGATCAGCAGGCGATCGAGCTCGGCGAATGAGGGACGCTGCGCACGTGCGCGTCCAGCGCGCCCGAAGCCGCCGCCTGGGCTGGATCGGCTTGGCCGTGTGGGCGAGCTTCGGCCTGCTGCTCGAGACGGCCCACGGCTTCAAGTGGTCGAGCTACCTCGACGACGAGCTGCTGCGCACGCTGTTGCGCCTGGCGCACGCCCATGGCGTCGGCCTCTCGCTCGTGCTGCTCGCGCACGCCGCGGTGGGCGCGGAGCTCTTCGAACAGGATCAGGCCCGCGGCGCCCGCGTCGGTCGCGCGCTGCGGCTCGGCGCCGTGCTCATCCCGCTCGGCTTCGCCCTCTCCGCGCCCTATCACAGCGAGTCGGATCCGGCTCTGCCCATCGTGTTGGTGCCCGTCGGCGCGGCGCTCCTGCTCTACGCGCTGGCGTCGCTGGCCCATGCGGCGAGGCGCGCGGGAGACGGCCGAGAGCCTACCGCTGAAGACTGAGGGGAGCTCGAGAACCTTCTCCTCACGAGACTCGAACGACCGCAGCGCGTCTCAGCCTCCGCTCGCGGGGCCTTCATCACGCGACCGGCGCAAGCCGAGGAGACGTCGCACGGGCAGCCCGTCG
>Ga0210044_10006554_pt1 | contig 15264 bp, 20 predicted proteins | sample CryGey13umfilter_2_FD_183959 | JGI IMG/M metagenome (GOLD analysis project Ga0210044, IMG submission 183959) | Groundwater microbial communities from aquifer in Utah, USA - Crystal Geyser 4/9/14 3 um filter (SPAdes) (version 2) | ecosystem: Environmental > Aquatic > Deep subsurface >...
TTTACTGAAAAACAATACAAAATGATCGAAGAATTTGCCAAGAGAAATGGCATGCTAAATGCAAGTCAAGCCCTTGAGAAAATCCTAAGCCAATAACATTTTTTGTTATTTTTATTTTGTTTACATTTATAGAATATACCATATCAAAAGGATCAAAGAAATGGGATTATTTAGTAAAAAGCCATCATTTTGTAGTGTTTGCAACAAAGAGTTAACTCACAAACACAAACCAAAAAGAGAATGGAACCTTAAAGGTTCACTTTGCGGAGACTGTCATTTTGAAAAATCAAAGGAATACTATGAAGGAAAAGTAAGACAGCCATGTGTTGTGTGTGGCAATACGCAGAAGATTACAGATTTGTGGGAACCTAGATGGCAATGGGACATGGAAGGATTACTATGCAAAGAATGTTTTGATAAAAAAGAAGAAGATCATGGCAAAAAGAAAAATTTTTGTTCATTGTGTCAAGGAAAGATGGGATTAATCAGATACAATCCAAAAGGAGATTGGAAGATTGAAGGCCAGCTTTGTAGAAAATGTTGGGATGAAAAGAAGGCAGAATTTGGATAAAAATGGAATTTTTTAAAAAAATTAAATGTGAGATTTGTGACAAAAAATTTTCAAAAGAAGAGCAAGTTATGAATCACAAACAAATAGTTCACGGCAAAGACTTGGAATACGACTGTAAAGAATGCAACAAATATTTTTCAAGCATGGAAGACATGAGAACCCATTTACAAAGAGAACATAGCTACAAAAAAGACAGATAGTTTTAGATTGCTTTTACTGTTTTTACCACAGGAGGTCTATCTTTAGTAAACACTCTGAACCCACAAATACATTTGATTTCAGGCAATCTAGATAATTCGGCATTAGAAACACTAGTGCCACATCTCAAACAAGAATACTTTACTTCAAATGATTCAACAGTGTCTTCAACTTCATCAATATTTTCGTCAACCATAATTATCATCAAAATTTCTATAATTTAAGGATACCAGATTACGTTAAAGATAATTCGATGTAAACGTCATCTGGAATTTTCAGCCTCATTAGTTGTCTTATTGCTTTATCATCAGCGTTTATGTTGATAATTCGTCTGTGCATTTTCATTTCCCACTTTTCATATGTTTCAGTACCGTTACCGCATGGAGATTTCCTAGTTGCAATATGCAGTCTTTTTACAGGAAGTGGTGTCGGACCCTTAACCTTAACACCGGTTTTTTTACCAATACCCATGATTTCCCCACACACATCATCCAATTTTGGTAAACTGGTAGAGGTGAGTTTGACACGGGCGGTTTGAGTCATAAAATCCGCCTATGGTTTGTACTCTTCGGTAATTTCCTTGACAATACCTGCTGCAATAGTTGCACCCATATCTCTAAGAGCGAATCTACCCATTTCAGGAAAGTCCTTGAATGTTTCAATACAAGTTGGTCTCACCGGTCTGATTTTGACAATTGCAGAGTCTCCAACTTTAAGGAATTTTGGATTTTCTTCTTCAACGGCACCAGTTGCTGGGTTGATCTTTTGTAGAAACTCAGTAACAGTTGCTGCAACTTGTGCAGTGTGTGCGTGCATTACTGGTGTGTAACCAGGTGCAATTGCTGTTGGGTGATGAATTACAATAATTTGTGCTTTGAATTCTTTTGCAACCATTGGTGGTGCATCAGGAGTACCAAGTACATCGCCTCTCTTGATATCTTTCTTTTCAATACCCCTTAGGTTGAAACCAATATTGTCACCTGCTTCTGCAGTTGGCATTTCTGTATGGTGTGTCTCAATTGATTTGATTTCACCTAAAGCACCTGAAGGCATAACAATAATTTTTTGGTTTGTTTTCATAATACCTGTTTCAACTCTACCTACTGGAACAGTACCTACGCCTGTAATGGTGTATACATCTTGAATTGGAACACGAAGTGGTTTTCCAACTGGTTTCTCAGCTACAGTAAAGTCGTCAAATGCTTGTAGCAAGGTCTTACCATTGTACCATGGCATATTTTCTGATTTTTTAACTAAATTGTCACCTTTCCATCCAGAAACTGGAATAAATGGTACATTTTCTAGTTTATAACCAACAGATTTTACTAATTTTTCACCTTTCTCTTTTGCTGCTTTGTATGCATCTTCTTTGTATTCTACTGAATCCATTTTGTTGATTGCAACAATAATCTGACCCACACCAAGTGTCTTTAGCAAAAATGCGTGTTCTCTTGCTTGACCACCTGCTGCGATAGCGGTATCAGTTTCACCTTCTTTTGCAGAAAGTACCAGAACTGCTGCGTCTGCTTCAGAAGCACCAGTAATCATGTTTTTAATAAAGTCCCTGTGACCAGGAGCATCAATCAAAGTAAAGAAGTACTTTGGAGACTCAAACTTTTGGAAAGCTAGATCGATTGTAATACCTCTCTCTCTTTCGTCTTTAATGTTATCCATTACCCAAGCATACTTGAAAGTATCACCTTTTCCGGTCTTCTCGGATTCGGCTCCGTGAGCTGCAATAGTTCTTTCATCTACAACTCCAAGATCCATCAAGAAATGACCCATAGTTGTTGATTTTCCATTATCAATATGACCTGTAACAATCAGGTTCAAGTGTGGTTTATCTGCCATATGGATTGCCTATCTGAGGGCATTTATTACTGTTATGAATTTTTGAAGAAAAAATAAAAAATATTCAATTAATTACAGATCACAAAACTTTGCTAAAAGCACATAAATCAAAGAGATGAAAACAAAATCTATGAAAATTACAGTTTCTGTTATCAAAGCCGATGTCGGTGGAGTTGGAGGACATACAAAACCAAGCGATGGACTAATTGAAGCAATTAGAAGCACCATAAAAAACTCATCAGATTTACTAATTGATTATTACATTGGGTACTGTGGAGACGATACGCATATTGTCATGACACATACTCATGGGGTTGATAATCAAAAAATTCACAAATTAGCATGGGATGCATTCATGGCAGGAACTCAAGTAGCAAAAGAAGAGGGACTGTATGGAGCAGGACAAGATTTGCTAAAAGATTCTTTCTCAGGTAACGTGAAAGGAATGGGACCAGGAGTAGCAGAAATGGAATTTGAAGAAAGACCAAATGAAGCTTTCACAGTATTTGCAGCAGACAAAACAGAGCCAGGTGCATTCAACTATCCAATTTACAGAATGTTTGTAGATGCACTAAGTAATACAGGACTAATTGTAAACAAAAGCCTTGCATCTGGAGTGGTTATGAATATTATGGATGTTGAAAAAGCTCAGATAGCAGAACTGCATCTATGGGAAGATAAACCAACTATCGAGGCTGCATTGATGTATCCTGGAAGATATGTAGTAGATTCAGTTTACACTAAAGATGGAGAACCAATTTTAGATGCATCAACTGATAGATTACACAACATTGCAGGAACATATGTTGGAAAAGATGATCCAATTTGCATAGTTAGAACACAAAAGAATTTCCCAGCAACAGAAGAAGTAGGTAGTGTGTTTAACAATCCACATTATGTTGCAGGAAACACACGTGGTAGTCATAACATGCCACTAATGCCTGTAAAACTAAATTCTGCAGCTACGATCAATTTTTGTATTCCAATTGTTGAAGCACTAGTTTTTAGTATGCATAATGGAAAACTAACAGGTCCATTTGATGGATTCTCTACGCCTGATTGGGATTACATTAGAGAGATAGCAACAAAGAAAGCAATTGCGATTAGAAGTCAAGGATTCATTCATCCAGCAACACTAGTACCATCAGAATTAGAATATGCTGAAGGATACAGATCAAGAATGGATGTACTTGAGAGCAAGATGAAACCAATGGAAGCAAATTCATCCAGTGGTGACAAGAAAGAAAATTACGAAGATCCAGATTAAGTGTTGTTTTCAAAGAAACATAGTAAGGGTTAAATCAAAAAAGACCGTAATAATGTCACCTCATGAATGCTTTTCAAAGGATTTTTGATTGGAAAACGTACATCTTCACAGCATTAGCAGTAATATCATTTTCAAGTTTTGTGGCAGTGCTATTTGGACAAACAATACCAGGAATCATTCTAGCATTTTTCAAAATTGCTAGTGAATATGTGATATTAGGAGCAGTGTTTGTTTTTGCACTTGCATGGTTGATAAAAGCAAAACCACACAATCGTCCTAAAAATTATTCAGTGGTGGTATTTGATGTATTTGGAAAAAAAAGCCATGTTGATGGATTAAGAACAGAATTCAAAACACATGATGTAGCATGGAGTTTTATGAAACAATACAAAGAAGCATATCCATTTTACAATTTTGCACTAGTTTCAGACACTCCAAAAGCAGACAAACCAACAATATTCAGATACATCTAATTCAGACTTTTATTCAAGATTACTTAAAGAAGTAAAATGGAATTCTCAACATTAGCTGAAGCATTTAACAAAATGGAATCTACAAGTAAAAGATTAGAGTTAACACAATTTTTAGTAGAATTATTTGAAAAAACCCCACAAGATGTAATTTCTAAAATTGTATATCTAATACAAGGAAAATTAAGACCAGACTTTGAAGGAATAGAGTTAGGAGTAGCAGAAAAACTTGCAATAAGAGCAATTTCAAAATCTTCAGGAATTCCAATTAAAAAAATTGAAGATGAATATAGAAAAGGGGGAGATTTGGGACATGCATCTTCAATAATATTAGAACAGAAGACTCAGACAACATTTCTGGTAGAAGACATTACAGTAGAAAGAGTGTATGATACATTGTTTAAAATTGCAAATTTGGGAGGATCACGATCTCAAGATATGAAAATGAAATACATATCAAGTTTGTTAAATGACGCAACGCCATTAGAGGCAAGTTTCATTTTAAAGATTTTACTTGGAACTTTGAGATTAGGTATTGCAGAAAATACTGTAATGGATGCACTTGCAATAGCATTCTCAGGAAATAAAGAAAATAGGAAAAAATTACAGCATGCATACAATGTATCTAGTGATTTAGGCAAGGTTGCAGAAACAATTTTAACAAAAGGCTTGGAAGGAGTGGAAAAATTTGAGATTGTTTTGTTTAATCCAATCAGACCAATGTTAGCAGACAGAGTAAAAAGTGAAGAAGAAGCAATTGAAAGAATGGGAAATGAATTTGCTGCAGAATACAAACTAGATGGTGAACGAGTTCAACTTCACATAGAAGGAGAAAAAGTGGTGTTGTTTTCTAGAAGTTTAGAAAATATTTCAAGTTATTATCCAGACATTATAGAAAAAATTCCAAAAGCAATTCAGGCAGACAATATAATACTAGAAGCTGAAATAGTCGCAATCAATGAAAATTCTGGAGAATTTTTACCATTTCAAGAATTGATGCACAGAAGAAGAAAATACAAAATAGAAAAGGCAGTCACTCAATATCCAATAACGGTTAATTTTTTTGATGTGTTGTATTGCAATGGAAAAAGCTGTTTAGAGTTAACATACAAGGAACGAAGAGAGAAACTAGAAAAAAATGTCAAAGAAGACGATTTTGCCAAACACATTCCAATGAGTTTGGTAAAAAACAAAAACGAGATAGAAGACTTTATGGAAAACAGCATTAATGCTGGAAGCGAAGGATTGATGTTAAAAATGCTAGACAAACCATATCAAGCAGGATCCAGAGGAAGTCATTGGTTAAAACTAAAACGCGAATACAGAAATGAATTAGGAGACAGTTTAGATCTTGTAGTCATAGGGGGATTTTTTGGAAAAGGTAGAAGAACTGGAAACTATGGAACATTACTATTAGCAACATATGAAGAAGATGATGATACATTTACAAGTATTTGCAAAGTCGGTACAGGGTTTTCAGATGAAGATTTAGATCAGTTGTATCAAATTCTAAATTCAAAAGTCACAATCAAAAAAAACCCCCGAATCATTAGTGAGATGGAAGCAGATGTATGGTTTGAACCAGAATTAGTAATTGAAGTAGTAGCATCAGAAATCACACTTAGTCCAATTCACAAAGCAGCAAAAGACGTAATACGGAAAGATGCAGGTCTTGCTTTGAGATTCCCAAAATTCACAGGAAAGATCAGATTAGAGAAATCACCTGAAGATGCATCTACAAATGAAGAAGTCATCACACTGTACAAAGGACAGAAAAAAATAGCACATGATAAAAATCGGATATAATCAGGCTTAGAAAATATCAAAAATCATAGAGGATTTAAATTACCTAGAGCGTTTTTGATTTTTGTTATGTATAGTGGAGAGCTTGAAGTTCAAGCAAAAAGAAAGGCCATAGCAGTTTTACAAGACGAAATCAACAGAATACTAAACGCATCCAGAGAACTTGCAACACTACCAGAAATGATGATGAAAAAAGACAAAGCTGGAATCAAAAACACGTTAGAACAAATTTCAACCATTGAAGAAGAGGTTGAAAATCTAAGACGCAAGATCACACGCGAAGTTGCGGATGTTGGAGGTTTAATCATGAATAGAGAAAACCTTCTAAACACAGCTTACACAATGGATGAAATCGCAGGCTACATCACAGGCATTTCATTCAAACTTGCAAATGTGAAAATTACAACACTAAAGAGTGCTGGACTGGATAAAGACATCACAAAATTGATTGAACTAGTAGTAGACGAAGTTTACAAACTAAATGAAATCATTCGAAGTCTTAACACAAACACTGTTAATGCCATCGAGTTAGCTCAAGAAACACAAACAATTGAAAGAGAAATCGACGTCAAGTATAGAGAAACTACAATTAAACTTCTAAACGAAGTGACAAACACCAAAGAATTATTGTTGATCAAAGACGTAATAGAAGGAATTGAAGAGATGTCAGACAAATGTCAAAAGGTATCAGACTCTTTCATATTGTTGGCATTGAGCCTGTAAAAAAACACAATACTCGCCACTTTTACTTTATTTTTAAATTTAAAAAAATTAGCAATAGAGAATTCATATACAGATAACATGTTATAGATATAATGAAAAGTGAATTAATTGAGAATCGAATAATTGTATGGAACATTGAAGATTCACGTAAACTTTTCAGTCATGGATACTATGGAAAACCAATAGGAATACCAAAACCAAAAATTGAAGAAATAGATGCGCCATTAATTTTAGATCTTATTGAAGGATTGTATCTTTTAGAAAACAAGAAAATAACAATCACTAATTCAAAACAAAAAGTAACTGTAGAGCAACTAACAGAAATTTGTAAAAAAGAAGTTCATGAATTTGATAAAAAATATCTAGTATACAAAAATTTCAGAGATAAAGGATACATCATCAATCCAGGAATCAAATTTGGATGTGATTTTGCAGTTTATGAAAAAGGTCCAGGAATTGATCATGCGCCATTTTTAATTCAAGTATATGCAAGAAGTGAATCAATTTCATCAACAGAGATAGTTCTTGCAGGAAGACTTGCAACTACAGTAAGAAAGCAATTCATCTTAGCAATACCAAAAGGCAAAGACAAAGTAGATTTTCTTGCATTAGATTGGTGGAAAGCCTAGATAGATTTGATGTGACCGGCTATTCGATCATAAATTTCAAAAAGTTCTTTTGTGATTCCAAAAGCAAGATGATTATCCCATTTACTTCGAATTCTAATGGCTACCTCAGTGGGTTCAACATAGATAGTAGCATCTTTGAGAGATTGTTTTGCAATCATTTCATTTAATTCATGATCTTCATTTAGTTTTGAGGCCAAACTTCCAGAACCAGTCCATTCCACCTTAGTGACAGTTTTAGAAGCAAAGTGGCCTTTAGTGGAAAGTTTGGTTTTTGCAACATAGTTTGCAAATCCGGCACCTACATTCTTTTTAACAATAAATTGAGCTTGAAACCTGTCTAATGCGCCCCAAGGAAGTGGATTTGGATCTTGCATGATTATCCCTTTTGAATAATTTGTATCACGTCAATGTTAGAATTATAGATATCAATACATCCCTTGTTAGTTACCATTCTAGGTGTTTGAGCAAAATATCTGCTATAGTAATCATCTTTTTCAACCTCATCAGTTCCAATTTCTTTGGATTTGGAATCAATGCCGATCTCTTTGAGCATTCCAGAAAATTTTTCAGGCCATGATTGATAGACAAATGTGTCTGACTCTGTATCATGCATTAAAAATCATGAATCATACCCACAAATAAAGATATCAAGAAAACACCCTTAAGATCAATCGAATTAAATATCACAAAAGTTTCGAGACCTTATCTAATGCTGAAATTCCAAAATAAAATTGCCCTAGTTACAGGAAGCGGGACAGGGATAGGCAAAGCCATTGCTACAAAATTCATCGAGGAGGGAGCTAGCGTCATAATTCTTGGAAGAAGAAAAGAACCGCTGGAAGAAGCAGCAAAAGAACTTGAAGGAAAAATCCCACAAGGCACAAATGCTTCAGTTAGAATTTTTGCAGGAGTAGATGTTGCAGATGAGACAGCATTGAACAATATGTTTGATACACTAAAAAATGAAAATACAACAATAGATTACATAATTAACAACGCAGGAGTTTCAGGACCTGTTACATGTTTTGCAAATGCCCCACTTGATGAATTCAAAAGTACAATCGGAATTCATCTAACTGGTACGTTCTGGGGTTCTGTTCAAGCACTAAAAGTGATGAAAGAGGGAGGAAAAATTATCACCATCTCCACATTTTTCACAGAAGAAAAGCCATTAGAACAAAGACCTTACAGATTTAGAAGTCCATATACTGCATCACAAGGTGCAAAAAACAGATTAGCAGAATTAATGTCATGGGAACTAACAGATAAAGGAATCATATCCATTGCAACAAATCCAGGACCAGTTCATTCAGACAGAATTTACAAGACTGTATATCCAAAAGCTGCTGCAGAATTTATGCGAGTAAGTGGATTTGAAGACTTGGCTCCAATTGAAGTAGATGAGGCAAATAAGGAGTTACTTTCATTATTAGGTGAAGATGAGAATGTAATTAAAAATGGAATTGCTGCTGCAGCAATAAAACTTGCAAATGGAAAAGATGTTTCAAAACTTACAGAGACATTTACCAATCTATTAAATAAAATTCAAACTATTGCAGAAAAAGTTCAAAACAACACATCACATATGATTGCAAATAAAGAATTTCTATCGCAAGGACAAGTTGCAGAGACGGTTCTTAATTTATGTGATGATGAGATTGCAAAAATAATTAACGGCAAAGTGATTCCAGGAGACAGAGTATTTTATCCAGTCAAACCACATATTGGAACTACAACCCCAGGAGTCCACCAACCAGACTTTACAGGAAAAGCAGTTGTTTTTACAGTTGATGCAACTGATAAAGCAGATGCAGAAAGAGTCGAGTTTTTGGCACAACATGTTGAAAAGAATGGTGGGAAAGTAGCTTGTTTCATATCACAGACAACATCGACAGAACTACAAGAGCACATTAGTAGTAAATTCCATTCACATGTAGTAGACATAAAGAATCCAGATGAAGTAGCAAGATGGTTAAACACAGCAAAAACCAACATAGGAGAGATATTAGGTGTAATCCACATAACGGGAAAACTTCCAGACATACCAAAATTAACACAAGTGTCAAGGGCAGTATGGGAAGCATTAACTGAAAAATTCATCTCCACACCAGCAACAGTTGCACAGAGAGCACTAGAGCATTTTGTTCCAGGTGGAAGTAAAGATCCTCGACTTTACAAAGATGCCAAAGGAGCAATTATGATTATTGGTCCAGATTTACCAATAGGTAAAAAAATCACAGGTGTTCAAAGGGCTCAAGTAGAAGTTTTCAGAGGTGCATTAAGACCATTTACAACTACTGTCAATCAAGAACTAAGTGATGTCCTAAATTCAAAAATCAGAATGTTTACAATCTTTCCAGGAACAATTGCAGGTTCAGAACCAAATAATCAAAAGATTGCAGATGCATTTAATTTCCTAGTATCAGAAAATGCTGAATCATCAGCAGAAATTGTCTTTTGTGTTGATGAATCAAGATAAGAATGAAAAAATTTTCAGAATTCAGAGTAGGAGATTCATTTTATTCCACATGTAGTATATCAGATAAAGAATTAGAAGAATATCTAAAATTCTCAAGAGTCAAAAATGCATTTTTGGAAAATAAACAGAAAGGAGAGCAACAATTAGTTTCAGGCAGAGCCATACTATCAAGAATGGAGGGAGAGTTTACAAGGTTAAGTCAAATCTATGGAAATCATATTGTCTTTCTAGGCACAGATGGGGATTCTGAATGGGAAAATAGAAACACTCGATTTCTCAAACCATTATACACAGACCAAGTGTTGAAATTAAAATTTACAGTGTCACAAAAAGAAGAGATCAATGAGGAATTTGGGAAAATCACAATAGATTACGAAGGAACTAATCAGGACGAAGAAACAATAGTGATTTCAAAGAGAAACATCTACAGAATCAAAAAGGAACCACCAAGATAATCAGTAGAGGGTTTTCAAATCAACACTAGTACATAGTTTTCATTTTTTTCTTTTTTCTCACATCTTTTTCTTTAGATGAGGATTGTATTGAATAGTCGTATTCAGGATACAGGTTCAAGAATCGCTTTTCTATTGGTTCCTCTCCAGCATAATCGGCAACAGAACCATCGCTGTCAGAATCAAAAGCGCTCATCGGATTCAAATCCCAGAAAAATACACCGAATTAAAAACTTATTGAAATATGAATCAATTAAAAAATAAAAATAGATCGCAAAAATTAGATGAAAAAAGTAGTCTCAATAGTACTCATTTGGTATATTTTTTTTAATTTTACCAGTAGAAAAGCAATGAGATCATCCCGGTTAACATGGCAGCAAAGAAAAAAGCAGCAGCAACTAAAAAAACAACAGCTAAAAAAACAACAGCTAAAAAGGCTTCAAAAAAGAAATAAACTTTTGAAGTCGTATTTTTTATTTTTGCGTTTAATTTAATTCACAATATTAAAAATCAAAATTATTTATGGACGACTAAGTTGTTCAGTGTGACCGGGATTATTACGACTTGCTTCACGCGTACGTTTATCTAACGCAACAATATAGGAATCCCTGCAACCCTGAGAACAGAATTTTGCATTGTCTCCTTCAAAGGATTTTCCACAACGAACACAGACTAATTTCATAGTTGTCAGAATTATTATCTACAAGTTAAAAGAATACCGAATTTCTCAAAAATGGGAATTTAGCAAAAAATATTTTCAGGCACAGTATCAAACTAAGTTTAAGATTATGTTAAATTTGGAAATTAAGAGATGTGAAACAACTCTTGTGCATTTTTGTGCATAAATTTATCTCGAAATTCTTTTTTGATATTGAGTTTTGCCACAAAATTAAGATATGAATCCATACTACTAATTGGCCAATCTGTACCATACAAAAGATATCGCGGATCCCCAGCATAATTTATTAATTCTGCAACTTTATCTTTCATCATTTTTTCAAAAAAATGATCAAAAGATCCTACAACAAGCCCAGATACATCAGCATAAACATTTTTGTTTTTGTAAAGTACTTCTTGAGCATCTTGTATCCAAGGATTTCCTAAATGACACATTATAATTTTTAATTCAGGATTATCTACGGCAACATCATCAAGATTAAGTGGTCTTGAAAATCGTAATTTACCTTTCTCTGAATAAGTATCTCCAGTATGAAACATTACAGGAATTCCAAATTCGATACAGGTATCATAGACTTTTTGATATTGTTTATCATATGGGTAATAATGCTCATATCCAGAGTAGATTTTCATAGCTTTAATCTTGCCATCTTTAATCCACTGTCTGTAATTTTTAAGATCTTCATCAGTATGGTTATCTATTGTAAATCCAGCTGCAATTCCCAAATTGTCATATTTTTTGATGCCTTCAATTATTTGCTTAGTGGAAGGTCTTTCAGAATTTACTTTGTAAGAAGACAGAATTATGGCATAGTCAACATTGTTATTAGCCATTTCAGTTTGAAGCATTTTCAATCGATCTTCAAGCAAAGGAATGTTTTGTGTAAGTTCGTATTGGTTTACATGCACATGACAATCAATGATCATTGTTTTTCTACAAAATTTGGATTTTTCCATTCAATAAAAGCTGCGTTGTTTAAAGATCTAGAATCTTTCATGTAATTGGGTAAAATTTTGATAAATTTGAAGCCGTTTCGTAGTTGGAATGATAAAACAGGTTCTTTAATTTCATGACGTTTTACTTTGTTGACATATTCTAATGGGGAGAATTCTGTCACATGTTCGCAGTAATTGATTAAACGTCCGCCTGCAATGATTCTACGTAAATTGAGATTTATTGTCAATGTCTTTCGAGCATGATATAGTTTTGTGGCAACGCCTAATCTTCTATGATCAGGATGAGATGAAACATCAGCCCCATACAATGAATCTCCATTGGGATTATGATTTTTAAAAAAACTATCACCGCAAGCGTCTTTCCAAGTATGTTCTTCATATTCAGACTTTAGTTTTACAATCAAACTGCTGCAAGAACCAACTATCTTTCCATAATATTCTGCAACAAACTGACCTTGAGGAAAAATTTGTAGATGTGTTTTTAGTTGCTCCGGTTTCCAGTATACACCTTCTGCCGCCATTACGGGAAAGGCAATCTTTTGTAGTTCGACTATTTTTGGGATGTCATCTATTGTCATGCTACGTATTATGACATGACTATGACGAGTATGGGTAGGGATTTTATTCATCTTTATTTGTAGTGATTAAGAAGTTCTTGATTAAAAGTTAGATGTACATCTTTTTTCTTAAAAAATACAAATAGTTTTTTTAATAAATAATATATCTCGGTTTAAACTTCCAATAATATGTGTTTGACCAACATTTTAACTTAGCAAATCTTTGATTTTTCATCTAAATAGATGAATTTACATTAGAGATATGAGAATAAATCACGAAACATATTGATTGATAATTTTTACGTCATACTAGTATCACTTGTGATTTCGACAGCATTATTGTTCATTGTAAGATATGGAATTAACAAGAAGATGAAAAATTTTTCAGGAACACAAAAGTTAACAGGTTTAGTAACAATAGTAATAATAATCTCAGAAATCATCTTTTTAGGATCATTTCTAGGATTGTTTGAGATTGCATTAGAGATGATCACATCAATTGGTGTAGGGATGGTGATATTTGGAATTGCATTACAACACCAATTAAAGAATATTGCTGCAGGAATCGGAGTTTTTCTGAATCCAGATATCAACATAGGAGATTCAATCATAATTCAAGAAACACATGGAATTATCATAGAATTACATCTAACAAAAATAGTCGCTTTAACTGAAGATGGAGGCAGACTCATCATTCCATGTCAAAAACTTGCAGAGGATTTTGTGACAGTATACAACAAACAGAGAAAATCTCATTGAGATTCTAAATAATATTTTAGAAATATAATCACAGTAAAATTATTCAGATTCAGAAGTTTCATCTTCTTTCATCAAGCTTTCCATAATATGACCGCGAGATATTTTCTGAAAAACAAAAATTGAGTCAATTATCAGTATAATGGAGATTACAAGACCAACTCCGGAAATAACATATGGTAAAAATGCCAAAAATTCAATGTCTGCAATAAAAGGTTCAATTATTGCAACAATTATCAAAATAAACCCTACAAAGAAAATATTTCGCAGAAATCTATGCAAGGGTTTTTCCTCTAATCGTCTTGTATCTGCAGGGATTAATTTTGTAGATAAAAGATCAGAGATGACAGTCACCAACTTTTCTATTTTTCCTAGCATTGCAATGACAGGATATACAATCAAAAGAATACTAATAATTGTTAAAAATATTTCAGGTTCAACTATTAGTGGAATACCTAAGCCGGTAATCAAATGTATAATGTCATTATCAAAGTAATCAATCAGTGCAAGAATGGCAATTACAATAGTCAGATTTACAAAGAACTTTGGCCCATGAGTTTTTAGTAATTTATTATGTTGAGTGCCATCAGAGGATTGCATTAGATTGTGAAAAAATCTTCCAAATACAAATACAGGATTTAAAAAGGAAATAGGAATACGACTTTGTTTGTCTGCACGAGTTGGCAATAGTTTCAACAACAGGGGCATGCAAAACATAGTAGCTAGTGTTACAAGCATTGTGACAGGATACAGCATGTCTCTAACTACACCACTGTCTACTGCCTGTTTTGCCATGATGAATGAAAATTCTCCTCGGGGCACCATAACTGCACCAACTGTAGAGGCACTAGTTAGACTATTTCCGCCTACTGATGCCCCAAAGAAAACACCTACAAATTTACCAACTACTGCAAGAATAATTATCGGAATAGAGATCAGTGCAACTTCAGGAATTAGAGTGATGTTTACGAGCATTCCAATTGATACGAAAAATATCACACCAAAGAAATCCCTTAATGGTAGAACTTTTTTTGCAATACTTTCAGAATGTTTTGAAGATGCGATGATCATTCCCATGATAAATGCACCAATTGCGGAACTCTGACCAAGAAAATGAGCTAAAACTGCCAAACCAAACCCCAATGCAAGTGCTGTAATGAATGGACCTTCAGGAATATCAAGTCCATGAATTTTTTCTAAAAATTTTGGAATGATCTTGATACCAAGACCTAGTGCTATAACAAAGAAAGTCAAACTCTGTAAAATCAAAATTCCAATACCAGTAAAATCAAGCCCTTCACCCTCAGAAGCATTTCCTAGAATTACTAGCAGTAAAACAGCTGCAAGATCCTCTACAATCAGAATTGTAATTACAGTATCAAATTCTTTGGTTTTAACTAATTTCAGATCTCGCATTATTCTCAATGAAATTGCAGTACTGCTAATTGACAAAATACCTGCCAGATAGAGTGCTTCTAAGTGAGACCAGCCAAACGAATACGCCCCAATGTATGCCAAAAAAAACATTATCGAGAGCTCAGACATGCCAATAACTATAGCATTCATCCCTGCTTTTCGTAATTTTTGTAAACTAAACTCCAAACCTACAACAAATAGCAAAATGATTATTCCAAGCTCCGCCAACAAATTAATTAATTCAACATCATCAACAATCCCTAATCCGTATGGACCGGCAATCATTCCAATCAAAATAAAACCAATGATTGTGGGAAATTTGATCTTTTTCATAATTCCTGCTCCAATCATACCACCGCCTAACAACAATGCAAGCAGTGCCAGAAATTCAGTAACTTCTACTGCCAAGAATCCATCCCATTAGATAGTTGAAAGTACCAAGTTAAATTATTTTTAT
>Ga0210044_10006561_pt1 | contig 15255 bp, 7 predicted proteins | sample CryGey13umfilter_2_FD_183959 | JGI IMG/M metagenome (GOLD analysis project Ga0210044, IMG submission 183959) | Groundwater microbial communities from aquifer in Utah, USA - Crystal Geyser 4/9/14 3 um filter (SPAdes) (version 2) | ecosystem: Environmental > Aquatic > Deep subsurface > Groundwater...
CATGGACTCACCCTCTTGGGTGAGCTCCGCGCGGATGGAACCACCGCTCACGCGGAAGCGCTTGGTGGTGCCCGGCTCGACCTCCACGTCGACCTCGCGGATCACGCTGCCGTCGTCGGCGGGCAGCGCCTCGACGGAGGTGATGGTGAGCAGACCCGTGAGCTGGGTCGTGCCCACGTTCTCGACCCGCAGAGTCCAGTTGCGCAGCATCTCCTCGGGCGCCTGGGCGTCGAGCTCGGCGTTCACGGCCGCTTCGCCCTCGACCTCGACCTCGTAGTGCTTGGCGCTGAGACGGCTGAGCGTGTCCGAGTCGTTGGCCAGCGCGGCGTGGAAGCGCACGGCCGTGACCCGAAAGCGCTTCACCTCGCCGGGCCCGAGATCGAGGTTCACCTCGCGCACGCTGGTCGCGCCGTCGGCCTTGGCGTCGATGTAGCCGAGGTCGGTCTCGTCCGAGGAGGCGGTGGGGCCACCGGGCGCCGCGCAGGCGCTCAGGAGGAGAAGGACGGGGAGCAGGCGCAGGATCGTGCGGGTCATGGCCCCTGCTACGAGCAAAGGTCGGGCCACATCCCTTGGTCGCGAAATCACAGCGAAAAATCAGGGTGAGCTCTGAGACCTGGCGGACGTGGGAGCCGCTGGCGTGGGGCGGGTGACTAGTGGGCGAGCCACCCTCGGGTGGTTGGCAACCGACGGTTCGCCGAACGCCTCGGCCACTGCGCGCAGATCTCCCAAGACCCATGACTCGAGCTCCCTCCATGCGATTCGTATGAGCGCCCGCTTCCCAGACGTAGCGACGATCTCTCCGAGCTTGCGCTTCACGTCGTGGCAGTGCGCGGCTTCCTGGTCGCGCATGCTCTCATCGATGACTCCTTCGACTGTGGTGCTTGGCTTGGAAGACGCACTTCCCGTCGGATGACCGGGCATCCTGTCCGCCATCCTTGCCGCGACGTCCAAAGAGCGCGGCGCCGGAGTCTTCGAAGAAGACTAGAGTGGTCGCGAGAGATTCAAACGTCGCGCCGGATCTGATCTGGCCCCAGTTCCTGTCAGGCATCCTGGGCCTCCGGTGGTGCGGCAACGTGATCAGCAGCGAACCGCTCATAGATTCCAAGCAGCACCTCGGCGTCGAGCGCTGCGTAACGGAGTTGGTCCGCATCGAGTGGCCGACGGCTCCAGTTCGTGGTCTGCGACGACGTGTCGAGGACGATGCCGAGCTCGCGTTCGCACACCATGGCGAGGCTGTGCCCACCCAAAGCGTCGCGACCGCGAGCCCGGCGTGATGCCTCCAACGTATCGACGACGCCATCGAGGGCGATGCCGGCGGCAGCGAGAACGCGCAGCTCGAAGCGCGCATTGTGGATGACCTTGATCGGTCGAGGCCCATTGAGGACGTCGACGAGGAACTCGAGGTCGCCGACGGCGAAGGGATCTATCAGATAGGTCCTCTTCGACGTTGCGATCTGGATGAGGCAGAGCGTGCCGAAGTCGAGCGCCGTCTCCACATGGAGGCCGACGATGTCCGCGACACGGAGCTCTTCGCTCACCGAGCGGAGCCCCGCGGGGGTATCTACCCACTGCACTTCGTTGCGCGGAGCAGCGGGTGCGCCCGGCGCCGCACGCACGACGAACTCGATGGGCATCGGCCCGGCCGCTTCGACATCGGCAAGCCGGATGCCGTCAGGTCGAGTCGCTGCTCGGACTCCGTTGACCTTCACGCTCGTGAGAAACCGGAGCGTACCGGGCAGGTCCAAGAGCCGTTCCGCAAGCAAGCGGTCCTCCGCGTCCTCCGGCAAGCAGGGCTGGAACTTGCTCAGCAAGCCGCGCGCCATGTCGCGGGCGGCGCCGGCCGCGACGCGCTCCCAGTCCAGTTGGGACAGATCGCGGACTGCGGCACGGGCGGCGGTGATCGCGATGTCCTTGCACCTGACCGACAAGTTGCCGGCGACCCACTTCTTCCCCGACCGCGATTCGAGCCCGGCGGCCAAGAGTCGGTTCACTGCGCCCCCGGCGAACGTGTGCCATTGGACGCCATCCGGTTGGTCTTCCAAGGGGGCTGTCCCGGGCTCGAGCAATCCACCATAGCTCTCACGCATCGACGCGATCTCCAGGGCGGCGGTAGGCGTGAGCCAGGCTTCCTCCTCCTCGCGCTCGCGCAGCAGAACATCCATCATCGCCTGGCACAGTGGCGGCGAGAGGACGCCCGGGGTACCCAGCCAGCTCGGCACCCGGCCGTACTCAGCGGGACGGACGTGGAGCACACCCTTCGACCAGTTGACCTGTGCGACCTCCCACGCGCGTCCGGATAACCGGAACGCAAGCGGACCCTTGTTGTGGTCGTGCATCGAGACGAACAGAGCTTGGATGTAACCGACGTCCTCCTTGCCGTGCTGAACACGCATGACCGGCGGGGCAGTGAAGACGGCGTAGAGCTCGAAGAAGTTCTTCCTGCCGTAGAGCTTCTCCCCGCGTCGTCCGAGCGACAGCAGCCCATCCGCCTCGTACAGGATGTCCCGCTCGAGCATGGTGTCGACCAACTCCTGAAGGCGCTCCGACCGGATGCTCGAGAAAGGATATGCAGCCTCGACCCATGGCCGCAGGGTGTGCCGCGAGATGCCTCCTTCCTGGAGGATGAGGGCCATGACCTGGTGCGCGAGCACGTGCATGGCATGGGCGGCCGGCTGAACGTCCTCGACCCAACCCGACTCGGCGAGGCGCAACAGTGCTACCGACTGGAGGAGCGACTCGGGGCTGAGGCAGAAGAGAGTGCAGTTCGCCCGCGTGTCGGACCGTCGTCCAGTCCGCCCAAGCCGCTGAAGGAACGAGGCGACTGTCGCTGGCGCGTCGACCTGGATGACCTGGTCGAGGTCGCCGACGTCGATGCCCAGCTCCATCGTCGAGGTGCAGACGATGGCCGTGTTCTGGCCTCTTGTGAACTGTTCCTCGGCCAGCGTGCGGTCCGCGCGACTCACCGAGCTGTGGTGGATAAAGACCTCGACGCTCGTGCCCGCGAGAGCGTGCGCCACCTTCTCGGCCTTGCTGCGGCTCTCGACGAAGACGAGGCTCTTCTTGCCGAGCGCGATCTGCCCGATGGCCGTCGCGGCCTCGCTGATGTCGGCGCAGAGGTCGAGGCGCAGGTCGCGGTTCGCCTTCGGCTTCGGCGGGTCGACGAGCCGGAACAGGCGCTTGCTCGAGCCCTGCAGCCACTCACCGATCACGTGCGGGTTGCCAACCGTCGCCGAGAGGCCGATGCGCTGGATGTCGCGGCCGGCGAGCGTGACGAGGCGTTCGAGCAGGCTCGCGAGGTGTGCGCCGCGATCGTCGGCGGCGAAGGCGTGGACCTCGTCGACGATGACCGCCGAGAGCCCCGAGAAGAGCGCCTTCGCGTCGGTGCGCGCGGATATCATCATGACCTCGAGCGACTCGGGCGTGGTCATCAGGATGTGCGCGGGCGACTCGCGGAACTTCTTCTTGCGCGAGTCCGAGACATCGCCGTGCCACTTGAAGACCTCGAGCCCCACCATGTGCGCATACGACTGGAGCCGCTCCTCCTGGTTGTTGAGCAGCGCGCGGATCGGGCACACGTAGAGTGCGGAGACGGGCTTCAGGTTCTCCGTCAGCACGCGTGAGAGCACGGGGAAGATCGACGCCTCGGTCTTTCCTCCCGCCGTCGGAGCGAGCACCACCGCGTTGCAGCAGTCGAGGACCGCGTCGATCGTCAGCTCTTGGACGGGGCGAAGCGAACGCCAACCAACGTCATGGATGATCGCATGCTGCAGGTGCGGATGAAGGCGCTCGAGCCCGGCCATCGTTACCCGTCCAGCCGTTTCCGCTTCGGCGACGGCGTGGGCTCCAAGGCGTCGTTCGAGTCGCGCTCCTCCTCCGAGGCTTCTTCCTCCGCGGGGTCATCGACGGGCCGACCATGCTTCGCGGCCAGCTCCTCGGGGGTGAGCTTGCCGTCATCGAGATCGAGCTTGTAGTGGGCATTCGGGTCGTAGGCCTCGTGGATGTCGACGCGGTCCATCACGTCGATCAGCTCGCGCAGGAAGAGGCGTGGCGCGAGCGCGAGCTTGCCGCCGAAGCCTGCCGTGACCTGCGAAACGAGCGCCTGCAGGAACGCATCGTCGACACGTGCGGCGACGCGCGCGGGGTTCTTTGCCGGGTACAGGTTCCTGATGCGCGTGCCGACCGTGAGCAGCCGCTCGTCGGTGAACGGCATGAGCCGCACCTGCGGCGCCTTCAAGTTGTCGAAGCGCGCGTCCTCGCTGAAGTTCACCTGCACACGCTGGTAGAGCGGCGCGAGCGCCTTGAGCCCCTTGTAGCCCTCGAAGAAGTCGCGCGTCCCGGTGATGACCAGGTAGAGCCCGGGCAGCTCCTCCTTCGCCAGCATGTCCATGAACTGTCGGAGAGCGTTGAGCGACTTCTCGCGCGTCTGCGCGTTCATGCGTTGCACCGTCTCGACCTCATCGAGGACGACGACGAGCCCGGCGTAGCCCGACTGCCGGAGCAGTTGCAGGAGCCCCGCGAGGAACGTCAGCGAGGCCTGGCCGTCGACCTTGCCTTTGGTGCCCGCCGCCCTGAGCACGCTGCGGTCGGTGTGCGGTTGGCCCCCGAGCCACGCGAGTAGGCCCTGCGCGTTGGCAAAGTCGCCCTCGTGCGTGGCGCGGTGGTAGGCGCGGAGCACCTGCGCGAAGGCCGGGTTGCGCTTGGAGAGGTCGGCGAGCTTGTCCTCGAGCCGTTGTTCCGTCGCGTCGGCGAAGCCCGGGTCGTCCTCGGCGATGCCACGCAGGCGCGTGACCTCATCGCCGACTTGGTAGAGCCAGCCCTCGACGATCGCCTGGAAGGCGTTGGGCCCATCGGCGGCCGTCTCGAGCTTCTCGATCAGCCGCCGGTACACCGTCTCCAGGTGATGGAGCGGCGTGTCGTTGATCGAGATCTGAACCTCGGTGCTGGCGAACTTCCGCTCGCGCGCCTTCGCGCACAGGTAGCGTGCCGCGAACGTCTTGCCCGTGCCGTACTCACCGCGAATCCACTTCGAGAGGCCCTTGCCGCCCGCGACGAAGTCGAGGTCTTCATTCACCGCGCCCACGAGCCCATCGAGCCCGGTCGCGAAGTGGTCGAGCCCCACGTTCGGCACGAGGCCGCTGCGGAGCGCGTTTACGATGGCCAGTGATTCAGGGACGACAGCCATCAGCGTGCTCCCTCATTGGGCTTCGGTTGGTAGCGGTACATGGTCTCGCCACTGGGCAGCCTCTCGTCCCTGAACAGCACATGGCCCTCGGCGTGAAGCGTCCGGCGCAGCGCGACCATGAGTCCGTTCAAGCGGCCGGGGTTCTTGTTCAGGCGCTCGGCGAGCTCGCTGGCGCGCGCTGAGCCGGTCTCGCGCAGCAGCACCAGGATCGACTTCTCATCGACGCTGAGCTTCTCGATCAGCGCCGCGGGTAGTGGGAGCGAGCCCGCCTTGTCGGCCGGGTTGAAGAGCGAGAGCTGCGCCTGAGCTCGGGGTTCGGGGTGTCCCCGGAGAGACAGCGCCGGAACTTCGTCCGACGGCAGCGGCGTGACGATGGGCGGAAGCACCGGCTTCGGCTCGGTGGCTGCCTGGGCCAGTGCTCCACGCCCGTACCACCACGCGGGCTCGTCGGCGTAGAGCCCGTCGCGCTCGAGCCACGCGAGCGGCACGACGACCTCTTCGAGCCCGACGCCCCCGTGGAAGCCGACCTGCGGCCCGCCGAGGTACGCACCCGAGCGCCAGGCGAACGCGCGCCGCTCGGGCGGTCCACCGAGGCTGGCGACATCAATCTCGATGAAGCCCTCGGGAACGGCGTCGTGCTTGCCGAGCGCGGTGTATCTCGGCGTCTTGCCGTTGCCGGCGCGCAGCGACTTGTCGATGTACGGGCTGTGGCCGTGGTCGGCGGTGACGAGCACGCGCCGCCCCGCCTTCAGCGCGACGCGCAGCGCGGGCTTGAACGCGGTGATGTCCTCCGGCGAGATCTTCACCGTCGCGCCCGTGTTCGACGAGCCGATCTGATCATCGACCGCGTTGAACACGACACCGACCACCGCGAGACTCTCGTCGCCCAGCGCGGAGAGCAGCGCCTGCCCGCCGTCGGTGAGGTCGCCCTTCAGGAACAGCTTGCGCGTCCTGCTCCCGAGCGCAGCGTTCTGGTTGAAGCGCGCCTTGTCGGTCTTCGCCTCGTCCTGGTCGCGGAACACGGTCTCGGCGACGAGCGGATCGTTCGGCAGCTCGCCGAGGAAGATGGCGCCGCGGGCGTGGCTCGTGACGGTGGGGAGTGGCGACAACGCCGCGAGGCCCGCGACGCGTCCGCCAACGTCTGGCCTGATGCCGAGCGGGAAGCTCGAGTCCTGCGAGAGCGAGTAGAGCAGCTCGAGGAACACGGGGTAGCTGCAGCCGTCGAGCACGACGAGGAAGAGGCGCGCGTCGGTCTCGCGCTGCCAGGTCGGCTCAACTATGCGCTTCCACAATCGGTGCAGCGGCGTCAGTCCCTCGCGATGCAGCGCGGCCTCGTAGCCGCCCGCGAGCGTCTCGGCAAAGTGCCGGTTCTCGCGGTCGCGGCGCTCGCGGCACGCGGCCAGCAGCTTGTTGGCCTCGGCGTGGTAGTGGACGCTGGAGGCGAGTGCTCGACGAAGCTGCATGATGGCGAGGTCGACGAACGCGCCGCCCCGCTGGTACTCCCGCACTTGCTCGAGCAGGTCGGCCTTTGGGCTGAAGGGCTGGTCGAGGTAGCGCGAGATGCGCGCCATCGCTTCGAGCACCGCGAGGTCGCCACGGTTCATGCGAGCCGCGCGGTGACTCGTGAGCCACATGATGTCGGCGGCGCTGATAGCCTTGCCGGCGGCCGCCTGCTGCGCGAGCGCGTGGCAGCGGTCGGAAAAGGCGAGCGGCAGCACGCGGCTCGTCTGGAGCTGCGTCGGCGTCAGGCTCTCGCGGCCCACGCGGTCAGCGCCAGCGAGCAAGTCACCGCCCGCCTCGCCCAGGAGCGTCAGCGCTTCCTCGGCGAGGTGCGCGACGGTCCGCCGGAGGATGCGGCGATCCATCTCGATCGGCGGCTCGGTCGCGGCCGTCCACAGTGGGCCCCACGCGGGCTTCGGAAGCTCAGCGGCTTCGACGGTGAGGACCGCTCCGTAGACGAAAAGGTCGCGCAGCCGCGTGTCGGGCTCGGCGAGCGCCCACGCGAGCACCCGCCCTTCATCGCCGTGCAGCGTCGGCATCGCGTCGCGCACGAGCTGGCTGATGTTCGCCGACCAACGTGGCGGCTCCTGCACCCACGACGCGAGCAGCTGCGCGGGGCTTTGGGTCCGCACCTGCTCGCCCACGCTCACGTCGACGAGTAGCTCCGTCAACAGGCGCCGATCGACCACCGTGGGCAGCGTGCGGTGGCTCATCGCGAACCCGAGCTGGTCGACGTTCTCGAGCGCGAGCTGCTGCATGTACGGGGCGTCGGCGCCGACCACGCGCACGCCGAGCACGACCTCGAGCACGTCGTTCACTGAGAGCGCGTGGACGCGCTGATTCTTCGCGCGCCGCAGGAGGTCCGGGGCGTTCTGGATTCGCCGCGCCACGTCCTCGGGCATCACGGCGATCAGTGGCGCTCCCTTCGCCCTCCACAGCAAGTGGCGAAGACCGAGCTCGGACGTGACGCGATGGACACCGTACGAGCCCTTCGGCGTCGGCATCTGGTCCGGCAGGTTCTCGATGCCCTCGCCGTCGATCACGAGCACGTAACCCGTCTCGCTGGCACCGCCAGCTTGATCGAGGAGACGACGAAGGAGGAGCTGGGCTGCGCTCACTCGGCGTCCCCCTCTTCCGGCCCCGTCCTCACCAGGGCGATGCTGATCGGCTTCGTCCCCTGCTCAGTCAGCACCTTTCGGACCTCGGCGAGGAACGACGAGATGGCGTCGGCGTCGGTCGGAGCGAGTCGTGCAGCGAGTAGGACCGCGACCTTTTTCGCTTGCGGTGGTGGCCGTGGCGGTGACGGTGGCGGTGGCGGTGGCCGCTCGATGAGCCGCTTGATCAGCTCCTGCGCCTTCTTGTTCCAGGTGGTGATCCAGTCCTTTGTCAGCGGCTGCTCGGCCTGCGCGGCGGCGATGCGACCATCGAGCGCGCTCAAGTGGCCGCGTACCTCGGTTCCGACGACGGGGTGGTTCACGCCCGCCTCGAGGTTCGAGCGCGCGTGCTCGCTGAGTTCGCCCAGCGCGTCGCGGATGCTCTCCGCTTGCTGGACGAGGGTACGGAGCGCGTCCGACGCATCGTCGGGCCACGCAGCCAGCAACTCGGTCAGCGCCTTGTGCGTGTCCGTCGTGCTCTGGGCGAGGGCGCCGAGGCGCGTGTTGGCGGTCGACAGCTCCTTTAGCCGGTCACCCGACTCGACGCCGAGCTGGACCAGGCGCGAGTGCAGTCCCTGGAGTACCGTGCGCTTGGCCTGCCCTCTGGTGCGGAGAGCCGCCGTGAAACGGTCCTGGCCCTGCAGCGAGCGATGCGCAGGCGGGCGCGGCTCGTCGAAGAGCTGGTTACCGAGGTCGCGCAGGCGGTGCCAGTCGGCCGCGCTCACCAGCTTGCCGCGCTGGAGCCGGATGCGTGTCGTCTGCGACATGCCGATTCGGACGTCGATCGGCTCGCCATCGACGTCCTGCAAGGCGCGATGGTCACGCCGGCACAGGAAGCACAGGAAGAGATCGACGAGCAGCGGCTGGAACCCGTAGCTCTCGCGCAGATGGTCGGCGATCGGAGTCCAAGCGACTGAGTCTTGGTCGGCGCGCTGAAGGACGTCCTTGATGTAGCGGGAGTCGAGGCGCAGCGAGGCCTTCGTCTGTCCGAGGTTCACCAGCTCGAGCGGCTGGCCTAGGGTCTTCAGTACCTTGCCGACGGTCTCGTCGTAGGCGACGGAGACGCTGCCCTCGCCAGCGTCGACCATCCAGCCGAGCAGCGCCTCGAGATCCTGCTTCCTCGGTTCGGCCAGGAACGTCGGGTGCTGCGGATACCGACGGTCCATCAGCAGCGCCGCGATGTGCTCGAGATTTTCGCTCAGCGTCTCCCGAGGGCGGCTCGAATCGACGTCCGAGATCAGCGCGAAGAACTCGCCGTGACGGATGTAGACCTCCTTCAATACCTCATCGAGTTGCCCCTCGAGCGTCTTCTGGCGGATGCCGGCCTGGTCGAGGACCTTGCCCTTGTCCTGCGGGCCAAGCGTCTCTAGAAGCTCTTCCTGGCCCGCGTCGGAGAGCAGGTAGCGAACGGCGGCCAGCTCCGTCAGCACCCCCAGCTCGGTCGGGCTCATGTGACGCGGCAGCCAGCAGACCGTGTGGAGGAGCCCCTGCTTCTTCCGCACGTTGGTCGCGCGCAGGCGGTCTTCGTCGACGGTGTGCCCGGGCTCGTCCCAGGGGTAGTCGACCAGGATCTTGAACGCACCGTCTGGCGGCGTGAAGTCGTCGTAGGACATCTCGCGCACGTTCCCGAGCTTGATGCGACCGCGCCGCTTGGTGCGCCGCCAGCTCAGATCCCAGTCGCCTTCGTTCGGACCGCCATCCTCGAAGCCTTTGCTACCCGCGACCCCAATCGCCTGCCGAAGCACGCCCCAGAACACCTTGAAGCGCTGGGCGGGGTTGTCGACCTTCGAGCGCGCGCGTCCGAGGATCTCGCCGAGGCTGACGCGCCCGAGCACGTAGCGGACGAGCGCGGTCTTGCCGTTGCCGGCCACCTGAAGGTCGGGCACGCGCTGCGACAGCGCAAGCAAGTCGGTCTCCGCGACGCGCACCTGGCCACGGAAGGTCTCGCCCTCCACGTCGACAGCGTTGAGCTGCACGAGCCGCTCGATGGTGAGCCCGCCCTGCTTCAGGCGCGGCGAGACCTCCGCGAGCAGCACCGTCTTCACGAGCTGCTCGAGCGCGCGGTGGCGCTCGTCGTTGAACTCGGCGCCGGCCTCCTCGGCCATCTTCGCCATCGCCGGTGCGAGGCGCGAGTAGAACTGCTGGTGGATGTCCTGCATCAGGTCCACCTTCTTGCTCGCCTCGACGCCCGACTCGGGAAAGATCGCGGAGAAGGCGGAGCCGACCGGCAGAAACTCTCCGAGCGGCAACTTCGGGTAGTGGACGACGAGCAGCTCGTACAGCAGGCGCAGCGCGGAGCGCTCGCGCTGCATCAGCGACGTGACGTCGACCAGCATCTCGATCAGCGCCGGGTGGAACGGGTAGACGTCGCGCAGATAGTCGATGTCGCCGCCGGCAAGCAGCGCCGGCAGCACCTTCTGGTGCCGCTGGGCGAGCGAGTTCACCGCCTCCTTGACGGCGTCGGCGTTCCTCGGGCGCAGCACGCGGCCGCGGACGATGTGGCGCAGCTCGACATCCTGGAGCTTCGTCACCTCGAAGCGCTTGGCGTGGTGGTCGAGGTGCTCGTGGATCTTGCTCTCGTCGACCAGGTCCGGGAAGAACTCCTGCAGGTTCCGCTGGCGCGCGACGAAGACGAAGATCGGCGCGGGACGCTGCCCGGTGTTGTGGTCGACGATGACGTTGAGGTTGTTGATCTCCTGCACGAACTCCTGGCCTGACTTCTCGGCCAGCCAGAGCAGGAACTCGTCGATCATCAGCACGATGCCGCCAAAGCCCTGGGCCTTGGCGTGCTCCGCCATGCGCGCGAGCCCCTCGCTCCAGCGCGGGTCGATGCCCGCGTCGGCCGCGTCACGCCCCTTGTACTCGAGCCAGGTGCGCGCAAAGCGCTCGCGGGCCTGCGTCGAGCCGCTGGCGATGGCCTCGAAGTCCTCGCGACCACCAAGGATGCTCTCCGCCTCGAGCCGCTTCCAGACGATGTCGCCGTACTCCTTCGCCTCGCGCCGGACCTCCTCGAAGATCGCATCGACGTGGAGGAACTCGAAGGGCGCCTTGCTGCGCCGCTCGAGCGCCGCGTTGAAGCCCTCGTAGACGGCGCGATCGAAGCCCGTGCTCTTGCCGCGCACGGAGAGCATGTGGATGCGCACGACGAGCAGGCCCGCCTTCGCGAGCCACGCCTCGTGGTCCGCCGCCTCGGCACCTTGGCTCGCCTTTGCGTCATGGTGCGCGTTGAGCAGCGGGCGGAACTTCTTCCACGCTGGCGCCGCGCCCTCGACGAGCAATGAGAGCATCGTCATGAAGTGCGACTTGCCGCTCCCGAAGCTGCCGTGGATGAAGCGTCCGTACTCCTCGCCGCGGTCGAACACCTGCTTCATGTCGTCGAGGATGCGGGGCAGCTCCCGCTCGATGGCAGGGGTGATGACGTAGTCGTCGACGAGCTGTGCGACCTCCTCGGAGTCGGGGTCCAGCTCGCGCAGCTTGACGACAAAACCCATCGCCCGGATGTCTTCGGGGCGCGGAAGATCGAAGGCCTCGGTGATGGTGGTCATGCGTTCGCTCCCGTGACCCAGCCCTCGTCCGAAAGTCGCTTCGCGGCGAGGAGGATCTGCTGGTCGGTGAACATCTGCTTGCGCAGGTTCCATGCGTGGATGGCGTCGACCATGCCTCGATCGCGCGCTCCCTCGTGCTTCATGACCCAGTGAACCGTCGCGAGTAGCTCCATGCCAAAGGCCGACTCGAAGCCCTCGACCAGCTTCGAGACGCGCGCGAAGCGCTCCAGCGTATCGGGGTGTCCTTTCAGGAAGGCCCGCGCGTCATCCGCAGCACCAGGCACGAGATCCAGGGGCTTGTCCGGGGCATCCCCTCCGTCTCCGTACCCCGTGATCATGTAGCCCTCGATCGTCGTCAGAACATGCCGCAGGTTTTCGGCATACGGGCCATAGGGAGCCTTCACGTACTTGAGACGCAACGGCTCGCCCGCCTCCTGGGCGAAGTACATCAGCTTGTGGACTTCGAGCAGCGAGATGGACGGGTCGAGCAAGCCGGCGAGGTACTTTTCGAACAGGCTCACCAGCACCGCGCGACCGGGCGTCATCTTCGGGACCTCCTTGGTCTTCGCCATCTTGTCGGATGGCCCTGCGTCGTTGGGCTCGAACACCACCGTGCGCACGTCAGGGAGCGCCTTGAAGGCGCGCTCGATGAGTGGGCGAACGTCGGCCCATTCGAGGCCGCCGAGACCGCACCCGAGGGGCGGGATGGCGATAGACTTGATGCCTCGCTGCTTCACCTCGTCGACCAGCGCCACGAGGCCCGCCGCGATGTCCTCGATGCGGCTCTTGCCGCGCCAGTGGCGCTTCGTCGGGAAGTTCACGATGAAGCGCGGGTTCGTGAGCTGGCCGGTCTCGAACATGAACATGCGTCCCGGGACGAGCTCCTTCTGCTTGCAGGCGGCTTCGTACGCCTTGAAGTTTGCCGGATACTCGCGTTTGAACTGCGCGGCGATACCGCGCCCCATGAAACCAACGCAGTTCACAGTGTTGACGATGGCCTCGGTGTCAGCTCGGAGAATGTTGCCCTTGGTGAATTCCATCGTCGTTCCTCAGAAGTACCAGCTCGGTTGAATCGAGATCTGCGGCCTGTGTGCGGCGCTTGCGATTGCTGCCTGTGCCTGATTGGCGATGGCCTGCGAGGCCACCCCGATGCGGCACACCAGGCTCCACGGGAAGGCGTCATGCAGGAGGAACTCGGCCTGCTTGCCCTCCTTCACCTGGTTGCCGCTGGGCGTGTAGGACCCGTTGGAGAAGTTGTTGGACGCGACCGCATCCCAGTCGACGTGGTGCAGGTCGCTCAGGCTGCTCTTGAACTGCGTGTAGCTCGCTCCAGCGTTCGAAAGGCTGAAGGCCCAGCGCCGTTGCTGCTGGTTGGCCCACGCGACGACTGCGCCGAGGTCCGCTTCGAGATGCACGATTGGCCCCTGGCCGCCGCGATACGTCAGCTCCGGATGGTTCGCGCAGCTGATGACGTATAGCATGATCGAACGCGGGCAGAAGTAGAACGGCACGCAGTCGCCGACGTTGAGCCCGGGGTGGCAGCTCACCGGTAACGAGAGTCGGCGCTGCTTGATGGTGCCCATGCCGATGGTCGCGGCGGGACCGCCGCGCGCGATGATCGCGGCGTCGCTGATAAGCCCTCCATTGGCGATGATCGCCGGGAGGTTGTCCACGTGCGTGATGTGATAAACGCGCGGCGTCGCAGGAGGCGGGCTCATTCGTCGTCCTCCTCGTTCGATTGGTCCTTCACCTGCGCGGCCTTCTTCGCGCCGCGCTTGCCACCGGAGGCGCGCAAAGTCGGTGGCGGGAAGCGCTTCTTCCAGTCTTCGATGAGTTCGCGGCTTGGGCCCTCTGGGCCGACGAGGGCTTGAAGCTCGGCCTTGAGCCGCGCCGCGACGGCGGCGTCTTCACGCGCTACCTCGGGCAAGAGGCGCCAGGCGCTGTCGAGCAGACCGATGCGGTCGGCCAGCGGCACCGAGGCGTCCTCGAGCTCCTCGTCGATGGCGAGCATGGCCTTCACGCGCTGCTGCGCGGTCCAACCCGCCCAGCCATAGAGCGTCTCGACGCCCGAGCGGCCGGGCACCTCGGTGAAGGCGATGAAGCGTTCCTTCGGCACATCGAGCTTGCCGCGCAGCCGCCAGTAGTCGGGCTTGAGGAAGTCGCCGGACCCGTAGCTGGGCGGCACCTCGGGCGTGACCTTCTCGCCTGCATCCTCGCGTCGCTGATCGGCCCAGGTGCGCTCCCAGACCTCGCGCTTTACGAGGCCGGCGGGCTTGTAGACGTGGAAGGGATGGCTCGGGACGGCGCCGCCCTGCAGCGCGCTCGCGACGAGCTGCGACAGGCTGAAGTCCTTGCGGCCGGTCAGCACCTCGCACACGGCGAGCACGCGCGCGTCGTCTTGCAGGTTCGCGACGAGCTGCTCGAGCGTGAAGGACTGCGTGCGCGCCTTGGCGGCTTGCTCGACGCGATCGGCGAGCCACTCGGCGAGCGCTATGCGCTCTTGCTCGGCGTAGTTGGGCTTGTACCAGCGGCGCTTGAAGTTCGCGTTCTCGATGAGGGCGAGCGCGGGCGTCGACGCGGTGCGAATGCGACGGGCCTCGACGCGCTTCTTCAGCGCGGAGGATGCCTCATTCGGCAGCTCCGTGAGCGGCTCCCATCCGTGACGGGTCCACCAGTCCGAGGCCTGCTCGTTGGGCTCTTCCCCGCGTACGAGCGTGTCGCGGTTCTGCGCGTCGCGCTCCGCGAACGCGAGGTTCCACGGGAGCCAGGTCGGCGGGCACGGTTCGACCTTCTCGAGAGCGACGACATCGGCAGCAGTGTCGAGGCCGTAGAGTGCGTAGCACAGCCAGTCGAGCTCCTCTTGCAGCGCGACCATGCGCTGCAAGTCAGCGAGGTCTGCGACGTCGCGTTGATCGAGAGCTGTGCGAAGTTCCGCGCCGCTCTTCCATTCGGGAGCATCGAGGATGCTGCGCGCTGAGCGCGCCGTTCTTGTGTGCGCGATGGCATCGAGCTTCGATGCGTATGGCATTGTCTTCGCGTCGGTCTCGATGACGGGAAAGAGCTTGGCCTTCGTTGCGTCGAACTCGTAGAACTGCTCCCAGCGCTGGCTCCTTATGCCTTCGTTGATGCCCTGGCTACCCTTGCAGTGAAACACCTGCTTCATCCAGAAGCAGGCAGTGGACGAGTTGAGCAGGCCGAGCAGCGCGAGGTGGTCCTGCTCGGTGGCACCGGCCGGGAGTTTGATGACGGGCGCACTCCGATTGAACACCTTGCCGCCACGGTCGAGCACGAAGTGGTTGTGGGTCGCGACAAAGGCGAATGCGATGGACAGGGGGGTGCGGAAGCGATCCTTTGGAATCTGGCCGTATTCCCACCAAGGTCGCTTCGCGGTCCGAAAAGTCTTGCCGCCGAAAACCGCACGCTCTTCGAGGATCCGCCGAAATGCCCACAGGTAGCGAGCCGCTCCGGGAGCCAGTTCGAGGGCGCGCAGCTCGATGTGCTCGTCGTACGGGAAGACCCCGGCGGGTCCCGCGGAGACACCCCAGTCTCGGACCGTGTCGCCCATTCCAAACGAACGCACCCAATCGCTCTCGCAGCCGCGACGCTTCAGAACGGCGTCGTCCTGAACGAAGACGTCATCCTGCTTCGTGATGCACATGAACCCAATCGACTCGACCAGTTTGCCTAGCAACGCTACGGCTCGCCGCTCCAGCGCATCCTTCAGTTCGGCCGCCCCACCACCACCCAGACTCCACGGGTGCTTGCTCAACGTCTCTCGCGGCAGATCAGCCACGCTCACGTACTCATCCTCGAAGCCAACGTGGTCCCAGCCCTCCGCAATGCCGAGCCACACTCGGCCCTTGGCAGGGTCTGC
>Ga0210044_10006562_pt1 | contig 15249 bp, 15 predicted proteins | sample CryGey13umfilter_2_FD_183959 | JGI IMG/M metagenome (GOLD analysis project Ga0210044, IMG submission 183959) | Groundwater microbial communities from aquifer in Utah, USA - Crystal Geyser 4/9/14 3 um filter (SPAdes) (version 2) | ecosystem: Environmental > Aquatic > Deep subsurface >...
GCCGACCCGGCAAGCGTAGCTGTCGGATAAAAACCGCCGCTCAAAAATCGGGGAAAGATAATTGTAAAGCAGATGATGAACCACGCGGTCGCGGAAATCGGCGGCGAAAATCTCGCGCTTGACCGGACGATTGACGATGAAACAGACGCTCCGGCCTGGTTCGTATCGCCGGTTGACTATATCGTCATGGAGCTGGAAAAGTTTGGATTCGTAGTCCGTCTCAAAAGCCAGGGCGTTGGCGGTGGAGCGTTTGTTTTTTCGGGCATCAAAATATGCCTGAAACAAATCGACAAGTAATTTTTTTGCGCCGTTTTTCATTGAAGTGTAAATCCTTGACACAACGGACTGAAAAGCCGTTGGTCTTATTGTTGTTGTTCCAGTTCCAGCCGGCATTGTTGTAGTTCAAGTTGCGGTTCCAGGCGTTGGAACCATTGTTCTCGGCTGACGACCAGAAGTAGCCGTTGTTGCCGCGATTGTTGAAACCGCTGTTCCAGTTGCCGGCACGAAAAATAACCGCTAAATTCCTCACGCCAATCCTGAAACTGACGCAAAGCCTTTTGGTAAAGGATATTCCTTGTTTAAAAAAACAAGAGGGTTATTGGATTTACTCCGCACACTCGCCCGCGCCCTGATTAACGGACGATTCCGGCGGTAAATTATTTTTTTTCCGGCTATATTTTTGCCACAAAGCAAGTTGTTTGGATACATCTTCAATCAAAGAGCTCGTCTCCACGTGTTTTCCAAGACTGATAGCCTTGAGATCAAAAAGCAAGCGCCAATAGAGCCTGATCACTTCAATATTTTCCCGCGCCGCCTCAAGATGGCTTTCTTTTTCCCGCGCCTTATGGGGCGATAAATGTTTTTTGCCAAAAGCAGGCATTCATCTTTCAGCTTCTGCCCGACGGTATATTTATATTCGCGCGCGAAATTTTTTGTTTGAAAAAAAATCGCGAAAAGCAATCTGTAACTGGCTTGATAGACGGGCAGGTTTTGGTAAAGGGCCATAAAAAATTTATTTTTTTCTTTTCCTTCAGCGCCGCCGAGAGCGGCGCTGAAAATTGTCACAATTGTCAAAATGAATCGAATTTACCCCGTGAAATTCCGCCTGCGGCGGATCCCCCGCCCGGGCGGGGTATTTCACTGGGGCCTAATCCTTGACACAACGGACTGAAAAGCCGTAGGACTTATTGTAGTAGTACCGGACCCAGCCGGCATTGTAGTAGTACAAGAGGCGGTTCCAGGCGTCGGAACCATCGTTCTCGGCTGACGACCAGAAGAAGCCGTTGTAGCCGCGACTGTTGAAACCGCTGCCCCAGTAGCCGGCCGGGTAGCCAGTCCAGTTGCTGGCGTTGGTCGCGCCGGTGTTGGGTTCGGCCCAGGGAACGCCGGAACTGGTGTTGACTTTTTTCAACGCTCCGCCATTGGTGCCAAGAGCCGGAAAGTCATCGGTGGCACAGCTGGTATAGTCGGACGGAATGTGCCAGCCAGAAGGACAGATACCCTGGATTTTGGCGCCACAGCCGGTAGCGGTGGTGGCGCCGTTCATAGCTGTGGTCCAGGTGTAGAGCCGGCCCCAGGGGGAAGCGCAACCGGAGGCATGGCAATAGCTGGTGATAGCAGTCGCGCAGTCCGGTTTGGTGGTGTTGCGTAAGTTTTCTTGCAGCCAGCATTGGGAACCGTAGGTGGAAGTCATCTGGACGGTGGCATAAGAGTCGCCGCAATAGGTCAGCGTGTCGCCGCATTGCCAGGGTTTCATCACTCTGATGCTCTGAAAAAAGCGGGTGACGGAAGTTCCGTTGCTAAAAATCCTGAGAAGCGAAAACGCCTGGCTCGGCGCGGGCGCCGCCCAAAAAAACGCCATCGCGATCAACCAGACTAATATCAATTTTAATTTTAATTTTTTCATATTTCTTTTCCCCCAGAGCTCAGCTCTAGGGAGAAATTATTCAATTAAATATCTCTCTAATTCTTTTTTGTCTTTCATATACAATGCATTTTCCCTCATAAATTTTTCATATTCCTTGATATTATTAAATTGTCCCAAAATTACATCTTTTTGGCAAATTTTTCCGTTTCTTTTTCCGGTATAATCTGGCAAGCTCGAATACTTCCACTCGCCGCTCTTATAACCATGAATGAAATGATTCTTGTTCACATAGGCTGAAAGATATAGGAGATATTCATTGGAATCAATATGAATTGCCTTGAATCTGCCCTGAAAAAGAGAGCCGGAACGATCGTTTTTCACATTAAAATAATTGGTGTAACTCGTGCTGATCTTGTGCATGAAATTTTTTATCCCGTTCTTTTTCAATTGTTTCAAAATGAAATGATAGTGATTCGGATTAATGCAATAACAGCTAAACTCCACCCTAGGATTTCGCCTAGAGCTCAGCTCTGGGAATTCCCAGAGCTGAGCTCTAGGATTGGAGCGTTTGATATCTTTCCATTCTCCCATAAGACCGTTTCTTTCATCATTCAGGAGATCCATAGACAACAAAAATCTTTCGTAATCCCGAACGCCCTCAAAAACATCCCGCTTGTCCACTCCCCGATTATAAATATGGTAGTATTCGCCGTTGGCAAAATCTGTTTTCCTCATATATATTTTTGTTTTTATTTTTTCCCAAAGTTGAGCTTTGGGAATTGCTTGATCATTTTTTCAAATTCCCTTTCATCAATGATCTTCACCCCCAACTCCTTCGCTTTATTATATTTCGATCCCGGATTAACTCCGACCAAAACATAATCAGTTTTTTTACTTACCGATGAGGAAACATTTCCTCCTTCTTTCCTAATAATATCTTTTGCCTCATCCCTTGTAAAGCTTTCCAGTTCTCCGGTCAAAACAAAAGTCAGACCTTCAAATTTGTTGTTAGTTGTCAGTTGCTCGCCTCGCTGAGTCGAAGCGGGTTGGTTGTTGGTTGTAATTTTTACTCCCAGTTCTTCCATTTTTTCCAAAACTTTTATGTTTTCCTTGTCTTGAAACCAATTTACCAGACTTTCGGCCGACTTATCTCCAATGCCTTTTACGCTCATCCATTCTTCAGTGGTAATTCTTGGAAATATTTCCGAAATAAAACTTATAAAATTAAATTTTTCATTTACTTTGAACTTTGAACTTTGAACTTTGAACTTGCTGATTTCCAAAATATTTTTGGAAATCAGTACGCCTGTTTCCTCCCCGACATGTCTGATCCCCAGCGCGAAAATCAGTTTCTCTAAACTTATTTTTTTGCTATTTTCGATCGCCTCTATCAAATTTTTGGCCGATTTTTCGGCAAACCTTTCCAACGGTTCCAGATCTCCTTTTTCCAATTCAAAAATTTCCGCCGCGTTGGAAATTAACCCTTCATTCATAAGGTGTTCCACTATCCCTTCCCCCATTCCATCAATGTTAAAGCCTTTTTTGGAAACGAAGTGAATGATTTTCTCCTTTTCCACTGCGAAACATTTCGGATTGACACAATATGTCGCCGCGCTTTCTTTTGGTGGCTTGGAAAATCTTGGCTTTGCCGCGCCCGCCATCGCTATGCTCAGGCGTTGCGGGCGGGAGGAATCGCGATCCGAGGAAAGCTTGGCTTTGAGGAATTGCGTCCCTCCTTGGCGGGACGCAAGGGAAAAGCCGAGCTTTGGATCGAAAGCCGAGCTTTGGATAACTTCCCGTTTCACAGCTCCTCCGCAAATCGGGCACTTCTTGGGCATATGGAATTTTTTTTCCCGCCCGGTCCTCAAATTTGTAATAACTTCCACGATTTCCGGGATGACATCTCCGGCTTTGCGGATAATCACCGTGTCGCCGATCATAATGCCCAGTCTTTTTATCTCATCTTCATTATGAAGCGTGGCGCGACTCACTGTGGAACCGGCCACTTTCACGGGGCGCAGATGCGCCAGCGGAGTCAAAGCGCCGGTGCGCCCCACCTGCACTTTGATGTCTTCCACCACTGTTGTCACTTTTTCCGCTGGAAATTTATAAGCCACGCCCCAACGGGGCGATTTACCGGTGTAACCCAAAGCTTCTTGAATAGCTCTCGAATTTATTTTTATCACCACTCCGTCAATCCCATAATCCTGGGTGTCTTTTTTGTGGATCCATTCCTGATAAAACTTTTCGATTTCTTCAATTCTTTTGCAGAGATTGGTTTCTTTGTTCACATTAAAACCTAAATTTTTTAGCAACTCCAGCTCCTCCATCTGTGTTTCCGGAATTTTGGTTTCTTCCACTTTTAAATTTATACCCTTACTTTTTACTTTTGACTTTTGACTTTTGACTTCGATCTGGTCTATATCATAAATAAAACTATCCAACTTCCTCGACGCCGCGATTTTTGGATCAAGCTGGCGGATAGAACCAGCAGCTGCATTTCGTGAGTTGGCAAAAAGCGCTTCGCCTTGTTTTTTACGCGCATCGTTAATACGTTGGAGCTCTGTTTTGCTGAGCCAGCATTCCCCGATAAATACTCCTGATATATTTTCATTTATTTTCAATGGGATGCTACGGATGGTTTTCAAGTTTTCCGTCACATCTTCGCCGATGATTCCGTCGCCTCTGGTCGCTCCTCGGATAAAAATCCCGTTTTCATAATTCAAAATTATTTTTAATCCGTCAATTTTAATTTCGCAAACATACTCAAGCAAATCCGAGGTCCGCCCTCCGGAAAAGCTTGGCTTTGCCGCGCCCGCCATCGCTACGCTCAGGCGTTGCGAGCGGGAGGAATCCCGATCCGATGAAAGCTTGGCTTTGAGGAATTGCGACGATTTATTCGTCGCAAGAGAAAAGCCGAGCTTTGGATTAAAAGCCGAGCTTTGGGAAAAATCAATTTTTTCCACCATCCTCCTTACCTTCTCTTCCCACTTTTTCAGCTCCTCAAACGAAAACACATCATCAAACGACCACTGCCGGGTTTGGTGTCGAACCTTCTGGAATTTATCCAGCGGTTTTCCTCCAATTCTTTGGGTGGGAGAATCGGGTAATTTTAAATCCGGATATCGCTCCTCCAGCAACCGCAATTCCATCATCAGCGAATCATAAATTTCATCCGTTACCTCCGGCTTGTCCAAAACATGATATTCATAGCGAAGCTTATTGATTTCCGCCGAAAGTTTCTGAACTCGTTTTTTGCTTTGTTCCTTGGTTAAGTCCATATGTGTTAATTATAACACACGGCAGATATTGCTTGTTACCTTTGAATTTTTTAATTTTTATCGTAGTCAATTTCCGGTAACTTACCAAAAAAAGCAGGGGTTGATTCCTGCTTTTTTATAAGACCGATTTTAATGACTATAAGCTTAAAGCTTTTGAATTTCGGGTTCCGAAAGTGCACAGTTATAAGTCCGCACATCGTCAATCGGTCCGCGCCACGTATTACCATTAGTCCCGCCACAATTTGAAGATGAATTTTTACAACCACCGATTATAAATCGATGTTTTTCGGGCCACCAACCGCTATAAACACCGTTCACAAAATTAATGTCCTGTGTAAAATCCGAATCTTTGAATAAACTTGGCGTATCTGGACAAGTATTCGTCCCATCATAAGTGGTCGTCATTTCTGTTCCGTCCCAGTAAATTTTAACCTTGGTGTTTCCGTCCGCCACAAATGTCACCTTGTGCCAGTTAGCGTCTATCGTCGGCACCGCTGAATTGGTTGTAATTATAGCATGAGGATTCCCGACGGAACATTTGGCTTTCCATTCATAATAGATTTGTGGAGGCGTAGGTGTTCCATTCCAATTTACGAAACCGAATTCTGCATAAGAAAGGGCGCCTTCGGTACCATGCCAACTGGCAAAGTCTCTTTTCCAAGCCGAGCCAAAATTAACAGTATACAGTGCGGGGTCATTCAGCTTCACCCAGGCGGAAACGGTGCCTTCATCTAGAACAAATGGTCCAAAATTGGGCTCATAAGCAGTGCCGGCACAGGAAGGATCGCTCGTACCGGGAGCAAATTTAGCATCGCATATCGCAGGTGTTTCAGCATAAGTTGAGCCGTTAAAATTTAAAGCTTCTCCATATTTACCAGTAACAAATGCTGGCGTGCCATTGATAGTGGCATTGTTGAAAGGAATCTCTCCATTACTATCATTACCATTGCCGTTTAGCTCCCATTTCCCAATCGGACGGTCTACCAAACAAGCTTCTTCCAAACTAACCTGAACCGCGCGGCTGTTTTGCCCCACAATGCCGGTGGATTTTATTTTTCTAACTGTTGAAATTGGCAAAGCTGAACCGGAATCGCAGTTTATCATATCTCCATTTTCGTCTTTCAATTCCAACTTATAGCTACCCATCGGGTTGGTATCTACGAATATATAGCCATATATCGGTAAAGCTTGATCCTTTTTACAGTAAATAAACAGATCAAGATCACTGATGAGATCGGGTGCTGGAGTTTTTTTGAGCACCTCATACAAGGCCTGTTCAATTCCGGTTTCCGCCATCTGGTAAGCCGAGCTGGATTTGCTGGCGCCGATGGAACCCCTTCTTTCCTTGAGCGCGACAAAAGAAACACTAAGAGCGGAGGCGATAATAATGCCCAGTATGATCAAAGTTACTGCCAAAGCGGAAGCTTTGAAATTTTTTCGGCTCGCTTGCTTGTTAAACATAATATATTTTAAAAAAATAATTAATAAATTAAGCTAGATAATCGGCAATTATCGTCAAACTTCCTGCCTATATTCCACAGTCCTAGTCACCCGCATTGTAAAGCGCCTGAACTTCAGACGCAGACAAGGCTTTATTGTAAATGCGAACGTCGTCTATTTTTCCTCCCATCCGATAAGTGTTATTTGTCATCTGGCCGATATGGGTCGTCTGATTATTCCAAAAATCAGTTAGAATGCTGTCGTTCGTTATCACTTGAATATTATCCACGTAGGCATTAGCCAGCCCGTTGGCTCTGTCTACGATGGCCACTATATGGTGCCAGCCTGGATAAGAAACGACTCCTGTGGCACTGACCGCTTGATCGCCAGTAGATCCGTTGCCTGTCTCAATCCAAAGACTTTGGTCTGAGGTGCCATATTGATTTACAAATATCCGAAAACCATTAGTCGCGGCGCCACTACCCGCGTTCGCCATAATTGTCTGAATATTGCTTGCGCCGCTGTCAATATTCACCCAGGCGGAAATTGAAAAGACATTGCCGAAATTAAATGTTCCTATGTCCACATAATCATCCGTTCCGTCCAGATTCAAAGCGCCGCCTATTTTACCGGCTGTCCACGGTGTTCCATTGGTCAAAGTTCCGTTGTGGCTGTCCGCTGAATCAACGGCAATATTTGCCGCTGATGCTGTGGTTTTTACCGAAATAGCATCAATATCAAGGGTGCCCGAGCCAATGTCGCCTAATTTTGAGATGCCGAACAGAGGAAAATCCGCCACATCAGTAGTGATTGATGTTGAATAATATCGCCAAGAAGATGAAGGGGCAATTTCGTCACTTGCCCACGATACCGTGGTGCCCAAAGTTGAAATACTATTTCCGGAATAAGCCTGCAGATTTCCCGTGATACCGGATGTTCTGTACCAGAACGAAACTGCATAAGTTGTGTTGGCAGCAGTAACGCTGGGCGAATTGTTGGTGGCAAACCGGTCGTAATCTACGTTACTGGCGATATTGAAACGCATATACCCGGTACTTCCGTCGCCAGAAGCCGCATTCTGCCAAGCCAGCGTAGAAACTCCGGTTTTTTGCCAGCCGGTAATATTGGTGCCGAAATTTCCATTTGGAATGCGTTCAGCTCCGAGCCCATCATCCAGTTTCCAATGGCCGATAAGAGAGGAAGTGGCGGCGCTGGCATCATAGAGCGCTTGAACTTCAGATGAAGACAAGGCACCATCATAGGCACGCACATCATCTATGGTGCCGGCAAAAAACACGCTATTGTCCCACATTGTTCCGAATTTTAAATAGCCTCCGCTCCCCGGATTAATATTATCGATGGCCGCTGTTCCCTGACTTACGCCATCCATAAAAAGCTCCATTTGGTTATTCGGTCGGTCAATTACTCCAGTAAAAAGATGCCATTGGTTATCCGCATAGTTATATCCGCTTGTAGTAATACGATGCCACGTAGGACCCGAGCAACTGCTGGGACTTGTAGAAAAACTCCACTGTACTTGACCAGTGTTGTTAAGACTGGCGTACCAGCCCCTGCAACCTCCTTCGTTCCATAGAATATGTCTCGTATCTGTTTGCGCGCCGGCTTTAAACCAGGCAGAAAATGTTCGTTTTTCGCCGGGATCAACGTTATAAAGCGAATAGCTTGGTAAGTATACATAGTCATTACTGCCATCAAAGTTTAAAGCTCCGTCTATTAGGCCGGTAGTCCAAGCGGGTGATCCTGATAGTGTTCCGTCGAGGTTGCTTGATGAAGAATCGTTGGCATTGGTGCCCGAATCCAGTTTCCAATGGCCGATAAGGGTGGATCCGCTTACGATGGTCACTATCACAGTTCCGCTACGACTCGCTGATACATTTCCAGCAGCGTCTTTTGCCCAAGCGTAAAGAGTTTTGGTTCCGGCTGAGGAAAACGTGTAGCTGGCCGGGGCACTGGAAGTCCAGCCAGCTGCGCCAGCAGCTGGTTGGCTAGCCGCTTCAGTCAGAATATAGCCTGTCACGCCCACATCGTCCGTTGCGGTAAAGATTGTGACAGGTATGGTAAGCGATGAAGAGGTGGATGGAATAGTAAAATCAGTAACGATTGGCGCGATGTTGTCGCCGCCGCCGCCTCCACCACCGCCACCGCCGCCGCCTCCACCGCCGCCGCCTATCACTTCATCAAAATTTCTGAGCGAAACCGTCGTCTGCAAAATTGATTCGTCATTTTTTGTCCCAACAGCACAATTCTGAACGGAACAGATCTTCGCCTGAATAGTCACTATTCCGGCCGTTCCAGTGACCGACTGAATAACTTTAAAAAACCAGCTATCAATAAAATTATTGACCATTGGGGAAGTCGTCACGGGATTTATAATAAATTCACAAGTGCCATCTGATTCTGGATCTTTTGAACCGCTTTCGATTTTCTTGTCACTATTATTGAAGCTATAAACAATGCACTTGTTTTGCGAATAATCGTAAGTTTCTATTTTGGTTACATCCACAGCCGCTATCAAGGAACAGTCTGTTTCGCCGTTGCAGCTAAGCACTTTGCTGGTGCGGAGACTTTTGGCGATGAGCTCCATCGCGAAGCGGGCATCCTCGGCATTCTGCTGGACGGCGCGCGTTTTTTTATGAGCAACAAAAAATTTCCCATAGGTGGAACTCATGGTAATCATAACCAGCGTAAAAATAAAGATGGCCACGACCAATTCCACAAAAGAAAAGCCGCGATACTTCTGGAATCTGGATAGGCGATTTTTTGTTCTTTCTTTCATCATTTTTTTACTTTTAGTTTTTGTCTCCCCAGTTGGTGAGAGTAACTTCCGCGAAAGCACATTTGGTGGCGGTGCTGCAATGCTCCGCGTCTGCCGGGAAAACCGAGCCCCAAATTGTCATACCAGTAACTGTAGCGTAAGTGGCATCGTCAGGCCCAGTAGCAGCCGGATCATAGCTGATCATAATTTTTCTTTTAAATTTAGTCAGGCTGACTCCAGCTACATCATATAATCCATCGGAGTCAAGATATAGGGTTTTATTTGCGGCGCCAGCTCCACAAATGAGTCCAGCGCTTGATAGCCCGATTATGCAGTTATCCGGATCAACTGCTGGAAAGTTTTCAAAGGTTGTAACTGGAGGTCCGGCCGTCCAATTGTTGTCCCGGATATTTCTCACCAGTTCCGCGCCCTCTTGTGCCAACAGAACGGCAGTCAGCTGGCTCCGGCTATCCAAAGATTCGCGCAATCCAACACCCAAAAGAGTAACCGATGCCACCACGCCGACCGCGATCAAAAAAACGGCCAGCATCACTTCTATAAAGGAAAATCCTTTTTCGGTAAATCTATTTTTGCTTTTTTTGGATTGTTGTTTTTTTGGCATATTATTCTTCGGTGATGGAACCGCTTGGATTAATAGTGATTGTTTTGGTGTTCTCGGCGGGATCCTGGAATTCCAAAGGTATCAGATTTGTGACTAAATTACCATTCCAATCAAACATCCGAGCCGAAGGCGTGGTAAAATATATTTCCGTATCCCCGGTATTAAAAGGAGGTTTGAGGCTAACGCCGTCTTTTAGACTGCCCGCTTCAGCTATTTTTGATGGATCAGGTCCGCCACTGTCACGATACTGAAGATAAAATTTATCATAACCCGTGTCTTGGCCGCTGTTTTTCTTGGTGCAATCTGTCGGTCCCGGGTTATAAAAAATTTCATAATCAGTGGGGCTGATGAAGCGGAATCCGTATCCGCATGGCACCGCCAGTCCGCTTCCGTTTTCATTGGTTTCCATCCTACCTTGCAGAGTATAGCTTTGCGCCAGCTTGATCGCTCCCGCCACTTCCCTTTGAGCGGCACTCAGTTTGGCAGAGGATTTGGAAGAGCTGAGAGACACAAACGCAACTGCCGACATAATGCCGATGATGGAAATAACTGTCAGCAACTCGATGAAAGAAAAACCTCTATATTTTTTGGCAATATTTTGCATAATTTATAATCCGCCTCTGGCCGGCTTAAAAAGACATCAAATTAAAATACCAACCGGTGATGGAGGGATAAAAAAACAAACTGGCGAGCGTTCCCAGAACCAGAAAGGGTGCGAAAGGAACCTGGCTTTCCATTTTTTTCTTTTTTAAAATAATCAGAGCTATCCCAATAATCGCTCCGCTGGAAAAAGCCAGCATCAGCGCCAAAATAATTTGCGGCCAGCCCAAAACCAGTCCCAAAAGAATGGCCAGATAGGCGTCGCCCATGCCCATCCATTTCTCTTTGGACAGTGCCGAGAGCAAAAAGAAAAAAGCAAAAGCTAAAAAGCCCGCCAAAACACCGGAAAAAAGCGAGCTTCCGAGTGCGGCATTGCCGATATTGGTTTTCTGCAGATCTAAATATAGGTTGAAGGCGATCGTCCAGGCGACAGCCGGCCAAAGCACCAGCCCTGGAATTTCTAGATACAAAAAATCGTAGACAAAAATGGCAATCAAAAAACTCATTATGCCGAGATAATAAAAAGTGGTTGCCCAAGTGACCAGTTCGGATGCGTTAAAATATTTCGCGCCAATCGCGGCAAACGCCACACCGGTGAAAAACTCTACCAGCGGATACTGGAAAGAAATTTTTTCCTTGCAGTCACGGCAGCGGAATTTAAGGATAATAAAACTCAAAAGCGGAATGTTGTCATACCATTTGATCGGTTTTTTGCAGTGCGGGCACTTAGACCGTCCAACCACAAAACTTTCCGCCACCTTGAGGCGATAGACCACCACATTTAAAAAGCTGCCGACGATGAGACCGAGGATGAGGAAAATCAGAACCATCATTTTTGTTTTAAAAATTTATTTTTACGTTTTTCAGAAAAAAATCTTTTATTTTTTCCGCCGCCGCACAGGCTTTTTCGGCGTCTTGCCAAGAAAACTCAGGATAATCTCCTACATAGCGAGTTTTTATGTAATATTCATTCAGCAGTGCAGCTTCATTGACGATTTCCGTTATTTGAGGCGCGCTAGCTTCAAGCAGTGAGCTTAATTTGATCAAATCATGAGCTCTTACCAACTCTAAATCAAAAAATATAAGCAACCCTTTTAAATATTTTTCTGCCATTTGCTGGCTTAAGAAGCAAGCTACACCGGGAGTTCCGTCTCTGTGTTTCAAAATGGATTGCAGGTTTAATTCGTCCTCTTGCGCTTTTTTAACCCATCGTTCGATTATCGTTTTTTTATTTTCTTCCTTCATTATTGATTTTCAAATAAAATTTTGCCCTTTTTGGTTATTTTTGCAATAAAGGGCTCTTCCAGATCAATCTCTTTTTTAAATTGAGAAGGCGTATACATCATTATATCCATTGCAAAAAATCTCGGGAAAAAATGCTTGTCTATTTCGCGGGTCGTTTTTCCGATGTCATCCGTTTCTTTAACTATAAGCAAGTCTACGTCCGAGTCTTGGTGCGGCTCGCCCCAAGCATAAGAACCGAAAAGAATGATTTTTTCCGGCTGAAATTCTTTGGCAATTTTATCCGCTACTTCTTGAATTTTGCGCTCACTGGGCTCTTCCATGTTTTTATTCTACTACAAAAACCGAAAAACAGCCAATAGCGGCTGTTTGTTGGAATCCCTAAATTTTAAAGCTTTGGAAAACTTTCCGCCACCTTGAGGCGATAGACAATGACATTCAGGAAACTGCCGATGGTGAGACCGAGGATGAAAAAAATGACAAACATTGATTCTGTTATATTGATTCCGGCCAACGATAATTAAGCTTATCAAAAAATTTATGATTATCTACATATCTGCAATTTACAGTCACAAGTAATATCGGGGTCGCTTCCTTCGTTAGCGAGTATCTGAAAATTACAGTCCTCAACATTATATAGGCCTCCACCGTAATGATAACTAGGAGTTAGAGAAGGCCAAAAAACTAAATTGGAACCAATGTTGCAAATAGGATTGCCACCCTGCGGATTGTTGGGGAAAGAAACGTTTCCTCCCGAATCTTTACAGGAAACTATAGCCGGTAGGGCGCTACGAACAGAGCTTTTTACGCTGTTTAGTTGGGCTTTCTTTCTGGAATTATTGATACTCACCAGAATTGCGCCAGCCAAAATAGCTATGATTGCAACCACGATGAGAATTTCTATCAGAGTGAATCCTCGTTTTTTATTCATAAAAAAATTTATCGCTTTAAACTTTACCAGCCCCGCTCCAGTTCTAAATCTTAAAACTGGCGCGGAGCTTGCCAATCCACCTGGGTGATTAATTGGCAAGCATAAAATTCTGTGTCTAGCATCCTGCGGGAGCAGCTCCTGGAGCAAATATTACACCGGTCTGTCCAAAAGTCGCGGTGCAGTTCGTTCCGGTTACGTCCGCAGCTGATACTGCCGTAGGAACACCGGATGCTGCAATGTCAGCACCACCACCAACACCAGTACAGGTATTAGCAATTGTAAATGGTCCTCCAGAAATAGATCCGGAATTATTTGTTGCAGGCCAAGCCGGAATATCTGACGCGTTGCCGGAATCACAAGCCACTATCAGGGCTGGCTGTATGCTAGCCGCCGTAGACTTAAATTCAGCCATCTTGGCTCTGGTTCTGGCACTGCTCAAACTGACCAACACGATGGAAGCCAATATGCCAATGATAGCGATAACGATCAAAAGTTCGATCAGAGTAAACCCTTTTAATTTTTTCATATTTTCACCTGCCTTTCTATTTCTATTTTTATTTTTATCAAAACTGTCGTTTTTTAGAGGATGCTTTTTTTATTATATCCCGTTTAGGACAATTCACAAAATGCTTACAATTGGGACGCGACATCATAAATTGGCATCAGGATCAAAAACACCAGCACGCCGACCGCTATCCCGATTATTACCATCATAATCGGTTCAATGAGAGTGGACAGATTTTTGGCCGCCACATCCACTTCTTGTTCATAAAATTTGGCGATGTAGCGCAGAACCAAGTCAATTTCTCCCGACTCTTCACCGATTTTTACCATTTGGGAAACAATGGGAGGAATGTGTCCGGACTTGCGCAAAACATCGCTCATACTGCCCCCAATCTTGACTTCATCCGCCATTTTCAGAATGATGCCTTGATACACCGAATTGTTGATTACGGAACTAGTCAAAAAGATGGACCGGATGATGGGCAAACCGCCCTCCAAAAGAACATTGAGATTATCGGCAAACCGGGCGATATAGAGTTTTTGAAAAATCGGCCCAACTAAAGGCATTTTCAGTTTGACCTCGTCCCATTCCCGCTTCCCGTTGTCCGTTTTGATGTAATAAAAAAATCCGCCGATGACTCCGATGACTATGAGACTATTCGCCCACCAGTATTTGGCCATAAAATCGCTCACCGTTATGGTCATTTGCGTATACCAGGGCAGCGTCACGTCCAGGCTTTTGACAACCGCCGTCAGCCGGGGAATGATGAAAGTGATGAACAAGAATCCGATGACGAAAAAAACAGTCAGAATTATCAGCGGATACATCATAGCCGACCGGATCTTGGTATAGAGCAGGTAGTTCTTTTCAATATTTTTGGCCACGTAATCCACGGATTTTTTGAGGTTGCCTGAAGCTTCGCCGGCCCGGATGATGTTGGTCGCCAGAATAGAAAAAACAGTTTTGTGTTTTTTGAGGGCATCAGAAAGCGGCAAACCGTCCTGGATGTCGCTGATCACATCCTCCAGAATTTTTCGGAAATAAAGATTCTTGGTTTCTTCTTTGATAGATATTAGCGAGACCACGATCGGAACCTTAGCTTCTATCAAAATGGAAAGCTGTTTGAAAAAAATCATCAGCTCCTTGTCGCTTACCCGGTCAAAATATTTCAAAAAGGCCTTGACCACATCTTCCCCGCCTTTTTCTTCCCGGATATAAATCGGGAAAAGGCCGTTCTGCTGCAGCACTTCAATGGCCCCTTCGTCATTGAGCGCCTCCACCGACCCTTCTTTCAGCTCGCCTTGTTTGTTTTTCGCCTTAAAAGTGAATTTCATTCCCCGTAGTAGAATTTCGACAACTTATTTTTTAATAAATCATCCTAATTCTATTTTAATTATTAGCTTGCTTACTAGGATAAATTGCCCAGCCTTGAGCCCCTTCGGGACCCGGTCGCAATTTCACTACTGGGCATTTTTTTAATTCATATTTTATCTTAACAAGTTTTGAAAGTTCCTTTGGTCTTTCGCGTAATGCATCCCATCTTCCAAAGAAACAACGCCTTGGCGCACCAGGTTGGCAAGCGACTTGTCCATTGAAACCATCCCCTGATCGGCGCTGGTTTCAATCACATTGTCAATCTGATATGATTTTCCCTCCCGGATAAGGTTTTCCACGGCGTGATTTTTCAGCATTATCTCAATCGCCGGAAAGCGTCCGCCGTTTATTCCCGGGACCAGCCGCTGGGACATCACGCCCAAAAGCGAACCGGCTAATTGCGTCCGCACCTGATTTTGCTGGTGGGCCGGAAAAACATCAATGATTCTGTCGATGGTCTGCGGACAATCATTGGTATGGAGAGTGGCAAAAATCAAATGGCCGGTTTCGGCCGCTGTGATGGCGGTGCTGATAGTGTCCAAATCGCGCATTTCTCCGATCAAAACCACGTTAGCGTCTTCGCGGAACACCGCTTTCAGGGCCAGATGGAA